>Ga0182743_1004798_pt1 | contig 9998 bp, 8 predicted proteins | sample eDN3rd30CKraftOP_FD_128522 | JGI IMG/M metagenome (GOLD analysis project Ga0182743, IMG submission 128522) | Enriched Organic Plus compost microbial communities from Emeryville, California, USA - eDNA 3rd pass 30_C Kraft OP (version 2) (version 2) ... | reverse complement strand
CCCGCCTTGATCGGGCGGGAGGACCCCTTCACCTTGAGGGCCTTGGTCACGACGACGGTGTCCCCGTCGGCGAGCAGGTTGCCGACCGAGTCGCGGATCCCTTCCGGATCCTCGGCGCCGGTCCCGGCGCTCAGGGACGGGTCCCACTCGTGGGCGCACATCGAGCAGACGGTGAATCCGCCGAGTTCATAGGTGTGTTCGCTGCCGCATTCCGGGCAGACCGGAGCATCTGGGGTCACGAGGGTGAGGATATTGGAACCCGCTTGGGGACCCGTCGGGGTGACGATCCGTATGCTCAGGAGTGATGCCCGATAGAGATGACATCGTCGTGATGAAGTTCGGCGGCACGTCCGTCGCCGGCCCGGAAGAGATCAAGCGCGCGGCCCGTCGGATGGTCGCCGCCCGCGAGGCTGGCAACAGCGTCGTCGCCGTGCTGTCCGCGCGAGGGAAGACGACCGACGAACTGGTCGAATCGGCCTACGAGATCTCCGATCGTCCCGATCCCCGGGAGATGGACATGCTGCTGTCGACCGGGGAGCGCATCTCCTGCGCCCTGGCGGCGATGGCGATCAACGACATGGGCCACAAGGCGGTCTCGCTGACCGGATCCCAGGCGGGGATCGTGACCGACTCCTCGCACACCAAGGCCAAGATCATCGACGTGCGGGCCGACCGCATCCGGGAGGGACTCAGCGAGGACAAGATCGTCCTGGTCGCGGGCTTCCAGGGCGTGTCGACCGACAGCCGCGACGTGACGACCCTCGGCCGCGGTGGCTCCGACACGACGGCCGTGGCACTGGCCGCCGCACTCGGGGCCTCGGTCTGCGAGATCTACACCGACGTCACCGGCGTCTTCAGCGCCGACCCGAGGATCGTGCCCAACGCGCGCAAGCTGCCGGTCGTCTCGTTCGAGGAGATGCTGGACATGGCTGCGTCGGGCGCGGGTGTGCTCCAGCTCCGCTCCGTCGAGTACGCCCGCAACTACAACATCCCCATCCACTGCCGCAGCAGCTTCGAAGACCTCCCCGGTACCCTCGTACTTCCCGAAAGCGAAACCATGGAACGACCGATCATCACAGCCGTCACCCACTCGACCGACGAGGCCCGCGTCGCCATCATCGGGGTGAAGGACGAGCCCGGAATCGCAGGCCGCATCTTCACCGCGCTGGCCGATGCGAACGTCAACGTGGACGTCATCATCCAGAACGAACCGGTCCACGAGGGTGCCCTCGCCGACCTCTCGTTCACGGTCGAGACCGGTGACCTCGCGACCGCGACCGACGCGATCGCGGGCCTCGGGGACATCTGCCAGGAAGTCCGCACGGACGAGAAGATCGGCAAGGTCTCGATCGTCGGCGCCGGCATGCGCAGTCACCCCGGTGTCGCGGCCAAGGTGTTCGAGGTGCTCGGCGAGAAAGAGATCAACATCGAGATGATCTCCACTTCCTCGATCCGGATCTCCTGCGTGATCCAGGCCGACCGCGTCCCCGAGGCGGTCCGGGCGCTCCACGATGCCTTCGAGCTCGGCGAGGACCAGATCCTGACCGAGGCCCCGACCGGCGAACACCGACCCGTCACCCCCTCCTGACCATGTCCGAATCCAGCTACAGGGTCGGAGTGCTCGGCGCCACCGGCGCCGTCGGCTCGACCATCCTCCGGATCCTCGACGAACGGAACTTCCCGGCCTCCGAGGTCGTGCCCTTCGCCTCCGAACGCTCGGAAGGAAGGAAGCTCGCCTTCGGCGACGGCGAGATCGCCTGCGTCGTCCCGAACCAGGACACGATCAGGGACATCGACATCCTGATCTCCTCTGCCGGTGGCTCGGTCAGCGCCGAGTGGGCACCGAAGTTCGTCGAGGCGGGCGCGGTCGTGGTCGACAACACCAGCTACTGGCGGATGCACGAGGACGTACCGCTGGTCGTCGCCGAGGTGAACCCCGAGGCGGCCCGGAACCACAAAGGCATCGTCGCCAACCCGAACTGCACCACCATGGTCATGATGCTGGTTCTCGCGCCGATCCATCGCGAAGCGGGACTGGAGCGCCTGGTCCTGTCCAGCTACCAGGCCGTCTCCGGCACCGGGCAGAAGGCGATCGAGGAGCTCACCTCCCAGTCGGGCCACGTGCTCGCCGGGGACGACGTGCCCGAGCCGTCCGTGTATCCGCACCAGATCGCGTTCAACGTCATCCCTCAGGTCGAGACCTTCAAGGACGGTGACGACTACACCACCGAGGAACGCAAGGTGATGGCCGAGACGCGCAAGATCCTCGGGCTGGGTGACGAGGTGAAGATCTCCGCCACCTGCGCCCGGGTGCCCGTGTTCACCGGTCATTCCGAGTCGTTGAACATCGAGACCCGCGAGGACCTCAGCCCGGACCGGGCCCGCGAGATCCTGGCCGCGGCCGAGAACGTGATCGTCGTGGACGACCCGGCCTCCGGCAGGTACCCGACGGCCTTGGACGCGGCCGGCATCGACCAGACCCTCGTCGGCCGGATCCGCCGCGATCCGGACCAGGAACGGACGCTGAACCTCTGGCTGGCCGGGGACAACCTCCGCAAGGGGGCCGCGACCAACGCGGTACAGGTGGCCGAGCTACTGGTCGAGAAGGGCTGGCTCTAGCCACGTACCCGCCCGCTTCAAGAGAAACGGGCGGCCTGCGAATCCTGGCCTACACCTCGCCTGCGCGAGGACATCTCTTTCCGCTCACACCGATACTCGAGGAGCTGCGAAACCGCGGCAACGAGATCGTCCTGCGCACCCTCTCGGACGAGGCCGGGCGGATGCGGGACCTGGGCTTCGATGCCAGCCCGGTCGATCCGGCGGTCGAGGAACTGGAGCAGGAGGACTGGCGCGAGAGCAACCCCCGCAAGGCGCTGCGCAGGTCGGTCGAAACCTTCTGCGCGCGGGCAAGGTGCGACGCGCCCGACCTGGGCCGGGCGATAGAGACCGAACGACCCGACGCGGTCATCGTCGACATCCAGAGCTGGGGAGCACTCGCCGCCGCGGAAGCGTGGGGTGGGGCCTGGGCATCGTTCTGCCCCTACCCGATGCCCCTCCCGTCGCCGCACGCTCCTCCCTTCGGGCCGGGATTGCCTCCCGCGCGGGGGCCGCTCGGCCGACTCCGGGACCGGGCCCTGCGACCGGTGGTGTTCGGAACCGTCGAGAAGATCGTGGTCGAGCGCCTCAACGAGGTCAGGTCGGACCGTGGGCTCGCGCCCGTCGACGCAACGTCGATGTTCTCCCGGCCCCGCTGATGCTCTGCATGACGGCAGAGCCATTCGAGTATCCGCGGCCGGACTGGCCCCCCAATATCCGGATGGTCGGGCCCTGCGCCTGGGATCCACCGGCCGAGGCCCCCGGTTGGCTCGGGGAGATCACGCGACCCCTGGTCCTGGTCACGACGTCGTCGGAGTTCCAGGACGACGGCCTGCTGGTACGCACTGCGCTCGAGGGCCTGGCGGAAGAGGATCTGGAGGTGGTGGCTACCCTGCCGGCGGCCGGTCTGGGCGAAACCGACGTGCCCGCGAACGCGCGGGTGCTGCCGTTCGTCCCCCACGGGGCCCTGCTCGAACGGGCCGCCGTCGCGATAACCCATGGCGGCATGGGGGCGACCCAGAAGGCGATCGCGAAGGGCGTTCCCGTCTGCGTGGTGCCCTTCGGCCGCGACCAGCTCGAGGTGGCCCGGCGCGTCGAGGTCTCCGGTGCCGGCACCCGTCTGCCCCTCAGAAAGCTGAACGCGCGGTGCTCGACCTGGTCAGGGAACAGTCTTGAGCCTGCGGGTCACGCGGCGCCTGTTGCCGGCCTGATCGCTCACGTTCGCGATCGCGACGGCGTCGCGTGCGGCCTTGACCCGCCGCAGGATCCGGCGGTTCGCGGGCTTCACCTTCAACGTGACGGTCTTCGACCGTCCCGCCTCGATCGAGAACTCCGTCCCCGCGAGGATCAGCTTCCGCCTGGGCCGCTTCCTCGCTACCCGGACCTTCTTCCGGGTCCGGAGGCTCAGCTTTCCCGCGCACGGTCCGCTTTCCTCGGCGAGGGGACAGGTCAGCTTGACCCGGCCCGCGCCCTTGGCGTTCAGCCGCACCCGCCAGCCGGCGATCGTCACCGTGACGGTCCGGTCGGGCGGCGCGATCTTGAAGATCTCGCCGCCGTGGATGCCGTCGTCACCGGAGAAGTAGACCGAGTCGCCGATCCTGACGATGTCGTAGGCGTCCGATCCGTCGGGGCCGGGGAGCAGATCCTTCACGAGTTCGACCGTCGACCCGTCGGTGCCCCAGATCTCGTCGCCGAGGGCCTCCGAGTACGCCTGGAAGTAGACGTGCCCGCCGAGTTCGATGAAGTCGTCGGGTGTGGACCCGTCCTTTCCTTCCCAGATGTCCGCCAGCATCCTGGGAGCGGTCCCGTCGAAGGCCCACGGCTCGTCCCCGTTTGTGCCGTCCTCGGCCGAGAAGTAAAGGTTCGGTCCGACCGTCGTGATGGCGGAGATGTCGGAGCTTCCCGTCGGATTGATGTCGGTGACGCTGGAGGTGGTGGTGCCGTCCGTCCGGAAGAGTTCGGCCCCCGACACCCCGTCGTTGGCCCGGAAGTACAGGTGGTTCCGGAAAACCTCGTAACCCGAGGGACCCGAGCCGGTGGCGCCGGGGTTGATGTCGGCCACCTGGTTGGTCGTGGTCCCGTCCGTCTTCCAGATTTCGGTTCCCGCCGGACCGGTAGCGCTGAAGTAGAGGTGGTTCCCGAACGGCGTGAAACCGCCCGGATAGGACGAGGCGTTTCCGGCGGCGATGTTCTGGACAATCGCGGTGGTATTGCCGTCGGTCGACCAGAGCTCGGTGCCCTGGGCGGCCGTGTTCGCGGCGAAGAAGATCCGGTCGCCAAACCTGGTCAGTCCGTTGGGAGAGGAGGACGACGCGCCCGGATTGATGTCCATGACCATCTCGGTCGTGGTCCCGTCGGTGCGCCATAGCTCGATTCCCTCGACCGGAGTGCCCGCTCGAAAGTAGAGCCAGCCACCGAGGGACTCGAACGCGACCGGAAACGACGAGTTGTCGCCCGGGTAGATGTCGGACAGGAGCTCGGCTCCGTTCCCGTCGCTCCGCCACAGCTCGGTGCCCGTGGTTCCATCATCCGCGCGGAAATAAAGGTGGTCGCCATGGACGAAGAACGACGACGGGTAACCGCTCTTCGGGCCGGGAAAGACGTCGGCGGCCAGCACGGGCTTGCGTCCGTCCAGACGCCACAGTTCGTATCCGGTCTCCGCGGTCCGGGCGGCGAAGAACACCTTCCCGTTGAACTCGATCATGTCTTCCGCGTAGGACCCGCTGGGCCCGGGGAGGACGTCCGCGACCAGACGCACCTCGTGCGGGGCGGCCGTGGCCCGGCCAGTCGCGAACAGCAACAGGACCGAGACGATCAAGGCGCCGATGAACCCCGCCAGCCTCGCTGGCCCGCAGACGCCACGCGCGAACATGTTCATGTTCCCCACCCCTCTGTCGGTTGATTCGACCCTAACCCGTGCGGGCAGGGCGATCAACCGGAGTCAGTCGCCGAAGTCTTCGGCGATGTCCGCGATGCGCTCGTAAAGCGCCTGGAAGAACTCGCTGCGGGTGACCACCGCGTGGACCTTGCCCTCTGTGGCGATCGGGACCACCATGACCCGGTGGTGGAGGAAGGTCTCGGCCAGCTGGGTGTCGGCGTAGTCGTCCTCGACCAGCACCGGGTCGGTCGTCAGGTACGCCTTGACCGGCTCCTCCTGGCTGCCGATGCGCCGCTCGATGGTCTCGTCGAGCGAGCGACGTATCATCCGGGCCGACATCAGGGTTCCGACGTAACCGGGGAAGACGGCGGTCATGAACTCGCGCTCGCCGAACAGGCCGGCGTAGTTGCCCTCCTCGTCGACGACGGGGAGCGCGGGCAGGCCGGACTCGATCACTCGGCGGGCCGCATACCCGACGGGATCCGTGGTCACCAGAGGGCGGACCTCACGGATGACCGAGCTGACTATGTGGTCTGCCAAGACATCACCTCCGAGAAACTAGCCGTTCCCGTGGACATCTATCCGTACCTCAACAGGATGTAGAGAGTCGCCATCAGGGTGGACGCGACGGTGACGGGGAAGCCGAGCTTGAAGAACTGCCAGAAGCCGATCGGCCGGCCGGCCCGCTCCGCCATCCCGGCGGCGGCGACGTTGCACGCGGCGGAGATGATCGTCAGGTTGCCGCCGAAACACGCCCCGAGCGAGAGCGCCCACCAGTAGGCCATGTCGGACGGGTCGCTCTGGATGTCCTGGACCACCGGGATCATCGCCGCGGTCAGGGGGATGTTGTCGACGATGCCGCCCACGAGCGAGGAGGTCCAGATGATGCCGACCAGTTCCGCGTTCCGGTCCCCGTTGGTCACGCTGGTGATCCCCTCCGCGAGCTTCGAGATCGCGCCGGTCTCCTCCAGCGCCCCGACCATCACGAATAGGCCCATGAAGAAGAAGAGCGTGGTCCACTCGATCTTCTCCAGCGCCTGCTCGATCGGGATCCTGGTCACCATCAGGGCGACCGCGGCACCGGAGAGCGCCACGGTCGCGGGCTCGATGTGGAGGTACTGGTGGAGGAAGAAGACGATGATCGTCCCGATCAGGACGGGCATCGTCCGCTTCAGCTCGTCGCGGTCACGGATCGAGGCCGCGGCGTCGAGCTCCATCACGTACTTGCGGTTCTCCTCCGCCACGTCGATCTGCTTCCGGAACACGAAGTAGAGCGCGACCGTCACGACCGCGAGGATCACGTACACGCCCGGAAGATTGTTGACCAGGAAGTCGTTGAACGTCAGGCCGGCCGCGTCGCCGATCATGATGTTGGGCGGGTCGCCGATCAGGGTCGCGGTGCCGCCGATGTTCGCGGCCATCACCTCGATCAGGATGAGCGGCATCGGATTGATGTCGAGCGTGTCCGCCAGCAGGAACGTGATCGGCACCACGAGGAGGATCGTGGTGAGGTTGTCCAGGAAACCGGACAGGATCGCGACGACGGCGACCATCATGATCACCAGGAGGAAGGGGTTCCCCCGCGAGAGCTGTCCGGCCTTGACCGCGATGTAGTCGTAGATGCCGCTCTGCTGGGTCAGGTAGACGAGGATCATCATCCCGGCCAGCAGCCCGAGCGTGGCGAACTCGACCGAATGGATGGCGAGTTCCTCGTTGTAGTCCCCGACGAACAGGACGACCACGGCAGCACCGAGCAGGGCTACCTTGGTTCGGTGGATCCGCTCACTCGCGATCAGGGCGAGGGCGATGAGGAATGTCGCGACTGCGAGTGCCAGAGGCCGAGTTTATGCATTGGCCGCACGACTTGCAGCCTGACGGCTTTTCAGGCTCTGAGTGCCCGCCCGACCTGCTCGACGGTGATCACGCCCGCGAGCCGGCCCACCTCGTCGGTCACCATCAGCGCCCCGAAGCGGCGGAGCTGCGGGTTCCCGAGAAGGGTGTCGAGGTGCGCCCGCGCATCGACGGCAAAGGCGGGGTCGCGCTCGGCCACTTCGGCCACGCGGGTCGAGGCCCGTTCGAACTCGGGGACCGCCTCCAGGGCGTCCCGGAGCGCCATCCCGACGAACGAACCGTCCGGGTCGACGACCGGAAACCACGACCACCCGTAACGCAGGAAGTACTCGTCGAGGGCCCGGGCACAGTCCAGGTCGGCGCGGATCGCGACCGGATCCGAGTCCATCACCTCGGCGACCGAAACCTGTTCGAGCTTCTCGCTCAGCGTGCCCCGCGCGGCGGCGCGGGCCGCCCCGTTGATCAGGAACCCGATCATTGCGAGCCACACGCCGCTGATCAGGCTGCCGTTCAGCGCCCAGAGCAGGCCGAGCCCGATGAACAGGTAGCCGAAGATACGCCCGAGGTTGGCGGCGAACCGGGTCGCGGCGCCACGCTTGCCGGTGACCTTCCAGGCGATCGCCCGGACGATCCGGCCGCCGTCCATCGGGAAGGCCGGCAGGAGGTTGAAGAACAGCACGATGATGTTGACCGCGGCGAGCCATGCCACCGCGGTGATCGGGCCGGTGGTGTCGGCGGTCACTCGCATCTCGAGCGCGTCGCGGAAACTGTCGACCCCGGCGGCCTGGACGCCGATGACGCAGAGCACGATCGCGATCAGGGCGGTGACGAGCGGTCCGGCGATCGCGACCTTGAACTCGGTGCCGGGGCTGTCGGACTCCCGCGTCATCTCGGCGACGCCGCCGAACAGCCAGAGCCGGATCGAGCTGATGCCGATCCCGGCCCGTCGGGCAGCGAACGCGTGGCCCAGCTCGTGGAGCAGGATCGAGCCGAAGAACCCTGCCGCGCTGAGCACCGCCAGTACGTAGGGCTCGGTGCCGCCCGGGTCGTCGAGGATGTCGCCGTAGAACCCGGAGACCCAGAAGATGACCAGGAAGAGGATCAGGAACCAGGACCAATCCACCGTGATCCTGATCCCGGCCACCCGGAACAGAGTTATTGAGCTGCCGCCACCGAACACGCCCACATCGTATGGACATGCGTCACGGGAGCGGCGCGGGAGAGTGGTTATCTTCCCCGTCCATGAATCCCGAGCCCTCAACGGAACCGGTCCGAGCGCCCTCCGCCGACCTCGACCGGTTGCGGTCCCGGCTGGAGGAGCTCGAGGCGATCGACCGGCCCTCCGCTTCCGAGGGCGAGCGTCGCGCCGCCGAGTGGCTCGTCGCGCAGTTCGCCGAGGTCGGGGCGGAGGCCCGGATCGAGACCGAACGCGCCCACGGCACCTACTGGTGGCCGATCGGGATAGGCACGGTCCTGGGGCTGGCCGGAGGCATCGCCGCCCGCCGGGGCAGGCGTCTCGCCGGAGCGGCTCTCGGTGTGGCCGGTGCGGCGGTGATCGCCGGTGAGTTCCCGCCGCGCGCGCGGCGCCTTCGCAAGCTGCTGCCGGGCCGCGAGACTTTCAACGTGGTCTGCGAGCTGGGTGATCCCGAGGCCGAGCACACGGTCGTACTCGTCTCGCACCACGACGCCGCCAACGCGGGCCTCGTCTTCCATCCCGGCATCCCGGACCTGGTCTCGAAGACCGGTCTGTTCGAGCACCTGGACACCTCGCCGATGCTGATGGCACCGGTCATCGGCGGGCCGATCCTCAGCGCGCTGGGCGGGCTGACGGGCAGCCGGCGCCTCGCCGAGGCGGGGATCGTCCTGTCGGCGGGCTCCACCGCGGCGATGGCGGACATCGGCCTGCGCAACGTGGTCCCCGGGGCAAACGACAACGGCACCGCGGTCATCGCCCTGATCGAACTGGCCCGCCGCTTCATCGCCGATCCCCCGGAGGGCCTCCGGCTGATCCTGCTCTCCGCGGGTTCGGAGGAGTCGTTCAGCGAGGGAATGAAGGCCTTCGGCGAACGGCACTTCCCGGAATTGCCGGTGGATTCCACGTTCTTCATCAACATGGACACGATCGGATCACCCAACCTGACGGTGCTCAGGGGGGAGGGGTTCCTGAAGATGTTCGAGTATCCCGCGAAGGCGCTCGCCCTGGCCGATCGGACGGCCGAGGAGGAGGGGATCGAGCTGATGCCGAACCTGCGCATCCGCAACGGGACCGACGGCCTCGAACCGCTCGCGGCCGGGTACCCGGTCGTCTCGATCTGCTCCTGCACCGATCACAAGCAGCCCGCCAACTACCATTGGCCGAACGACGTTGCCGCCAACGTCGATTTCGGCACCGTCGACGAGGGAATCCGCCTCGCCGAGGCGATGACGCGGAAGCTCGCCTCGGGGTGGATCTGAGGGCTTAAGGGTTCGTCCCTGATGTGAAGGGGCCACCGGTCGGCGATGCTGGTGGCATGAACACGCTCCTCGACATAAGAAACGTCCTCCTCGTGGTCCTCCTGGGTCTGCTCGGGCTCGCCTGGACGGCTCCAGCAAACGCCGCTCCCGCTCTCGACGGCACCTTCGAGCTTTCGGGCGAGCCGGGTCAGATGACCCTGGGACCCGACGGCAACGTCTG
>Ga0182743_1004793_pt1 | contig 10006 bp, 7 predicted proteins | sample eDN3rd30CKraftOP_FD_128522 | JGI IMG/M metagenome (GOLD analysis project Ga0182743, IMG submission 128522) | Enriched Organic Plus compost microbial communities from Emeryville, California, USA - eDNA 3rd pass 30_C Kraft OP (version 2) (version 2) ... | reverse complement strand
GGCTTGCCCTGTAACGAACCGGGAATGGCGGCGATCCGATCGAGCAACTGTTCGTCGAGGAGGAAATTCTGCCCCAGCGCCTTGGACGCGGAAAGCCCATGGCGGGCGATCACTTCACGGATGGGGGGGAGGGTGGGCGTTATGCGGTCCATATCGTTGTCGCTGTGCCAGCATCGCCCGCGCAGGGGAAGGGCGCGTTCAATCCGCCGGATGCAGCCGCCGCCGCGCGGCCGCCGCGCCGGCCATGCGGATTGCCGCGATCATCGCGCCAGGATCGGCCTGCCCGGTCCCCGCAATCCCGAACGCGGTGCCGTGATCGGGCGAAGTGCGCACGACCGGCAGGCCCAGCGTCATATTCACCCCATTGTCGAAATCGAGCGCCTTGAGCGGGATCAGCGCCTGATCGTGATACATGCACAGCGCCACATCGAAACTGTCGCGGGCGTGGGGGGCGAACAGCGAATCCGCCGGATGGGGGCCCGTGGCGTCGATCCCTTCCGCTTGCAGAGCGGCGATGGCCGGGGTGATGATCCGCTGTTCCTCGTCCCCCATGCGGCCTTCTTCGCCTGCGTGGGGATTGAGCGCGCAGATGGCCAGACGCGGACTGGCGATGCCGAAATCGCGGCGCAGCCCGGCGGCGGTGATGCGCGCGCGGTTGCAGATCAGCTCTTGCGATACCAGACCGGGCACGCTGGCCAGGGAACAATGGACGGTGATCGGCACAGTGCGCAGTTGCGGGCCCGCCAGCATCATAACCGCGTCCTGCGGGGCGATGCCGCAGGCTTCGGCGACGAATTCGGTCTGCCCCGGATGGCGGAAGCCGATATCGGCCAGCCGCGCCTTGGCGATCGGCCCGGTGACGATGCCCGCCGCTTGCCCCTTGACCGCCAGCCGCGTGCCGAGCGTGAGCGAACTGAGCGCCAGATGCGCGCCGATGGTATCGGGCGCGCCGGGGCGATAGGGCGCTTCATCCTGGCCGAGCACGGGCAGGGCATGGGGGAAGACGGCGGCGGCTTCCGCAGGGTCGGTGATCGGTTGCACGCTGAGGGCGAGCCCCCGCTGGCGCGCTGCGGCGGCCAGCAGGTTCGCCCCGCCCACCGCGAAGAACGGGCGCAGGGCATCGGTTTCGCGCCGGACCCAGGCGGCACAGATCAGTTCTGGCCCCACGCCGGCGGGATCGCCGAGCGAAACCGCGAGCGCTGGATGCATCATCGAATCAATCGTATTCGATCACGGCGTCGCGGCGCAGGTCGCGCAGGTAACGCTGCGCGCGCTTGTTGACGCGTTCATCTTCCATCTGCGACATCAGCGTGTCGAAGCTGGGGCCATCGTTGACCTGCGCTTCATCGCGGCCGCACAGCATCAGGACACTAACACCGTCCTTGGCCGAGCCGAAAGGCGGGGTCGTCTGCCCGATCTGCAGCGACATCATCACCTGCTGGAGCGGTGCGGGCAGATCGCGGATGCGGATATTGTCGTTGGCCACGACATGCGCGCCCATTGCCTGGGCCGCTGCGTCGACATCGCCGCAGCCTTTCATCCGCTTGACGTTCTGGGCGAAAGCGGCGGCTTTCTGTTGCGCCTGCGCATCGGTGGTGCCCGGCGCGAGCGGCAGCGAAATCTGCTTGAGGCTGAGCAGCGCATCGCGCGCATCGGCCATCAGCACCTGACGCTTGTCGATCAGGTAGAGGATCGAGAAACCGCCGGGCACGTCGATCGGCCCGACGAGCTGGCCGCGTTCCATGTCCCGTGCGACGGTCGAGAGTTCCGCGGGCAGTTGCGCCAGCCGGACCCAGCCGAGATCGCCGCCCACCGCCGCGGTCGATGCTTCGGAAAACTGGCGCGCATAGGCCACGAAACTGGCGCCTTGGCCGAGCTGCTGGACGATTTTCTTGGCGTTTTCCAGCACGGCGGCGCGGTTTTGCGCATTGGCCGAGAGATAGATTTCACCGATGCGGTATTCGCTGGTGCCGCGCTGGGCCTGCATCCGTTGCAGCAGTTCCTTCACTTCCTCTTCCGAGACGTTGACGAAGGGCTGCACGTTGCGGCGCAGAAGCCGCTGCCAGGCGAGTTCGCCCTGAATCTGCCGCTTGAGCGAGGCGGGCGAGGAACCGATCTTGACCAGATAGGCGTCCATCGCCTGTGTGTTCTGGCCGAAGTTCTGCGCCGCGACCCGCGCATAGGTCTGGTCGATTTCCGCCTGATCGACTTCGATCTTGAGCGCTTTGGCTTCCTGGATCTGCAAGGTTTCGTCGATCAGGTTGCGCAGCACCTGCAACCGCAGGCGTTCCTTTTCTTCCGCGCCGACTGTCTGGTTGTTGGCCGAAAGGATCAGGGCAAGCCGCTGATCGATATCGGTGCCGGTGATGATTTCACCGTTGACGCGCACGGCGGCGCGGCGGTTGTTGGGATCGTTCTTCCCGAAAATCTGCACATTCTGCGGAATGTTGAGCCCGCTGGCGGGCGCAGCCGCATCGGCGGCCGTGGCCGCATTGTCCGCGTCCTGCGCGCTGAGCGGGGAAACGCCCGAGAGGAGGAAAGCGAACGCGGTGCAGAAGGCAACGCGCCGGGAAGGAGTCTTATGCAGGGTCGTCATTACCACTCGTGCAATCCTGTTACCGGCGCCGGATGACGCCATCCCAAATCATCGGGCCCGATCATGGACCAAACCGTGGGGCCAATGCCGCCGGGCGGCTTAACCGAAGCTGAGCCCCGCCGATAGCGTTTTTGCAGGGTCGTGCCAACGCCGTCTGCGCGACAGGCCCCGCGATTGCGATCAGCGGAAGCCGATATTGCGCAGAGCGAAGAAAATCTGGAACCGGTTGTCGGCCTTCGCATCGCCGCTGGTGGCATAATCGTGGCGCCAGGTGGCGCCGAATTCGAGGCAATCGTCCTGATAAGCGAAGCCGAGCCGGGTGCGCAGCGGTTCGAACCCGTCGGAAAGGGCAAGCGGGTCTTCCGTCCGGTCGGTCAGGTTGATGACGCCCGAACCGAAGATCGACCAGTAGTTGGCGAATGCGACGCGGCCCGAAAAACGCAGTTCCTCGCGATCCTGGAGATCTTCCACTTCGTCGATGTTGCGGTTGAGGCGCAGATAGGCGGCTTCGGCATATGTCTTGCGCGTGCCGACCGTCGCCGCGATTTCGTTGCGGCGCACGGCGAAGCTGTTCTTGTCCAGCCGGAAGCGGTGCGTCAGGCTGACGAGATCGCGGAAGCGGATTTCGGTGCGGCCGACGAAATCGGAGAAATGCCCGCTCAGCCCCGTGCCGTTGGGCAGGATGTCGTTGTTTTCGGAAAAGCTGTAGGACTGGCCGAACGTGGTCTTGATCCGCCAGCCGGGCCTGTCCAGTTGCCAGTCGAACCCATAGGTGATCCGCGTGCTGTCCTCCACCCGGTCGTATCCGGGGAAGCGGTTGAGCGCGAACAGGTTGCTGTCTTCCAGATCGATGGCCCGGGCGTCTTCGTTGGGCACATCGAGATTGTTGATCCTGGGCGAGGCGACGATCTGCACACGCGGGGTGAAGACCTGCGTCCCGCCGAAAGCCGCGCCGATAAACGGCCATTTGACATCGATCGCCCCCAACGCGACGCCGCGCGTGCGCCAGCCCGGTTGCCCGCGGTAGATCGCGGTGCTGGTCAGATCGTTGCCGCTGGAATGATAGAGATCGCCCCGGGCCAGCACGGTAAAGCTGATGACCTGGCCCATCCGCGTGATCAGGCTGCGATCCCACCGGGCCAGCGCGAACGCGCGCTGCGTATCCTGCCCGGAACTGCGGCTGATGGCGAGGCTGTTGACCTGGAATTCCACCCGGCCGCCCAGCAGCGGATCGGCCAGCCGGCGGCGATATTCGAGAATCGGCAGAGCGAGAGGCACCAGCCCCTGATCGCCGTTGGAGGCCAGCGTCTGCGTGGCCCAGCCGGAGAGCGAGAAATAGGTGTTGTCGCCCACCCGTTCGAGATCGACTGTCGATCGCAGGCGATCATCGCGGCTGATATCGTAGCGGCGCAGGAAAGTGCGGTCGCTGGCGATGCGGCCGGAATAGGTCAGGCTCCAGTTCGGGTCGAACTGGAAACGGCCGTTGGTTTCCAGATAGCCGCGCCAGTCGGTCACTTCACCGGTGCCCGACAGGGGGATGCGTTCGCTGCGGGTGATGTAGCCGGTGGCCTGCACCGCGCCTTTGTCGAACAGCCCGCGATAGCGCACGCGGGCCATCGGCGGCGCTTCGGTGAAGACGTAGGCGGTCAGTTCCAGATCGTGATTGGCCGCCAGACGGGCGTAGTAAGTGGCCGAAAGTTCGATCCCGTTGTTGCCGGAAATCGTGATTCCCGGAATCATCAGGCCGGAACGGGCGCTGCCGTCCGCATTGATCACCAGCCCCGGCATTGGGATCAGCGCGAGGCCGAGCACTTCGAGCTTGGCGCCGTAGAAGCGAATGCGGTTCTGGCTCTGATCGTAGATCACCCGGTCGGCGACGACGCGCCAGCTCGGCTTGCGGTCGCAGCCTTCGGGCGTGGTGACGGCGCAGCCGCTGTAGGCCGCGTCTCTCAGCGTGACTTTGCCCTGATCGTCACGTTCCCCCTGCCGCGCGGCCAGCCGCCCGCCTTCGGAAAAGGCCAGCAGCATGTTCTGCATGGCGCCGGCTTTCAACTCGTCCGTCAGCTCCATGCTGTCGGTGTAGAGCTTGTTGCCGTCGGTATCGGTCAGCAGGATATTGCCGTGGGCGGTGATCTGCCCGCTCTTGCGGTTCCAGCTCACGTTCTGGGCGTTGAGCGTCTGCCCTTCGCTGCGCAGGATCACATCGCCGCTGGCGGTGACGATATCGGACTCCGAATCATACGCCACCTGATTGGCTTCGAACGCAACATCGCGGACGGCCCGCGGATCGTGCGCCGGTGCTTCGTCTTGCGCGAAAGCGGGCCAGGGGGCGGCCAGCGCCAGCAGAAATGCGGGAATTGTAACCGAACGGGAATGACGCAAGCGGCGGGCAGGGGCTTGCAACAAGGGCGCGGCATCGGGGTGCATGGCTTGCCTATCGCATTGCCCGCCCTTAACTGCAACGGGAGTATCATCATCGGGACGACGGCCCAGCCCGGATCGCCCCATTCATCGCCGGAGCATCCATGAAGATCCAGTTCGCCAGCCAACCCGACACCGCCATCCGCCTGCAGGCGCGCCTTGTCGACAAGGACAAGCTGCCCGCCGATCTCGAACCGGTGGTGCGCGCGGGTGCGGCGGCGGCGCGGTTCACGGGCAAGGCGGGGCAGGTGTTCGAAGCGTTTGTCGAACGCGATGGCGCGGTCGTGCGGCTGGCGCTGGCGGGGGCAGGCGATCCCGCCGACGCCGACCGGCTGGGCGCGCTGGAACGGGCCGGGGCCGCGCTGGCGGCGAAGTACCGGGCTTCGGGCGAGATGGCGCTGCAACTCGATCTGTCCGGCGCGGTGGCCACGCCCGAACAGGCGGCGGCGGTGCTGCTGGGGCTGCGCCTGCGCGGCTGGCGCCACGATGCCTATCGCACCACTCTGCCCGACGATCAGAAGGCGACGCTGGATAGCGCCGTGGTTTCCGGCGCGCCCGAAGGCACGGCGGCGCTGTGGGAAGTGGAAGCGAGCATTGCCGAAGGGGTCGAATTCACCAAGCGGCTGGTGACCGAACCGGCCAATGTCATCTATCCGGAAAGCTTCGTTGCCGCCTGCCGCGAACGCTTCGCGGGGACCGGCGTGGAAATCACCGTGCTGGACGAAGCGGCGATGCGCGAACTCGGGATGGGCGCGCTGCTCGGCGTGGCGCAGGGTTCCGCCCGTCCGCCCCGGCTGCTGGCGATCCGCTGGAACGGCGGCGCGCCCGATCAGAAGCCGCTGGCTTTCGTCGGCAAGGGGGTGACGTTCGACACCGGCGGCATTTCGATCAAGCCCGCCGCGGGCATGGAAGACATGAAATGGGACATGGGCGGGGCCGCCGCCGTGGCCGGGACCATGCTGGCGCTGGCGCTGCGCAAGGCCAGGGCCAATGTCGTGGGGGTCTGCGGGCTGGTGGAGAACATGCCCGATGGCAATGCCCAGCGCCCCGGCGATGTCGTCACCACCATGGCGGGCAAGACCGTGGAAGTCATCAACACCGATGCCGAAGGGCGGCTGGTGCTGTGCGATGCGCTGACCTGGACGCAGCGGACATACAGCCCGGCCAGGATCGTCGATCTCGCCACATTGACGGGGGCGATCATCATTTCGCTCGGCCACGAATACGCGGGCATGTTCAGCAACGACGACGATCTCGCCGGCAAGCTGGACGCGGCGGGCAAAGCGACGGGCGACAAGCTGTGGCGTTTCCCGATCGGCCCGGTGTACGACAAGATGATCGACAGCCCGATCGCGGACATGAAGAATGTCGGCCCGCGTTTCGGCGGCTCGATCACCGCCGCGCAGTTCCTCCATCGCTTTATCGAGAACGACACGCCCTGGGCGCATCTCGATATCGCCGGCACGGTGTGGACCGACAAGCCGGGGGCGACATGGGAACGCGGGGCGACCGGGTTCGGCGTGCGCCTGCTCGACCGGTTCGTGCGCGACACCTGCGAAGGCTGAGCGGCGGGCTGACAGGCGGGGCGGGCGATGCGCGTCGACTTCTATCACTTGAGCCGCGATCCGGTGGAGTTCGTCGTCCCGTTGATTGCGCGGGCGACGCGCGCCGCGGGGGAACGGCTGTTGGTCGTCTCGGCTGACGATGCCGCGCTTGGCCGCATCGGTGAAGCGCTGTGGGAACGGCTGCCCGAGGCCTTCCTCGCGCATGGCCGGGCGGGGGAGGCGCACGAAGCGCGCCAGCCGATCCTGCTGTCCGCCGCGCCGGAAGCGGGCAATGGGGCGCGGTTCATCGCTCTGGCCGATGGGCAATGGCGCGAGGAAGCGATGCATTTCGCCCGCGCGTTCCTGCTGTTCGGCGAGGCGGAACTGGACGGGGCGCGGGCCTGCTGGCGGATGCTGGGCGGGCAGGGCGATGTGGAGCGGCGGTTCTGGAAGCAGGACGGCGGCAAATGGCGCGAAGGCCCCTAGAGTGATTTCGAAGCAGGTGGAATCACCTGCTGGCTCGGAAATCACGGCAAACAAAAGACACTCTAGAGCCGCCCGCCTGCAGTGCTGATGGCCTGCGCTCCGCCGCTTGCCCTCCTGCCTTGCGATACGGGCCATTCCGGGCTAGGTGCCGCGCACTTTTCGGGGCGCCGCAGGCGGTCCGCAGTTTTGCCCAAGCTTTTAAGGAACGCACGATGGCGGTGACCCGCACCTTTTCGATTATCAAGCCCGACGCCACCCGCCGCAATCTGACCGGCGCCGTCACCAAGATGCTGGAAGAAGCGGGCCTGCGCGTCGTCGCCTCCAAGCGCATCCGGATGACGCAGGAACAGGCCGAAGGCTTCTACGGCGTGCACAAGGAACGCCCGTTCTTCGCCGATCTGGTCAGCTTCATGACCAGCGGCCCGGTGGTGGTGCAGGTGCTCGAAGGCGAAGACGCGGTGAAGCGCAACCGCGACGTGATGGGCGCGACCAACCCGGCCGACGCCGCAGAAGGCACGATCCGCAAGGCGCTGGCGGAATCGATCGAAGCCAATTCGGTCCACGGTTCGGACAGCGACGAGAACGCCGCGATCGAAATCGCGTTCTTCTTCAAGCCGGAAGAAATCGTCGGCTGATCGGGGCTTCCCCGTTCGCGAGACATTCTTCGCGAGACAGGGGCCGCCGGGCGATCCGGCGGCCCTTTTCGTATGCGCTGGGGTCAGAGCAGCGGGCTCATCATGGCCAGCAGATTGCGCCACAGGCGCAGCGGGATCGTGACGTTGTTGATGTCCGTGGCGGTGATCGGCGTGCTTTGCGCGATATAGCTGTCCTGCCGCGCGCGGACCTGCGCGGCGAGAGCGGGATCGTGGAACAGGATGTTGTTTTCGAAATTCAGTTCGAAACTGCGCCGGTCGAGATTGGCCGAACCGACCAGCCCCACAGCCTTGTCCACCACCATCGTCTTGGCATGGAGCAGACCCGGCCGATATTCGTAGATCCGCACCCCGGCGGCGATCAGATCGGCATAATAGCTGCGGCTGGCCCCGCTGACGAAGCGGCTGTCGTTGTGCCGGGGCAGGATCATCACCGTGTCCACCCCGCGCCGCCCGGCGGCGAGCAGAGCGAAGATCAACTGCTCGTTGGGCACGAAATAGGGCGTGGTGATGACCAGTTCGCGCCGCGCCGCATGGATCAGCGCGACGAAGCAGGCGGTCATCGCCGGATAGGCCAGATTGGGCCCGGTGCCGATGACCTGCGCCGCGATGCCCGAGGAGGCGGGGGCGGGCGAGGCAGGATTTTCCTCGCCATCCTCCTGCAGCAGCGCGGAGATATCGTCGCCGTTTTCGGCATGCCAGTCGGACGCGAAAATGAATTGCCAATGGCGGGCGACCGGGCCTTCCCAGCGGGTCATGAGATCGACCCACGGGGCGAAGCGCGGTTTCACCCGGAATTCGGGATCGGCCAGATTCTGGCTGCCGCACCAGGCGATGCGGTTGTCGACGATCAACTGCTTGCGGTGGTTGCGCAGGTCCACCCGCCCGCGAATGAGCGTCCAGATCAGCCCACCCACCGGCAGGGCGACACGGGCATCGACACCGGCATCGCGCAGTTCCTGCCAGTGGCGCGAACGGATGAACCCGCGCGATCCCAGCGCATCGGCCAGCACCCGCACCACGACCCCGCGCCGGGCCGCGCGGATCAGCGCGTCCTTGATCCGCACCCCGTTGCCATCGGCCAGCCAGATGTAGAAGCCGAGGTGCACCGTGGACTGCGCGGCATCGATATCGGCGGCCATTTCGCGGATCGCGCTCATGCTGTCGGCGCTGAGATGGGGGCGGTTGCCCTCGGTCGGCGGCAATCCGTTGACCGAACGGGCCAGCGCGAACGGCGCGGCATAAGGCCCGGCGTCGAGCGCGGAGGTCAACGCCCGGCTTTCCTCCGGGTGGGGCAGGTGCTGTTCGATATCGGCAAAGCGCGCCCGGCGGGAGGCGCTGATCCGCGGTTCGCCCAGCAGCAGATAGGCGACGATGCCGCCAATCGGAATGACGATGACCGCAATCGCCCAGGCGATCCGCGAGGCAGGCTCACGCTGCGGCCGCAGCATCACCCGCAGCAGCACGATCCCCTCCAGCAGGAGGAGAAACAGTGTCGAGACGTAACCGATATCCCTGTCCATCCCCGCAATTCACCCTGATCGCGGCGAAATTGCCAGCGCCAAAACGCGCACAGGGCGTGCGAGCGGTGCGGGGCGCCCAGTCCCTAGCGCCGTTTCCGGGCATGGAAAGCGGGATGATCGGCCACGGCAAAGCCGCGTGCGGGCCCGGCGATGATCCGGGCCAAGGCCGAAGTTGACACAGTTGACACGGTACAGGGGGTGAATGCGGGGGGCTCTGTCGCCGGGTTCGCACCGGCGCTTTCCGCCTCGCCCTGCCCAAGCGTATGCTTGCGCTTGCCCAAGCACTCAACACCCGCTCGGCCTGAGCCTGTCGAAGGCCGCGTGGATGGGGGCGTGCAAAGGAGGCCTTGAACTGGATTGCCGCCTGCGCGGGAATGACGAAGGGCAAAAGGCTCGCTCGGCTCGCCATCTTCGGAACGTCCTTCCGGCACTTCCTCCGCCAACTCATCCACCAGAGCATGGGCCTCGGCACACCATGCATCCCACTGCGCCGCAGCCTCGCCTTCCGCCGCCGCGCGCACCGCGAAATAGGCCTCGTCCTCCCTCTGCCACAGCGGCACTTCTCCCTCCTCGGCGGCGGCATCGGCTTCCTCCGCCGCATTCTCATCCGCGTCCTCATCGCCGTGGAACAGCCGTTGTTCGGCCTCTGCCACCGCCCGCGCAATCGCCTGCTCGCGCGGCAGCGGCAGAGCATCCTCGCCCGCCAGCCCCTCGGGGCACGGCGCCCCGGCCAGCACGGCCAGCAGATCGTCGAACCGCCCCGCATCGCGCTGCGCCGCGCGG
>Ga0182743_1004791_pt1 | contig 10006 bp, 9 predicted proteins | sample eDN3rd30CKraftOP_FD_128522 | JGI IMG/M metagenome (GOLD analysis project Ga0182743, IMG submission 128522) | Enriched Organic Plus compost microbial communities from Emeryville, California, USA - eDNA 3rd pass 30_C Kraft OP (version 2) (version 2) ... | reverse complement strand
TCGATGATGCGTATATCGCTGCCACGAAACTCGAAGCAGAGGGCAGTGCGCGTGATCTCAAGATCGTCTATTCGCCGCTGCACGGGGCGGGTCAGCGCAATACTTTGCCGGTGTTACAGGTGGCAGGCTTCGAGGATATTTCACTCGTCGAAGACCAGATGGTACCAGACGGCAACTTCCCGACAGTAGAGAACGGCAAGGCGAACCCTGAAGAGCGCGCTGCCAACGACCGTGCAGTCGCGCAGCTCATCGCTGAGAATGCCGATATCGCGATCACAAACGATCCTGACGCGGATCGTATCGGCGTCATCGTGCGTGAAGCAAACGATGAGCCGTTCTATCTCACTGGCAACCAATCTGCCGTACTCGCTGCGGACTACGTGCTGAAACAGAAGCAGGGCCGCGGCGAACTGACGCCAGAGCATTATGTGGCCAAGACGATCGTGACAACTGATATGCTGACAGCGCTCGCGGGTCACTATGGTGTGCGGCTCTATGGCAATATGCTCATCGGCTTCAAGTACATCGGTCGCTTGATCACGAGCAAAGAAGGCACCAATGAACAATTCGTCATAGGTGGCGAAGAAAGCTATGGCTTACTCAAAGGCACCTATGCACGAGACAAAGACGGCGCTATCGGTGCACTACCGCTGGCTGAATACGCCGCTGAACTCAAGGCTGAGGACAAGACGCTCGTCGATAAACTGTTTGACCTATACGCACAGCACGGCGTCTACGCGGAGCAGCTCCAGACGATAGTCTGCCCAGGCGCGCAAGGTTTCGAGCAGATGCAGCGAATCATGCAGCGCCTTCGTACTGACGCACCGACGCAGGTTAGTAGCGAGACAGTGACGCACATCTCTGACTATCAGTCGCTTGAGAAACGTGATATCACGACCGGCGAGACGTCTACTATCGACTGTGATGCGGGCAATGTCGTGGTGCTGCAGTTTGGCGATGAGCGTCGACGCATCACCGTCCGTCCGAGCGGTACAGAGCCGAAGCTCAAATTCTACATGCAGTGGTATGCCGAGCCGCAAGCCGATATCCGAGCCCAGTATGATGAAATCCAGCAGTATCTCGAAGGCCTCGGCCGCGAGCTCGAAGGCTTGCTGCTAGGGGATTAACTTGCGAATTTGGCTCTGGAAAGCTGCGGGGGAGAACTCGGCAGCTTGCTTTTTGAGGATTTCAGCTTTGTAGGCATTTGAGTCAAATGATTGGATCGCTGCAACGAGAGATTCTACAGTCTGATTATCGAAGAATGTACCTGTCTCGCCCTCGATAACATAGTCAAGTGCACCGCCCGCGCGGTATGCGATGAGTGGTGTCCCAGCTGCAAGGGCCTCGACTGGAGCGATACCGAAGTCCTCGAAGCTTGGGAAGATGAAAGCTCTAGCGCCAGCTATGCGCTGGACAAGTTCTTCGTCAGAAACGCGACCAGTGAAGGTGACCGTAGGACCAGCGAGCACGCGCAGACGTTCTGTCTCGGCACCACTGCCGAGCACAGTGAGCGGAAGATCCAGCTGGCCACATGCTTTGACCGCGAGATCGATGCGCTTCTGTGGAACGTGCCGGCCAGCGATGACGAACCCAGTGGGCTTCTCAGGCTTCTGTGCACTACTGAAGCGGTCGACATCCACGGGTGGGTGCACGACGATCGAGTCGCGGCCATAGTACGTCTGTATGTCCGCCTGAATGTGCGTGGAGTTGGCAAGTATCACATCGGCACGCTGTGCAGCTCGATAATCCCAACGGCGAAGCGGCCAGGCTAGCAGGCGTAGCCCGAGGCGTGCGATCGGATCGAAGACGCCAAAGCCGGGCGAGCGCATATATTCATCATAGAATCGCCAATAATAATGCGTCGGTGTGTGGCAGTAGTTGATGTGGAGCGTATCGGCTGGTGTTTTGACGCCGAATGCCTCGCCGTTGCCGCTGCTGCTGATCACGATGTCGTAATCTGAGAGATCGAGATGCGTAAACCACCAGATGCGGCCGAGCGCCATGAATTTGCGGAGCTTGCCAAAGCGCTGGAGCCAGCCAGTGACGACCTTGCCATCGAGTTTCTCGCGCCACTCGTCAGTTGCGTATGAGGTGTAGATCGGCGCATCGGGGAACATGCGATGCAGTTCCAGTACGACGCGCTCTGCACCGCCGCCGACCAGCCAGTCATGCACGATAGCAACTTTTGGTTTTTTGGTCGATTTCATAGATGTATTGTACCTGTTTGAGCTCGATTATTGCTCTTTTATGATTCTCTGGAACATCGATACGAGTTGCGAGCGGTCGTCTTGTTCGGCAGCTAGGCGCGAGGCATCGTCGTTTTCTGTGCCGACGACCTCGTCCCATGCGATCTGATAGCCGGCATCACGAGCGACTCTACTCCAGAAAACACGTTGCGTGCGGCCGTTGCCTTCGCGGAAAGGATGGATATAGTTGAGCTGATCATAGAAATAGCTCAATCTTTCGACGAAGGCATCGCGCGACAGGCCGCGAAGACCTGATTCTTCGGCAAGTTCACCAAAAACATATGCCGCACCACTGGGAATCTTGCTGACGATGAGAAAGAACTCCGAGTCCTCATCTTTTTTGATGTCCACCGTGCGGATCTTGCCAGCCCAATCGAACACATCACGAAATAGTTGCCGGTGGATGGCACGGAGTTCATCGAGGTCATTGGTCCTTGGGATGGTGAGGGCGGACAGCTCAAGCTCGTTTGCAAAAACAATCTGAGGTTCGATGGCCGTGAGCTCCTCGGGCGAGCTTGCGCCAAGGAGATTTCTGAGGACGCCGTTTTCTTGATCGAAATACGGGTCGACAAAAGTCACCTAGAGAACCCCGTAACGAGCTCGTATTTTTTTGGCAGCATCTTTGGCCGATGCCTTGCCTGCTATGTAGTCATCGGCAATCTTGAGCGACTCTTTGGATACTTTGAGTCCCTCGAGTTTCTGGTTTGCTACTGCCTGAGAGACAGTATTTTTTCGTGCCGTATTCATACCTATATTATAGCAAATTTTGTGCAAAAAAGCTAGAGCTTATGCTTGCTGTTGATGAGGAGTCTAATTCGCTCCGTCTCGGCGTAGGACTGCGGCGATGGTCTTGAAGAGGATGGCGATATCCATCCAGAAACTCCAATTCTGGACGTAGTAAATGTCGAGCTTGCGGCGTTCCTCGAAGCTGATGTTGCGGCGACCAGAGACTTGGGCGAGTCCGGTGAGGCCGGATTTGACGCTGAGGATGGTGTGCTTCTTGGGATACTGAGCCAGCTCCTGTGGGATGAGCGCACGTGGTCCGACGAGGCTGATATCGCCGCGCACGACGTTGATGAGCTGTGGCAGCTCGTCGAGTGAGGTGGCGCGCAAGAAGCGACCGAGCGGCGTGATGCGTGGGTCGTCTGCGAGTTGATCGCCGTTTGCGCGGTAGAGCTCTGCGAGCTCTGGCCGGTCCATGAGCTTGAACGCTTCTTCTGGCGTGGTGCCGTCGTATTTCTGGTACTGCGTACGGAATTTGAACACGGTGAAAGTCTTGTCGTACTGCGTCAGGCGTTTCTGACGGAAGAATACCGAGCCACTGCCGGACAACTTGCTGATAAGAGCGATAATGGCAATAAGCGGCGAGGCAATGATCATCAGTAGTCCGCCAACGACGAAGTCGAAGATCCGCTTCACAACGCGTCCCCAGCCAAACAATGCAGTCTGATGAACAGTGATGACCGGCAGGGAGCTACGGAACAGGTCAACCTCGATATTACCGACGAACAGTTCGGTGTTGCCAGGCACGAAGCGGTAGCTGATGTGGTGCATCTGCGCGTAGTCGAGGACTTCACGGTTGCGCGCTTCGTCCGCGTAGAGCTCTGTCTGGATGATGCCGTGGATGCGGCGACCACGTAGGATCGAGAGCGCTTCGCTGAAGCTTGCGAAATCTGCCCGGATGCTGCGACGCTTGTCACCGACGATACCAAGGACGCGGTAGCCTGACTTGCGGCTGTTACTCAGGGAATTGGCGATCTCGGTCGTGATGTCGGTGTTGCCGACGATCAGCACCTGGCTGATGCCGAAACCATAGCGGAACATGAGTGTCCGGAAGCCGCGCAGCAAGGTGCGGAAGAGCACGAGGCCGAGGAGACCAAAGATGAAGCCGTATACAGGGATAATGCGCGCCGGGAAGATCGTCTGGTCATAGGCGTACTCCCAGAAGATGACGAACATCAGGCCGATGAACGAACCGATAACGAGGCGGCCGAATTCACTGAAGCGCTTCTCGTAGATGTTGCTGTTGTACAGACCGAGGAGGGCAAAAGTGATGAGCCAGAACGGCAATGTTGTCGCTACGAGCGCGATATAGGTCTCGCCAGAGACGCCTTGGATGAAGGGTAGGTCGCTGTGGTGAATGCGCAGGAACCACGCCGCAGCAAACGCCGCGATGAGCGCGAGAGAATCTCCGATGATCAAACCGATGCTATACACCAGCGACAAGCTGTGTTTCATATCTGACTGTATAATACCACCAGATGAGACGTATCAGAATACCAAGTCGGCGCGGCGTCAAACAGTTCGTACTCTACAATATCGGCGGTATTGCCTTCTTCGGCGTGGGGTACGGGCTGTTTGCGCTGCTGTACGGCATCGCCAGCTGGCCGTGGTGGGTGGCCAAGATCTTCGCTGATCTGGCGGGCTGGACGGTGAATTATCTCGTGCAGCGTCATATTGCGTTTCGCCGCGAGGCTGCCGGTCAGCGTGAGCGCACGATTCTCGGCAAATTTACCGCTATCAGCCTCGTCAATGTACCACTCGACTATGCGATCGTCGGTGGGCTAAAGCTACTCGGTGTATCGCCATTTATCGGACTGTGGCTTTCCTCGCTGTTCTTCACCGTCTGGAAATACCTCTGGTATCGCAGCTGGGTATTCCGCGCCAAAAACTGAGCTATACTATGCTCATGCAAGAACAAAATACAAACATAGGATCAGAACAGGCAGTTAGCGAGCTCGTGCGGCCGACCAAGAAGCAGCGCGAGCTTCTAGAGTTTATCCAGACGTTTATCACGGAACATGGGTATAGTCCGAGTTACCGCGAAATCATGACTGGTCTCGGCTACAATTCGGTAGCCACTGTAGCGCTCCACGTTGGCAATCTCATCAAACGTGGCCATGTCGTCAAGCGCAGTCGTAGTGCGCGTTCGCTCGAAGTGGTCCAGGGTGCATTGGTGCAAGATAAGCCGCTAACAACCAATGAAGTCGAGGAGAGCCAGGAGAAATGGCTCGTCGAGCAGATCGAGCGGCTCATGAAAGAGCAAGAAGAGGGAGCGATCCCGGAACAGGGGGCGGTCGAGGACATTGCGACGCTCCTGGCGGCGCTTCGTGTGCTCGGCCTCGATGGGGCGGCTCAGAGCCTTAAGCCACGCCTCGATGAACTCCAGTCGCAACTCCGCTAAGCGGCCGCTAGATGCTTATGCTACAATTTGTATAGTTAAATCAGATTGCAAATGGCGAAGTATAGACTGGGTAGGGGCAGCCGAAAGCATGTAAAGCGTCGCGCGTGGCGCGTTATTTCTATACTCTTGTTTATTGCACTTCTGGGCGTATGTGGTCTGGTTCTCTGGCTGTTTATGAACATGTCGGATGAGCAGGTGACGCAGCCGCAGACAGTAACTCACGAGTACGTTGCGCCTGAAGAAACAGGCAAGGCGTTTGAAGAAGAATACTTCTCTCTGAGATTGCCCGATGACTGGAAGCTCGACAAGCGCGACACGACGATATACAACTACTACAAATTCCAGGCGACAAAAAAGAACGCTGACAATCGCTGGCTGGAAATTTACATCGATAAATTCCCGGCAAATATCGCCTTCAACCGCCTCCTGCCGGTGCGCGCAGAGGGTGATGGCATGGCATTGGCTGGCGCAGCGTCAGACAACTGCGTGAAGTTTACCGACAAAGCGCAGCAGCAAGGCACAAGTGGCATCGTGCCATCGAAATGGGCTGAGGTGAATTTTAGCTGCGACGTAGCACGCTCGAGTCGGAATCTCGTCGGCGTTGGTGCACTTGAGCAGGGGCAGACTATCAAGTTGACTGGTCAGAAGATGGGCGAACATACCTACGTGTTTATCTATACGGATCACAACATCAGTCCAAACTATCAAATCCTCGAAGACATGGTCGAATCATTCCAGGCGAAATAAGCTTGACATAGCCACAAGCACGTTGCTATAGTCAGGGGTACATCTATGGGTCATGCGAGAGTCCCTAGAGACAAAAATTCATAAAATACAAAATTCGGTGAAGATCACGAGATAGCAAAATCTCTATTTGGTGGTCCGATCAAGGAGTTACCATGTCGGTAAAGGTGAAAGTTATTTCACGCCGAGAGCTGGTGGCAGTAACTGTGTATAAGCCAGCATGGCAGGAGTTTCTGCAGTACTAGCCTTTGGCTGGTGTCGTGGACAAAATAATACCCGTCTCAGCACATAGAGACGGGTATTTGCTATCTAGCGGAAGCGTGATTATTGCTGATCGCCGCCCTGCTTGGCGAGCGCTTCATCGATGAGCTTACTGAAGGCATCGACAGAGTTTTCGGTCACTTCGATGGTTTCGCCGTTGAGCTGGAAACTTGGCGTGCCCGTGAAGCCCAGGCGTTCTGCCTCGGCGCGGTCAGCGTTGATGGTCGCTAGAACCTCAGCGCTATTTACATCAGTATCGTACTGATCTACATTGAGGCCGATTTGCTGTGCGTAGGTACGAAAGATTGGTGCGGCGTTGCTTTCTTGGGTCCAAGCCAGCCAACCAGACTGATCATAGAGTTTGTCGTACATCTCCCAGAACTTGCCTTGCTTGCCGGCTGCTTCTGATGCGCGAGCGGCTGCGATGGCATTGGGGTGGATAGAGCTTAGCGGTAGGTGACGGAACTGGAAGGTAAGCTTGCCCTCGTACTTGGCCAAAACCTGGTCGATCGTTTGCTTGTAGCTAAAACAAGCAGGGCATTGGAAATCGCCGTACTCCAGGAGTGTGACAGATCCGGTGCCACGAGTGTGATTAGTTAGCTCTGCGTTAGTGTTTGGGCTGTCTTCTTTCGGGCGAAAAGCCAGGAAACCAAAGAATCCCACAACTAGTACGATTAGAATTATCAGGAAACGCTTGTCCATCGACGTGATACCCCCACGAGTCAATTAATACAATACTAAGTATAGCAGCCAGCGCTGGGTGCTTTAGAAAAATGCGAAAACACGGTAGTATGTGGCTATGACTGGACTTATCTTCGGTGGCCTTTTTGCATTCTTCACACTGATCATGATTGGACTGGTGCGGACGTTTGCGCAGCTGCCAGTCAAGGAGCTCAAGCGTCGAGCACGTCAGGGTGATCCACTTGCCTCAGCGCTCTACCGTGCGGCGAGCTATGGCGTAAGCCTCCAAGTACTCCTCTGGGCACTCGTGGCTATCAGTGCTGCTCTCTCGTTTGTGCTACTTTCGGTATCTCTTGAGCCGTGGTTTGCCTTTTTCGTTATAGCGTTTCTCATCTGGCTCGGCTTCCTGTGGATTCCTGCTGGCGATCTGACGGGCATGGGCGAAACCATCGCGCGCAAGCTTTCTCCGGTGTTGGCATGGCTACTAAATTACCTCCATCCACTACTAGAGCGTATCGGCAACTTCCTCTTCCGTCATCGACACTTCCAGGTGCGTACTCAACTCTACGAAAAGGATGATCTCGTAGAGCTTCTCGAGAAGCAAAAGGGGCAACCGGACAATCGTATCGCCAGCGCTGATATCGCAGTGGTGCAGCATGCGCTGACATTTGGTGATAAGCGCGTCGTCGATGTGCTTGTGCCGCAGCGCGTCGTCGTACGTGTCTCCGTGGACGAGCCGATCGGCCCGAAGCTCATGGACGATCTGTATCAGAGCGGGTACTCACGCTTCCCGGTCTATGAGGGCGATATTACGACGATTGTCGGGACGCTCTATCTCAAAGATCTTGTCGGTCGCGATCGAAAGGGACACGTACGCGATGTCATGCGCGGTCAGGTGTACTATGTGCACGAAGACTTCACGCTCCAGGAGGCGCTCCAGGCGTTTCTGAAGACCAAGCACCATCTCTTTATCGTGGTAAATAGCTTCGAGGAGTTCGTGGGTATACTCACGATCGAAGATATCCTCGAGCAAATCATCGGCAAGCAAATCATCGATGAGTTTGATACCTACGACGACATGCGTGCTGTAGCCGCAAAAGCCGCACACCACGACCACAAAGAGCGCAAGAAAGCGAAGCAGACGATCGAGCCAGCTCCTGAGACGAAGCAGCCCAAAGTCACGGTCGAGGATATCACACCCGACCACGCGAACGAGAAAAACGCGCAGAAATAACAGATTGATGGTATAATTTGCTCTAATGACAACAGATCTCGGCAATACTAATTTGAATCTTCGGGCGAGCGAGTAGGCAACGGCGACCTACCTGCGCGTGATATTGAGCCCGATCGAGCCGAGCAAACTACGTACAAACAGGAGAATTTGTGTATGCGAACACTGGTATCGACCGCGCCAGAGAAAGTAAATCAAGAAGTAACCGTCCAGGGATGGGTACACAGTCGCCGTGATCATGGCGGTCTCATTTTCGTGGATCTGCGTGACCATAGCGGCGTTTTGCAGCTGGTGATACAGCCTGAGCAGACTGAGGCTTTCGCGCTCGCTGAGACACTTCGTGATGAGTTCGTCATCTCGGCTACGGGGCACATCAAAGAACGTGATGAATCGCTCAAGAATCCCAACATAGCAACTGGCTCGATCGAGCTCGTGGCAACCGAGCTGCGCATCCTGAACCGCTCGGAGCCTCTCCCGATCCCTGTTCATGGTGACCAGGAGGCAAGTGAAGAGCTGCGTCTCAAATACCGCTACCTCGATCTGCGCCGTGAAAAAATGCAGCAGCGCCTCCGCGAACGCGCGCGCTACTACAAGACAATGCGTGACTACATGGAAGCACGTGATTTTATCGAGGTGACGACGCCAATTCTCGCCAACTCGAGCCCAGAGGGTGCCCGAGATTTTCTCGTGCCATCACGCGTTCATCCTGGCAAGTTCTACGCTTTGCCACAGGCTCCTCAGCAGTTCAAGCAGCTACTCATGGTCGGCGGTATCCCGCGGTACTATCAGATCGCGACATGTTTCCGCGACGAAGATCCTCGTGCTGACCGCCTCTACGGCGATTTCTATCAGCTAGACCTAGAGATGGCATTTGTCGAGGATGGCGAGATTGTCCGCTCCACTATGGAGCCGATGGTCAAGCAGCTCGTGACAGACTTTGCGGGTAAGCAGCTCCTCAGCGAAGATGTTCCACGCATCCCATACGAGGAGGCGATGGATCGGTTTGGCTCGGATAAGCCTGATCTGCGCTTCGGCATGGAGCTAGTCGATCTCTCAGAGGAGCTTCGCGAGACTGGCTTCGGCGTCTTTGCTGGCACGATTAGGGATGGCGGCGTCGTGAAAGCAATCTGCGTCAAGGGCGGGGCAAGTCTCAGCCGCTCGCAGATTGATAACTTCACTGAGATCGCCAAGAGCGAAGGTGCAGGCGGCCTCGCGTATCTGACGTATGCAGATGGTGAGGTCAAGTCACCGATCGCTAAATTTATGAGCGAAGCAGAACTGGCTGCAATCCGAAGTAAGTTAGGTGCAGAAGATGGCGATGCGATTTTCTTCGGTAGCGACAAGCGCATCGTGGTCAACAAAGTGCTCGGACGACTCCGCAGCGAGTTTGCGAACCACTTCGATCTCAAGGACCCAAATGTCGTAGCGCTTGCCTGGATCGTCGATTTTCCATTCTACGAGTGGGATGACAAGGCAAACAAGCTCGACTTCGGTCACAACCCATTCTCTATGCCAAAGGGTGGCGTCGAGGCGCTTCGATCTGAGGACAAGCTGTCTATCATGGCTGATCAGTACGACATGGTCATGAACGGCTACGAGATCTGCTCGGGTGCGGTTCGTAATCACAACCCAGAAGTCATGTACGAAGCATTCGGCGTG
>Ga0182743_1004789_pt1 | contig 10009 bp, 12 predicted proteins | sample eDN3rd30CKraftOP_FD_128522 | JGI IMG/M metagenome (GOLD analysis project Ga0182743, IMG submission 128522) | Enriched Organic Plus compost microbial communities from Emeryville, California, USA - eDNA 3rd pass 30_C Kraft OP (version 2) (version 2) ... | reverse complement strand
GCCGGCATCGCGTCCGCGCCGGTGGGCATACTGGCCATCATCATTTCGCCGCTCGTGGGCAAGCTGTTGTCCAGGCACGACCCGCGCGTGATCGCCACTTTCGCCTTCCTGGTTTTCTCGCTGATCAGCTTCATGCGCGCCAACTTCAGCACCGACGTGGACATCGGCACCATCATGCTGCCCACTTTCATACAGGGCGCGGCCATGGCCACTTTCTTCATCCCCCTCACCACGGTCACGCTGTCGGGACTGGAGCCTCACCGCATTCCCGCAGCGGCGGGCCTGTCGAATTTCGTGCGCATGGTGTTCGGTGCGTTCGGCACCTCCATTGCCACCACCTTGTGGGAGAACCGGGCCAGCCTGCATCATTCGCAGCTGACGGAAATTGCGCGCCCGGGCGAACCCGCCTTCGATGCCGCCATGGCCGGCCTGCAGAGCAAGGGACTGGATCCGCAGCATAGCGCGGCCGTGATCGACAGCTTGATCAGCCAACAGGCTTTCACCTTGTCGGCGGTCGACATTTTCTATGCCTCGGGTGTGTTGTTCCTGCTGATGATCGCTTTGGTATGGATCACCAAACCAAAGGTGGGCAAGGCCGGCGAAGCCGGCGCGGGAGCGGGGGCGCATTAGGGCCTGTCGACACTAAATAGGGCGGCCGCACTGACCGGCGCCGGCCTTGGGGCTGTGTCGTCCGAGGCATGGCCTTGCGCGTCCGGTAAACTTGAGCGCACCGTTGAAGGAGCGCCTCATGAACAAGCCAGCCCATGCGCATGCCAGCCGGCGGGGGCATCGCCTGTGACTCGCATGACCCTGGAGCGATATCAGGCAGGGGTCTACCTGGCGGCTATCGTGCTTGGCTTGGCGGCGGGCTCGGGTTTTCCGGAGATCAAGCCCATATTCGAGCGCCTGCTATGGCCCGCGCTGGTCGCGCTGCTGTATGCCACCTTCCTGCAGATTCCTCTGGTGCGCCTGCGCCAAGCCTTGCGCGACCGGCGCTTCGCCCTGGCCATGCTGCTGGGCAACTTCATCGTGCTGCCGGCCCTGGCGTGGGGGCTGGTCGAGCTGTTCGGTTTCGATCCCGCGACTCGCCTCGGTGTGCTGCTGGTGTTGCTCGTGCCGTGCACCGACTGGTTCATCACCTTCAGCCAATTGGGCAAGGGGGATACCCTGAGAGCCGTCGCCTCCACGCCGCTCAATCTCATTCTGCAGTTGCTGCTTCTACCCGCCTATCTTTGGCTCATGGCCGATGAGGCCGGCCTCGGCGAGTGGGGCATGGGCGCGCTGCTGCAGGCGGTATTCGTGGTATTGGCCCCGCTAGCCGCGGCCGCGCTCACCGAAGCTTTGATCGACAAGCGACCCCCGTCTGGAGCCGGTAAGGGACATGGCGGCGTGGGGGCCGGTGCCGCTGTTGGGATTCACCGTATTTCTGATTGCCGCAGCCCATGCGGGGGCGGTGGCAAATGTACTGGGTCAGCTGGCCGGCGTCGTACCCGCCTTCGTGCTGTTCCTGGTGCTGGCCGTCCTGGTGGCAAAGCTGATGGCGCGGTGGTTTGCTTTGCCGGCCGATCAGGGCCGCACCCTGGCCTTCAGCTTCGGCACCCGCAACTCTTTTGTCGTCCTTCCCCTGGCGCTTTCCCTGCCGGCCGGCTGGGAGGCCACAGGCCTCGTCATCGTGACGCAGTCGCTGGTCGAGTTGTGCGGAATGGTGATCTACATGTGGGCGGTTCCCGGGCGGATATTTCCCGATGAACGCCATGCCAAGGCCAGCGGCCGGGCGGAATGAAGCACTGAAATTCACACCCTTGGACCCGCAATGAGGGGCGAGTTCAGTTGCGCCAAAAACATCTTGCATATTGTATTCAAAATTGCTACGCTCACGCTGACCGTAGGTGGATGGAGGCGATGCAGCGTTGGCCCGACCAACTTTGTTCTCAATTGATCCATGAGCATGATTAGCGACCTCGGCACTCAGGTGCCCTCCATATCGGAACTGCTGTACCAGCGGCTGCGTGAGGGAATTCTGCGGGGCGAGTTTCCGCCCGGGCAGATCCTGCGCCAAGAAGAGCTCGCCCACCGTTTCGGAGCCAGCCGCGTGCCCTTGCGCGAGGCCATGACCCGGCTGGAAGCCGAGGGCCTGCTGATACTCAAACCCCGTCGGGGCTACTCGGTCATCTCGCTGAAGCCGGAAGAAATCCAGGAAATTTTCGCGCTGCGGGCAGTGGTTGAAGAACATGCGGGCCGCGCCGCCGCCTTGGCGCGCACCGACCAGGACATCGAAGAGGTTCTGGCCATATTGACCCAAATGGAACAGATCACTGTTTCGTCTACTCAAAGCGCCTCCGATTGGCTCGAGCTGAATCTCGCTTTTCATCAGCGCATCTTTGCAAGTGCGGGCTTGGGGCATGTTTCACGCGTAGCGCTCATGTTGCGGGATATGGTCGAGCCGTACATACGGGTCGAGGTCAGCCTCACCATGGACGGCGCTCAGGCCGAGCACAGGCAGATCTACGAAGCCTTCCTGGCGGGCGATGCCGAAAGGCTGGGGCAGCTTGGAAGAATCCATTGCGAACATACCGCAGCGCGCCTGCTCAAAGCGCTGTAGCGTCAACAGGCCCTAGCCAAAGAGGTCGGCAAGGCTCCATTGCACTCGGTTGATTCATCGGGCACGCCGTTTTCCTGCAGGTAATTCTTACGACGAGGGGAATGCCATGATCGGTAAAGGGAAACTCATCACGGAGCTCATCGTGCCAGGCGGACACGGGCGCGCGTTCGAAGTCGGGAAGGGCCAGCTGCTTGAAATCATCGATGTGGAAGGGCAGCAGGTAGCCGATTTCTTTGCTTTCAGAAAGCAGGATCATGCCGAGCGGCTTTCTCCGTCGCACACGCGGACGTCACTTCGTTCCCTGGCCATCAAGGTCGGCGATCAATTGCGCACGAACTGGCGCAACCCCATGTTCGAGGTCGTGCAGGACACGGCCAAAATCCATGACTTGCTGATTGCCGCCTGCGATGAACGGCGCTATCTGGTCGATTACGGCGTGCTGAACCACAGAAGCTGCGTGGCCAATATCGAGGAGGCTTTACAGCCTTACGGCATCGGCCGGGACATGTTTCTGGAGCCGTTCAATTTCTTTCAGAGCACGCGCATCGAGCCCGATGGCACGTTGATCCAGCAAGCTTCGCCCACCCGTGCGGGCGACCATATTCTGTTGAAAGCCGAGATGGAATTGATCGGAGCGGTGTCCGCGTGTCCCATGGATCTCAATCCGATCGGCGGTTCAAAAATCACTGACATCCTGGTCCGTATCTACGATCAATGATTGCTCCGTTCGTCATGAACGGGATTGCGGCGGCGGCAAAGGCTGAAGCCGGAGATCGGCTTCATGAATCGTGAACTTTTTTGAAGGGAATGAAAATGATCAAGAAACAGGCGGTTCCTTTTGGCGATGCAATGGGTATGGAGGTGGCTTTTTGCAATGCCATATCGGTGGATATGTCGACTGTCAAAAGGCAGATCTGGCTGTCGGGGCAGATTGCCTTCGACGAGCAGGGCGACATTGTGGGCAAGGGCGACATTGCGGCTCAAACCGAACAATGCGTGAAGAACCTGCAGGCCGCGCTCGAGAAGCTGGACGCCACATTGAACGACATCGTCGAAGTCACCGTGTTCGTGACGGACATGACGGGTCTGAAGCACGTGCACGAAGTGCGCCTGAAGTATTTCGACCCTCCTTATCCGACAAGCACCTTGGTCAAGGTGTCCGGATTCGTGCATCCGGATGCACTGATCGAGATCAAAGCGGTTGCAGTTGTTTGACCCAATAAAGAAGGACAACGTTGCCCAACCATCAAGCGAGGACGAGACATGAACAGGCGATCATTTCTGAATAAATCGGCGGTTGCCGCCACGGCCATCGTAGGCGCGCCGGCAATTGCGTCGGCACAGGAAAAAATCCGGCTCAGGATGCAGTCCAGTTGGTCCAAGGGAGTCGAATCCCAATATCACGCCGACCTTTTCGCCAAGAAGGTCAGCGAACTGAGCAATGGACGGCTTACGATTCAAAGCCTTACCGCGGGAACCGTCGTCGGGGGACTGGATGTCTTCGACGCCGTGGATCGAGGCGTTATCGACATTTCCCACAGCATTTCATCGTATTGGCTTGGCAAGGAACCCTCCGCGCCCTTGTTCGCGGCCATCCCGCTGGGCATGGACGCCCTGCAGTACACGATCTGGTTTTATCAAAGGGACGGTCTCGACTTATGGAAAGAGATGTACTCGAAGTACAACTTCGGCTTTGTCGGAGCCTGCGGCTTGAACACCGCGGAAGACTTCCTCTGGTCGCACAAGCCCATCCGCCAGCTCAGCGACTTCGAAGGGCTGAAGATACGCACGGTGGGCTACTGGGGCGAGATCGTCTCCAAGCTCGGCGCACGGGTCATGACGCTTCCCGGCGGAGAGATATACGGCGCGCTCGAAAAGAAGGTTCTCGATGCCGCCGAGTTCGCCAACCCCTCGACGGACTACGTCACGGGCTTCCATCAGGTATGCAAATACGTCCATGTGCCGGGCGTGCATCAGCCGACCACCATTTCCGAAGTGATTTTCAACAAGCAGGCATGGGAGAAGCTTTCTCCTGAACTTCAGGCGATTGTCAAAGAAGCTGCAAAAACCACTACGTTCGAAAGCTGGGGACATTGCATTCTTGAAGACTACAAGGCGCTTCAGAAATTCAAGGAGTACGGCACTGAGTTCGTCAAGCTGTCCCCCGAATTCATAGCCGATTTGAGAAAGCGCGCTGAAGATTATTACAAAGAAAAAGCGGCCGGCGATGAGTTTTTCGCCCGAGCCTACAAATCCCAGCAGGAAGTCACGAAAGAGTACACCGGGTGGGCCAGTTATATGGTGCCTCCCTCTGCTGCATAAACAGCGCTTCCAGAGTGCCGTCTTCCGCCGCGCCGACGATGGATCAGGACTGTCTCCACGATTTCGGCTGCGGCGTGGAGGACGGCCGCCATTGGATGGCAGGGGCGCCCGAGCAGTTTTCCGACATGGGATCAGAGTAGGTGGGAAACAATGAACAGATTACTTCATGGCATCGACCGCTTGAATATCCTGGTCGGCGAATTCAGCAAATGGCTCATCGTCGTAGTTACCGTCATCATGACCTATGACGTGGTGATGCGATACGCGTTCAACGCTCCGACGATCTGGGTCTTCGACATAAGCTACATGCTCGGAGGCGCTTTTTTTGCGCTTGGCATGGGCTATACGCTGCTGAAAGGCTCCCACGTACGCGTCGATGTTTTTTATTCCTCATTTTCAAAACGTACTCAAGCGATCGTCGACGTTGTCCTGACCCTCGTCTTTTTTCTTCCGACTTTCATCCTTTTGATTAATTATCTCGTTCCCTTTGTCTACGACTCATGGGCCTCGTGGGAAAAATCACTGGAAAGCTTTTGGCGACCGCCTATTTACCCCTTTAAAACCGTATTTTTGATCAGCGTCGTTCTCTTGTTTCTGCAAGGATTGGCGGAGTTCGTTCGCAACATCCAAATCATTGCCCGGGGAGACGAATCGTGATTGCGAGTTTCTCGACGGAGCTGAATACCTTCTTGATGTTCTGCATGCTATTGGTTGGCGTTCTTCTCGGCTACCAGATTGCCTTCGTTCTGGCCGGCATCGGCCTCTTCTTTGGGCTCAGCCTGTTCGGCATGAATTTTCTGGGTTCATTTGCGCTGAACTTTCTTGCCGTCATGAAGAATTACGTGCTACTGGCTATCCCGTTGTTCATTTTGATGGGCAACGTCTTGGAGCGTTCGGGCGTAAGCAATAAATTATTTGGCGCAATCTACATCCTGAGCGGCCGGCTGCCGGGCGGGCTGGCTGTTGCGACGACCATACTTGCCACCATTTTCGCCGCATGCACCGGAGTGGTCGGTGCTTCGGTGGTCACGATGGGTTCATTGTCTCTGCCGGCCATGCTGCAGCGCGGCTACGACAAACGCCTCGTGTCGGGATTGATTTGCGCAGCCGGGTGCCTGGGGGTGCTTATCCCGCCCAGCATCATGATTGTCGTTTATGGCCCAGTGGCCGGTATTCCGGTGGGGACCTTGTTCATGGCGGCGGTCGGACCCGGCCTCGCGCTGGCATTGACCTACATGCTGTATGTCTTGATCCGGTGCACCATTAACCCTCGTCTCGGTCCGCCAATGACAGCGGAGGAATACGCCAGGATCACGATGCGTGAAAGAGCCCGGGTGCTGATCACGTCCTTCTTCCCGCCGGTCGTGCTGATCCTCGCCGTTCTGGGAACCATCTTCCTGGGTATCGCCGCGCCGACCGAGGCGGCCGCCGTGGGTGCGTTTGCGGCCATCGTTCTGGCGGCCTTCTATCGAAAGTTCAGCATGGCGATGGTGGGAGGCGCGTGCGAATCGACGCTGCGCACCACGTCGATGATCCTGACCATGACGGCCTGCGCCACGCTTTTTGTGTCAACGTTCATGGCGATGGGCGGCGGTGACGTTGTGGCAGACTTGATGCTTCGGGTGCCCTACGGCAAGTGGGGCGTATTCGTCGTGATGCTTCTGATCGTCTTTGTTCTGGGCATGTTCCTGGATTGGATTCCGACGGTGCTGGTGGTTGTGCCCATCTTTACCCCCATCGCGGCAACGCTGGGTTTCGACCCGGTCTGGTTTGCAACCATGATCATCGTGGCCCTGCAGCTTTCCTATCTGACCCCGCCTTTTGCGCTGGCCGTATTTTATTTCCGCGGTGTCGCCCCGGCGGAAATCACCATGCGGGATATTTATATTGCTGTGTTGCCATATGTTGGATTGCAGATGCTTGTTCTCGGTTTGTGCGTTGCTTTCCCCGATTTGATCCTGTGGCTGCCCAATGTCCTGGGACGGGGGCTTTAAAGACGACTTTGAAGCGGTGGCAATGAGGCAAAAAATGCCCCCACGCCGCGCAGGCTGCGCCTGCTTGCTGCCCCCCAAGGGGGGCTTTTTGCCGGGGGCGCCCAGCCTTGGGGCGGCCCGGCGGCAAAAAAAAGCCCCTGTGAAGGGGCCAAAGTAGACAAAGCAACGGGTTAAGGCGACCAAGCACTCGACAGGCCGCCAGCGAGACTGCAGCAAGAAGCGTGCCCGAGCAGCGCCGCGCCTGCCGCCGGGCAGGTGAAGGGCCGACCGGCTCTTTGGCGATGGGCGCTTCGCCAAGGGGCCATAAATGGATACACGCCCATCCAGCATTTACCTGCATAATGAGGGTGATTCAACCAGCAGGAGAAACTGTGAAACACATCGCCATCGCCGCTTCCATGCTTTTGCTCGCCGCATGCCAGAGCCCTTCCACGACGACGGACTCGGCATCGGACGACCTTTGCCAGGCCCAGAGCCGCCAGCATTTGGTCGGAACGCCGGCATCCGAACTCGATAAATCGACGCTTCCCCAGGGCACCAGGGTGCTGTATCCGGACAGCGTGGCCACGATGGACTACCGGCGCGACCGCCTGAACGTGATGGTGGACAAGGCGGGTAAGATCGAAAGCGTCAGCTGCGGCTAACGCTCCTGCACCTGGCGGGCCAGTTCCGCCAGATTCGAAAGCACAGAGCCGTAGGCGCTTTTTATGGCGACCATGTGTTCTTTGTCTTGGGCGGGCAGGCGCTCACGCTCGATGGCGCCTTCGACCCGTTTTTCAAACGCCTCATACACCTGCTGCGCCTCGTCGATCTCTTCACAGGCTTTTCCGGCCTCTACTGCGTCGGCGATTCTTTCCAGGCACGTCTTGACTGTGCCGGCCAGGTCCAGAAGCGCTTCCTTGGTGTCGTGGCACAGTGTCTCAGACATCGGCTTGTCACTGAAACGATCCACCAGAGTAAGGGTATAGGCGAAGCGCTCGATTTCAGGCAGCAAGGCTTGCGAAAAGGGGCTGAATCCCATGGCGGGCGTTTTTTCTTCTATACGCGCCTCACGCGCCATGAGGCGGGCCCGCTCGATCGACCACTGTATGGCGTCCAGCGTCGCCTTGTCCTTGACTGGCTTGTCGCGCACCAGGCATGCCGCGCACTCCAGTACATAAGCGCCGCAGTGGCGCAATGCCGCGGCCAGGTACTGTTGTTCGGTGCGCCTGGCAAGAACCGGCAGGACTGCAAATGCAGCGATCATGCCGCAGCTTGAGCCGATTGCGATCGCCAGTACTTTTCTGAAAGCGCCTTCCACGACGTGAAAGTCGGGTGCGACGGCAATGATGGTGACGGTGACGAGCCCGTATGCCAGCACCGGCCATTTTGCCGCTAAAAAGCTCATGAGGCCGACGCCCGTCAGCAGGGCGACAGGGGTGCCCCAGTCTTCGTCGGCGCCAAGCAGCATGACTAGAGCCACGGCGATGACGGCCCCCAACACAGCGCCCGCTATACGCCCCAGCGCGGCGCCTATGGTTCCGCCTATGCTTGCCTGTACGACAAAAAGCGCCGAGAAAACGCCCCACGACACATCCTCTTTATCCATGAAACTGGTCGCGAGATAGGCCATGAGGACCGCGGAGGCCGTCTGGATCGGAATTCGCACTTCGTCCGCCTGAAGGCGCGCGCTGATCCGCTTGAGCAATTGAAGATAGTTTTGCATTACTGGCCAGGGGTCGCCCGGCGCTTTTCCTTATAGTCCATTAGCTTTTTTTCGCCCGCTCGAGCCGTCTGCGCATGCTCGCCCCCAGCCGGCCTTCCGATACAGCAAGTCCGGTTCCCGCCGATGGCGAAAAGAGGTTGCGGATTTCGGCGGGGGCTTGGCACAGGCGTCGCCTACAATGGCGGCGCATGACGAAGAAGAGAACCACCCAGAAGAAACGTAGGCCCAGAGGCAGGAAACCGAGCAGCTTCAGGCGATTCCTGAAGGCGTTTACCGCTTCCGCCCTCACAGCCTTTGGCATAGGCAGTTGCGCGCTGAACCCCCAACTGCGCCAGCAGATCCCGCTCGAGCCCATCCTGTCCCAGCTCGGGCTGCCCGCCCGGGAGCAGCCGGCTCCGCGCTTGGAAGCCCGGGGGCCGCGGATCCAGACCCGGTTCGAGCATTGTCCGCATTTCTTCCCGGGCGGCAGGCCGCCCGTTATTCCGGCCGGCCCGGCGCTGCGCGAACTGTGTTTCGAGTCGTTTGCCATCCTGCATGACGGCCGGACGAAAACTCCCGTCTTCGTCGCCCAGCGCCTGAATCGCCGGATGTTGATCCAGGCCCGGGAGATAGGGCGCAAGGACAGGTTCTATGCCGAGGCGCGCCTGCCCGCGGCCGAACGCGCCGAGCTGGACGATTACCGGGGGTCGAGTTATTCGCGCGGCCATATGGCGCCGGCGGCCGACATGCCGTCCGACGCGGCGATGGCGCAAAGTTTTTCGCTCGCCAATATGGTTCCGCAGGACCAGCGCCACAATGCCGGCCCATGGAGCAAGATCGAGCAGGACACCCGCAAGTATGTGATGCGCGCCAAGGGAGACGTGTTCATTCTCACGGGGCCGGTGTACGCGGAACCGCTGGAAACGATAGGAGACGGAAAGGTCGCCGTGCCCAGCCACTTGTACAAGGCCGTCTACGACGTCACGACCGGGCGGTCATGGGTGCATTGGCAGGCAAATAGTGCGACCGCGCGGGTAGGCGCGCCATTGAGCTACGAAGAGTTCGTAAAGCGCAGCGGCTTGCAGTGGCTGCGATAGCCACCTAGTAAGGCAAGCCCGGATAGGTGCGCTTCAATTGCTGCACGATGCGGCGACGAAGAAGCGCGGCCCGGCGCTTGCGTACGTCGTCGTCCGCCGGTGAAGGGGGATTGGGCGGGGTGTTCATGTTGTTTCCCTGGCCTGATAAAGGAAGGGCGGGCTGGAGCGAAGCGGCCATAAAGAATCTCCTCGTCAGTTACGAAATACGAAAGAGGTCCGTATGGCTGACTGTCATTGGCTATTACCCTCACACGATACGCTGCCGCTGGATTGCCTCCTAGCGTTTAATTGAAAGCAATCAAGACGATTC
>Ga0182743_1004788_pt1 | contig 10013 bp, 11 predicted proteins | sample eDN3rd30CKraftOP_FD_128522 | JGI IMG/M metagenome (GOLD analysis project Ga0182743, IMG submission 128522) | Enriched Organic Plus compost microbial communities from Emeryville, California, USA - eDNA 3rd pass 30_C Kraft OP (version 2) (version 2) ... | reverse complement strand
TTCTTCACCTCGGCGGGGGCGGCGCGTCCCAAGGGCACCTCGATGCTCACCGAAGACGTAGCGGCGCCCATCGACCGACTGGCGGATTTCGTCATCGACCTGCGCCAGCTTCTCGACGACCACGGCTATGAGGATGCCGTCATCTTCGGCCATGCGCTGGCGGGCAATCTCCACTTCCAGATGGCGGACGATTTCTCCAAGCCAGGTTCGGCGGAAAAGTTCGACGCCTTCTCGCACGCGCTTTCCGAACTGGTGTCGATTAAGTACCAGGGCTCCCTAAAGGCGGAGCATGGCACCGGCCGCGCCATCGCCGCCTTCGTCGAGGCGGAATGGGGCCGGAAAGCCTATCTGCTGATGAGCCGCATCAAGCTGTTGTTCGATCCCGAGCAATTGCTCAATCCGGGCGTGCTGATCAATCCGGACCCGCAGGTCCATATCAAGCATCTCAAGACCATGCCGCTGGCCGATCCTCTGGTTGACCTGTGTATCGAGTGCGGCTTCTGCGAGCCGGCATGCCCCTCGGCAGGCATGACGCTTTCGCCGCGCCAGCGCATCGCGGTGACGCGCGAGCGGGCCCGCCTGCGGGCGAGCGGGGAGGACGATGCCCGACTCGAAGCGCTCGACGACCAGTTCGTCTATCCGGGGATGGATACCTGCGCGGCGTGCAATCTCTGTTCGCTGCGCTGCCCGGTCGGCATCGAGACCGGCACGATGATCCTCGGCCAGCGCGCCGAGCGCCGCGGCGGCGTTGCCGACACCGTGGCTCATTGGGTGGCAGGGAATACCGGGGTCGTGGAAGGCTTCATGAGAACGGGTGTGGGCGCGCAGTCGCTGGCCCGCAAGGTGGTGGGCGACGCCTTTGTCGACGGCGCTTCGGAAGCGGCGCGAAAACTCACGGGCAACCGCATTCCGCGCGTTTCGGAAGCGTTGCTGCGGGGGCCGGGCGCGCCGAAAGCGGAAAGCGTCGAGCTGCGCGACCATCCCCGGGAGACCGGCTTTCCGGTGCCCATCGCCAAGCAGACCGACAACACCATCGTCTACTTCCCGTCCTGCGCCACGCGCATGTTCGGCGCGCCAAAGACCACCCTCGACCTCCTGCCGACGACCGAGGCGATGGTGACGCTGCTCAAGCGCGCGGGCTTTAACGTTATCGTGCCTGATCATCTGGACGGCCAGTGCTGCGGCCAGCCTTTCCTCTCCAAGGGTTTCCCAGACGAGGCCGACCGGGTCGGGGCCCGGCTTGATGCGCATCTGGGCAAGTTCACCGACGATGGTGCCGTGCGGGTCGTGACGGATGCCTCGACCTGTTCCAAGCACATGAAGGAGCACGGCCAGGTCAAGGCGCTCGACAGTTCCGAATTCCTGCTGGCCGAGGTGTTACCGCGCCTGAGGATCACCCGGCCGGTGCCGGTGGTCGCGGTGCATCACAATTGCTCGGCGCAGCGCCTCAAGGAGCAGTCGGCGACCGAAGCCCTGGCCAAGGCCATGGCCGGGCGCATGGCGGTGCTCTCTTCGGTCACCTGCTGCGGCTATGCGGGAGACAAGGGGCTCTTCATTCCCGAGCTCAACGCGCATGCCACACGCTTCGCCAAGGACGACATTCCGCCTGATTGCGAGATCGGCATTTCCACGGTTTCGACCTGTGCGTCGGGTCTTTCCGAGCGCGCCGGCATCCCCTTCGTTTCGGTGGCGAGCCTGCTCGAAGCGGTGAGCCGGCCCTGATGAGCGAAGTCGCCATTACCGGAATCGGGGCGCGCGGCGAGGGGATCGCCGAGGTCGCGGGCCAGAGAGTGTTCGTGCCGTTTACACTGCCCGGCGAAACCGCCGAGGTCGAGGTGGAGGGCGACCATGCGCGCCTCGTGCGCCTTCTCCAGTCCAGCGCCGAGCGCGTGGAACCGATCTGCCCGCATTTCGGAGCCTGTGGCGGCTGCCAACTCCAGCATCTGGGGCCTGGGCTCTACAGGGACTTCAAGCGCGGCCTCGTCGAACTGCCGTTGCGCCGGGCGGGCATCGACACTGCGGTCGGCGACCTCATCGATGCGCAAGGGACGGGCCGCCGGCGGGCGACACTTCATGCGCGCAAGGAGGGCTCGGGCTATATGCAGGCGCGCAGCCATCAGGTGCACGATCTCGATCGCTGCCCGATCCTGGTGCCGGGGCTCGGCAAGGCCAGCGATATCTGCCGGACGATCCAGACCGCAATCGGGGAGTGCGATGTCGCCGTCACTGCGACCCGCACCGGGCTCGACGTCGCGATCCGTGCCGAGAAGGCCCGGGCGAGGCCTGAGCGCGTGGCCCCGATCGCAGAGAGGTTCAACCTGGCGCGGCTCTCGCTCAACGGGGAAATGCTGCTGCTCAACCGCATGCCGGTGGTCGGCATGGGCAAGGCGCAGGTCGAGTTGCCGATCGGCAGCTTTCTTCAGGCTACCGAGGCCGCCGAGGAGACGTTGGCCCGGCTGGTGCTCGAGCCGCTGGGCAAGGCCAAGTCGGTCGCCGATCTCTTTTGCGGCATCGGCCCGTTTGCATTGCGCATCGCGGAGAGCGCCAAGGTCTTTGCCGCCGACAGCGACAAGGCAGGTATCGCGGCCCTCGCCAAGGCCGTTCGCAATACGCAGGGGCTCGAGGCGGTCACCGCGCAGGTGCGCGACCTTTTCCGGGAGCCGCTGACCCAGTACGAACTGGGCGGGTACGACGCCATCGTTTTTGATCCCCCGCGCGCCGGGGCCGAGGCGCAGGCCCGGGAACTGGCCAAGGGCAAGGTCAAGACCATCGTCGGCGTCTCATGCGATCCCAAGACGTTTGCGCGCGACGCGGCAATCCTCATCGCGGGCGGCTATCGGCTCGAGAGCGTGACGCCTGTCGATCAGTTCGCCTGGTCGACCCATGTGGAGCTGGTCGGGGTATTCCGGCGCTAGTCGCCGCGATGGTAGGGGTGGCCGGAGAGGATCGTCGTGGTCCTATAGAGCTGTTCGGCCAGCATGATGCGCACCATCTGGTGCGGCCAGGTCAGTGGGGAAAAGCTCAGCACCAGGTCGGCGCGCCTGACGAAATCGGGGTCCAGCCCGTCTGCGCCTCCGATGACGAAGCTCACGGCCGGCTTGCCGTCGTCGCGCCAGCGCGCGACCCGGTTGGCGAGATCTTCCGAGCCGATACCCTTGCCGCGCTCGTCGAGCGCCACCACGACCGTTCCTTGCGGAAAGGCGGCCGTGAGGGCCTTGGCCTCTTCAAGCTTGCGGGAAGGGGAACTGCCGGCGCGTGACTCGCCGAGCTCGGCCACGTCGAACCCGGTCAGGCCCAGCGGCTTGCCGCCGGCTACCGCGCGCTCGAGATAGCGCGCGACAAGTTCTCGTTCGGGCCCGGCTTTCATGCGCCCGACGGCGGCGATCTGAATCCGCATGACGGGTCAGGTCACGCGGAGATTAGTGCGCGTCGGCGGCGAACTCTGCCTGCCACATCTTCTCGATGTTGTAGAATTCCCGAACTTCGGGACGGAAGATGTGGACGATGACATCGCCGGCATCCACCAGCACCCAGTCGCAATGGGGCAGGCCCTCAATGCGCGGCTTGCCGTAGCCGGCCTCGCGCAGGGCTTTTTCCACCTGGTCGGCGACGGCGCCGACGTGACGGTGCGAGCGTCCGGACGTCACCACCATATGGTCGGTGAGCGAGGACTTTCCGGTGATATCGATAGAGACAGTCTGCTCCGCCTTGGCGTCGTCAAGGGTCTCAAGAATTACGTCGATCATTGGGCGTTCCGCGGCGGCGGCAGATGGTTCGAAGGATGGTCTGGGGGATGTGGTCATCAGCAAATGGCCTGTTCCCCTGCTTCACGAGCATGGGTCATGCGTGGTCGATCATTCCTTGGTTTCGGGTTCGAAGGGGTCGTTGTGCAGTAAGAATTGCGCTTCATCCCATTCAGTGACTTCCAAAGTCACATCGCCAATATGCGCCTTGCCTGTGCGCTCTGCAAGGGTCGGCGCGTCATTTGGCAATTTTGGCATCCTTGCGTTGCGCCCGGATGACCGATGAGGAAAGCCCGGACATGATGCCGTGCAGATAGACCCAGGCCGGTGGTTCGCGGGTGGCGAGGAGCGGGGCGTCGTCCTCGTCCAGCCGGTAGCGGGCGAAGGCGGTGGCGGCCAGCGATCCCGGGGCCTTGCGCGAGGACCCGGGGCGCACGTAGACAGCTATGGGCAGCATGTTGGCGATCTCGCGCCAGCGGTCCCATTTGTGGAAGCTCACCATGTTGTCGGCGCCCATGATCCAGACGAAGTTGCGGTCGGGCAGGGTCTGGGTCAGGAATTTGAGAGTGTCGTAGGTATAGCGGAAACCGTGCGCGGCCTCGAAGCCCGTCACCTTGATACGCGGATGGTCGAGGAGGGCGCGGGCGTCCTCCACGCGATCCTTGAGCGGGGCCAGTTCGTCATGGTTCTTGAGCGGATTGCCGGGCGACACCAGGAACCAGACGGCGTCCAGTCCCAGGCGCTGCAGGCATTGCTCGGCCACCAGCAGGTGCCCGTCATGGATGGGATTGAAGCTGCCTCCGAAGAGGCCGATCTTCATGCCGCGCGCAGAGAGCGGCAGCTCGGTGATGCCGGGAATCTTCTGGACAGGGAACCTCAAGGACGGGTTTGCCCCGTGCCTTGCACCAGGTACTTGAAGCTCGTCAGCTGCTCGACGCCCACAGGGCCGCGCGCATGCATCTTGCCGGTGGCGATACCGATCTCGCCGCCGAAGCCGAACTCGCCACCATCGGCGAACTGGGTCGAGGCGTTGTGCAGCAGGATGGCGCTGTCGATGCGGCTGAAGAACTTCTGGACCGATACCGGGTCCTCGGAAATGATCGCTTCGGTGTGGTGGGAGGAATAGGTGTTGATGTGCGCGATGGCGTCATCGACGTCGGCGACGACCTTCACCGAGATGATGGCGTCCTCGTATTCGGTGCGCCAGTCCTCTTCGGTTGCCGCGATGGCCGCGGGGACAAGGCGCGTCACCGTTTCGTCGCCCCGAATCTCGCAACCCTTGGCGATCAGCGCATCGATGACCGGCTTGAGATGGGACTCGACAATGTCCTGGTGCACGAGAAGGGTTTCGGTGGCCCCGCAAATGCCGGTGCGGCGCATCTTGGCGTTGACCACGACGCTCACCGCCATGTCGAGGTCGGCGCTCTTGTCGATGAAGGTGTGAACCAGGCCCTCGAGATGGGCGAAGACCGGGACGCGCGCCTCTTCCTGGACGCGGGCGACCAGGGTCTTGCCGCCACGCGGCACGATGACGTCGATATTGCCGCCTAGCCCCTTGAGCATCTCGCCAACCGCTTCGCGGTCTGTGGTGGGAACATACTGGATGGCGTCCGCCGGCAGGCCGGCGGAGGTCAGGCCCTCCACGAGACAGGCATGGATCGCCATGGCCGAGTGCACGGAGTCCGAGCCGCCGCGCAGGATCACGGCATTGCCCGACTTGAGCGTCAGTGCGCCCGCATCGGCGGTGACATTGGGCCGGCTTTCGAAGATGACGCCGATGACGCCCAGCGGCGTGCGGACGCGCTGGATGTGAAGCCCGTTCGGCCGATCCCATTCGGCGATCACGGTGCCCACCGGATCGGGCAGGTCGGCAATGGTACGCAGGTCGTCCACGATGCCGTCGAGCCGCGCCTCGGTCAGCAGCAGACGGTCAAGGAAGGCCTTGGTCATGCCGCGCTGGCGGCCGGCTTCCATGTCGCGCTGGTTCTCGGCGAGTATCTCCGGGCGGTGTTTGTCGATCGCGCGGGCGGCGCCGATGAGCGCGGCATATTTGCGTTCGGCGCTCGCCGTGGCGAGCACGGCGGCGGCCCTGCGGGCGCGCTTGCCCATATCGGCCATGAGCGCCTTGACGTCGTGCTTCTCGGCCAGGTTGTGTACGCTCATCTCGTTGCTGCCTCCGCCCCCAGGAGCAATACCATATTATCGCGATGCACCAACTCGGCTCTGTTGCCGATGCCGAGCAGTTCGATCACCACCGCGCTCTTCTTGCCTTTGACGAGGTTGGCCTCGTCGCTGTCGAGGCCCGCCAGGCCCCGGGCCACTTCGTGCCCATTCGGATCGAGTATCGAAACGGCGTCGCCGCGCGAGAATTCGCCGCGCACCCGCGTGACCCCGATGGGCAAGAGGCTCTTGCCGGTCATGAGGGCGCGGGCGGCTCCGGCGTCGACCTCGAGCGAACCGGCGACCTCGAGCGTCCCCATGATCCAGCGCTTTCGCGCCTGGGCCCGCGACTGCACAGGGTGGAAAAGCGTATGCTTGCCGCCTTCGACCAGCGCCTTGAGCGGGTGGTCGGCGGTGCCCTTGGCGATGATCATGGCGGTGCCGGCCTGGGTCGCGATCTTGCCGGCCTCGACCTTGGTGGTCATGCCGCCGCGCGACAGGTGGCTGGCGGCGCCGCCGGCCATGGCCTCGATCGCCGGGGTGATGGCAGCGACTTCGCTCAGGTGCGTGGCCGAAGGGTCCTTGCTCGGCGGGGCGGTATAGAGCCCGTCGATATCGGAGAGCAGCACCAGGCAATCGGCCTCGATCATGGTGGCGACGCGCGCCGAGAGCCGGTCATTGTCGCCATAGCGGATTTCGGCGGTGGCGACGCTGTCATTCTCGTTGATTATCGGCACCGCGCCCAGCGAGAGCAGCGTGGTGACGGTGGTGCGCGCGTTGAGGTAGTAGCGCCGCTCCTCGGTTATGTTGGGCGTGATCAGAATCTGGCCGGTGATTATGCCGTGTTCGCCCAGCGTTTCCGCCCAGGCCTGGCTCAGTGCGATCTGGCCGGCCGAGGCGGCGGCCTGGCTCTGCTCGAGCGTCAGAGCAATGGCGTCGAGCTTGAGGAGCCGGCGTCCGAGCGCGATGGCGCCCGAAGAGACGATGACGATATCCCGTCCCTCGGCCTTGAGCGCGGCGATGTCGCCCGCCAGCGCACGCAGCCATTGCGTGCGCAACTTGCCGGTCTGGCCGTCCACAAGAAGGGCCGAGCCGATCTTGACCGTGAGGCGCCGGTAGGGCGCCAAAGCATTGTTCCCCCCAGACATTTGCTTTACGGCGCCCAGTTCGGCTCGATGGCCCGGCGCGCCGCTTCCTCGCGTTCGGCCCTGGTCCGGTCGATGACGTCGATGACGGCGTAGAGCACGGCGTCCATGCCCTGGTGGGTTGCCGCGGAAATCCCGAAGACCGGCGCCTTGGAAATGCGCTTCAAGGTCTTGAGCTTTTCCTTGGCGTCGTCCTCGGGGATGGCGTCGATCTTGTTGAGCACCACCAGTTCGGGCTTTTCGGCGAGCAGCTCGTCATAGAGGAAGAGCTCGTTGCGGATGCCCTTGTAGACGGATTTGACGTCGTCCTGGGTGCCGTCGATCAGGTGGATGAGCACGTTGCAGCGCTCGATGTGGCCCAGGAAGCGGTCGCCGATCCCGATGCCCTCGTGGGCGCCCTCGATCAACCCGGGAATATCGGCCAGCACGAAGTCGCGCTCGCCGATCTTGACCACACCCAGGTTGGGATGAAGCGTGGTGAAGGGGTAGTCAGCGATCTTGGGCTTGGCGGCCGAGACCGCAGCCAGGAATGTCGACTTGCCGGCGTTGGGCTGGCCGACAAGGCCTGCATCGGCGATGAGCTTGAGGCGCAGCCATATCCATTTTTCGGTGCCTTCTTGGCCGGGATTGGCATGGCGCGGGGCCTGGTTGGACGAGGTCTTGAAGTGGGCGTTGCCGAACCCGCCATTGCCGCCCGAGAGCAGCACGACGCGCTGGCCGACCTCGGTCATGTCGGCGATGAGGGTTTCGTTGTCGTCCTCGAAGATCTGCGTGCCGACGGGCACGCGCAGCACCACGTCGGCGCCATTGGCGCCGGTGCGGTTCTTGCCCATGCCGTGGGTGCCGGTCTTGGCCTTGAAGTGCTGCTGGTAGCGATAGTCGATGAGCGTATTGAGGCCGTCGACGCATTCGACGACGACGTCGCCGCCGCGTCCGCCGTTACCGCCGTTCGGGCCACCGAATTCGACGAATTTTTCGCGCAGGAAAGAGACGGAGCCGCCGCCGCCGTCGCCGGAGCGGATATAGATCTTGGCCTGGTCGAGAAATTTCATCGTTGCTGTCCAATCCACGCTTTTCGCGTGAGTTCGGTGTCGATATGGCGCACCTCGGCGTTGCGCGCAAGGCAATGCATGGAGGAACGGCCGATCTCGGTAAATCCGAGCTTCTTTTGCACGTTGAGCGAGGCGATGTTGAATTCGAAGACGCCCGAGAGAATACGGTCGGCATCGGTGACGGCGAAATACCAGTCGAGCGCGGCGCGGGCAGCCTCGGTCATGTAGCCGCGCCCCCAGAAGGGCTGGCCCAGCCAATAGCCGATCACCGGCTGTCCGCCCAGCCCGATATGGTAGCCGACGGCGCCCGCCAGCCCCTGGCCGGGTACTTCGATGGTGAAGTTGGTTTCCTCTGGCGGCAGGTCGTCGCGCCGCGTGCGCAGCCAGGCCTTGGCGTCGCCCAGGAAATAGGGGTGGGGTACGCGCGCCAGGTTGCCCGAGACCGCCAGATTATTGAGATAGAACGCGATCCGCTCGGCATCGCCGACCTCGGGCAGGCGCAGGATCAGGCGTTCGGTGTTGAGCGTGGCCTTCATCGGAAACGCTCCTCGAAGGCGGCGCGGGTCAGGGCGGTGCCGATCCATTCGTATTGAGCGTTGAGGGACTTGGAGAAACGCGTCTCGCGGATAGTCTCGACGAAGCCGAGCTTGCGTTGCACCGACCGCGATCCTGCATTGTCGGCATCGGCGCTCGAGAGCACCTCGTCAGCACATTCGGGCTGTGCGAAATACCAGCGCAGCAAGGCCTGGGCGGCCTCGGTCATGTAGCCGCGCCCCCAATGGGGCTGCGCCAGCCAGTAGCCGAGTTCGGCGGCGATGCTGACGGTGCCGATCATGCCCGTGCCGGGCAGTTCGATCGTAAAGATCGCCTTGCCGGCGTGAGGCGCGTCGGGCAGTTGAGCCAGCCATTCGGCGGCATCTGCCGGGGTATAGGGATAGGGAACCAGGGGCAACCACTTGGCCACCTCGAAATTGGACAATCCAGCTACAATGGCATCCGCGTCTCGCGCCGCCTGGGGACGCAAGACGAGCCGCTCGGTCTTGAGAACATCGCTCATGCTGCCTCCTCCGCTTTCTCCAGCCGGAAGTGAATGACGGACTTGCCCTTGGTGACGCCTTCGGCGTCCACGCTCGTATGGGTGCGTCCGAAGCCGGCCTTTTCAAGGACGCGAGCCGAGGCGTAGTTGTGGGCCAGCGCCTGGGCGCAGATTACCGGAAAATGGCCGGTATCGTGGGCGGTGCAGACCATTGCCCGGACCACCTCGGTGGCGAAGCCGCGGCCCCAGTAATATTCGCCGAACCAATAGCCGATCTCGGGTGGATGCCCGTGGGCGAACATGAAACTGGCCACTCCCACCAGAGTGCCGCGCTTCATGGTGACCACATAGGCACGCTCGGCTTCGCGCTGGGCGGTGATGTCGACAAAACCGATGGCGTCGGCCTTGGTATAGGGGTGCGGCATGCGCTTGAGCATGCGGGCGATACGGGGATTGTTGGCCTGGTCCACCAGGTCGAACACGTCCGCCCGCATCGGCGGCCTCAGGGTGAGCCGCTCGGTCTCTATCCGCAGCGGCAGGGCAGTCTTGAGGTCGATCCCACTCATTTCAACCATCCAAAAGCAAAAGGGGAACCGGAAGACCGATTCCCCTTTCGGATTTTTCTGGCCGCGTTGGGCTATCGCGCGCCTTGCCGGGGATCGATCTCCGGCAGGGTACGCAGCGTCCTCACCGGGTTATTCAGCTGCTTCTGCCGGTTGGACCGACACGAAGACTTTCGAATTGGCGCGGGTGCGGAAGGTGACGGTGCCGTCCACCAGGGCATAGATCGTGTGATCCTTGCCCAGGCCCACGCCGGTGCCCGGATGCCATTTGGTGCCGCGCTGGCGGACCAGGATGTTGCCGGCGATGACAGCTT
>Ga0182743_1004783_pt1 | contig 10023 bp, 9 predicted proteins | sample eDN3rd30CKraftOP_FD_128522 | JGI IMG/M metagenome (GOLD analysis project Ga0182743, IMG submission 128522) | Enriched Organic Plus compost microbial communities from Emeryville, California, USA - eDNA 3rd pass 30_C Kraft OP (version 2) (version 2) ... | reverse complement strand
CGCAAAACGCTGCAAGCTATTACCGCAGCGGAAATTCGCGCCTTGATCGATACCGATCTGGTCGCTGGCATGGTACTGGCCAAACTCGCCGCCGAACGCATGGTGCGCCAAGGGTCAGGCCGCCTCATCACCGTCACATCCGTGGTGGGCGAACTGGCGCGTGCCGGAGACGCCGTCTATCCTGCGGCCAAGCAAGGACTGACCGGCATGATGCGCGCGCTGGCCGTCGAGTTCGGGCCGCTGGGCATCACCAGCAACGCCATCGCTCCTGGGACCTTTGCTACCGAAACCAATGCTGCCATGGTCGCGGACCCTGCAGTCAACGAACGCATCTGTGCCCGCAATCCGACCGGACGCTGGGGCCAACCCGAAGAAATCGCCGGCGCTGCCGTATTCCTGGCATCGCCTGCCGCCTCGTACATCAACGGCCAGGTGCTGGCGGTGGACGGGGGTTTGTCCATTTTGTTTTAGCTGCCCGGCATCCACCCGCCGGCATTTTCTGCAACGACACACTAGAGGTTCACAGGCATGAAGCAGCATTTCATTGATAACCGTTCCGTACCGGGTCTCTCGGGCGAAACCATTCCCGTCATCGATCCCTCTACGGGGCAGGAATACGACGCCATCGCACGTGGCAATGCCGCCGACATCGACGTCGCCGTGCGCGCGGCGCGCAAGGCCTACGACGAAGGCGCCTGGGGCAAACTCACCGCAGCCGAACGCGGCCGGCTGATGCTGAAACTGTCGCTGAAGATCCTCGATCACATCGACGAACTGACCGAGATCGAATCGCGCGATTGCGGCAAGCCCACCAAACAAGCCCGTGCCGACGTCACGGCGGTGGCGCGCTATTTCGAATACTACGGCGGTGCGGCCGACAAGCTGCACGGTGAAACCTTGCCCTATCAAAACGGCTATACCGTACTGACGCTGCGCGAGCCGCATGGCGTGACGGGCCACGTGGTCCCGTGGAACTACCCGCTGCAGATTTTCGGCCGCAGTGTGGGCGGTGCACTGGCAGCGGGCAATGCCTGCGTCGTCAAGCCCGCTGAAGACGCCTGCCTGTCGCTGCTGCGCCTGGCTGAACTGGCCGCCGACGTGGGGTTCCCGCCGGGTGCGATCAATATCGTCACGGGCTACGGTCATGAGGCAGGCGATGCGTTGACGCGCCACCCGGGCATTGATCACATCTCGTTCACGGGCTCGCCTCGCATCGGCGTGCTGGTCACCCAGGTCGCTGCGGAACGCCATGTTCCAGTGACGCTGGAGCTGGGCGGCAAGTCACCGCAGATCGTGTTCGGCGACGCGGATATCGATGCATTGATTCCCGTGGCTGTGAATGCCATTGTGCAGAACTCGGGACAAACGTGCTCGGCAGGCAGCCGTTTGCTGATTGAACGCAGTGCCTACGATCGTGTGCTCGAACGCTTGTCTCAGGCGTTTTCGGCGCTGCGTACGGGTCCCGCGACGATGGACTTGGATTGCGGTCCGTTGATTCGTAAAACGCAGCAGGAACGTGTGCAAGGCTTTCTCAAGGCCGCCGCGCAGGACGGCATCGCTACCGCTGCGCAGGGCAAGGTCGCCGATGGTGCGCCCGCTGAAGGCTACTACCAGGCTCCGACGCTGCTGCGCGATGTGCCGGTCGATCATCGTCTGGCACAAGAGGAAGTTTTCGGTCCGGTGTTGGCAGCCATGCCGTTCGATGATGAGGCCGATGCAGTGCGTATTGCTAACGCCACGGAATACGGCCTGGCCGCTAGTGTCTGGACTCGGGATGGCGCGCGCCAACTGCGTATCGCTCGCAAGGTGCGCAGCGGGCAGGTATTTATCAACAACTACGGAGCGGGGGGCGGCATCGAACTGCCGTTCGGTGGTGTGAAAGCCAGCGGGCATGGGCGTGAGAAGGGCTTTGAGGCGCTGTATGGGTTTACGGTGCTGAAGACGATTTCTATCAAGCACGATTGATAGGTGAGGGTGGCGTCAGTACGGGTGAGTTGGGATTTTTTAAACCTCGGTTTGGAATCGACTTACCGTACTGGCTTCGGATCTACTCATCGTACTGAGTTCTTTAGGCGCCGGTGTTCGTCGTGTATAGGCGCTGCCAGCCCTATCGCCCGGTCTGGCCGCCTGCGCGGCCAGACTTCCCTTCACCAGCCTTGTCAGGCGGGGCGGCTGGGCAAACTCGCTCCGCTGCGCTCCACTCAAACATGCCCAGCCGACTGCCCCCCCGCCTGACAAGGCTGGTTCGGCGGGCTCTACGGGCCGGCAGCGCCTATACACGACGAACGCCGGCTCGCAATGTCTGCAGGCTGCGGATGCTTTGATGCGGTGGGTCGTGCTTTGAATGACGGCCTGGTTGTGGTGAGGGACTGCGGTGGCATGCCATGACTGTGAGTCGCGGGCGGTTGCCATGGGCCATGCTGGCCTAATCGCCGCGACTCGGCCCATGACCAGGGGCCTCGGCCCGCTTCGCGGGCTAAATCGCGGCTCAAAAGGCCAGCATGGCCCATGGCAACCGCCCGCGACGTGTTAACAGCGAAAGCCTACGCCATCAAACGCTGTCATCCTCGTACCAGACCCCTTCAGCCAACATCATCCGATGATGCCCCTCGCCAGCAGGCATCATGGGAAAACAGTTCTCCTGCGCAGCCACTGCAACATCCAGAAAATACGGCCCAGGATGAGCCAGGCATTGCGCCAACGCCTCATCCAACTGCGCTGGGTCATCCACCCGCGCCGATCCCCAGCCAAACGCTTTGGCAACCGCAACGAAATCGGGCAGAGATGCGTTATAGCTGTGGCTATAACGTCCACCGTGAATCAATTCCTGCCATTGACGCACCATCCCCATATAACCGTTATTGCACAACACGACTTTGACAGGCGTGTCATGCTGCATGGCAGTGGATAACTCCTGGATGTTCATCAACACCGAAGCATCGCCACTGACACACACCACCGTTTTATCGGGATGCGCCACTTGCGCGCCGATTGCAGCCGGCAGCCCATAGCCCATCGTCCCCGCACCGCCCGAGGTCAGCCAACGATTCGGCTTATCAAAACGCAGATACTGCGCGGCCCACATCTGGTGCTGGCCTACATCGGTGGAAACGATCGCGTCGTGGCCGGCCAATGCAGTGTTCAACTGCTGCATCAACTGCTGCGGCAAGATCGCTTCCGGCGTGGGCGAGTAGGCCAGGCAATCTTTCGCACGCCATGTGTCGATCCGGCGCCACCAATCGGCCAGTCTCGCAGCCGGCAGGGGATGCTCGTTCAGCGCATTGCGCAGTGCATCGATCAAAGGCAGGCAATCGCCAACGAGAGCAACGTCGACGCGCACAACCTTGTTGATGGACGCAGGATCGATGTCGATATGGATCTTGCGCGCATGGGGACAAAACTCGGCGAGTTTGCCAGTAATGCGGTCATCAAAGCGCGCACCGATGCACACCACCAGGTCGGCTTCGTGCATGGCCATGTTGGCCTCTAGCGTGCCGTGCATGCCCAGCATGCCCACGAATTGCGGATCTGATGCGGGAAAGGCTCCCAGCCCCATCAATGTCAGCGTGCAAGGTGCCCCTGAGTGACGCACGAGATCGGTGAATGCCTGGCAGGACTGCGGGCCGGAGTTGATCAGGCCGCCACCACCATAGAAAACGGGGCGACGCGCCTGCGCGATCAGGGCCGCAGCACGGCGTACCGCAGTTTGCGGCAGTTTCAACGGGGCTTTGCTCGCTTGCCGGCGCGCGCGCAATGCAGCGACACGCGAGCCTTCGGAGAGTTCTGCGGTCTCAGGTGACGACGGCAGAGGGGTCAACTGCACGTCTTTCGGAAAATCCACAAGCACCGGCCCCGGCCGTCCCTGACGCGTCAGGTCAAAGGCGCGCCCGACCACATCGGCCACGTTCTCGACGGCGCGAACCTGGGTATTCCACTTGGTGACAGAGCGCGAGATGCCCATGGCGTCGCACTCCTGGAACGCATCGGTGCCAATCGCGGTGGTAGCCACTTGGCCGCTGATACACAACACCGGGATCGAATCGCACATGGCGTCCAGTAAACCGGATGTCGTGTTGGCCATCCCCGGACCGGAGGTCACAAACACCACGCCGGGCCGACCGGTGGTGCGTGCATAGCCTTCGGCCGCATGGACGGCCGCCTGCTCATGGCGCACCAGCACATGACGCAAACGCGGCTCGGCGTACAGCGCATCGTAAAGCGGCAGCACGGCGCCCCCCGGGTAACCGAACACGGTATCGACACCACGCGCAATCAACGTGTCGAGCAAAATTTGCGCCCCGTTACGGGCGGGGCGGGTGTCGGAGTTCAAGGCGGCGAGGGCGCTGGCGTGGAGTCGATCGTTCATAGTGGATATCTTATGCCTTTCCGCCCAGAAGATTTCTCTTATTTTCTCCAGATTCCGGGATTTTCCAGTAAATTAATCTTTGTTTTTAAGGAAACCCGGAAAATGAAACTAGACAAATTCGATCTCGCCATTTTGAGGGCCTTACAGCAGAACGCGCGGGCCAGTCTCAATGAGATCGGCGCCGAAGTCGGCCTGTCTTCCACGCCGTGCTGGAATCGCATCAAGCGCATGGAGTCCGCGGGTGTCATTCGCGGCTATACGGTGGACCTGGATCCCGCCAGCCTGGGCTTCATGGATACCGTCATCGTGCACATCACGCTGGAAAGCCACAGCGAAGAAACCCTTTACGAATTTGGCCGCGCGCTGGCGCAGATTCCCGAGGTCCTGGAGGCCTTTCTCGTATCGGGCGACTATGACTACTACATCCGCATCGCCGTGCGCGACACGCGCGACTATGAACGGCTATTGCGTGAACAGCTTTATCGCATTCCAGGCATTCGCCATAGCAAGTCCTGTTTTGTCTTGCGCCGGCTGAAAGAAACGCAATTGCCCTTGAATACCGAGATCACCACGTGATGCCTGCGCAAAACGCGTTGCCTTGCCCCATTTGCCCGCCCTCCGAGGGCTGCACGGATCTGGCAAAACGCAGCGCTTAGAGACTGTCATCCATTGCACCTATAATCCCCGCTGGCCCGCTACCTGGCTTTGCCTTCATGACCACTGCAGAATCCCCCAAGCCCTGGCACGTCGTGCGCCGCTCCAAGCTGCACGGCAACGGTGTCTTTGCTGCCCGCAAGATCCCCGCCGGTACTCAGATCATCGAATATCAAGGCGCACGCATCAGCGCCAAGGAAGCCGATCGCCGTCACCCCACCAATCCCGACGATCCGTTCCACACGTTCTTCTTTTCGCTGAGCTCGGGCCGTGTCATCGATGGCGGCGACAACGGTAATGATGCGCGCTGGATCAACCACGCTTGCGAGCCCAATTGCGAATCTCAGGAAAGCGCGAACGGCAAGCGAGTCTTCATCACGGCACTGCGCGATATCGCGCGCGGCGAAGAACTGTTTTACGACTACGGACTGGTGCTCGAGGACAAGATCACCAAAAAGCTCAAGGCAGCTTATCTCTGCCTGTGCGGCGCGCCGACCTGCCGCGGCACCATGCTGGCGATCAAGACAAAGAAAAAGAAAAACAAGAAAGACAAGAAGGACCTGAAAGATCAGGCCTCCTCGGACTAGGCGTACAATGTCCTCCGTGCCGCGTGTTGCGGCATAGCAGTACGTCTTCAGGGCGGGGCGAAACTCCCCACCGGCGGTAAGCCACACTTGGCAAGCCCGCGAGCGCCCGGTCTGTCTCATGACAGCCGGGGTCAGCAGATCTGGTGCGATTCCAGGGCCGACGGTCACAGTCCGGATGAGAGAAGATGTGCCAGCTGAACCCACCCAATCGCGGGCAATACGTCTCGGCCATAGGCCGTCGCGCGCTGCTTGGCTGTTGCACGGGCAAAGATGGCTATCATGTGCCCTGAAACGTTTTTCGCCACCTTTTCTGCGAGAGCGTTTCAATGTCTACCGTTATTTCTACCGCAGTTCCCGCCAGCCACAGCGCCGGTATCCCTGCCTCACCGTATTCCCCTCCCGATCTCTACGCACAGCCATTTCAGAGCCGGCTGACGCGGGCCTTGCATCATCTGCGCCTGGGCCGTCCGGTCATCTTGATGGACGACTTCGATCGCGAAAACGAGGCCGACCTGATCGTCGCTGCCGACAAGCTCACCGTCCCAGTCATGGCACAACTGATCCGCGACTGCAGCGGTATCGTCTGCCTGTGCCTGACTGATGAAACCTTGGATCAGTTGCAACTGCCCCCCATGGTGGCACGCAACGAAAGCCGGTTCAGCACTGCATTTACCGTGTCTATCGAAGCCCGCAATGGCGTGTCCACCGGCGTCTCTGCCGCCGACCGCGTCACCACGATCCGGGCCGCGATCGCCACTGGCGCACAAGCGGACGATATCGTCAGCCCCGGCCATGTGTTTCCCTTGCGTGCGCAGCCCGGCGGCGTGTTGACGCGGCGCGGCCACACCGAAGGCTCGGTCGACCTCGCTATGCTGGCAGGTCTGCGCCCAGCCGCGGTACTGTGCGAGCTGATGAATCCCGACGGCACCATGATGCGAGGCCCAGCCATTGCACGCTATGCAGCGGAGCATGGCCTGGTCGCCTTGACCATCGCGGAGCTGGCCGACCATCGCCGTCAACTGGAGCAGGCCAGCGTAACAGCGCCAGATGCTGTCGCTGCGTAATAAAAAAAGCCCCGTGTTGCGCGTGTGGCGTGATGCCTCAGGCGCCTGGGGCATCACGCAGTGCCTGCGCCATACGAGCCAGGCATTGCGCTGCATCCCCTACGACCACAGTAGCACTGCAGGCCAGCATCAAATTCAGACTCAGGCCGAAGTCCTCGACGGTATAGCCTTCGGCATCGACATGGCGCGGTGGATCATCACGATGGGCTACCGCGAGCCGCTGCACTAACGAATCCGCCTCGTCCATATAGGCCCATACCGGCTTGCCCAACGCCGTGGCATAGCCCACCTCAAATGCCGTCCCCGAGTCGGGCTCGGCACCGCGAAACGCATTCAGATTCGCCATCACCGCATCGGCCTGGCGAATCAGTTCAATATTGGCCTCGTAAATCCACTGTGCCAAAGCCCGTCCCGACAGTTCTGCCGGCGTTTGGTTATCCAGGGGATACAGCCCCTCAAAGCCATAGCGGCGGCATTGCTGTTTCAACCATGCGCCGTGGGCGAGCGAGTCCGCACGAAACACATCAAAGCCGGCCAGATAGATCGTCTTCATCGGTTACCTCGTTGCCACACAACCCGCGCCCAGGCCCCTACAGCTACACACTCGCGGCGCGCTGCGCCTGATAGACCTGCAGATGGGTATAAGCCACTCGCAGCAACGGCACGTCCAGCTGTAATACGCCCGCACGCCGCACCATATCGCCGACGATGTGATCGGCCTCAACCGGCGCATTCAAGCTCAGATCGCGATACATGGACGCAGTCATAGGCGACTGACGGTCCGTCAGGATCTTCAGTGCCGACTCGTCCGCCCCGGCGCGCACGGCATGCCCGGACGCCGCCGCCACCTGCTGGCATTCCCTCAGCAAGCTGCGCAGGATGTCCTCTCCTGAATCCGTCGACGCGATCTGCCCAATAGAGCCGCGCATCAAACACGTCGCCGACGCCATGGTGGTCAGGAACACGTACTTTTCCCAGATGTCCTGCTGAATCTCCGTGCTCAGGCGGCTGGTGAACGCCGCGTCGGCCAATGCGGCCTCCAGCGCAGTGCAACGCGCGCTGCGCGGCTCGCCGGCGCGTTCGCCGTACACAAACACGGCATGTTGTCCCAGATGCTTGACCTGGCCCTCCGCCCCCAGCGTCGCATTGATCTGACAGAGTCCGCCCAATACGCGCGATGCGCCAAACGCCGCATCCAGGGCATCGTATTGCAGCACCCCGTTCATGATCGGCAAGATCGCCGTGTCCGGCCCGACCGCAGGGCGAATTGCCTCGATCGCGCTGGACAAGTCATAAGCCTTGCAACTGAGCACCACCACGTCGTAGGCCGCTGTCAGGTCGTTCGCCGTCACCAGCTGCGGCCGCACAACAGCGTCGCCGCGCGGACTTTCGATCTTCAACCCCTCTGCCCGCAGCTTCTGCGCACGTGCCTCCCGCACCAGAAACGTCACATCGGCGCCCGCTTGCGCCGCCCGTCCGCCGAAATAGCCGCCAGTACCGCCAGCGCCAAGGAACAACAATCTCATGCGTTTCTCCAGTGAATGCTGCGCACCGCTTCAGGCCGGGCGCGGAATCTGAGATTATGCACCCAGGCAGGCCTCACACCGGGCACAAGCTGCCTATAATCATCGCTACGCGCAGTGATGACACAGTACAGCGCCAGCTCCGTCATGTTGCACTGCGTGACTTACGCGCATGGCGCGATCTCATGCCGCAATGTTACTGGGCGATCAGGAACCTCACCCATGACTATTGGTGCTTCTTTGCCAACAACCGAACTAACACGACGACGCGCGCTACTGCAGCTCGGCGCCGCCGTGGGCGCTATCCTGATAGCAGGAAAACTCCACGCGCAATCCGACGACAAGATCAAAGTCGCCGCCGTCTACACTGTCCCGATCGGACAACCGTGGGCATCACGCGTACACAAAGCACTGGTGCTGGCCCGCACGCGCGGCGAGATCGATTACCTCTATTCGGAAAACATCCTTCCCGAAAACTATGAGGCAGCCATGCGCAAATACGCCCGGCAGGGCGTACAACTCATCATCGGTGAAGCTTTCAGCAGCGAGTCCAGCGTCTATCGGATTGCCAAAGAGTACCCAAACATTGCGTTCCTGGTCGGCTCCACCAACCGTCCGCAACAACCCAATCTTTCGGTTTTCAACAACTACATCCAGGAACCCGTCTATCTGGCCGGCATGCTTGCCGGCGGCATGAGCCGAACCGGCACTATCGGCCTGATCGCCTGCGATCCCATCCCGGGCATCAACCGCTTACTGCATGCCTTTATGGATGGGGTACGCGAAATCAATCCCGACGCAAAATTTCTCCTCACGTTCATCCATTCGCGCTTTGATCCGCTCAAAGCCAAACAAGCGGCTTTGTCCCAGATCGATCAGGGTGCCGATGTCCTCTATGCAGAGCACTTTGGCGCTGCCGAGGCAGCGGAACAACGTGGCAAGCTGATCATCAGCAATATCGTCGACATGCAAGCTCAATATCCCGATACCGTTATCTCCTCGGCCATATGGGATATGGCGCCGACCATCGAGCGCGCATTGACCATGGTCAAGCGTGGCACGTTCAAGGCAGATGACTACGGCAAATACTCGCAAATGCGCTACCAAGGCGCGATGCTGGCGCCGCTAGGGACCTTTAAAGACAAAGTCCCCAGCGCCCTGATCGCTCGCGTAGAGGCTCGTCAACAGACCATGCTCGATGGGCGCTTCACCATCAAGCTCAATGACGCGCCGTTGTCCCCGACCAGCCGCTCAGCGACTCAAATGAGCGGCAAATAAATACGCGTTTTTAGTTCCGCAGCAGGGGTCGTCTTCGGATCATTGACGTATTCCTCCCACATGGGAAAATCCCGCGTTTCATAGCCGCTGGTCGGCAACCATTGCCCGAACAGCCAGTTATATGCCGACTCCAACTCACTGTACGGCCCCGTATATTCCAATACGGCGCAACGCGTGGCAGGCAACGAAAATGGTTCAAACACCGCATCCACGGCCGCCCCATCGGGCAACGTAAAACCCGCAAGCGAACGTAATTGATCGGCCGGCACCTGTTGCGGATCGTCGAAATACACGCCAAACGACCGTGTCGCGGGCCCGATCAGTTCGCGACCGGACGCCAACAAGAACAAGCGGTCGAACGTCGTGCCGATGTGTTGATAATCGCCGTGATGCGCCAGCGTTGCCAACGATGCGCCCGCGAAAGTTTCGATAGTAGTGGGATACATGCCAAGCTCCTGAGGATTAAAAGGCCTGGAGCGCGCATGCCGGTAACGCCCCGGCGGTACGCCGAAGGCGGTCCCGAACGCCCGGTTGAACGCCGCTTGCGAGGT
>Ga0182743_1004778_pt1 | contig 10030 bp, 8 predicted proteins | sample eDN3rd30CKraftOP_FD_128522 | JGI IMG/M metagenome (GOLD analysis project Ga0182743, IMG submission 128522) | Enriched Organic Plus compost microbial communities from Emeryville, California, USA - eDNA 3rd pass 30_C Kraft OP (version 2) (version 2) ... | reverse complement strand
GCGAGCGGACTGCGCCCGACTTACAGCTCTACCGCGAAGTGGTCGCCGACGTTCGCGCAGGTCACGATTATTACTCGGTGGCGCGGCAAAAAATTCCCAGCTTCGGCTTTCCGATTCATTCGCCGCTGAATTGGCGGCTGCCGACGTACGCCTGGCTGTTTGCGCTGCTGCCGGGCCCGCGCTGGATTCAAGCGGCGCTCGTTTTCCTCTCGCTGGTTGGATTGGCGCTAGCCTTTGCCGCCGAAAAGCAACGCAGCGGGCCGCTGGGGGCAACGTTCGTCGTGCTGCTGCTCGTCGGAGTCGTGCGCTGGTCGCTCGACGGCGAGGCGTTTTACACGCAAGAAGCTTGGGCAGCGACGCTCATTTTGATTTCGCTCAGCGCCTACATGCTCAACTGGCCGGTCGTGGCGGTGGTCGCCGGTGGCGCGGCGCTCCTGTTTCGCGAGTTGGCGTTTCCCTACTGCGTGGCGGGCCTGACGGTCGCGCTGCTGGGGCGGCGCTGGAAGGAGTCAGCCGGTTGGGCGTGCGGCATTGGTTTGTTCTTTGCTTACTACGCCTGGCATATCGTTCAGGTCCGCGCGCAGCTTGCCGGGCTCGGTGAAAGCGGCGGGACCGATCTGGCGCAATGGCTGCGGCTGGGCGGGCTCGACTTTGTGCTGCTGACGGGCCGGATGAATGGGCTGCTTTTTGCGGCGCCGGCGCTCGTGCTTTGGCTGTACTTGCTCGCATCGCTGATGGGGCTCGCCGATCGAACCGATCCGGGGAGCCGAGTAGCCTGTCTGGCCGCCGTGCTCTATTTGCTCGCGTTCGCCGTGATCGGCCGGCAAGAGAACTTCTATTGGGGGCTGATGTACGCGCCGCTGCTGCCGTGGGGCCTCGTGGCGTTTGGTCAGAAGATCGCCCGCGCGCTCCACTGGGCGGGCGAAGCCGCAGCAATCAATTCGACTGCGGCCGATCCGGCGGCGGCAATGACGACCGGCTAAGGCCGGTGGCTGCCGCTGGATTAGTGTCTTTGTAATTCCGCGGCCGTCGATGGTCCGACGTGCTCCCGGCGTCTCCCCTCCGCGCAAAGGGCCGGGCGCTTAAAATCTGCGGAATGCTAAGGGAGCACGAAATCGAAATTCGGGTCCGGTACCAGGAAACCGACGGGCAGGGGCGGGTCCATCACGCCAACTACCTGACCTGGTTTGAGCTGGCGCGCGTCGAAATGTTGCGGGCAGCCGGCATTAGTTACAAGCAGATCGAGCAGGACGGGCTGCTCTTGGTGGTGGCCGAAATGCACTGCCGCTACTACCTGCCCGCCGAATTCGACGACCTGCTGCGGATCCATGTCAAAACGCTGCGGGCCAAGGGCGCCCGCATCGAGCACCAATACCGCGTCCTGCGCGGCGAGGAGCTTCTGGTCGAAGCCAACAGCACGATCGCCTGTGTCGATCGGCGGGGCAAAGTCGCACGGTTGCCCGATTGGCTGCGGCTCGACTCCCCACCATCGGAGTAGGCCGCGCCGCAGCCTGCTCGTCTATTCGCCGAATCTTCACAGAACGTTAACAATCGGCTGTTACCGTGCGGGCATTGCTAACGCTTCCAAAATGCCCAAAAGACAAGTTACTAAGGGACTTGCATCGATGAGGACAGGCTCCAGCCGACGGCTTGAGCTGGCTACGCTGGCGCTCGTAGCCAGCCTCGCGTGCGCGGCGGGCTGCGGTCGCGACCTGCACGCGAACTCGGTCCCCGTCACGCCGATCGTCTTCATCGATGGGCTCGACGGCCTGACCGGCATCGTCGCCATCGACGGTTCGAGCACGGTCTATCCCGTGACCGAAGCCGTCGCCGAAGAGTATCAGATCGCCACGCGCGGCTCCGTGCGAGTCACGGTTGGCATCTCGGGCACGGGCGGCGGCTTCAAAAAGTTTGCCCGCGGCGAAATCGACATTACCAACGCCTCGCGGCCGATCCTCCATCAGGAAATGGCCGCCTGCAAGAAAAACGGCATCAAGTACATTGAGCTGCCGGTCTGCTTCGACGCGCTCACCGTCGCCGTACATCCCGAAAACGACTGGGTCGATACGATCACGGTCGAAGAGCTGAAGAAGATCTGGGAGCCGGCCGCCGAAGGCAAAATCACCCGCTGGAGCCAGGTCCGCAAAGGCTGGCCGGATGAGGAGATCATCCTCTACGGCGCGGGAACCGACTCGGGCACGTTCGACTACTTCACCGAAGCGATCGTCGGCGAGGCCAAAGCCAGCCGAGGCGACTTTACCGCCAGCGAAGACGACAACACGCTCGTGCAAGGCATCGAGGGGAACAAATACGCCCTCGGCTACCTTCCGTTCGCCTACTACGAATCGAACAAGAATCGGCTGAAAGCGCTGAAGATCGACCAAGGGGACGGCAACGGCGTGCTGCCGACGGTGGAGAATGTCATCAACGGTTCGTACGCGCCGCTGGCTCGGCCGCTGTTCATTTACGTCAGCGAAAAGTCGGTGCAGCGGCCCGAAGTGGAAAAGATCGTCGAGTTTTATCTCGCCAACGCCCCGGCGCTCGCCACCGAAGTGAATTACATCCCGCTCCCCGACGACGCCTATCCGCTGGTGCTCAAGCGTCTCAAGGACCGCACCACCGGAACCGCCTTCGGCGGCGAGACCGACGTCGGCGCGTCGATCAAGGAGCTGCTCGACCGGACACCGGTGGAGTGAGCCGCGCAGCAGGATCGAACCAGCATTAACCGCAGGCGAAGTTAGATCGCCAAAATCGCAGGAACGCCAGTGTGAGCCAGGCAACCGCCGAGCGACGTTTTCCCCGCGTGCGACCCCGCCGCGATACGACGGCTGGCGCGCGCAAGCGCCGCGACCTGCGCGAGAAGGGAATCGGCCTGCTGTTGTTTTTGGCTGGCGCGTCGTCGATCCTCGTGACGGCTGCGATCGTGTTCGTATTGGTCTACGAATCGATTGAGTTTTTCCGCCACGTTTCGATCGTCGAATTCTTCACCGAGACGCGCTGGACGCCGCAATTCGCCAATCCTAAGTACGGCATTTTGCCGCTCGTCTGCGGCACGGTGATGACGACCGTGGTCGCGCTCGCGGTGGCGCTCCCCATCGGCACGACGGTGGCGATTTACCTGAGCGAGTTTGCTCCGCATCGCCTCCGCGAAGTCGTCAAGCCGGCGCTCGAATTGCTCAGCGCCGTGCCGACCGTTGTCTATGGCTATTTCGCGCTGCAGTTCGTGATGCCGGCGCTCAAATACGTCATTCCGGGCCTGCCGACCTTCAACATGCTGAGCGCCGGCATCGTGATGGGGCTGATGATCATCCCCTACGTCAGCTCGCTCAGCGAAGACGCGATGCGCTCGGTGCCGATGCTACTTCGCGAAGGCTCTTACGCGCTCGGCGGCAACAAGTTCATCACGGCGATCAACGTCGTGGTTCCGTCGTCGCTGTCGGGGATCGGCGCCGCCTACATCCTGGGCATTTCGCGGGCGATCGGCGAAACGATGATCGTCGCCATCGCCGCAGGCATGCAGCCGAACCTGACGCTCAACCCCACCGAGCCGGCTGCGACGATGACGGCCTACATCGTGCAGGTGAGCCTGGGCGATCTGCCGCACGGTTCGATCGGATATCAGTCGATTTTCGCGACCGGGTTCTTGCTGTTTTGCATGACGCTCGCGTTCAACGTCGGCGGCCACATTCTGCGACGCAAATTTCATCAGGCGTATTAACCCATGCAGGACGTCGCCCACTTCATTCGCTATCGCAAGCGGCAGGACCGCATTTTCAATGTGGTCGGAGCGATCTGCACGCTCATCGGCATTTTGACGCTCGTCGTGCTGCTGGGCGATTTGCTCATCGACGGCCTGCCGCGGATCAACTGGCAGTTTTTGACGTCGTTCCCCTCGCGGTTCGCCTACCGGGCCGGCATTTTGTCGGCCATTGTCGGGACGATCTGCGTGATGATCGTCACCATGACGGCTGCGGTGCCGCTCGGCGTCGCGGCGGCCGTTTATCTCGAAGAGTATGCCCCGCGCAACCGGCTGACGACGATCATCGAGATCAATATTGCGAATCTGGCCGGCGTGCCGTCGATCATCTACGGCCTGATGGCGCTGGGGCTCATCGGGCTGTGCGCGTGGCTCGAAGCCGTCGTGCGCGATGGGACCGGCTGGCAGATAACACTCAATCCAGGACGCAGCATACTCACGGCGGGCATCACGCTCGGCCTGCTCGTGTTGCCGATCGTGATTGTGACGACGCGCGAAGCGCTGCGGGCAATTCCGAACGCAATTCGTGAAGCGTCGTATGCAGCCGGAGCCACGAAGTGGCAAGTGATTCGCCATCACCTGTTGCCGTACTCGATGGGTGGTATCGCGACCGGCACGATCATCGCCATGTCGCGCGCCATTGGCGAAACGGCGCCGTTGATCACCATCGGCGCGCTGACGTTCATCGGCTTTTTGCCGCCGTCCCCCATTTCGTCGTCACCGCCGTTCATCAATTTCGACTGGCTCGGCTCGCAGTTCACCGTGCTGCCGATCCAGATGTTCAACTGGGTCAGCCGGCCGACCGAAGACTTCCACCGCAACGCAGCCGCCACGGGGCTGGTGCTGATCGTTTTCACGCTGACGATGAACGCCGTGGCCATCGTTGTGCGGTATCGCCTCCGCCGTAAACTGAAGTGGTAACGCCGCCGCCACGCCTGGCCCGCTAGTCCAATCGCGAAATGCCCCTCGAACGACCTTATTACGTGCCCGAGAACGAAGCGTCCCGCGCCAATCGACCGCTGAAAGCCGAGGTGCGCAACTTGCGCTTCTTCTATGGACCCAAGGAAGCGCTCAAGGGGATCAATCTGCCGCTTCCGACGAACACGGTCACCGCGCTGATCGGCCCTTCGGGCTGCGGCAAGAGCACGCTGCTGCGGTGCTTCAACCGGATGCACGATCTGTACCCCGGCAATCGCTACGAAGGGCAGATCATCCTGTACCCCAGCGAGGTCGATCTGCTCAGTCCGGCGGTCGATCCGATGGAAATGCGGCTACGGACTGGCATGGTCTTTCAAAAGCCGAATCCGTTCCCCAAATCGATCTTCGAAAACGTCGCCTACGGGCTTCGGCTGCGGTTTGTCCGCGACCGCCAGATCCTCGCCGAGAAGGTGGAAAAGGCGCTGCAGGCTGCGGCGTTGTGGGACGAGGTGAAGGATCGCCTGCAGCAGTCAGCCTTCAAGCTGTCGGGGGGCCAGCAGCAGCGGTTGTGCGTGGCGCGGGCGCTCGCGACCGATCCCGAACTTCTGCTGCTCGACGAGCCGACGTCGGCGCTCGATCCGATCGCCACCAGCCGAATCGAGGACATGATCTTCTCGCTCAAGGATCAGGTGACGGTGCTGATCGTCACTCACAACATGGAGCAAGCCGCCCGCGTGGCCGACTACACGGCGTTCATGTACATGGGCGATCTGATCGAACGCGGCGAGACGTCGCAGATTTTCCAAACGCCGAAGAACCCGCTCACCGAGAAGTATCTGACGGGCGGGTTTGGGTGACGCGCACTCTAGCCGGAGGTTAACAACCTCTGGAGACTCCTCAAGCTGGGCATCCACCCACGCTTGTTCCGTCCGCCGGACTCCGTCCCAGGCTCCAGCCTGGGACGAAACAAACCGGAGGCTCCGCCTCCGCGCCCCGCATGTGGAGCGTCCAGTTACGCCGCGCGAAGACGCCACAACTGCGAGACCGCGCCGGCTAACAGGGCGACGTCAAGCTTAAACCGCACGCAGTTTCGTCACGCGGCCGGTCGAAACCCATTCGACGACAAAAATATTCCCGTCGCGGTCAAAGCACGCGTCGTGCGGGTGGACGAACCGCCCAGCCTGCCACTGCTGCGGCTGGCCGCGCATCTTGAAGCCGTCGAGCGCCTGCTTCGTCCACTCGGGATCGTAGCCGAGATGGGTGATCACGTTGTTGTCTTTGTCGAGCAACGTGACGCGGGCGTGCAGGTCGGGCACGAGCAGCACGTCGCCGCGAATGTCGAAATGGGCGGGGAAGCTGAGCCCTTCGACGAATTTTTGATGCTGGCCGTCGAGCGAAAAGTATTGCAGCCGAGCGTTGGCCCGGTCGGCCACCACAAGTGACGGCTCACGTCCCGAACGGTTATCGAGCATCAGGCCGTGAGGCGTCTGCATCTTGCCCGGCTCTTTGCCCGCGCCGCCCCAAGTGCGGACCCATTTGGCGTCCTTGTCGTACTGGTGGATGTAGTGCGAGCCGTAACCGTCGGCGATGTAAAACCCGCCGTCGGGCGAGAACGCCACATTGGTCGGCACAAATTTCTGGGTCGGAGCGGTATAGACTTCCGGCTCTTCCGGCTTGTGCTTCACCCAAACCTGCTCACCCTTCAGGTTGGTCTTCGCGACCAGGTTGTTCTTCACATCGCAGAGGTAGAGGAACTCCTCGCCACTTTCCTTGCGAATGTCGATGCCGTGGCCGCCGCCGTGATACTCGCGGCCGAAGGAGCGGACGAATTTGCCCTCGGGATCCAACACTACGATCGCGTCGATCGGGTCTTTCGCCGTTGAGCGATGCTTGATGTAGATCAAGCCGGCTTCGTCGATGGCCACGCCATGCGTCTCGCCCCACTTGATCTCCTCGGGCAACTCGCCCCAGCCGTGGAGGCACTCGTATGTGTGCTCGCCGCTACCCACAATCGCCGGCTTGGCGCCTGCTTTGTCCTGAGCGCCGAGAATGGTCGGCCCAACCTGCGTCGCGGCGGCAGCGGCAGCCGAGGCCTTGAGGAACGTGCGGCGGGTGGAGGAGACGGTGGTTTTGCGTTTTGGGGTCATGGGAGAGGGGAGTGAGGGTTCGGAGGTTGAGGTAAGGACGTGACACCCAGGGGTGTAAGTGTCGGCTCTGGCTCTGGAAGTTTGCTAGGAATTAACGCTCAGTACTGGTACTCAGTACTGAAAACTGACTGGCAAAGCGAATCACTTATTCTGTGTACTCCGCCGAATCATGCACCAGTCGCGCGGCAATATCAAGCTTTGTCGCACTTGTTTCTCAGGTCACAACGTCGCCGTTCCCGTCGGTTTGAATCGGTACAATATACCGAGGTCGGCTTCGGATTCCTCCGTTTCCTTCGGTACTTCCAACAATGGCGCGCGTCTTTATTCCGCCCCAGCTTCGTGATCTGACCGGTGGAGCAGGGGAGGTGACTGCGGAGGGGGCGACGGTGCGCGAGGTGATCGATTCGCTCGAATCGCAGTACCCCGGGCTCCGCGACCGGCTTTGTCGCAACGGGGAGCTAGCGCCGGCGCTGCAGGTGTCGGTCGACCACGTGATGAGCCAGCGTGGTTTGCGAGCGAAGGTCGGCCCGAACAGCGAGATTCATTTTCTCCCCGCATTCGGCGGCGGGTGAGGAGCGTGGAAATCAGAATAAGAAGGCGCCGCTAGCCGGCCCGCACGCCTGCGACGCCCGTTTATTTCGGGAAAGCGAAGCGGCGCAAGCCGCCCGGTCAACGAACGCCCTAAGAATCAAATCCAACCACGCTTTTGCCGGGGTTCACCGTGCTTCACCGGACGGCTTGCGCCGTTCCGCTACTTTGGCGAAGCTCGTCGAACTGCCCCAAGCAGCGGCACTACAGCCGCGCCGCCAGCCCACGAATCCCTTCGCCTCTAGTCCCTTCGCCTCTAGTCCCTTCGCCTCTAGTCCCTTCGCCTCTAGTCCCTTCGCCTCTAGTCCCTTCGCCTCTTAGCCCCTTCGCCTCTTAGCCCTTCGCCTCTTAGCCCCTCCCCGCCTACATCACCGAGAAATAATTCTCGACGGCATAGTCAAAGTACTCGGGGCTCATCGTGAGCGGCAGCTTCTGGTAGAGGCAGTGGTTGCGGACTTGCATCAGCAGGTCGCGCGGCTGGCAGGCTCGGAACGGGCGGTTCACCCGTTTGTAGTGCCGGTCGATCAGGTAGTCGATCGCGTCCTCGTTGTACTCGAAGCCGAGCTTCGGGCACATGAACTTGAACAGCTCACGGAATTCGCTCTCGGACGGGTCGAGCACTTCGATCTTGTACGGAATACGGCGGAGGAACGCCTCGTCGACCAGTTGCTTCGGCTGCAGGTTGGTCGAGAAGACGATCAATTGGTCGAAGGGAACCTGGATCTTCTTGCCGTTGGGCAAGTTGAGGAAGTCGAACCGTTTTTCGAGCGGCACAATCCAGCGATTGAGCAATTGATCGGTGCTCATCTTCTGTCGGCCGAAGTCGTCGATGACGAGCGTGCCGCAGTTGCTCTTGAGTTGCAGCGGAGCTTCGCTGATGCCGGTCGAGCGGTTGAGCGTGACTTCGAGCGAATCCATCGTGAGTTCACCACCGACCACAATCGTCGGCCGACGGATGCGAACCCAGCGGCGGTCGATGCGCGACTGGTCGAGCAGGCCGGTGTTTTGCGGCAACGGCACTTCTTCGTGGTTGACCGGGTCGAACAGGCGGATGACTTCGCCGTCGATGCCGATAGCCCGCGGGATCCAGATGAACTGGCCGAAGGCGCGCGTGACGCGCTCGGCGATCGTCGTCTTACCGTTACCGGCCGAGCCGTAAAGGAACAGACCGCGGCCAGAGTTGATCGCCGGGCCGAGCCGCGCGAGCATGTGCTGGTTGACGAGGATGTCGCTGAAGGCTTCCTTAAGCTGCTCGACGCTGGGGTTTTGCGTGGTGAGCGATTGGGCCTTCACGCCGATGATGTAGTCGGTGAGCGAAACCGGCGCCGCACCAAAATAAGTGCAGTGCTCCATGTAGCGGCGGGCGCGCTCGCGGCCGAGATCGGTGAGCTGGTAAACGTAGTCGTTCATCGGGGCCGCGCCGCGATAAACGACAAGCTGGTCGTACTTGAGCTGCCGGAGCAGGGGATCGATCAGCACGAACGGCAGGCGAACCTGGTCGGCCACTTCGCGACCGGTCGAGTCGCCGCGGGAGAGCAGGTACTTGAGGATCAGGGCCTCGACTTCGCTCTCGGTCAGGCCGGCGTCGCGGATCGAAGGAGGCTCGATCGGCACGAAGTCGTCTTCGACCGTGGCGACGTCCGCCGCGCCTGCCTGGCAGCCAGGCGCGGCTTCGGGCGCGCCTGCGGCGACGGGGGCGGCGGAAGCGAGCCCGGTTTGCGGGCCCGACTTGCGCGGGTCGGCGCCGGTGATCTGGTTGATGCGCGAAAGCAGCTCGCTGAGCTTGGCTTCCTGCTCGACCGACGCCGACTCGGGCGGATCGTGCGACGGCGCTTTCGCTTGGAGCGCCGCCCACGGCACTTCGGCAGTCGCCGACGAAGCGGCTCGCTTCTTGGCGAGCAATCCCAACAGGCCTTGATCGCTGGAATTCGTCATGGGGCTTGCTAGAGAGGGTCCGGGGCTATAGATCCGCTGGAAACTCTAGGTCGACACGTGGGGTTGGTCAAAATGCGGTTTTGCCGAGGGCGGTTTGACGCAGCGCAGACAGGTTGTGCAGGTGGGCTGGCAGCGGTTGCGCGGCTGAGTGGGGGAGTATCGATCGCGCCGGGAGACGTCTGACCGCAAACGCGCGAAGAAGCGCTTGCCCGCGACGCGATCACGCACGGCTGATCTACGTTTTAGAGGCCGCAGCCAGGCAGGATGCAATGCGCACGAAGGAATCTGCGGCACTTTTCTTCCATCCGGCGAGGGGCAACGTGGCAGACAAGCTATTGGAACAGCCTGTCCTGGCGCAGGACATTTCCGATGAGCGGCGCGCTGCGCTCGAACGCCTGTTCAACCGCATCGGCGAGGTGACTTCGCTGCCGAGCACCGCCCAGCGCGTGCTGCAACTCACCGAAGGCGAGGCGATGGGGGAAGAACTGCGCGAAGTGATTCAAGGCGACCCGGTGCTGGTCGCCAAAATTCTGCGGCGACTCAACTCGTCCTACTACGCGCTCAGCAACAAAGTGGTGGACGTGCGCACGGCGGTCAGCCTGCTCGGCTTTCGCGAGATCCGCAACCTGGCGCTGACGGTGTTCGTGGCCAAGATGTACGAGCGGCCGCAGCTTGAACACAGCCG
>Ga0182743_1004774_pt1 | contig 10033 bp, 10 predicted proteins | sample eDN3rd30CKraftOP_FD_128522 | JGI IMG/M metagenome (GOLD analysis project Ga0182743, IMG submission 128522) | Enriched Organic Plus compost microbial communities from Emeryville, California, USA - eDNA 3rd pass 30_C Kraft OP (version 2) (version 2) ... | reverse complement strand
CGCTCCCGGCCGCGGCGAAAATCTGCATCTACCGCTTCGCCCAGGAAGCACTGAACAACGCTTACCGTCATGGCCGGGGCATCTGCCAGAGCATCAAGCAGAGCTGCGAAGAAGGCCGTGTCGTCGTGGAAATATCGGATGGAGGGCCTGGTTTTGATCCTGAAAACATCCGTCCGGACGCCGTTGGCCTCGTCGGATTGCGCGAACGGGTAGAAAGCCTTGGCGGCCGCTTTTTCGTGGAGGCGTCTCCAACCAGGGGGACGCGTGTGATTATGTGGCTTAACCTGGATGAGATGGAGTTGGTCCGATGAAGCCGATTAGGATTGCGGTGGTGGACGATCACCCGTTGTTCAGGGAAGGAGTTACCCGCAGCCTGTCCGAGATCGGAAGCTTCGAAGTCGTAGGGGAGGGCAGCAGCAGCGAGGAAGCCATTCGTATTGTCGAGGAGAGACGTCCGGATATCCTGCTGATGGACATCTCCATGCCTGGCGGCGGGTTGAACGCGCTGCACGCCATTCTTGAGAGGCTACCCGAACAGAAAGTGATCATGTTGACGGTATCGGAGGCGAGCGACGATGTGATCGGCGCGTTGCGCGCGGGTGCAAAAGGCTATGTCCTGAAGGGTGTCGGTTCACGGACTTTGGCAGAGGCTGTGCGCATGGTTGCGGCGGGCCAAAGTTACGTTTCGCCCACATTGTCGGCCCGCTTGATCGGAGATCTTTCCACCGGCAACCCGCATTCGGGCCCCGATCCGATATCGGAACTCACGGATCGGGAGTTCCAGATCTTGAAGCTCGTTGCCGGCGGCTTGAGCAACAAACGCGTCGCGCTTCAACTGGACCTGCAGGAAAAGACGATCAAGCATCATCTGACGCGGATTTTTGCGAAGCTCGGAGTGAGCAATCGCACGGAAGCCGCGCTGACCCTGCGTGCCTCCCTTGACGGACAAGAGACAAGGGACAGGGCACCTGTATCCAGATTAATCGGATAGACTCTGAAGCCTTGTCCGATCGGATCTTCTTGCCGGTCGGTTGATGATGGTCCGCCCCTTGGCGTCAGTCATGATGTAACGGCCGTTTCGCACTCGCTCTGTCATCCCATTGGGATGGCGGGCCTCGATCGTCGATCCGCGGGTTACGACACTTGCCTTGCCTCCGCCATCCGCGGGCGACCTTCCACCAGTTGCGCCGCCGCCGCGGCCTGAACCGCGACCTCCCTTTCCTCCGCCCTTATTGCCATTGCCCTTGCTGCCGCGACCTCCATCCGCCGGGCCGGAGTTTCCGTTATTGCTATTCCCGCCCCCATTACCTCCTCCATTGTTTCCACCGCCATTGCCACCGCCGCTGTTCCCGCCGCCATTGCCACCGCCGCTGTTCCCGCCGCCATTGCCGCCGCTGTTCCCTCCACCATTGCCGCCCCCGCTGTTGCCTTGCGCCCACGCCAAGTCTCTGCTTGTCGCCGCCAGAGCAGCGCTAAATGGCAGGCTTATGATTCCGGCCAGGATCTTGCGGCGGCAAAGCATGCTCGTCTCCCTCGTAGAAACGCCGTCAGCGCTGAAATGAACCGCGCTGCGAGAGATGGCACGGTATATCCCATTGGAAAAATCACATTAGCTTTCGCGCATTGGGAAGGTTTTACGGGGCTGCTGCCCGCCGAGAATCTTTTATTCTCGGCGGGCTTGCTGGCGCAGGAAGGGACGGATGCATGCGCCGCAAGAAGAATCGGCAAAAAAGCAATCGAGCAGCTTCACTCTTTTTCCGCGGTGAGAGCGACGGCCTAAGCCGCCGCTGCACCGAGAAGAAACATCCCTAAAGTCAGCCCGAACAAGGCTGCGAGAAGCCAACGGGCCTGGTAGACGCTCTTTTCCATAACCACCTCGCAAACTCCGTCGCGCCAACGATGTATCGCGGGCCAAGTTCCCGAAATATTCGGGCGCGGACCTTTAACAGACGGGCGTTCGGGCCGAAGTCCGGCGGGTATTGGGACTAAAGTCCGATATGTGGATGGACCTAAGCCCTTCCTCGGAACGGGTTATCCGCTGACATGTTGATAGGAGGAAGCGTCGGCGCGCTCTTCGAAAGAAGTAATCGCAAATCAGCCGGCGTGCTCAAGTAGAATGGGCAGTAAATCAAGTCAGAGGAGACCTTTTATGAAATCATACAAGCTCAGCGGTTTTGCAGCTGTTCTTCTTGCTGGAACCGCTTTTGCCTCCCTGCCTGCAATGTCACAGGAGAATACTCAGCCGCAGCAGCCTATCCCGCCGCAGCAGAGCGTGCAGGGCGAGACGGCGACCACGCCGTCCGAGGGATCGACTGGCGCCGCTGCGACGCAGGACCAGAGCACCGGCGAAACGAGCGCCGGAGCGGCCGCCGGTGAGACAACCACTCCGTCCGAGGGGTCGACCGGTGCTGCTGCCACGCAGGAACCAAATGCTGGTGAGACAAACACTGGACAGTCCGGTTCGGTGGCCGGGGAAGCACCTGCCCAGCCCGAGAATGAGGGTCAGGCCGCGACAACCTCACCTTCCGGCGAGACCACGGCCGCGATCAATATCACCGACGAGCAGAAGACCGAGATCCGCAATGTGATCGTCGAAAGCGATGCCGAACCTGTTGATGTCGATATCGACGTCAGTGTGGGCGTTTCCGTGCCCGACACGGTCGAGCTGCATCCGCTCCCGGCCCGGATCGTCCAGATCGTGCCCGAGTACGAGGGATACATGTACTTCGTCCTCGCCGATGGCCGGATCGTCATCGTGGATCCGGACAGCCACGACATCGTCTACATCATCGTGGCCTGAGGCCGCGTTCAAAACTAGGGCCAGCCGCCGGTTTGCGGCTGGCTCAATGAGGAGAACACCATGCAAGAACCTGAAGAAAGAACCACCATTGTGGAGACACGGGATGGCGGTGGTGCCGGTGCGGGCATGATAGCAGGTATCGTCGTCGCCATCGCAGCGGTCGTGCTCGTCATCTTCCTGTTCAGCGGAGGCCTTTTCGATGGCGATGGAGAGATGACTTCGAGCGTTACACGGGATGCCCCGGACGTGAGTGTCGAAACCCCCGACATTGAGGCACCCGATGTGGATGTGAACATTCCGTCCAATGAAGGCGCTTCGCAGGGCGGCGGTACCTCGGCCCCGGCCCCCGCTCCAGCCCAGTAAAAGTGTCAATCTACTTGCAGGCCCTGACGACCGAGACCGCATCGCGGTCGCGGTCGTCGGCTCGCATTGGCAAACTTGAAGGAACCTTGACGCTGCTCCGCCGATTGGACCTCCAAAATGGAGGAACGACATGCCGACAACCCCGCACCCCGACGATCCGGCCGAAGGTTCGCGCTAAGTGGTCGATCGCCAGCTGAAGCAGGAGAAGACGAAGGAAGATGCAGGAGCCAGCCCAAAGCCGCAGACCGGCGAAGAGCACGAAAATCGAAGCGGCGAAGGCAAACAGGACAAGCGACCGTAAACGGGGCTACCGAATTGCGAAATGCTCTTTGAGCCGCTGAATTTGTTCGCCGGATTTTCCATTGACGGCAGTCACCTCCATCCAGGCGTCGATATAGTGCTCGGGCGCGTAGACATGTCCGTGGCCCATCGGGGCGGTGGTTGCCAGCGCCATATCGACCAGAAGCTGAAGAAAGGTGACCACGGGATACCAGCGCAGTTCCGGCGAGACATCCGGGCCTCGGGGCTGGTTCATCCATTCCGGCCTACGGTATAGCGACTGGTACTCGAAGAACGTGACCGGGTCGCTCGCATATTGAAGATAGACGATGCGCATCGGCCCCCATACGGCACCGGGTATAGCAAGCTCGTTGAACTGGTTCGTGAAGCGGACATAGGAGCCGTCGCGGAAACGCGGCAGCCATTCGGGTGAGCCGGGATTGCGTTGCCGGGTTACATATTGCCACATTCGATTGGCAAAGGGCGGGCCGCTCCAGAGCGCGCCTTGATAGGGATCGCCCAAGATTTCGAACAGTTCGGTAGATGCCTCGGAGCCGAACGACCCGAGGCTCAATCCATGTAGATAAAGCCGGGGCCGGCGGTCTTTCGGGAGGTCTCGCCAACGTTCATACACGGCCGAGAATAGAGCGCGCGCATTCTCGGTGCCGTAGTCAGGTTCCACAAGAAGCGATAGCCAGCTGGTGAGATAGGAGTACTGTACGGCGACGCTGGCGACATCGCCATCATGCAGATATTCGAGCGTATCGATAGCGGCCGGGTCGCTCCAGCCCGTCCCCGTGGGCGTAATGATCACGAGCACCGAGCGCTCGAAAGCGTTGGTTCGATTCAGCTCCCTTAGAGCGAGCTCGGCGCGCTCCTCAGCCGTTTCGGCCGCGTTGAGCCCTACATAGACCCGGATGGGCTCCATGGCGTCCACGCCCCAGAAGGAGCCGATCTCGGCTGCGGACGGGCCGGAGGCGACAAATTCGCGTCCAGCCCTGCCAAGATCCTCCCAATCGATGAGCGACGCGGCGCTCCCGGTTTTGCGGGCGTCCGCGGGGCGTTCGATTTCCGGTTCGATCAGTTCGTTATAGGCGCGGAAGGAAGCATCCGCCGCCCGGAGGGAAAAGCGGAACAGGATGCCTTCCGCGACTGCCCAGAACAGAGCGATCGCCACAACCACGCCCAGCACATTCGCCACGCGCCGGGGGATGAAACGGCGCAGCCGGAACGAGGTAAAGGTGAGGATGAGCCGGAAGAGGCGCCCGAGAAAAAGCAGGACAATGAAAGTGGCTGCGGCGACGAGGCCTGTCCGGAGAGGATGTGCGCTGTCCAGCAGGTCCAGCCCCATGGGAACCCGGATGGAATTTTGCCATTCCGCCGCCTGCCAGAGAAATACGGATGCCACGAAGGCACAAAGGGCGGCCGAGACATATTTGATGGGGCGCAGGACGTGCTCTGGCGGGTCGGGAAATTCGAGATAGCGCGCCAGCCAACGGCCGAACAGGCCGATGCAATATCCGGCTGCAAAGCAGGCTCCCGAAAGGATGCCCTGCGTCGTGAAGGTGCGCGGAAGAAGGGACGGTGTAAAAGAGGCAGCGAACAAAAGCGTGCCGACATAAAGGCCGGTCGCCGAAAGCGAGGTCCAGAATTTCACGATCCAGCGATGTGGCATGAGGCCGGCCAACACGTCCCTCCTCGGTTCTATGCTGCCTCGACCACTCGGCGGCCGTCAACTCGGCCGTGCTGATGGTTCTGATCTAACTCGTTCCGATCAGTGACCTAAGGCTGCTGCCCAAAATACTTGACCCTGAGCCGTTCGACTTCGCCGCTCTCCTGCAAGCCGATGATTGCCACCGACGCGGGCTTGGCCAGCGCGCTGCCTGGCCGGAAAGCAAATCCATATTTGTCCGGGTGGAACGTGTTCCCCACGACATCGACAGGCAGGTTCGGATTGGTATGGGCGTAATATTCCAGCACCGGCTTGTCGCCGACGATGGCGGCAATCTCCCCGTTGAGCAGCGCTTCCGTAGCCTCTTCGATATGATTGAACGGCATCGTGGTCACATAGGTGGCCTTCATATAGGCCTCCGCGATGCTTCCTGCCCGCACGCCTACGATCTTGCCTTGCAGGTCAGCCACGCTGTTGATCTGATTCGTGAGGTGAGATGCAGTCATCACGCTCGTTACGGAGGAGGTGACATAGGCAATGACCGCTATGCCGATGACCATCCAGATCGCCTGCCAGATTCGCCCAAGCCAGCCGAACAGGTTCTTCCTTGAGGTTTTGCCGGACGTCGCAATCGACATGACATGATAGAAGCTCTCCGCGAGCCCCTCCCTCCAGCGATTTGGGAAATCCGGATCGAAACGCCGATCGAAGATCGTCAGGGCTGCCGTGGCAAGCAGAATCACCAGAGCAAGCCATGCGTAATTCATGAGGTGGCCGGCATCGTCCAGATCGGAAATGATGTCGGCGAAGCTGGAGCCGGCCTGAGTGTGAACCATTACGCGCAGGCCCGCATCGAACCAGGGTTGTGTGAAGTCGACGATTTGTGCCCGGTCCTCCGTGATGGTGAGATTGGTCACCGCCACGTCTATGGTGCCGTCGGCCGTCGCTGCGACCAGATCCGCATAATTATCGAATTCGCGGTAGCTCGAACTCACCCCGAGGCGGCTCGCCACCTGCTCCCACAGTTCGATGGCCATTCCGGAATAGCCGGCCCCCTGCGCAAAGACAAAAGGCGGACTCCTATAGACGCCTACGTCGAGCGAGCGGGAAGAAGCCTGATCCTCCTGAGCCAGCAGCGCCGTTGTGAGCGCAAGGCAGACTAGAAGTGTAGCAACGGCGAGGTAAGTCAAACGGGCCTGAACGGCGAAAACGAAATTGAAAACAGTCATCTACAACCCAGCATCTCACTGGCTGTGTACGGTCCCAAAGAAACATTACAATAATATTGCCAAGATTTCTTTTCGCGCCGGAAAGGTCGGCCGGGAAATTATGGAAAATGAACAGGGGGAGGGGAGGCAGGCTGAAGCCGCGACTGCACGGACGGACCCGGATTGTCCGGATCCTAGAAAAGTTCTTCTATGCCATTGAAAAATGGCGCGAGTGACGGGGCTCGAACCCGCGACCTCCGGCGTGACAGGCCGGCACTCTAACCAACTGAGCTACACCCGCGCTTGCGACACGGCTTGAACGCGTGTCGTGGCGGTCACTTAGGCGGTTCGCGGTGGCGTGTCAAGCGGTGTGAAACATTTGTCGAAGGAATTCACGACGAAGATTTCTTCTAGGGGAACCACTGGCGATTTTCCCTTGCGATTATCAGCCGAACCGCCTAAACGGACGGGCTTGAAACCGGCTGAGGCCGGTTGGACGGCGGGCGATTAGCTCAGTTGGTAGAGCGCTTCGTTTACACCGAAGATGTCGGGAGTTCGAGTCTCTCATCGCCCACCACTCTCCATGTCATAGCAGCCCCGGCGCGTCTTAGGCGGAGCCGCCCTTTCGTGCCGGATTGTGCGAATGATGGCTGTCTTTTTCTCCTCCTCCGCCCGATACTCGGCTTTGACTGCGCCGGTCGTCGTCTGCCGGTGGCTTTTCGACCTCGAGCGGATCTTTCGCGTTTTCGTGGGCGGCGCCGGGACCGCCCTGGCGGATGCTTTTCGGCGTTTTCTTGGAAGTGGACATGCTCACCTCATCAGCGATCCTGCTGATAGCCTTGATGCGTGGTATTCACCTTTGAATTGCCCTGCTGCGCCTGGCGATCGGGATCGGGCGCGCCATGCGTTCCGTGCTTGCTGTCATCGGGCTGCGCCTTCTTCGCGTCACCCGTGCCCTTGTTGCTTCGGTTTGCCGGCGGAACCGGCGGCATCTTGCTGGACATGACTTTGCTCCCTGGTTGCCTTACGCAACCGGGAGCCCGTTCACATTGTTCCGATTCGATCCGGCAGATGCTTGCCGTCACTCGCCGCTGAGGTTGCGCCGCTCCACCCAGCCTTGCCAGCCATCCACGCGAATCTTCTGCCACCCGCCGACCGCATAGGGCAGGAAGGCGATTTCGCATTGGCGGCGATCGAGCCGGGTCAGCACACGCGATTGGGGTGAAGGATAGGCCCGCAGGACGAGGGAACCGCGCGGGGGAATGCCTGTCGCGCAGTACATGGCCGGTGAAACCATTGCGATATAGTGCCGGTGCACCCAGCCTGTATTGTGCCCATCTTCCACCGGACACCAGTTTCCGCGGCACTCGTCCTGGACGAAGATCCCACAGGTTCCGTAACGAAGGCGGCTTCTCACACGCGCCCGCGAATTGGGCTGCTCGCGCATATTCAACACGTCGTCGCTGCGTACATTGACGACGCAATGCTCGGCCCCTTCCGCAATCGGCTCTGCTTCCGCTCCCGTCACGGCAGCAAAGATGAGGCCGAGAAGCGCCGCGCCCCTGACAAACCACTGATTCATGTCGCCCTCTCGTCTTCTTTCAGGTGCGTTGACCAGCGAATCGGCCCGAAACCGAATCGGTTTCATAAGGTCCGACGTCCAGAATCAACAACTTGCGGCTGGCTTTGTACCGCAAGCACCTGAACCGGGGATGTACAGAACGGGCGGTAACCGCCCGCTTCACCGGCCGCCGGACACATCGATGAAGGAGCCGGTCACATAGGAGGAGGCGTCGCTGAGCAGCCATATGATGGCTTCGGCGACTTCTTCCGCCTGGCCGGGGCGGCCGAGGGGGGAGGTGACGCCCAGTCGCTTCGCCCTGTCTGGCTGGCCGCCACTGGCGTGGATTTCCGTCTCGATCAGGCCCGGCCGGACCGCGTTCACCCGCACGCCTTCGGAACCCATTTCCTTGGCAAGGCCGACGGTAAGACTGTCGACGGCTCCCTTGGATCCGGCGTAATCGACATATTCGAAAGGTGAACCCAGTCGGGCTGCCATGGATGAAACGATAACGATCGATCCACCCGCGCCGCCCCGGCTCCTCGCCAGGCGGCGGGCTGCTTCCCGCGCGCAGAGATAGGCGCCGATCGTATTGACTTCGAAGATGCGCCGGATCCGGTCGGTTTCGATTTCGACAAGCGGCCGGGAGGGGCCGACAATTCCGGCGTTGATCACGACGCCCGATAGAGGTCCCAGTTCACCGTCCGCGGCCTCATACATGGCTACGACGTCCTCCTCGGAAGAAACGTCCCCCTTTAGGGCGAGAGCTCTTCCGCCGCCGGCCTCGATCTCCTTAACTACGGCCTGGGCTGCTGCGGCGTTTCCGACATAATTGATGGCGACTGCCCAGCCTCTTTGTGCCGCGAGCAGAGCGGTCGCGCGCCCTATGCCGCGGCTCCCGCCAGTGATCAGAATCGCATTGGACTTGCTCCTCCTCTCCTCCAATCCGGTCAGCATGCATGCAAAGCAGCACTGCCACAATGTGTGACGTTGCATCGCTGCCATGCGTTTGAGGCGCTCGAGAGATATCGGGAGGGAACGCCGCGCCGGGCTTGCGAATTAGATCGCATTGGAGGAGGGCCAGCCCTTGGCATCCGGACTCGAAGAAATCGGCGAAGCCACCCCTGAAAAGGGCGCCCCCGCGGAAGAGCTGGAGTATCGGCTTCGTCAACAGCAGCTTGCCGCCGAATTCGCGCTCTTTGCACTCAAGAACCGTGACATACAGGCCTTGCTTCAGGAGACGGCAAGGGTGTGTGCCCTTGGGTTGCGGAGCAGGTTCAGCAAGGTGGTCGAATACCTGCCGGAAGAGCAGAAGTTTCTGGTGCGGGCGGGCGTGGGATGGAAACCCGGCATTGTCGGGAGAGCAAAGACAGGTGCGGACAAGAAGAGCCCTGCCGGCTATGCCTTCTGGACCGGAGCGTCGGTGATTTCCAATCACCTTGGCGGCGAGAGCCGGTTTCGCACACCCCACATACTCGCCGAACATGGCGTCAAGCGCGCGATCAACTCCGTGATCCGCCGCGGCGAAGAACGTTTTGGCGTGCTTGAAGTCGACAGTCCGGTAGAGGGCCGTTTCACCGATGCCGACCTGGTCTTCGTGACGGGCCTAGCAAATCTGCTCGGCGTGGCGTTGGAGCGGCAGCAGATCGAAGAGGTCCTCAAGACGAAGGAGGCTCTTCTACAAAAGGCAGTTGCCCACCAGAAGATGCTGGCAGACGAGGTCAGCCACAGGGTGAAGAACGGCCTCGCAATGGTGGCGGGATTGCTGAGGATGCAGGCCCGCGCCCTTTCTGATCCCGAACTACGGCAGGCGCTCGCCGACGCCCAGTTGCGCGTGCAGGCGATTGCAAGAATCCATGAACTGCTCGGCAATAGCGAAGTCCTCAGCGCAGTGAACCTGCCGGAATTCCTGGAGGATCTCTGCAGCCTGCTGAAAACATCCGCGCCGGAGCACGAGTTCGTCGTCGACGTCGTGCCGGCGATGATTGCCACTTCGCAAGCGGTCTCGCTGGGGCTTTTGGTGAACGAATTGGTCACCAACGCGCTGAAATACGCCTATCCTGACAGCTCAGGTCCCGTCTTCGTGAGCGTGACCCGGGAAGGAGATCTGCTCCGTTTTGAAATTGCCGATCACGGCGTCGGGCTGTCGG
>Ga0182743_1004772_pt1 | contig 10034 bp, 10 predicted proteins | sample eDN3rd30CKraftOP_FD_128522 | JGI IMG/M metagenome (GOLD analysis project Ga0182743, IMG submission 128522) | Enriched Organic Plus compost microbial communities from Emeryville, California, USA - eDNA 3rd pass 30_C Kraft OP (version 2) (version 2) ... | reverse complement strand
TCGCCGGCCAGTTGGCGGCCGAAGGCGTCGTCCAGGTTGATCACCCGGCACTTCAGCCCCGGCCAGGCGAACAGCCGGGCCTTGGCGGCGCCATAGGCTTCCATGGTGCCGTGGTAGTCGAGGTGGTCGCGGGACAGGTTGGTGAACACCGCGACGTCGAATTCGAGGGCGGCCACGCGGCCCTGCTCCAGGCCATGGGAGGAAACCTCCATGGCCACGGCGCGCGCGCCGGCCTGCTTCAGCCGCGCCAGGGTGGCCTGCAGCGCCAGGGCGTCGGGCGTGGTGTGCTTGCCGCTTTCCAGGGCGTCGTGGAAGCCGTTGCCGAGGGTGCCGACGATGCCGCAGCGCTGGCCGAGCAGGTCCAGGGCCTGGGCCAGCAGCTGGCTGACGCTGGTCTTGCCGTTGGTGCCGGTCACGCCGATCAGCTCGATGCCGCGGCTGGGCTCGCCGTAGAAGCGCCCGGCGATGGCCGACAGCTGCGCGGCCAGGCCCTTGATGGCGACCAGCGGCGTATCGCCGATGGGCGCGGCGGACGCGCCCTCGGCTTCGTAGGCGATGGCGGCGGCGCCACGGGCGACGGCGTCGGCGATATGCGCGCGGCCGTCATGCTGGGCGCCGGGAATGGCCAGGAACAGGTCGCCCGGCTTGACCGCGCGGCTGTCCAGGGTCAGCTCGCGGATCAGCACGCCGGCTTCGGCCTGCGGCAGCAGTTGGTTAAGGCTCATCGGCATCAGCCACGCCCTCCTTTCGTGGGCGCAGCATCGGCTTGCTGCTGCGGGGTCGTCTGCAGGTTGTCTGGCGGAATGTTCATCAAGCGCAGCGTGCCGGACATCACCTTGCTGAACACCGGGGCCGAGACCAGGCCACCGAAGTAGCCGGCCTTGCTGGGTTCATCGATCACCACGACGACCACGAAACGCGGGTTGCTCATCGGCCCGAAGCCGGCGAACAGCGAGCGGTAGGAATTCTCGGCGTAGCCCTTGGCGCCGGTCTGGGTCTTGCGCGCGGTACCGGACTTGCCGGCCACGTGATAGCCGGGGACCTGGGCGCGGTAGACGCCGTTCGGCGCCTCGACCACCTGCTGCAGCATGCCCTGCATGGTCTTGGCGACCGGCTCCGGGATCACCTGGGTGGCGGTCGGCAGGCGGTCGGCGCGGACCATGGTCAGCGGCACCGTCTGGCCGTTGTTGGCCAGGGCCGCGTAGGCATGGGCCAGCTGGATGGCGGTGACCGACAGGCCGTAGCCGTAGGACAGGGTCGCGGTCTCGGCCTTGCGCCACTCGCGGTAGTTGGGCAGGTTGCCGACGCGCTCGCCGGGGAAGCCAAGGCCGGTGTCCTGGCCGAGGCCGACCTTCTGCATCAGCTGGTAGATGGCTTCGCCGCCGATGTCGAAGGCGACCTTGCTCATGCCCACGTTACTGGAACGGATGAGGATGCCGGTGAGGTCCAGCACCGGGCCTTCGGTGCGCGACACGTCGCGGATGGTGTAGCGGCCGATCTGCAGGGTGCCGGGGTAGACCTCGACGGTGTCGCTGGGCTTCCAGCGCCCGGTTTCCAGGGCCGCGCTCATGGAGAACGGCTTCATGGTCGAACCCGGCTCGAAGACGTCGATCATGGCGCGGTTGCGCATCATCTCCGGCTGCATGTCGCGGCGGTTGTTCGGGTTGTAGGTCGGCTGGTTGGCCATGGCCAGGACCTCGCCGGTCTTCACGTCGAGGATCACCAGGCTGCCGGCCTTGGCGCCGTTCTCGACGATGGCGTTGCGCAGCTCGCGGTTGGCCAGGTACTGCAGGCGCAGGTCGATGGACAGCGCCAGGGTCTTGCCGGCCTTGGCGTTGCGCGTGACCTGCAGGTCGCGGATCAGGTGGCCGCGGCGGTCCTTGAGCACCTGGCGCTTGCCCGGCACGCCGGCCAGCCAGCTGTCGTAGGACAGCTCGACGCCCTCGCGGCCGCGGTCGTCCACGTCGGTGAAGCCGACCACCTGGGCGGTGACGTCGCCGGCCGGGTAGAAACGACGAAACTCCTCGATGGAGTAGACGCCGGGAATCCTGTTGGCCTTGACCTCGGCCATCACCGCCTCGCCCTGTTCGGGCGTCAGCCCGCGGACCAGGTAGATGAATTCCTTGTCGGCCATCTGCTCCAGCCGTGCGCTCAGCGCGTCGCGGTTGATCCCCAGGGCGTGGGCCAGGATCGGCCACTTGTCGCGTTCGAGGACCAGCTCCTTGGGGTTGGCCCAGAGGGTGGCGACCGGGGTGCTCACCGCCAGCGGCTCGCCGTTGCGGTCGGTGATCTGCCCGCGGTGGGCCGGAATGGAGATGTGCCGCACGCTGCGCGCGTCGCCCTGCTCCTGGAGGAAGTCATGGTCGATCACGTGCAGGTCGACGATGCGCCAGACGATGGCCGACACCATCGCCAGCAACAGGCCGACGGCGACGCGGAAACGCCAGGGGTAGAGCGCGCCGTTGAGGTTCTTCATGGCGCCACCATGATGATTTCCGCCGGGTCCGGCACGCGCATCTTCAACTGGCCGGTGGCCAGGGTCTCGATGCGGTTGTAGGCGGTCCAGGTGCTCTGCTCCAGGACCAGCCGGCCGTATTCGGCCTGCGCCTTGTCGCGCACGCTCAGCTCGGTGTACAGGGTGTTCAGCAGCTGGCGGTTCCAGTAGGCGCTGTAGGCCACGGAAATCGCCGACAGCAGCACGCCGATGAACAGCAGCAGCATGATGAAGCTGCCGGTGGGCAGGCGCTTGGCGAACAGGCGGCTCATCGCAGCTTCTCCGCCACGCGCATCACCGCGCTGCGCGAGCGCGGGTTGGCCTTGAGCTCGGCCTCGGAAGCGTACTGCGGCTTGCCCAGCAGCTTCAGGCGCGGTTCGAAGACCTTGGCGCGGATCGGCAGGTCGCGCGGCAGGTTGTCCGCCTCGCCCTTGGCGTGCTTGCGCATGAACTGCTTGACGATGCGGTCTTCCAGGGAGTGGAAGCTGATCACCACCAGGCGGCCGCCCACGGCCAGCGCCTCCAGGGCGGCGTCCAGGCCGCGCTCGAGGTCGCCCAGCTCGTTGTTGACGTGGATACGCAGGCCCTGGAAGGCCCGGGTGGCCGGGTTCTTGCCCTTTTCCCAGGCCGGGTTGGCCTCGGTGATCACGGCGGCCAGGTCGGCAGTGCGCACGAAGGGCTTCTCCGCCCGGCGCTGCACGATGGCGCGGGCCATGCGCTTGGCGAAACGCTCCTCGCCGTACTCCTTGAACACCCGGGCGATCTCGTCCTCGGCGGCGCTGGCGATCCACTGGGCGGCGCTGACGCCGCGGCTGGGGTCCATGCGCATGTCCAGCGGGCCGTCGTTGAGGAAGCTGAAGCCGCGCTCGGGGTCGTCCAGCTGCGGCGAGGACACGCCCAGGTCCAGCAGAACGCCGTCGACCTGGCCGGTCAGGCCGCGCGCGGCCAGCTCTTCGCCCATCTCGGCGAACGACCTTTGTACAACGACGAAGCGGCCATCTTCGGCCGCCAGTGCTTGACCCGTGGCTATCGCCTGGGGGTCCTTGTCGAACCCGAGCAACCGCCCGCCCGGGTCCAGCCTGCCAAGCAAGGCCCGGCTGTGCCCTCCTCTGCCGAAGGTACCGTCCACATAGCAGCCGCCCGCCCTTGGGGCCAGCGCTTCGACGGCCTCCTCGAGCAGTACGGTGATGTGTTGGTAGGTGGCGTTCACAGGCAGGCTCACAAAATAAGGTCGCGTAGTTCGTCCGGCAGTCCGCCGGGTTCCTTGATGGCGGCGAGGTCGGCTTCGGCCACCGCATTCCACTTGTCTTCGTCCCACAACTGGAACTTGTTCAACTGGCCGACGAGCATCGCCCGCTTGTCCAGCTTGGCGTACTCGCGCAGCCGCGGCGGCACCAGGAAACGCCCGTTGCCATCCAGTTCCAGGTCCACCGCGTTGCCGATCAGCAAACGCTGCAGGCGCCGCGTCTCTTCACGCAGCGAGGGCAGCTCGCGGAGCTTGGCTTCGATGATTTCCCATTCGGGCAAGGGGTAGACGGTCAGGCAGGGGTCGACGGCATCGATGGTGACGATGAGCTGGCCATTGCAACGCGAAACGAGCTCGTCACGATACCGACTCGGCATCGCGAGGCGCCCTTTGGCGTCGAGACTGATGGCGTTAGCTCCGCGAAACACGTCAGCGTTTCCCCCGGTGGTTGGCTTTCCTTGCCAGTTGATCCCACTTTTACCCACTTCATACCACTTGCGCACACTATAGAAATGCGCGCTCCCCACCGTCAAGGCGAGGCTGGAGGGAAAAATCCTTATAGGACGGAGATTTAGCGTGCTTTTAAGAGGTTTCGCAGTGTTTTTGACGCCACCTTGAAAGGCAAAAAGCCCAGTGTTTTCAAAACACTGGGCTTTTCTACTTAAAGCAACTTCTTAAGATTTATGCTTCTTCCATCGCGCGACAAATGGTCGTTGTGGGAAGAAGTGGGAAAAGAGGAGAGAGTCGATCTGTAAGCCGGGTTCTGTCGAGGACAGCCATTCCTCTGGGACATCCATCACTGAACGCCTCAAGCGACCTACCCGAATCCAGCGCGGGCCACGCAACGGATTCCTATTTGGTCTTGCTCCGAGTGGGGTTTACCTAGCCACGCACTGTTGCCAGCCGTGCGGTGCGCTCTTACCGCACCTTTTCACCCTTACCGGCGCTGTAGCGCTTAGGCGGTTATTTTCTGTGGCACTTTCCGTAGGCTCGCGCCTCCCAGGCGTTACCTGGCACTCTGCCCTATGGAGCCCGGACTTTCCTCCCCCCCGTGGCGAACCACGAAGCAGCGACTGTCCAATCGACTCTCCGCCGCCAAGGTTAGCGACAGCGGCGGCCAGCCGCAAGGGCAATCCGCCAGCCTGTTACGAAGGTCTTAAAATCGCCAACCGACGCTTCAGTCCGCCTTGCGCTCCAGCGCCGCCTGGTACAGCAGGTTCTTGCGCACCCCGGTGATCTCCGCCGCCAGCGCCGCCGCGCGCTTGACCGGCAGCTCCGCCAGCAGCAGGTCGAGCACCCGCAGCGATTCGGCGTCGATGCCCTCTTCCTCAGGCGCCTCCCAGCCGGCCAGCAGCAGCACGCACTCGCCACGCTGCTGGTTGGCGTCCGCCGCCACCCAGTCGCGCAGTTCGCCCAGGGGCAGGCCCTTGAGGGTCTCGAAGGTCTTGGTCAGCTCGCGGGCCAGCACCGCCTGGCGCGCCTCGCCGAACACCTCGACCATGTCCTGGATGCACTCCAGGATACGGTGCGGCGCCTCGTAGAAGATCAGCGTGCGCGGCTCCTCGCGCAGCGCCTCCAGGCGCGCCTTGCGCCCGGCGGTCCTGGCCGGCAGGAACCCTTCGAAGACGAAGCGGTCCGACGGCAGGCCCGCAGCCGACAACCCGGCGATCAGCGCGCAGGCCCCCGGCACCGGGACCACCCGGATACCCGCGGCGCGCGCCTGGCGCACCAGGTGGTAGCCGGGGTCGGAAATCAGCGGCGTGCCGGCGTCGGAGACCAGCGCCACGTCGTCCCCCGCCAGCAGGCGGGTGATGAAGCGCCCACCCTGCTCGCGCTCGTTGTGCTCGTGGCAGGCGGCCAGCGGCGTCTCGATGCCGAAGTGCTGCAGCAGGCGGATCGAATGGCGGGTGTCCTCGGCGGCGATGAGGGCCACCTCGCGCAGGGTGCGCAAGGCGCGGGCGCTGATGTCGTCGAGGTTGCCGATGGGCGTAGCCACCACATACAAGGTACCGAGGGACACGCAGCACTCCTTAAAGCCGAACCGGAAAATTCCCCATTGTATCCCGTTTCCGGCACCCGCCATCGCCTCGGCCAGCCGCCTTGGGTACAATTGCCGACTCTTTTTGAATGCGCCACGAGAAGCCCGATGATGATCGCTCGACTGCGTCCGCTTTCCGCCCTGTGCCTGGCCACCCTGTTGGCCGCCTGCGCCAGTTCGCCCTCTTCCAACCTCGGCGAACTGCCGCGCACCCCGAACGCCAGCATCGAGCAACTGCTGCAGCAGGCCGCCACCGCCAAGCCCGAGGAAGCCGTGCTGCTCAAGCTGTCGGCCGCCGACCTGGCCTACCAGCAGAAGGACGTCGGCCGCGCCGCGCAGATCCTCGAACAGATCCCGATGGATAGCCTGAAGCCGGCGCAGCAGATCTTCGCCAGCACCCTGGACGCGCAGATCGCCCTGGCCCGCAACAAGCCCAAGGCCGCCCTCAAGGCCTTCGACCACCCCAGCTTCACCCACCTGGGCGAACTGCCGGTGGAACAGCAGGCGCGCAGCGGCCTGGTCAAGGCCCAGGCCCTGGCCGCCGACAGCCAGCCCCTGGCCGCCGCCCGCGAACGCGTGTTCGTCGACCCGCTGCTCAACGCCGAGGCCAGCAAGGCCAACCACGAGGCCATCTGGGGCCTGGTCTCCAGCCTGCCGGTGGAGCAGCTGCAACCCGTGGCCAACGAAGGCGACCTGAACGGCTGGATGGAGCTGGCCCGCGTGGTGAAGAGCGCCTCGACCCTGCAGGAGCAGCAGGCCAACATCGACACCTGGCGCCAGCAGAACCCGCAGCACCCGGCGGCCAAGCAACTGCCGGACGCCCTGGAGAAGCTCAAGTCGCTGGCCGCCCAGCCGCTGAACAAGATCGGCCTGCTGCTGCCCCAGCAGGGCCAGTTGGCCGGCGTCGCCCGAGCCCTGCAGGACGGCTTCATGGCCGCCTATTACCAGGCCCAGCAGAGCGGCAGCCAGCAACCGTCCATCCAGCTCTACGACAGCAGCCAGGTGCGCTCGCTGGACGACTTCTACCGCCAGGCCCAGGCCGACGGCGTGCAACTGGTGGTCGGCCCGCTGGAGAAGCCGCTGGTCAAGCAACTCGGCGATCGCCCGCAGCTGCCCATCACCACCCTGGCCCTGAACTACACCGACAGCGCCCAGACCGGCCCGGCCCAGTTGTTCCAGTTCGGCCTGTCGGCCGAGGACGAGGCCCGCGAAGTGGCCCGCAAGGCCTGGGACGACGGCATGCGTCGCGCCGTGGCGCTGGTGCCGCGCGGCGACTGGGGCGACCGCGTGCTGGCGGCCTTCAGCCGTGACTGGCAGGCCCGCGGCGGCACCCTGATCGCCGCCGAGCACGTCGACCAGCCGGTGGAGCTGGCCCAGCAGATCGCCGACCTGCTCCAGCTGCGCCAGAGCGAAGGCCGCGCCAAGCGCCTGCAGGGCGTGCTCGACAGCAACGTCGACACCCAGCCCTCGCGGCGCCAGGACATCGACTTCATCTTCCTCGCCTCGACCCCGCAGCAGGCGCGCCAGATCAAGCCGACCCTGGCCTTCCAGTACGCCGGCGACCTGCCGGTCTACGCCACCTCCAACCTCTACACCGGGCAGAACAATCCGGCGCAGGACCAGGACCTCAACGGCATCCGTTTCTGCGAGACGCCCTGGCTGCTGCAGACCAGCAACCCGCTGCGCCAGCAGGTCGTGGCCCAGTGGCCGCAGGCCGCCAGCAGCCTCGGCCGGCTCTACGCCATGGGCGCCGACGCCTATCGCCTGGCGCCGCGCCTGCCGGAACTCAAGGCGCTGCCGAGCATGCAGCTCGACGGCTTCACCGGCAACCTGAGCCTGGCGCCCAACCAGCGCATCCAGCGCCAGCTGCCCTGGGCGGAATTCCGCAATGGCCAGGCGCAGCCGCTGGAGAACGGCGGCCTTTGAGCGGACGGCGCGGCGACTCGCAGGAACTCGGGCGCCGCGCCGAGCAGCTCGCCCGCGAGCACCTGCAGCGCCAGGGCCTGCGCCTGCTGGCGCAGAACTGGCGGTGCCGCCGCGGCGAGCTCGATCTGGTCATGCTGGACGGCGATACAGTAGTATTCGTCGAAGTTCGCTGCCGCCGGCACCAGGCCTGGGGCGGCGCCCTGGAAAGCGTGGACGCGCACAAGCGCCAGCGGCTGATCGCCGCCGCCGAACATTTTCTGCAACAGGAAGCCCGCTGGTCCCGGCACCCTTGCCGGTTCGACGTAATAGCGGTGCAGCCCTCCGCGGGAACCCTACCCGCTCAACTGAACTGGATCACCAACGCCTTTGACACCTGATCAGACGCTCGACGAAAGGTCACACCTGATGGACATGCAATCCCGTATCCGCCAGCTCTTCCATGCCAGCATCGAGACCAAGCAGCAGGCCACGGAAGTACTGATTCCGCATATCGAACAGGCCAGCATGGTGATGGTCAATGCCCTGCTCAACGAAGGCAAGATCCTCAGTTGCGGCAACGGCGGCTCGGCGGGCGACGCCCAGCATTTCTCCTCCGAGCTGCTCAACCGCTTCGAGCGCGAGCGCCCGAGCCTGCCCGCAGTGGCCCTGACCACCGACAGCTCGACCATCACCTCGATCGCCAACGACTACAGCTACAACGAGGTGTTCTCCAAGCAGATCCGCGCCCTCGGCCAGCCCGGCGACGTGCTGCTGGCGATTTCCACCAGCGGCAACTCGGCCAACGTCATCCAGGCCATCCAGGCCGCCCACGACCGCGAGATGGTGGTGGTGGCCCTGACCGGCCGCGACGGCGGCGGCATGGCCTCGCTGCTGCTGCCGGAGGACGTCGAAATCCGCGTGCCGGCCAAGGTGACCGCACGCATCCAGGAAGTGCACCTGCTGGTGATCCACTGCCTGTGCGACCTCATCGATCGTCAACTGTTCGGGAGTGAAGAATGAGTCGTAGTCCGCTGACCCTCGCCGGCCTCCTTGCCCTGACCCTGGTCATGGGCGGCTGCAGCAGCTTCCTCAGCGCCACCCGCGAGGAGCCCATCGACGACAACCGCGGCACCCGCACCATCGGCAGCACCATCGACGACTCGCTGATCGAGACCAAGGTCGCGGTCAACGTCGCCAAGGCCGATCCGGACCTGGACCGCAATTCGCACATCGTGGTCATCAGCTACAACGGCGTGGTCCTGCTGGCCGGCCAGACGCCGCGCGCCGACCTGAAGAACAAGGCCGAGCAGGCCGCGCGCAACGTGCAGAAGGTCAAGACCGTGCACAACGAGCTGCAGGTCCTGCAGCCCTCCTCGCTGCTGGCGCGCAACAACGACACCTGGCTGACCACCAAGATCAAGACGCAGATGCTCACCGACGCCAACGTGCCGTCCTCGCGCATCAAGGTCGTCACCGAGAACGGCATCGTCTACATGCTGGGCCTGGTGACCCGCCGCGAAGGCGACCTGGCCACCCAGGTGGTGCAGAACGTCAATGGCGTGCAGAAAATCGTGCGGCTGTTCGAGTACATCGACTGAGCGACTTCAGCCAGTTGAAAAAGCCCCGCCACGCGGGGCTTTTTTCTTGCTACCGCGACCGCTGTAGGGCGCATAACCGTTCGCGGTTATCCGCCGTCGGCCGTGCCACCGGGGCGTCTACAGTCCAGCGGAAGGCATGGCGTCTCCCCTGTAGGAGCGAGCTTGCTCGCGAACGGGGTTTGTCGGTGGCGTAGGTGCTGGACTCAAGAGCACCCTCTCCCCAGCCCTCTCCCTGAAGGGAGAGGGGGCTGTCCTGAGTGGCTGGAGAGTTCGGAGTCTTCCTGAAACGCCTAACCCCACCCCGTCATTCCCGCGAACGCGAACCCTGGGTTCGCGAGCAAGCTCGCTCCTACGAAAAGCCAAAGCGCATTCGCTCTGGCTTTTGGACTTCCAGAGAAATACCCGAGCGCACCGGAACGCCCCTTCAGAAGGCCGAACGAAACCGGCGCTCAGGAGGTCATGCGACATGGATGTCGCGAGAGCCCCGATGGGCTACAGGGACGTACGCTCGGGGGGGACGCCTAGTTCGGGCCTCCGTGGCGGGGGAATTCGTGAGGGTAGCCCGACTGTGTCGGGCCCGTATGTCGGGGCAAGCCTTTTTGGTTTCTTTTTGCGGGGGTGGCCTTCCACCGTTTGACAAAAGGGACTCGCCCGAGGGGGCGAAACAAGACGGTCGGGCAGACTCGGTGCGGCGCAGAAACACCCAAGCCAAGGCAACTGGGTTATTCCCCTTCGGGCCAGCGCAAGTATTGT
>Ga0182743_1004770_pt1 | contig 10035 bp, 11 predicted proteins | sample eDN3rd30CKraftOP_FD_128522 | JGI IMG/M metagenome (GOLD analysis project Ga0182743, IMG submission 128522) | Enriched Organic Plus compost microbial communities from Emeryville, California, USA - eDNA 3rd pass 30_C Kraft OP (version 2) (version 2) ... | reverse complement strand
TTTATCAGCGCATCGAGTCGGGTAAGGTCGAGTTCTGCCCAACATCGAAAGGCTGCCAGTGGTGCCCGGTCCGCAAAACCAAGCGTGGATGCGCGGCGTACAATCAGTGGTTCATCCAGATGTTCGGGCCCGCACTGCGCGACATCAGCGAAAATCCCTCATTCGTTGATCCGGCTCAGATGCCGCGCGCGCAGCGCTATTACATCGTCAAGCACGCTGCCGACATCAAGGCATGGCTGGTGAAGCTACATGCCGAATCCCTCGAAGCGGCACTTTCAGGTGATCCCGATCCGGGCTCCAAGGCCATCGAAGGTGGCGAGGGCAACCGCTTCTTCACCGATCCCGACCAGGCAAAGCGCATTCTCGTCGGTGCTATCGGCCGCCGCGCGTTCAAGCCCCGGCAGCTCATCGGGTTCACCGAGATCGACAAAATCATGAAACCGGGCCGCAAGAAGCAGGGACATCCTGAAGCTTACGAAGCTCTCAACAAATTGGTCGACCGGCCACCGGGTAAACCGAAGCTGGTGCCAGAGGATCATCCGAAACCGGCATACGTGCCTGACTATGACTTTGATGATCCAGAATAAAATCCGCCATAACCTCCCAACCACAGGAAACTGAGATGACTGATAAAACCAAAGGCGATGGTCGTACCGTACAGCTGAAAAAAGTGCGCCTCTCGTTCTCATCCCTGGATGAGAAAAAGCCCACCGTGGAAGGTGGCGAGCCGAAGCACAGCTTCAACGTCATCATCGAAGCGAGCAGCCCTTACTACGAGGAAAACCGGAAGAAGGTGGTGTCTGCTCTCAAGGCAGCGGGCCTTCTGGCGTTCAAAAACGAAGACCGATGGAAGGACGTTGCCGAAGACGATCCGAAGCGTGTTTGCTATCGCAAAGGCGAGCGCTTCAAAAACGCCGAGGGCAAGGTCTACGCGGGATATGAGGGCAATTATGCCGTGGCTTGCGGCTGCCCTTCGAAGGGGCAGAAACTCCCTGGCAAGATGCTGGATCGCCACAAGCGTCCGGTAGAAAAGGAAGACATTGCGGACGTGTTCTACAACGGCACGCTCGTCGATGTTTATCTGTCCTTCTATGGCACTGACAAGGGTGGAGCAGGGTTCTTCAATACCTGTGACGCAATTCGTTCGTGGCAGGAAGGCGATCGCCTGGGTGGCGGTGTCTACATTGATGCCGACGACTTCGACGACGCAGAAGATGACGACGATGCGTTCGATAGCGCACCGAAGAAGTCATCTTCCGATGATGATCTCGATCTCGACGATTGATCGATAACGGGCGGCGGTTCTGCTGCCGCCCAATCTTTTGAAGGAGATACGAGATGAATCACCTGATGATCGACTTGGAGACCCTTGGAACGGCTCCGAATGCCCCGGTTATCGCGATCGGCGCCGTCTATTTCGATCCTGCAACGGGAAAGCAGGGCGACACGTTCGATGCCGCAATCGATCTTGCTGATGCGATGCGCTATGGACGCGCTGACGGCAACACGGTCAAGTGGTGGATGGGGCAATCCGAAGCCGCGCGCCAGAACGTTACCCGTGGCCGGCATTCGGCGGAGAAGGTTTGGGGAGAATTCCACAAATTCTGCTTGAAGAATGGCTCTGACATCAAGCCATGGGGCAACGGATCGTCGTTCGATATTAGCATTTGCGAATATGCATTCGGCCGTGTCATCGACAAAGCGGCTCCTTGGAAATTCTGGAATGTCAGAGATTGCCGCACGATCAAGGAACTAGCGGACGGCATCGTGATCTTCAACGAAAAGCTCGAAGGTACAGCGCACACCGCACTTGATGATGCGATACATCAGGCCAAGTGGGTTTCCGCTTACTGGCAAGGGCTGAAGGGGAAGAAAATTCCTCTTGCCAAGGTGGGCGGCGTCCCAGACCACGCATTCGAAAAAGACGCTGATCTTGATCTCGACTTGGATTGAGGTGGGCAATGGAACACGTTCTTCATAAGTGCGATGAGCATGGCTGTTACGTGTGCAACGGCGGCCTGGGATTGTGCACGGTATGCGGTGGGGCGGAAGGTGAAATGCCTACAGACTGTCCAGGCAGGACTCTTTCGGAGATTGAACGAGCTTCCATTATGCGCGGGGACAGTGACTTCAGAAATGGGCAATGGGTAGGTCTATTGCATTTGGATCTAACGCAAATGCCTGCTGGCGCCGATTGGCGGGTCGAGTGCACCAATGGTGGATTGACCATTTCTGCACAGGTAGGACCAAAAAATAAAGCCTTCGGCGATACGGTTCAAGAAGCAGTCGACAGAGCAATAGATCTTTACAATAACTCTCTCGATCTGGACTGACCATGAAGACTGTCGACGAAATAGGCTTCGACTGTGAGGTCGCTGGCAACTTTTTTGGCCTTGGACTGATCCGCGCCAGTGACGGAAAACAGCTTTGGTTTGAACGCAGCCCGCGCGCTGATTTCGACCCGGAAGTTGTGCGCAGAATATTCAAGCGCAGACGTATGATCGGGTTCAATTCAATCAACTACGATTTACCGATCATCTATTACGCTCTCAGCGGCGCTTCGAACCGCGATATCCAGCGTCTCAGTGATCGTATTATCGAAGGTGGTGCCAAACCGTGGGAAGTAACTAATGAGTTCGACTTTCGCATACCCGACATCGATCACATAGACCTGTTCGAACCGAATCCGTCCGTAAAGGATGGTTTAAAGATGCTCGCAGGCAGGCTTCATGTGAAGCGCATGCAAGATTTGCCGTTCGAACCAGGTGCCGATCTCACATTTGAAGAGATGGATGCTGCAAAGGATTACTGTCTAAACGGTGATATCGTTGCCACGTTGGCTCTTCGTGCGCGTATTAGTGAAGCACTCGACCTGCGTGTCGCGATGGGTAAACAGTACGGCGGCGCAGATTTCCGCTCAAAATCAGACGCCCAGATGGGTGAAGCCATCATTAAAAGCGAAGTTGAAAAGGTTCTCGGGAGACGTGTTAAAAAGGCGAATGTACGCGCTGGCACAAGCTTTTATTTCGAACCACCTGAATGGATGGAGTTTGAAACAGAGCAACTAAGAGACGTTTTTAATACCGTCTGCAACACGAAACTCACGATAGACAAGACCGGTAAAGTAGTTCCCCCGAAGCAGTTCGAGGAAATGAACACTTCTTTCGGTTCGTCAACGTATAGCATCGGCATCGGCGGTATCCACTCGACAGAAGCAAATCGCTCGGTGAAATCAGATGATGAGTACGTTCTGATCGACGCCGATGTGGCGTCCCAGTACCCATCTATCATTATGAGCCGAGGTCTTTACCCTGAAGCGCTAGGGAAAGATTTTCTCCCTGTATATAAGAAGATTCTTGATAAACGCCTGGCCGCTAAGAAATCTGGCGATAAGGTTACTGACAAAGGTCTCAAGATTTCCATCAACGGCGCCTATGGTAAGCTCGGTTCCGTCTATTCCGTGCTTTATGCACCACACCTCCTGACCACCGTTACCATCACAGGTCAGCTTTCGATCCTCATGTTGATCGAGAAGGCGGAACTAGCGGGTATTCCTGTGGTCTCCGGCAATACAGATGGCGTGGTATTCAAGTGCCCGCGATCAATGTTCAACGGCTTCGTCATGAAGGATGGAAAGCCGACTGACCAACTCGCGCCTTCAAAACTTAGGGAAATTACCGACTGGTGGCAGGAACTGACTAGCTTCAAGCTGGAGTTCGCCGAATACGATGCGATCTACAACCAGTCCGTTAACACATACATTGCGATTAAGCCGGGTGGTAAGCCGAAACGTAAGGGCGCAATAGCAAACCACTGGAATCCAGAGTCTCCGGACTACGACCCCATTCGAGACGCCCTCCGAAAAAACCCGCAGATGACCGTCTGCGCAGATGCGGCACTCGCGAAAATCCTGCATGGCACGCCGGTTGCGCACACTATAATGAATTGCTGTGATATCAGAGAGTTTCTCACCGTCGTGAAGGCTACTGGCGGTGCCACATGGCGTGAAGAATACCTCGGCAAAGTGGTTCGGTATTACTGGTCGACCGACGGTGACGCTATTTACAAGGTCAAAGCGAACGCCAGCGGTACGAATCCAAAAGTGCCGAAAACCGATGGTTGCGTGCCTATGATGACACTACCCGACGACTATGCAGTCCCATATGACCTTGATTACGCCCGCTACATTGCCGAAGCCGAGCAGATTTTGACCGATATCGGCTTCTACGGCGATAAGCGCGAGCCGATCAAATTTCCCCGAGTAGTGAAAGCAAATGCCCCTGACATCCTCCAAGCATATTTGGTGGCAGCATGAAAGTTCTCGACGACTTCGATTTTACGACCCGCGACCTGGAAAAGAACGATGAGTTGGAAGCGGTCGCCTGGGCAGAAAACAACGGTTGGCTTGTGCGGAAAATAGAATACGCAGGGCGCCGCAGCTGCCCAGATCGCTTGTTTGTCGGGTACGGCCATATCCTGATGATTGAGATGAAGCGACCGTCAGCCAAGAAAAAGAAGGGTGGGGGTTTGTCAGTAGGGCAGAGAGAGGAATTCGAACGCTTCGCACAGCATGGCGTGACGGTGCCGGTTTGCTACTCCTGTGATGAGGTTATTGACATTCTGAAAGGTTATATGGCGTGAGGCCGCGTTCCATGCTGCGCGACAATCAGCGTCTTGTCGCAGACATCATCAAGAAGAGCGAAGGTAAGCTCATCATTCAGTCGATGGGCGGCGGGAAGACGGCTGGTACGCTGACGGCCATTGTAGATATGCTGAACCGTTTTGAGGTGCAGCACGTGCTCATTATAGCACCGCGGTTTGTCGCTGCACATACATGGCCCGATGAGATCGAAGCATGGCAGCATACCCGCGCGATCAGCTACTCAGTTGCAGTCGGGGATCCAATCCAGCGCCGGGCAGCCATTCAGGCCAAGGCTGAAATTACCTGTATCAATTTTGAGAACCTGACGTGGCTGGCGAAATATATCGGTACGATCAAGAACTGGTACTGGGATATGGTCGTCATCGATGAGTCCAGCCGCTTCAAAGCGGGCGAGGGGCGCACCAAAGCAACCAAAACCAGAAGATCGGACGGCACAGTTCGTGTTACGAAAGGCGGAAATATGACCCGTTTCGGTGTCATGACCACTGCCAGGCAGAAAGTCGCCCGTATCGTAGAGTTGACCGGAACTCCAGCGCCGCAAGGCCTGCAAGACCTTTGGAGTCAGAGTTATCTGCTGGATCAAGGTGAGGCTCTCGGTCGAAGTAAAAGTGATTTTGAGCGGCGATATTTCATCAAAGATCGCAAGCGCCACCTGATGACACCCAAACACAATGCCGAGCAAGACATTCTCAAGCGGCTTGAGCATTTATTGGTGACCATACCACAGGAGAAGATCGTCGAGGAACCTCGTTTCATTCCAATGAAAGTGAGGCTGCCCGAAAAAGCGATGCGAGAATATCGTGAATTTGAGGAGACGCTTTATAGCGAACCGCACGATGTTGAGGCTGTATCGAGTGGTGTTCTCGCTAACAAATTATTACAGTTTGCAAATTCTGGTTTGTATAAAGAGGATGGTTCCTACGTCCATATCCACGACGCGAAAATGGATGCTCTTGAAGAACTAATCGAGAGCGCAAACGGAGAAAATATCCTTTGTTTTTACAGCTTTAAGTTCGACAAGGAAGCGATTAGAAAGCGGTTCCCATTCGCGGTTGTAGCAAACGAAAGCAACGACTTCATCAAGCGCTGGAATGATAGGAAAATCAAACTCTTGCTGGCGCATCCGGCCTCTATCGGCCACGGTACGAATTTGCAATATGGCGGCCATATCGCTGCATGGTACGGCCTGACTTTTTCATTGGAACTTTGGTTGCAGGCGAATGCGCGATTGCCGCGTGCAGGGCAGACCGAACAGGTGCTGATATATCCCATAATCGCTGAAGGGACTTATGATGAAAGAGCCCTTAAAATATTGAATAGAAAGGATTCGACTCAGAATCGAGTAATTGAAAATTTCTTGCTTCGCTCTTGACAATCCCAAGTTCCGGCACAATTAATTTCACATAAATCGTGAAAATAGTCGTGTGTAGGAGTAAAACAGGTGGCAAAAGAGCAAAAAGACGTTGAGTTTCCGCATTCGGATTTCGCAAAACGTCTCAATGACGCTGCCAATAGTAATCCAGCAATCCCGGCCCTCAACATGGGCCGCCTTACGTTCATCGCGAACGAATTGAAACGTCGCGACGTGGAAGTGAGCGTCGAGACGGTCCGCAAATGGTTCGTCGGGGAAACTCGTCCGCGTCAGTCGCGCCTGTCAACACTGGCCGCCATTCTTCGCGTAGACGAGATGTCTCTTCTGACGGATCATCCGGAGAGGTTCAGTGAAGAGCCGAAGGTCACGATCGATAACCCAGTGCTGAAATTGGCTGCCGCTATGCTCGAACTGGAGGGCGCGCATATTGCTTTTCCACAGGAGGGTGACGACCTTGCTATGAGCAAGGCTATCGACATGTACGCTATCGTCAACGGGAAGATGGTATCTATCACTGTCGTCGAAAGCGAGAAGGACAGCGACGGTGTTACTTTCCATGTGCCGGCGAAAGCAAGTGGTAACACAGTTCTCGGGATCGCGCGCATAGCACCCTTCGCGTATGATGTAATGAAGTTCGACTGGAGCCGCGCATCGGAAGCCAGTGGCGATGTGATCGAGAGCAAAGTGGCGGACCTCTGCTGGATGAAGGTGAATACACTCACCGCGCTCTCGTAAAAAGCAATTTTATGATTGCAAAATCACGTAAAACGTGAAATTGTCATCCCGACAAGGAGATCGGGATGCATGTCTGCTACAACGAAATCGAAGAATACGCCTGCTGCTACTTACCAACTACTGCTCGGCGATTGCCTTGAGCGCATGAAAGAAATCCCTGACGGGTCGGTTGATCTGGTTCTGACCGATCCGCCGTATGGGACGACTGCCTGCAAGTGGGATGCTGTTATCCCGTTTGCTGATATGTGGCGAGAGGTGAGGCGCGTTCTGAAACTTAACGGTGCGGCTGTTTTCACAGCGTCCCAGCCGTTCACGAGTGCCATTGTGATGAGCAATCCAAGTGAATTTCGGCACTCTTGGGTGTGGCAGAAGAACCGCGCTGCAAACGTCCTCACTGCGAGATTTGGCCCTATGAAACGCCACGAGGATGTTGTTGTGTTCGGGAAGAAGGCACCGACCTATTATCCGCAACTTCGTAAAGGGAAACCCTATCGCGCTTTTAAAAGCGCCACTGCGAAGATCGGAGAGGTTCACGGGGGACAAGCTAGTGTTCACAAAGACAATCCTGAAGGCTTGCTTCAGCCGATCAGCATAATCGACTTCACTTTAGACCGAGACCGCCTCCACCCCACGCAAAAGCCCGTCGCCCTGATGGAATACCTGATCCGCACCTACACCAATGAAGGCGAGACGGTTCTCGACTTCACAATGGGATCGGGCACCACTGGCGTTGCGGCAATGAACACCGGACGCAGGTTCATTGGCATTGAACGCGATGAGACGTATTTCCAGATCGCCAGCGACCGCATCGCAGCCTGCATACCACAAGCCCCAGCAGCAGTGGACACCCAATCTATGAAGGCAAATCGCGCCAAGGAATGCTCAAAGCCTACGGCAACGCCATCGACGCGGAAGCCACAATTGATTTCATCAATGCAGCACTTGCTCACCGACCCACTGGCTGTGTGGCTCGTGGCAGCTTAGAGGATTTGTTGGTATGACCAAACGTCCTCAATCCTTCTGGAACGACTATTTCATGCGGATGGCCGATCATACAGCCACGGCATCCAAAGACCCTTCCACGCAGGTTGGCTGCGTTCTAGTGGACGACAAGCGGCGCATCGTCGGAATGGGCTACAATGGTTTCCCCCGTGGTGTCGATGACAAGCGCGAACGTCTCCTGCACCGACCAACCAAGTACCTCATGGTCCAGCATGCAGAAGTCAATGCGGTGCTGAATGCTGTTGCCGGTACAAGGGATGCCACGGCCTACGTCACGCACCGTCCTTGCGCTTCGTGCAGCGGCATTTTGATCCAGGCAGGCATCCGTAAGATCGTAACCCGGAAGCCCGAGAGGGGTTTTGCTGAGCGATTCGCGGAGTCATTCGCGGCCGCTGACGCTATGCTGTCGGAAGCCGGTGTCGAATTGGAGATGGTGTGATGACCGACATCTTCGTCTTCGGTTCAAACATGGCGGGTCGTCATGGAGCCGGAGCAGCAGCTTTCGCCCGCAAGCATCACGGAGCGATCTACGGGAAAGGTGTCGGCTTGCAAGGACAGTCTTACGCGATCCCCACGAAGGACGAACGGCTGCGCACATTGCCTCTCGAAACAATTCAACTCTATGTGGATGCGTTTCTGGACTTCGCTGCTTGCCGGCAGGATCTGACTTTCTGCGTCACGCCGATCGGATGCGGTCTTGCTGGTTACAAGCGTTCACAAATCGAGCCAATGTTCGAAGATATGCCCCAGAACTGCCGCTTCGCAGAGACGTGGAAGGACCACTCCGGTTGACTCAATCGGTCGATAGAAGCGCAGCCAGGTTCATGCGATCTTTCTTGTCGAGCAGATCGCTCCACCACTGAGCAAGCTTTCGTCTCTCATCGAGGCGTTGCGCGTGATTGTAAGCCCGCCTCACAGCGTTTCCGTGAACATGCGCAAGCGTCAATTCGATAGCATCAGCAGACCAGAGTTCACTTTCATTGGCAATGGTAGAGAACGTGCCGCGGAAGCCGTGAACAGTAGCTCGGCTATGGTAGCCCATCCTGTAAAGCGCAAAGAGCAGAGTGTTTTCGCTGATTGGGTGACCTTTATCTCCCGGCACAATCCATTCGCTGTTTCCGGCTATCTTTTGTAGCTTGCGCAGTAACTGGACAGATTGCGTGGACAGACAAACGATATGGTCGCGAGACATCTTCATCCTCTCGCCGGGAATGCGCCACATACTCTCCTGCCAGTCGATTTCTACCCACTTGGCGAAACGGAGCTCGTTGGTACGGACAGCGGTCCTTATCACCAGCTCCAACGCAATTCGTGTCTGTGCTGCTCCATCGTATAGCTGCAGCTTTTCCAGAAATTCCGGCAATTCTGCCTCCGTAAGACTCGAAAAGTTCTTGGTCTTCGGACTGGCTTGCAGGGCAGCCGTTATGTCGGCAGCCGGGTCGCGTTCGATCTTACCCAGGGCGATAGCAAACTTGAACACCGCAGAAACGGATTGGCGGGTCCGTTTCGAGATATCCAGTGCGCCACGTTTCTCGATCAGACGTATCGCTTTTAGGATCTCCGGTGCCGTCACATCACCGATGTGCTTTTTCCCGAAATGAGGAAAAATGTCCCGCTCGAAACGGCTCATCACGCGCTCGGCATGGGGCACCGTCCAAGAAGGTGATTGAGCACGATGCCACTCGCGAGCGATCGCTTCAAAACTATCGTGTCCCGATTGCGTGGTGATTTGTTTCTGTTCGGCCGGATCGACACCATCAGCAAGGGCTCGCTTGGCATTATCGCGCAACCCGCGCGCAGCAGAGATGGTCACTTCCGGATATTTACCCAGGGCAAGCGTCTTTTGCTTTCCTTCGAAGCGGTAATTCAGGCGCCAGAGTTTGCTGCCGGAAGGTTGAACCTGCAGATATAGGCCGCCCGAATCACTTAGCTTTTGAACTTTTCCATTGCCTTTGGCGGCGCGACATTGAGAGTCGGTTAAAGCCATGTCATGAGCCTCGTAGCACTGTGTTGGTATCACTTCTCACAACGATACCAACAATCCGTACCAACACAAGGAAATGACCTACGTTCCATTTCCGAGGTAGAAAATGGGCTGTAGTTGATTTTGTTGAGCTTTTTGGAATGGGAAATAAGATACAAACGATCTTCTATGGTAACTGGAGGCCTCGCCCGGAATCGAACCGGGGTGCAAGGATTTGCAGTCCTCTGCGTAACCACTCCGCCACGAGGCCTTCCGTCAAGCAGTACCAAATCATTCGGC
>Ga0182743_1004769_pt1 | contig 10035 bp, 12 predicted proteins | sample eDN3rd30CKraftOP_FD_128522 | JGI IMG/M metagenome (GOLD analysis project Ga0182743, IMG submission 128522) | Enriched Organic Plus compost microbial communities from Emeryville, California, USA - eDNA 3rd pass 30_C Kraft OP (version 2) (version 2) ... | reverse complement strand
GGATTTCGCGCTGCAAATGTCCGATCAAAGGTTTGAGATCGGCGATGTCCTGCTGGGTCCAGGATGGAACGTCGCTGGGCATGCGTGCATCAGAAACGACGACGCGGCCCCGCTCATCCGTGATCGCGATCAGCGCGTGATCGACCGCCACCCGCCGCCAGGCGCCGACTGAGTTTCGCAGCGCTTCATTGTCGAGGCCGGTTTGGGTCACCGAATGCGGAACGGCGGCATGCAGGCTGCGCAGCGACCATTGTCCGCGGGCGATGAGCGCGCGGGCCAGCAGCGTGCGCTCGCGCTCGATGGCCACCTCGTCGGCCCGATCGGCTGACGTCAGGCCGGCGACGACGACACAGGTGATGGCGATGGCCACAATGAGGGCCAATGGCACCAGGATGCCTGGCTGGGCGCGTTCTGTCTTGATCGCGGTTGGATTGCGATGCGGAGGGCTGAGCCGCGAGCGGCTGCTGGACGGCAACATGATCTAGACGCGCTGCTTCGATGGCTGCTGGACGGGCAAAGCTAGAGACCAAAGCTTGCCAATGGATTGTGGATGCGCGCGCGGCTATGCAACCGCAAGCTGTCTCATTGTTATTCTGGTTGTGCGCTTAACGAACGGTAAATTGGCGCCGGACCGGGACAATAACTTTAGGAACTTTAGGCTCCGGCCGTCAGGGGCCTACCGTCACGTAAGGCGGCCGCGGAATCGCAGTGTGAGCCTCGCGCAGGGCCGCCGACCATCGATCGCTGAGATCGCGGAAATAGGCATCGTTGGGCTCGATCCGGTAGACCAACTCCGGGTCACAGACGTCGCGCCGCACGGCTACGATATCGAGCGGCATCCCGACGCCGAGGTTCGACCGCAAGGTCGAATCCATCGACAGGAGCGCGATCTTGAGCGCGTCATACAAATCGATACCGTAATGCGCCGCGCGATCCAGGATCGGTTTTCCATACTTGTGCTCGCCGACCTGGAGGTAGGGCGTATCCACGGTGCATTCGATGAAATTGCCGGCCGGGTAGATCATGAACATGCCCATGCGGTCGCCCTTGATCTGTCCGCCGAACAGGAACGCGACGTCGAACGGCACCCCCGAGCCTTCGAGGGTGGCTGCTTCGATGTCGCGGATGCGGCGCACCGCGCGTCCGACAAGCTGCGCGGCCCGGAACATGGTCGGCACGGTCATGAGCGTTTCCGGTTCGTCGGCGCCGGCATGGGCGATTCCGTCGTTTAGAAGGCTGACGACGGACTGGCTGATCGACAGGTTTCCGGAGGCCGCCAGCGTAAGAACGCGCTCACCCGGATGGTGATAGGTGTTCAGCTTGCGGAAGGTCGAGATGTTGTCGAGACCGGCATTGGTGCGCGTGTCGGCCACCATCACGAGGCCGTCGTTCACCAGAATTCCGCAGCAATAGGTCATGTGTGGCCCCCTTGGGCGGGTTCCTTATAGCGGCCGGATCGGGCCGTTCGCAACGCCCCCTGCTGGATCGTGGCGGATACCCACATCCGGCTTGAGAGGGGCGGTTTTCCGCGCTACCCATCCATGTGCACCCGGAGAGCGCCATGAATGAGTCCGTGACCGCAGCCGTCCTGATCATCGGCGACGAAATCCTATCCGGTCGGACGAAGGATAAGAACAGCGGCTATATCGCTGAATACATGACGGCGATCGGCATCGACGTGCGCGAGGTGCGCGTGGTTCCGGATATCGAGGCCGAGATCGTTGCCGCGCTCGACGCATTGCGCCATCGCTATACCTATGTCTTCACCACGGGCGGCATCGGACCGACCCACGATGACATCACCGCCGACAGCGTGGCCAAGGCGTTCGGCGTGTCCATCGATGTTGATCCCCGAGCCCGGGAGCTGCTGCTGACCCGGATCGCGGAGAAGGATCTGAACGAGGCGCGTCTGCGGATGGCGCGCATTCCGGCCGGCGCCGATCTGATCGTCAACAGCGTGTCGGCGGCGCCCGGTTTCCGCATCGGCAATGTCTATGTGATGGCCGGCGTGCCCACGATCATGCACGCCATGCTCGATGTGGTGGCGCCGACGTTGAAAACGGGCGCCCGGATGCTGTCGGAAACCGTGCGGACGAATTTGCGGGAGGGCGATATCGGGGGGCCGCTCGGACAGATTGCCAAGGCGCATCCCGAGACGATGATCGGCAGTTATCCATTCCTGGAAGATGGGCGCCCCAACACCCAGGTCGTGGTGCGCTCGCGCGACGCAGAGAAATTGGCCGCAGCAAAGTCCGAGGTCGAGTCTATGGTCGCCGAGGTCAAGGCAAAGCTCCGTCAGACGGCCTGACGTGGAGGATTAAGAGCGCCATGCCCCAATCTGAAGCGCAGCAGGATCCGCGCAAGGCTTTCCCCGTGTCGTGGGATCAGTTCCACCGCGACGCGCGCGCGCTGGCATGGCGGCTGGCTGCGGCAGGGCCGTTTCAGGGAATCGTCTGCGTCACGCGGGGCGGGCTCGTTCCGGCGGCGATCGTGGCGCGCGAACTGGACGTCCGCCTGATCGAGACCGTTTGCGTCGCGAGCTACAATCACCAGACTCAGGGTCAGATCAAGGTCATCAAAACCGTCGCCGATCAGGTGCTCGCCCTCGGTGGCGAGGGCGGCCGAAAGGTGTTGATCGTCGATGACCTGGTGGACACCGGCAAGACGGCGCGGGTGGTGCGCGAAATGTTGCCGAACGCGCATTTCGCGACCGTCTATGCGAAGCCGATGGGGCGTCCGCTGGTGGATACGTTCATCACCGAGGTCTCGCAGGACACCTGGATCTATTTCCCCTGGGACACGGGTCTGGCGTTCCAGCCGCCGATCTCGGGTGGAGTTGTGGGCTGACGCGGGGGCATCGACCTGATAGTTTTTGCCTGCCGGGACTTCATTGTCGCATGGGTTCTCATCGGCCCATGAGCCATTATGCCAGTCATGGAGACCCATCATGGATGCCGCCGCTCAGAAATTGTCTTCGGCCGCCGATGCGCATTCCCATCTCGTGCGGCCCGACGATATGGAGTGGAAGCCGACCCGGTTTCCCGGCTGCGAGGTCAAGACGCTGATGATGGACCCGCAGACGGGGCTGATGACCGCCCTGATGCGTTTTGCGCCGGGCGCGGTGCTGCCGGACCACGAGCACGTCCATGTCGAGCAGACCTTCGTGCTCAAGGGCCGGCTTGTGGACAAGGACGGTCCGGCGGCCGGTATCGAGGCCAACGAGGGCGAGTTCATTTGGCGCGAGGCGGGCAGCCGCCATTCCGCCTGGTGCCCCGACGGTGGCCTGATGTTGGCGATCTTCCAGGTGCCCAACAAATTTCATGAGACCGACGGTCGCGTCACCGATCCCTCCGGCCAACTCTGGGAGGAGGTCTGGGGACACACCGGCAAGGGGTGAGCCGCCCCGCACCGGCCCTGTTTCAATTCGTGCGGATTGGACCTAAAAGCAGCCGGCGCGGACGTGGCGGAACTGGTATACGCACGAGACTTAAAATCTTGCGCCCGTAAGGGCTTACGGGTTCGAGTCCCGTCGTCCGCACCACGCCGCATGACGCGGCACCGGCTCCGGTCCTCTCGAGAATCGCGAATTCTACGATCAATCCGCTGGTCCTGTCGCCACGGAGCGGGCGGGCACGGGGTCACATCCGTCTGGTGCCGGACCGTGTGACGGCCTGCGGAAGACGGGCGGGATTTGGATGGGGTCAAAAGAAGTCCGCGTAGAAACTGTGTGCAACTTGGTCATTTCTATCCGCTTAGGATAAACATCCTGCATTATAGCTCGCGCTACTTAGCCGGGAGATTGAAATGACCAGCATCAGAAAGTATCTCGCCGAGACGATCGGCACGTTTTGGCTCACCTTTGGAGGATGCGGCGCCGCGGTGCTTGCCGCCGGGTTTCCCGAAGTCGGTATCGGTCTGTTGGGTGTTTCGCTGGCGTTCGGCCTGACCGTGGTCACGATGGCCTATGCCATCGGGCATGTGTCCGGCTGCCATCTCAATCCTGCCGTGACCATTGGCCTGTGGGCTGGCGGTCGTTTTCCCGCGTCGGACATTCTGCCCTACGTGGTCGCGCAGGTCATCGGCGCCGTGGTTGCCGGCGGCGTGCTCTTCGTCATCGCGAGCGGAGCGCCGGACTTCAGCGTCGCGGGCGGTTTTGCCTCCAACGGTTACGGCGAGCACAGCCCGGGCAATTACAACCTGACATCCGCGCTGACGATCGAGATCGTCATGACGGCCGTCTTCCTGTTCGTGATCATGGGCGCCACCCACGGCCGGGCGCCGGCCGGCTTCGCCCCTCTGGCGATCGGACTGGCGCTTGTCCTGATCCATCTGGTTTCCATCCCGGTCACGAACACGTCGGACAATCCGGCGCGAAGCACGGGCCCCGCGCTGTTTGTCGGAGGCTGGGCGCTTCAGCAATTGTGGCTGTTCTGGGTGGCGCCGATCATCGGTGGCATCATCGGCGCGGTGGTTTATCGCTGGCTCAGTGAAGAGCCGTCGGCCGATATCGTCGGCACGGACCGGCCCTGATCGTCAAGACAGACATCGAAGATCGTCAAGACAGACATCGAACACGAAAGGGAGGCCATTTCGGCCTCCCTTTTTTGGTTTGGAGCGTGTGGGGACGGCGGTCTGGCTGGTCCGTTTGGCCAAGGCGTTTCCGGCCATGCTTCGACCAATCTTTGTCCCATGATGCACCGGTGCATCCACAAGGCAGAGGACGTGACCGTGAGCCCATCGCGACGTCAATTGCTGGCCGGCGCTTTATTCGCGGTTCCGGCGCTGACCTGGCATCCGGAGAAGGCCAGAGCGCAAAGGGATCAAGCCAGCGCCGAGCGCCGGCTTCACGAACTCGAAAGCGCGCACGGCGGACGGCTGGGCGTGGCCATTCTCGATCTTTCGTCGGGCGCGCTGGCTGGGAACCGGCTGAACGAACGCTTCCTATTGTGCAGCACATTCAAGACGCTCCTAGTGGCTTTCATCCTGGATCGTGTGGATCGGGGCGACGAAAAGCTCGACCGACGCATCGCCTTCTCCAAGTCCGATCTGGTCGATTGGTCCCCCGTCACCGAGACCCGTGCCGGGTCCGGCATGACGGTCGCGGAGCTTTGCGAGGCGACGGTGACGCTCAGCGACAACACGGCGGCCAACCTCCTGCTTGCCAGTTTCGGCGGCCCACCGGAGTTGACGAATTACCTGCGGGGGCTGGGCGATCAGGTCACGCGGCTCGATCGGATCGAGCCCGCACTCAATCAGCATGACGGTCCTGGCGACCTGCGCGATACGACGACGCCCGCCGCCATGGTCGAAACCCTGCGAACGCTTTTCGCGTCCGACGCCCTGTCGCCGCGATCCAGATCGCAATTGGCGGCTTGGCATATCACCAACAAAACCGGGGACGAACGCTTGCGGGCGGGCTTCCCGAAACACTGGCTGGTCGGCGATAAGACCGGCACGAACGGCAGCGGCAACGCGAATGACGTCGCTATCGCCTGGCCGCCCGATCGCGGCATGGTGATCGTCGGCGCCTATTGCGAGATGCCGTCTCTTTCAGCCAAGGCGCGCGACGCGGTGCTCGCGGAGGCCGGGCGCATCGCCGCCAGCCTTTGAGCCGGCGCTTCGTCCCGCCGCCGCCACCGTACCGCCATCGCCGCCGCGAGGTCATCGATAGCGTTTCGTCTCCTGCGCCGGCTGCGTATGCTGGGCCGGTTGACGTACAGCGACGAGGACGCGGACCGCTATGAGCCGGTGGCAATGGATGCTGAAACAGATCGGCGCCCTGCTGTGGGTGCGGGCGGCCCTGTTCTGTGTGCTCGGCGTCGCTACGGCGCTGGTCGCGCTTTTGATCAACGATTTCATCCCCTCGGATGTGCCGCGCAAGGTCGGCGCCGATGCGGTGGACAATATCCTCCAGATTCTGGCCAGCAGCATGTTGGCGGTCACCATTTTCTCGTTGAGCACGATGGTCGCGGCTTATTCGGCGGCCACCACCAACGTGACTCCGAGATCGACACAACTTCTGTTGCAAGACAGCACGGCTCAAAACGCGCTTTCGGTATTCATCGGCGCGTTCCTATACAGCCTCGTCGGCATCATCGCCCTCAGCATGGAGATCTACGGCGGTACCGGCCGTCTGGTTCTGCTCCTGGTCACGATCGCGGTGATCGTCATCATCGTCGTCGTGCTGCTGCGATGGATCAATTACCTGTCGCGGCTGGGACGTGTCGGCGAGACCATCAACATGGTGGAGCGTGCAACCGCGAAAGCCCTCAAGGACCGAATGGCGACGCCCTATCTCGGGGGCGTGGAACTGTCCGATTATGAGCCGCAGCCGGGGCACAGCCCTGTGCGCTGCGAGGCCATTGGTTATCTGCAGCACATCGATATGCATTCGCTGTCGCGAATAGCGGAGACGGCCGAGGCCGAATTTTACCTCTGCATGATCCCCGGATCGTTCAGCGACAGTATGGCGCCTCTGCTTTACAGTTCAAAGCTCGTTGACGACGAGACCAATGCCAAGATCTGCCGGGCTTTCAGCATCGGTGACGCGCGCTCGTTTGATCAGGATCCGCGGTTCGGTCTCGTGGTGTTGAGCGAAATCGCTTCGCGCGCATTGTCGGCCGCGACGAATGATTCGGGAACGGCGATCGATATCATCGGAACCGCGGTCCGGATTCTGGCGCCCTGGGCGTCGCCCTGGCCACCCGCGCCGGAGCCGCTCTACCGCAACGTCCATGTGCCGGCGCTGGAGACGGCCGACCTGTTCGAGGACCTGTTTGCGGGCATCGCCCGCGATGGGGCTGGCTCCCTGGATGTGGGCGTCCGATTGCAGAAGGCGCTGGCCTCGCTGGCATGCATGGGCAACCCCGTGGCCGAACGGCAGGCGCAGCGGCTGTCAACCTATGCCCTGGAGCACGCGAACCGCGCTCTGGCATTGCCAAACGACCGTGACGTGCTGGCGGCCCTGGCGAAGAATATCGGTTGATAAGACGGCGGCATCGCCGTCCAAGCCGTTGTAAAGGCTCGTGAGCCGTCGTTCCGGCGCAAGCCAAGCCAAGCCAAGCCTGCGCTGGCTTGGCCGAAGCGAATGGAATCGAGGTCAGTTGCCCGCCTGGATTTCTGAAACCGCCCGGGCCAGCAGTTCGATCATCGCGGCGCGCACCTGATCATCCGCGACGGATACGCCTTTGGCCTTGAGATCGCCGCTGACCTTGCGGAACACGTCCTCATCCCCGCTTTCCTCGAAATCGGCGACGACGACCTCTTTGGCGTAGGCTTCGGCGGCCTCGCCGGTGACGCCCATTTTCTCAGCGGCCCACAATCCCAGCAGCTTGTTGCGGCGGGCGGTGGCCTTGAAGCGCAGTTCCTCGTCATGCGCGAACTTCTTCTCGAAGCCTTCCTTGCGCTGGTCGAACGTCGTCATCGGATGAACCTCAAGCTCGCTTCGAATCGGGATTTCCGGGAGGGTGACCTGCCTTTAAGGCAATTTGCCGTCTTCCATATCGGGCGGCGACCGGCAAGGCAATCGGGCGTGAATGCCGGTTTCTACCCGCTTGCGATCCCGGTCCAGGCGGCCTATGTCCAAGGCACTGCCCAGATTGTACTACCCCCTACGATCGGCTAGGTTTGAGGTGCGAGCGGAGAGGCACCGATTCCCGATCTTTTCAGCCTTTTCCAAACTCGCCGCCGCGGACCGACAGAAAACCGCATGCTTGATCACCGCATGGGAGCCACGGCATCACGATGGACTTTCACAAACCACGGTACACGCCGATGAGCCGCCGCCGTCGCATCTATGAGGGCAAGGCGAAGGTCCTTTACGAGGGGCCGGAGCCGGGAACCTTGATTCAGCACTTCAAGGATGACGCCACCGCCTTCAACGCAAAAAAGCATGAGATCATCGAAGGCAAGGGCGTGCTGAACAATCGTATTTCCGAATACGTGTTTCAGCACCTCAACGACATCGGGGTGCCGACCCACTTCATCCGTCGCCTCAACATGCGCGAGCAGCTCATCCGCGAGGTGGAGATCATCCCGCTGGAGGTGGTGGTTCGCAATGTCGCGGCGGGTTCGCTGGCGCAGCGGCTCGGGATCGAAGAGGGCACGCAATTGCCGCGCTCGATCATCGAGTTCTATTACAAGAACGACCAGCTCAACGATCCGATGGTCTCCGAGGAGCACATCACCGCCTTCGGCTGGGCGACGCCGCAAGAGATCGACGACATCATGGCACTGGCCATCCGCGTCAACGACTTCCTGTCGGGCGTGTTCCTGGGCGTCGGTATCCGCCTGGTCGATTTCAAGATGGAATGCGGCCGGCTGTGGGAAAACGACATGATGCGGATCGTCGTCGCCGACGAGATCTCGCCGGATTCCTGTCGTCTGTGGGACATCAAGTCCAACGATAAGATGGACAAGGATCGCTTCCGCCGCGATCTCGGCGGCCTGATCGAGGCCTATACCGAGGTGGCCAAGCGGCTCGGCATCATGTCCGAGAACGAGCGTCCGCAGGGCTCCGGCCCGGTCCTGGTGAAGGGCTGAGCCGGTTGATCCTCCGATGAAGGCGCGTGTGACCGTTACTCTCAAATCCGGCGTTCTCGATCCCCAAGGCAAGGCGATCGAGGGCGCCCTGAAGTCGCTCGGCGTGGACGGCATTGCCGGCGTGCGCCAGGGCAAGGTGTTTGATCTCGAGGTCGAGGGCGATGACCGCGAGCACGCCGAGGTGGCCTTGAAGGAGGCCGCCGAGAAGCTCCTGGCGAACACCGTGGTCGAGAATTATCGCATCGAGATCGTGGGCTGAATGGGTCCGGGTGAACGGAGTCGGCTATGGCGAAGCAGATTGCGGACCTGACTTATGAGCTGCTTAAACGTGTCCATGGCCGTTTGGACCGCATGGACGAGAAACTCGACGAGCTGAAGTCAGAGGTGCAAGCCGTGCGCGGGACTATCATCTCGGTGCAGCAGGACGTTCATAACATTTATGGTATCCTGGCCCGTCACGATATGCCACTGGAGCGCATCGAAAAGCGCCTTGATCTAACCGACGCTCCCTTGCCGTGAAAGCCGCCGTCCTCGTCTTCCCTGGAATCAATCGCGAGCGCGACATGGCGCGCACGCTGCGGCTGGTATCGGGCCGCGAGCCCGCCATGGTCTGGCACGCTGAAACGGAGCTGCCGGCCGGCACCGATCTCGTGGTCCTGCCCGGCGGCTTTTCCTACGGCGACTATCTGCGCTGCGGTGCCATCGCCGCCCGTGCCCCGATCATGGACGCGGTGCGTGCCCATGCCGCCCGGGGCGGCCTGGTGCTGGGCGTTTGCAACGGATTCCAGATTCTCTGCGAGAGCGGGCTTCTGCCGGGCATCCTCATGAGGAATGCCGGATTGCGCTTCATTTGCCGCGACGTGTTCCTGCGCGTGGAGCGATCGGATACGCCGTTCACGCAAGGTTATAACGCCGGCCAGGTGATCCAGGTGCCGGTGGCCCATGGCGAAGGCAATTATGCGGCCGACGAGGAGACCGTGAACCGTCTGGAGGGCGAGGGGCGGGTGCTGTTCCGCTATGCCGCGCCCGACGGCAATGTCGGTCTCGCCCATAACGTCAACGGCGCGGTCAATTCCATCGCCGGGATCCTCAACGAGAATGGCAATGTTCTCGGCCTGATGCCGCATCCGGAAAACCACGTCGAGGCGGAAATTGGCCTGACCGACGGTCGCGGCCTGTTCGCCGGATTGGTCACGCACCTTCAGACTGCGGCTTAGAGCGTTTTCGAGCGAAGTGGAAACGGGTTCGCGTGAAGGAAACGCGACAAATTAAAGAACCGGAGCCCCGGTTCTTCCATCGGAATCGGACAGGTCCTGGCGCATGGCGGTCGAGCCGAGTTCATCCGGAGTCCAGCCGGTTGCGATCTGGAAGCGGGTGGTCGCCACGATCCTGGACGGATTCACCGCGTTCTTCGGGTTCGGCATGTTGATTGCAGTTTTTACAGGCGATACGACCGAAACCGGCTTCAAGCTGGACGGGGCGCCCGCGCTGCTG
>Ga0182743_1004767_pt1 | contig 10040 bp, 7 predicted proteins | sample eDN3rd30CKraftOP_FD_128522 | JGI IMG/M metagenome (GOLD analysis project Ga0182743, IMG submission 128522) | Enriched Organic Plus compost microbial communities from Emeryville, California, USA - eDNA 3rd pass 30_C Kraft OP (version 2) (version 2) ... | reverse complement strand
GCCGTCGATCGCGTGGACGGTCGTCGCGCGCTCGGGCCCGCCGAAGCGTCGGGCGATACGGCTGGCGATGCCGGCCGGCTTCGAGAAGCGCTTGGCGATGCCGACGAGTTCCACCATGGGAGAGGAGCTCATGCCGGCTCCTCCACCAGATGATGGGGCCGGTGGCAGCGCGCCGTATGCCCCGGCAGCCACTCCCGCGTTGCCGGGGCCTGCTGGCAGATCTCAGCCGCGCGGGGGCAGCGGGTGCGGAACGAGCACCCGCTGGGCAGGTTCGCCAGGGACGGGGTCATGCCCTGAATCTGGCGCAGCGGCGCGCCGCGCCTGTTTCGGCTGGGCACGCTGTCGATGAGGCCCTTCGTGTACGGGTGCAGCGGGCGATCGAGCACCTCGCCGACCTCGCCCTGCTCCACCAGCCGGCCCGCATACATGACCGCGATCTCGTCCGCGAGCGCCGCGACCACGGACAGGTCGTGGCTGATCCAGATCAGGCTGGTGCCGAACTGGCGCGTCAGCTTCTGCACTTCGGCGAGGATCTGCCCCTGGATCGTCACGTCGAGGGCGGTGGTCGGCTCGTCGGCAATGATCAGCTCCGGCCGGTGCAGCATGGCGATCGCGATCGCGACGCGCTGGCGCATTCCTCCGGAGAACTGGTGCGGATACGACCTCAGGCGCTCGTCGGGGCTGGGAATGCCGACCATCCCCAGGGCATCGCGGGCGCGCTGGCGGGCCTCTTCGCGGCTCGTGCTCTCGTGCGCGAGGATCGTCTCGACCATCTGCGTATCGACCCGCAGGACCGGGTTGAGCGTCATCATCGGATCCTGGAAGATCATCGCGATGCGGTTGCCCCGCAGCCGCCGCATCTCCTCGTTCGAGATCCGGGCGAGGTCCAGCCCCTGGAACAGGATGCTGCCGCCGGCGATGAAACCGGGCGGGTCGACCAGCCGCATGATGGAGAAGCCGGTGACGGTCTTGCCGGACCCGCTTTCGCCGACGAGGCCGAGCACCTTGCCGCGCGCCACCGAGAAGGACACGCCGTCGACGGCCTTCAGCGTCGTGCCCGACGCATGGAAATGCGTGCTCAGATCCCGCACCTCGAGTGTCACGGTCGGCGTCACGATCTAGCTCTTGAGGCGCGGGTTGAGAACGTCGCGCAGGTGGTCGCCCACCAGGTTGATCGCGACGATGGTCACGAGCAGCGCGACGCCGGGATAGAAGCTGATCCAGTAGTTGCCCGAGAGCATGTATTGATACCCGTTGGAGATGAGCAGCCCGAGCGACGGCTCCGTGACGGGCACGCCGAGGCCCAGGAAGGAAAGTGTCGCTTCGAGGGCGATCGCGCTGGCGACCTGCATGGTCGCGATGACGATCAGCGGCGGCAGGCAGTTCGGCAGCAGGTGCCGGAAGACGATCCGCCGCGTCGGCAATGCGAGGCATTGCGCCGCCTCGACATATTCGCGGCTGCGTTCGACGAGGGCGGCCGCCCGCGCCGTGCGCGCATAGTAGGCCCATTCGACGATCACCAGCGCCATCACGACGTTCATGACGCCCCGACCGAGCAGGGCCAATATCAGCAGCGCCACGAGTATCGACGGAAACGAAAGCTGGAGGTCGACCCATCGCATGATGAGCGCGTCGGTCTTTCCGCCGAAATAGGCCGCCACGAGGCCGAGCGTGGCTCCGACCACGAAGGCCAGGACCGCGGACCCCGCGCCGACGAACAGGCTGATCCGCAGGCCGTACATGATGGCCGACAGCATGTCGCGGCCCTGCTCGTCGGTTCCGAGCCAGTATGTGAACCCGGAACCGCCGGTCGTTGCCGGCTCCAGCATGCCGTCCATGATGTCGAGCTGGGCCAGATCATATGGGTTCTGCGGCGCCAGCCACGGCGCGAATATCGCGATCAGCCCGATCATGCTCAGGACGACGAGCCCCAGCACCGCCAGCTTGCTGGCGGCGAACTCGGCCACGAAGCGGCGGAACGGCGTCTGCTCCCCGCCTTTGCGGCCGCCGAATATGGACCTGATCGACGTCGCGGCCATCACCTGGCTCCCAGACGAACGCGGGGATCCAGAACGGAATAGATCAGGTCGACGAGCAGATTGATGATCACGAACATGAGCACCATCAGCATGAGGTAGGCGACGATCACCGGCCGATCCAAGATGTTTATGCTGTCGATGATGAGCTTTCCCATTCCCGGCCAGGAGAAGATGGTCTCCGTCACCACGGCGAAAGCTATCACGGTCCCGAGGTTGAGCCCGACGACGGTGATGACCGGGATCAGGATGTTCTTCAGGATATGGACGAAGATGATGCGCGATTCCCGCAATCCCTTCGCGCGGGCGAATTTGACGTAGTCGGACAGGATGACCTCGCGCACGCCCGCGCGGGTCAGCCGGATCACCATGCTGATCTGGAACAGGGCGAGGTTGAGGACGGGCATCGCCATGTGGGCCAGGCCGTCCACCGTCAGGAACGACCAGCGCACGCCAAGCCAGACGGCGGTGTCGCCGCGGCCGCTCGAGGGGAGCCAGCCCAGATGGACGGAAAACAGCATGATGAGGACGATGCCCACCCAGAAGCTGGGCAGCGAGAAACCGAGGATGGACCCCGCCATGATCGACGACGACACCGGGGATTTCGGTGCGAGGCCGGCATAGAGCCCGAGCGGAATGCCCGCGACGAGAGCGAGAAGGGTTGCCGCGATCGCAAGCTCCAGCGTCGCCGGCATGCGCTCGAGGATGAGCTGCAGCGCCGGCACGTTGAACACGAAGGAGCGCCCGAGGTCGCCGTGGAGCAGGTTGGACAGGAAATTCAGGTACTGGTGCCAGACGGGCAGATCGAGGCCGAGCGCCCGGATCGCCTCCTCGCGTTGGAGCGCGGTCGCCTGTGGGCTGATCAGGATGTCGACCGGATTTCCGATTGCAAAAACGCCGAGGAACACGATCGCCGACATTACCAGCATGACCAGGCCGGCTTGCAGGATCCTGTTGAGGAGGTACGAAACCATGGCCAGCCTCGTCGCCGGATTGGAACGCGGGCATGGCAGACGTCGCCTCGGCAGGCGGGTGCGGCGCCGATGCCCCTCGTCAATGTACCCGTCGCGCGGTCGGCGCGCGACGGGTACGTTCTACCGGCAGATCATTGCGCTTTCGGCTTCGCGCGCCAGGTCAGCGTCTCTTCCGTCGGATCCGTCGTGTAGGTCAGATCGGACTTGCTCGCCGTGAGGACCCTCTGGAAGAGCAGCGGAAGGACCACGACCTCCTCCGTCGCGCGGTCGACGGCTGTGCGCATGAGATCGTTCCTTGCCGTCGAATCGAGCGTCCCGACCGCCTTGTCGATGACGCCGTCCAGCTCCGGATTCGAGTAGCCGCCGAAATTGTAGGCGCCGCGACCGGATGCCTTGTCGACCGAATGCACCATGGTCGGCAGGGCAATGGGGTGCGTTCCCTGGGCGCCGAGGCCGAGCATGCCTATCGCGAAATCTCTTTTGTCAGGAGCGGATCCGACCAGTGACGTCATCAGGACGCTCATCGGCAGCGTCTCGACCTTGGGCTGGAATCCCCCCCTCGCCAGCATCTGGCCGACGGCCTGGCAGATGCGCGCGTCGTTCGGATAGCGATTGTTGGAACAGGCGATGTTGATGCCGAAGCCGTTCGGATAGCCCGCTTCCGCAAGCAGGGCCTTGGCTCCCTGGGGGTCTGCGTTGTCGATCTTCAGGTCCGGATCGTAGCCTTCCATGCCGGGCATCGCGATCTGGGTGGCGACGTCCGCCGTCCCGTCCATGATGCGGTCCACGAGGGCCTGCCTGTCCATCGCCTTCGACAGCGCCTTGCGGACCCGCACGTCCTTGAGGGGGTTCTTGTCGAGCGGCTTGCCGCCGGCGTCGGTGAGCCCCGCGATCTGGCCGTCGCGATAGTTCAGCAGCAGGACCATCATCCGCGTGCTCGGTCCGTCATGCACGGCGACGTTCGGATTCTCGCGCAGCTTCTTGACGTCGGTCGGCGGGACGAAATCGACCAGGTCGACGTCGCCCGCGAGCAGCGCCGCCACGCGGGACGCATCGTTGGGCATGACGCGGAAGGTGACGCGCTTCCAGTAGGGCTTCTCGCCCCAGTAGTCCTCGTTGCGGTCGAGCACGACGCGGTCGCCGGGCGCGAAGCTGCTGACCCGGTAGCGGCCATATTCGCCGATCCCGGCTTGCGACGTGAAGTCGCCGGTCGCTTTGCCTTCGGTCGCCTTTCGCGGCAGGATGGCGATGTCGACGAGATTTCCGGGGAGGTACGGGTTCGCCTTGTCCGTCGTGATGCGAACCGTGGTGGGGTCGACCGCCTTGACGTCCGTGATGGACTCCAGGCGGACCGTGTATGGGCTGGGATTGCCGGGGATCGATTTCGCGCGATCGAGCGAGTAGACGACGTCGTCGGCGGACAGCATCGAGCCGTCTTCGAGCTTCACGTCGGGCCGAAGCTTGAACTCCCATGTGTGATCGTCGACCAGCCGATAGGACTCGGCGAGATCCGGCACCGGGCTGCCTTTGTCGTCGTGCATCGTCAGGCTGCCGTAGATGTGCCGCCAGAACGCCACGTTGGTGCCGATATACATGTAATGCGGATCGAGCGAAGGATCGCCCTGGCTGCCAACCACCAGTTCCTGAGATTGAGCGCTTGTCACGCCTGTCAGCAGGCCGACTGCGACGAGAAGGGATGCGATCTTCATTTTCCGTGCCTTTCCCCTGGAGAGTGCTCGCTAGCACAGACCATACATTACTGTACTGTCTTGACGAGTCAACGTCGCGATCGACGCATGTGGGGAGGCGGCGTGGCGGGCGCCGCTTCGCCTTTCCCGCCGAACCCGCCGCCGAGGCCGGCCGGGGAGGCAATTTTGTGTAGCGATCGCCCGCGTACGGGATATAACGTCCATGCAATACGGTATTGTACAGTGCTCTGACCATCCCGCGCGACCGACGAAAGCCGAAGAACCCTGCCATCCTTCGTCTCCAAAGCCCTGCTGCCCGAAGGCCTCGTGCCGCCAAACTCGCGGTTGCCACCAATACGATCGGCTGGCATCAATTATGCGAAGCAAGCCGACCGCCGGAAGCCGGGATCCCCGCGTAGCACAGAGTGCATGGCGGAGTGTTTCAGGCCTTACTGCAAGCTCATTCTATCGGTTGGAGAATAATGTTGAATATAGATAAGCCGCGCGCCGGGAAGAAACCCAAGGCGACCTCCCGCTCCCCGGAGCGCCTTACGCGCCTCGATTGGGTCAATGCGGCGCGGGACGCCCTCATCAAGGGCGGAGTTCATGCGGTCAAGGTCGATCTCATCTCCAACCGCCTGAACATCACCCGGGGCAGCTTCTACTGGCATTTCCGGAATCGGGCCGACCTGCTTGCTGCGCTCCTGGAGCTCTGGGAATCGGAGAACACCACGCCCTTTGAAGAGGCGGCGCAGCGCAAGGACCTCGATCCGGTCCAGAAGTTCCTCGCGATGGTCGAGCTGTGGCTCGAGGAGAAGGATTTCGACCCCGCGTTCGATGCTGCTGTCCGGGACTGGGCGAGAAGCTCCCCCTCCGTCGCCAGGAAGATCGCGTCGATCGACGAGCTGAGGATGAGCCTGCTCGAAAAAGTGTTCAGGGAGATGGGATACGGGCAGCGCGAGGCGATGGTGAGGGCGCGCGTCACATATTACCATCAGGTGGGCTACTATACTCTGGACGTCCACGAATCGAAGAAGCGCCGACGTGATCTCCTGCCCGTCTATATCGACATCCTCGTCGGGGAGGGGCCGCTGGGCCGGGCGCGAGAGACGGATCGCCCCTGATCGCCGGTCGCCGCGCAACCGTATGATCCCGACGGGTGCGGTTGCTCCGACCCGTCTCCCATCCCGGCCGGACGCCATGGATCGCCATGTGCCCTTGCCGGAATTGCTCCCCAAGGGCGCGCGCCGCCGCATGAAATCCCCGATGCGATAAGCCGCCGGAACCCGCGTTTCGGGCATGCATGTTCTCCCGCCGGGCAACCGACATGGCAATGAAGGGCGGCGCATCCGCAGCGCCGGCGGGATTCTCGGGTTGCCAATACAGTTGTGTACTGTATGCTTCTGGCGCGAATGACCTCCCCGGGGAACGAAGCGCGGCAGAATGAACTGGTATTCCGGCCTGAACCTGATCGCACAGGGCCTGCGGGGACACCGCGGATGGGAGCCGGCATGGCGCTCGGCAACGCCGAAACCCCGCTATGACGTCATCATCGTCGGCGGCGGCGGCCATGGGCTCGCCACCGCATATTATCTCGCCAGGAACCACGGCGTGACCAACGTCGCGGTGATCGAGAAGGGGTGGATAGGCGGCGGGAACTCGGGGCGGAACACCACCGTCATCCGCTCGAACTACTACTACCGGGAGAGCGCCGATCTCTATGAATTCTCGCTCAAGCTCTACGAGCGGCTCGCCCGGGAGCTGAACTACAACATCATGTTCAGTCAGCGCGGCATGATCGTCACCGCGCACAGCCGCCACGACATGGAGCTTTCCGCTCGATGGGCCGGCGCCATGCGGCGCAACGGCGTCGACACGGACATGCTCGACGTTTCCGAGATCGCGGACCGCGTGCCGGCGCTCAACGTCTCGCCGAGGGCGCGCTTTCCGGTGGTGGGCGGCTTCGTCCAGAAGCGGGCGGGCACGGCCAGGCACGATGCCGTGGTCTGGGGCTACGCGCGCGCGGCAAGCGCCCTCGGCGTCGATATCGTGGAGGGTTGCGAGGTAAAGGGCTTCGTCCGCTCCCCCAGCGGCTCCGTCGTCGGGATCGAGACGTCTATGGGGCGGATCGTGGCGGACAAGGTGGGAATGGCCGTGGCCGGGCACTCGAGCGTCCTTGCCGGGATGGCCGGCTTCCGCCTGCCCGTGACGAGCTATGCGTTGCAGGCGTTCGTGTCGGAACCGCTGAAGCCGGCTCTCGATACGGTCGTGCTTTCGCTGGCGACCGGCATGTACATCAGCCAGTCCGACAAGGGCGGGCTCGTCATCGGTGGCGGTCTCGATCGCTATTCGTCCTATGCCCAGCGCGGAAACGCGCCGGTCATCCGCGACGTCGTCGGTTCCGTTGCGGAGCAGTTTCCGCCCTTTCGCCGCGTGCGCCTCCTGCGTCACTGGGCAGGCATAGTCGACGTCGTGCCCGATTCCAGCCCGGTGATCGGCGAGACGCCCGTGCCGGGTCTCTACCTGAATTGCGGCTGGGGCACGGGCGGCTTCAAGGCAATCCCCGTCGGCGGATGGACGCTCGCGCATCACATCGCAACCGGAACGCCGCATCCCGTCGCCAGGCCATTCCAGCTCGAGCGCTTCAAGACCGGCGCCTTGATCGACGAGGCGGCGGCCTCGGGTATCGCACACTGAGGAAAGCCGATGTTGCTGATCACCTGTCCCTGGTGCGGCCCACGCGACGAGATCGAGTTCCGGTGGGGCGGCGAAAGCCATATCCGGCGCCCCACCCTGCAGTCATCTCCGCAGGATGAGGAGTGGGCCGATTATCTGTTCTACCGGAAGAATCCGAAAGGTCTCCACCGGGAGCGGTGGGTCCACGAGGCCGGTTGCGGGCAATGGTTCAATATTGCCCGCGATACGGTCTCGCACGAGATCGTCGAGGTCTACCGGATGGGAGAGGCCCACGGTCAGGCCGAGCGTGGAAAGCGGCCATGACCGGATCGCGTGGCAGCGCCGGCCGGCGACTTCGCGATGGCGGGATGATCCAGCGCGATCGGCCGGTCGCGTTCAGCTTCAACGGGAAGCGCTATCGAGGCTTCGTCGGCGACACGCTCGCCTCCGCGCTTCTGGCCAATGGCGTCGACCTGATCGGCCGTTCCTTCAAGTATCACCGGCCGCGGGGGATCATGGGCGCCGGCTGCGAAGAGCCCAACGCCGTCGTGCAGGTCGGCATGGGCGGCGAGACCACTCCCAACCTCCGGGCGACCGAAATCGACCTCTATGAAGGGCTGAGCGCAGTATCGGTCAACTGCTGGCCGAGCGTGTCCTTCGATGTCGGCGCGATCAACGGGGTCTTCTCTCGGTTCCTTCCGGCCGGCTTCTACTACAAGACCTTCATGTGGCCGAGCTGGCACGCCTTCGAATGGGCGATCCGCCGGGCCGCGGGTCTCGGCGAAGCGCCGAAGCAGGCCGATCCCGATCGATACGAAACGCGCTACGACCATTGCGACGTGCTCGTCGTCGGAGCCGGCCCCGCCGGTCTGGCCGCCGCACGCGCCGCGGCGGCGACGGGCAGCCGTGTGCTGCTGGTCGAACAGGACAGCCACGTCGGGGGGCGGCTGCTCTGGGATCCGGCCGTGATCGACGGGACCGAGGCGTCGGCCTGGATCGCCGATTGTCGGCGTTTCATCGAAGCCCAGCCCGAGGCGCGCATCCTGACGCGAACCACGGCGGTGGGATATTTCGACCACAACGCTCTCGTGCTCGTCGAGAATCCGGCAGGGTCTCTTGGCCGGGCCGGCCCGGGAGCGCCTCGCCAACGGCTGTGGAGCGTGCGCGCAAGCAACGTCGTCCTGGCGACCGGAGCCGCCGAGCGGCCGCTCGTGTTCCCCGGAAACGACCGGCCGGGCGTGATGCTCGCATCGGCGGTCAGGCACTATGTCGAACGCTATGCCGTCCGCCCCGGCGAGCACGCGGTGATCTTCACCAACAACGACGATGCCTATGCGACGGCGAGCGCAATCGTCCGGGCGAGCGGCGCGGTGTCGGCAATCGTCGACACGCGCGCCGAGCCGCCACGGCAGCTCGTTGAAACGGCGCGGGCGAGCGGCATCCGGGTTCTCGCGGGTTCGGCCGTGGTCGGCACCAAAGGCGCCCGCAGGCTCCGCTCAGTCCGTGTCCGCGAAGCCGACGGCCGGTCGCGCGACATCCCGTGTGATCTCCTGGCCGTCTCCGGCGGCTACAATCCCACGGTGCATCTTTTCTGCCAGTCCGGCGGAAAGCTGGTCTACGACGCGGACCAGGCCCTGTTCAAGCCGTCGGGTTCTTCCCGATCGGTTCGTTCCGTCGGCGCGGCTGCGGGGACGATGGGCCTCGGAGCTTCGCTGCTCGAAGCTCACGAGGCCGGGCGCGGCGCGGCCGAAACCGGCAATCCCGGGAACGATGCCCCGCGTCCATCGCCGCCGCAGGCATCCGGGGAGCCCCCGACGATCGAGGCGTGCTGGCGGGTCGACGACGGGCGGGGAAAGGCATTCGTGGACTTCCAGAACGACGTGACGGCCGACGACATCGCGCTCGCCGCCCGCGAGAACTTCAGATCGGTCGAGCATCTCAAGCGCTACACCACGCTCGGAATGGGCACGGATCAGGGCAAGACGTCGAACGTCAACGGCCTGGCGATCATGGCGGCGCTGACCGGCCGCGAGGTGCCGGAGGTCGGGACGACGAGATACCGTTTTCCCTTCACGCCGGTCAGCTTCGGTGCGCTTGCCGGAAGCACCCGCGGCGAGCTGTTTCGGCCCATGCGCCGGACCGCACTGCACGACTGGAATGTCACCGCGGGAGCGATGATGGAAGACTATGGCGGATGGCAGCGCCCCGCCTGCTATCCGCGCCCCGGAGAATCGCTCGAAGCGGCGGTTCAGCGGGAAGCGCTGGCGGTGCGCAACGGCGTCGGTGTTTTCGACGCATCCCCACTGGGCAAGATCGAGGTCAAAGGCCCCGATGCGGCGACCTTCCTCGACCGCATCTATGCCAACACGATATCGACCCTGCGCCTCGGATCGATCCGCTACGGCTTGATGCTCAACGAGGCGGCAGCGATCATCGACGACGGCGTGGCCACCCGTATCGCCGATGATCACTTCCTCGTCGGCACGACCAGCGGGGGTGCCGACCGGATCGCGGCCTGGCTCGAGGAGTGGCTGCAATGCGAATGGCCGGAGCTGGATGTCCTGGTTGCCCCCGTGACGACGGCCTGGGCGGTCCTTTCGTTGACAGGACCGGCATCGCGCGCCGTGCTGGGCGAGGTCGGCACCGATATCGGGCTGGCGCCGCAG
>Ga0182743_1004765_pt1 | contig 10043 bp, 6 predicted proteins | sample eDN3rd30CKraftOP_FD_128522 | JGI IMG/M metagenome (GOLD analysis project Ga0182743, IMG submission 128522) | Enriched Organic Plus compost microbial communities from Emeryville, California, USA - eDNA 3rd pass 30_C Kraft OP (version 2) (version 2) ... | reverse complement strand
GCCGCGATGCGCCGGCGTCTCTGGCTCGACCTCGCCCATGCTCTTCACGAGCCCCAGGTCGGCCACCTTCACCACGCCGTGCTCGCTGAGCATCAAGTTGGCCGGCTTCACATCGCGATGCACAAGCCCACGGCTGTGGGCATATTGCAGACCGCGAGCGGCCTGCAGGACGAAGCCGAGCGCCACCTCGGGTTCGAGCTTGCCATACTGTTTGACGAGCCCGTCGAGCGATTGGCCGCGGACATACTCCATGCTGAAGAAGTGGATGCCGCGATCGACGCCCATGTCGTAGATCTGCACTACGTTGTGATGGGTCAACTGAGCGGCTGCATAGGCTTCGCGCGTAAAGCGAGCGACGAAAACCGGATTCTGGGCCCATTCGCCTTGAATGGTCTTCACCGCCACTTCGCGATCGAGCGACAGTTGCCTGGCGAGATACACCGCCCCCATAGCGCCGCGGCCAAGTTCGCGAATGAGGCGATAGCCGCCGAGCGTCGGCAGCGAGGACGAGGCGCCGGGCGTGGCTGCTGCGACTTCGATGGCCGTCGAATGGGCGCGGGCTGCGTCGAGAGCGACCGTCGCGTCGAAACCGGCCGTGGCGGGAGAGGAATCGGACGCGGCCGCCGGTTCACTCGCTGGCGGGCTCGTTCCGGCGGGCGGCGTCGTTGTTGGCGGCGGAAGCGTGTCCGCCGGCGCGGTCGTTTTGTCCGCCGCGGGAGCGAGCGTTTCGGCGACGGTGGGCGCTGCGGCGGGGAGCGGCTGACTGAGCGGCGGGCGGCCAGCGTCGGGGAAGACGGTCAGCAAGAACGGCTGCTGACACTTCGCGCATTTGGGTTTGTAGCGGCCCGGCTTCGGCTGCTTTAGCGCGAACGCGTGCCGGCAGTGGGGACAGACAATCGACACGACGGCCACCTTCGCGGCTCACGGCAGAAATCGCGCGTAGCCCTAGACGCACCGCAGCGAAATTCTGGCGAACCGAGCTACGGCGACGTCAACTACGGCGGCGGCACACGAAGTGCGCCTGCTACTATTCGAACAGTTTTTTCGTGGCTTCCTCGGCGGCCTTGGCGTCGGCCTTCGCCGGGTCTTCGCCAGCCTTGGCGCCGGGGAGCGGCTTTTTCTTCGGGCCTTCGAGCGGTTGGGCCGCGGAGACGCGGACCTCGGTCGCGTAGCCTTGTCCCTTCTGGCCGGCGACATACCAGCCGCGTAGCTCGACCTTATCGCCCGGAACGGCGTAGCTCAAATCGCTCACGTCGACCGAAATCCGCGCGTCGTCCGCCAGGTCGGCCTTCACGGTGGTGCCGCCGGCGTTGATCGTCAGTTCGCCCGTGCGGCTGATCTTGGTGATCTGGCCGGCGATGCGATAGACGGTGTTCTCGTCGGTCTTCACCTTGGTCTTTTTCTCTTTCGGCTTCTCAGCCGGATCTTCGAACAAACCGGCAGACGGGTTCTCGCCGCCGCCGATCGCCGAGTCGCTCAGCACGCCCAGCTGATAGCCTTCTTTCATCGTGAAAACGGTGAGCTGCGTAATCGGATCCTCAGCCTGGCCGCGCTTGCCCAGACGCGACGAGAATTGCACGAGCATGCCGGGACGCAGCCACGACGGTTCCGCGGCGCCGGTGAACGAAATGTCCCACGGCCGATTCGGTTGCACCTGGACGACCCAGTTGTCCCCTTCGTCGGTCTGAATCTGCAGCACCGGCCCGCGCGCCGATTTGAGCACGCCGGAAGCGTTCAGCCCTTCGCGCTGCACGTTCGGCTGCTGGCCGTAGAGCCCTTGGCCGCGGCGCTGCTCGCGCAGCCTCTGCTGCAACTGTTCCGGAGTCAGCCCCTGAGCGTGCCCCAGGAGCGGCACACCAAGCACGGCAGCCAAGGTCAGCAAGGCGGTGGCAAAGCGAAGCGACATGACAATCCTCCGGCCGGAGCGGCCAATTGGCAGGACAATAGGCGGGACTGGCAGGGCAACGCCAGTATCTGTTCCGTGCCTTCAGGATACAGCGGAAACCGGAAAAACGCTATCAGAATGCCCGCCGGGCGGGGCGGACGGCCAAAATCACCACTCCCTGGTTAGCGACGCTTCGTAGAAGCGTTCGCTCGCGCGATGTCCAACTAGCGAACGCTTCTGAGAAGCGTCGCTAACCGGGGCGCTAACCGGGTCAATTACGCGGCATTAACCGGGGCCGTTAACCGGGCCGTTAACGGGGTATCTTCCCACGGGTCAACCGCGGGGGGCCCACGAATTTCGGGTGATCTGGCCGGAAATTCGATACCGGCCGCTTAACCGGCTCGTTCACCGCCGGCGGGCTGGGCCGCAGAATGCGGCGGAAGATGCGAGGTCAAGAAACGTCCGAGCGGCGGAGCTTGCGCTCCGCCGCCGGACAGGCCAATCGCTCCCAGACAGGTAACTTCTTTGGTGCTTCTCTCTCTCGTTTTTGTATTCTTAGAACCGGCGCGAAGTGGGGAATCGTCTCGCGGGGCCGCCGAGGCGGAGCCTCGGCCTAGTGTGGTCCCAGGCAGAGCCTGGGACCAAGGATACCTCCCCTTTGCCCCTTTGCCCCTTTGCCTCTTAGCCCCTTAAGCCTCAGGGCCCCTCAGGCTACGGGATCAGGTACACGCCGCCCACCACGAAGCCGGCTTGGGCCAGACCGCCGCGGACGCTGAAGGGGATCGGCGGGATGTGCCAGGGGGCACAGCTACCCGGTCGATAGTAGCCCAGAGCGTACTCGCACTCGGTCGGCGGGCTGATGGCCATCTGGTAGGGCAGGGTGGCCAGGCTCGCGAAGAAGTGAGCACCGCTGACGAACGGCTGCGTGAACGAGCCGGTCGTGTGGCCGTAACGTTCCAGTTGCACTTCTTCGAAGTACAGCGGCTTGTGGCAGAGGCCCGAAGCCTGGTAGGCGAAGACCGACGGCATCCAGTTACGCTGCACGGCGCCGCCGCCCGCCAGGGCACATTCGGCTGGGATTCGCCACCAGCCGGCGATGAAGCAACGTTCGTCGTCGCCCAGTTGTTCGATCGGAACCTGGGCCACTTCGCGACCCTGCTCGTTGACCACAATCACGCGGCCATTGGCGAGCGTGCCCAATTTGCCGACAGCCAGCACCTGGCCGTTGCGATTGCGCCACTCGCGGCTTTCGGCCAGGCGAAGGCGATCGACGCGGGTTTGGGCTTCCTCAGCCGGATCGATGTCGGGCATGTAGCGCGGCGTAATGTCGAGCGACACGTTGGCGATGCTGTCGGCCATCAGGCTTTGCACGAAGGCGCGGCAGGTGGCGTCGACATCGCAGCAGTCGCGATCGTTGTACACGCGGCGGCAGGCAGGATCGCCCGAACGGTTGTACTCGTTCGCAGCCGTGGCGCTGCCAGGATCGGGCAGCTCCGGAGCGTACGACGGATCGAACGGCGCCCGGTTGCCCGGAGGGCCGACGATGTCGGAGCGGTCGTAGCTCGGAGGCGCGGGGCGGTCGGGACCGACGGCGTTGTCGAGCAGTCCGCGTCCTTGACCTTGAGCGAACCGGTCATCGGGCGCCGCTCCGCCTTGATCGCCGAAGGGATCGCGGAACGGATCGCCGCTGCCGTTGGTCTGGGCGACCGCACGCATTTGTCCGGAAACCTGAATGGCCCGCGGGGTGTACCCGCCCGATTGCGCGGGACCGTTCAGCGAAAGAGTGACGGGAGGCTGCTCACCGTCGGTGGCTTCTTCGTAGGAGGTTGGGGCGACGCTCGAACCGATCGGCCCCTTGCTGCGCCAGCGGAGCGGGGCGGCGCTCACCGCCCGAGTGGTTTCGCTGGAGGAGGCGACCTGAATCGGTCGGGCCTCGCTATCCACCACGATGGCCCGCGGCTCGTTGGCCAAGGCGGGCAGTGCGGCTGTTTCCATAGCCGCCCAAGCGAGCGAGCCGCAAAGCACGGCTCGCATCAGCTTGCGAAAACCGGACAACTTAGTCGTTGTCTCCCAGATGTTCTGGGCTGTAATTCGGTGCTTCCTGCGTGATGGCAATGTCATGGGGATGGCTTTCTCTGACGGCCGCCGCCGACACTTGGATGAATCGCGTTTCCGTCCGCAATTCCTCGATCGTACGTGTTCCGCAATAGCCCATGCCGGCCCGAAGACCGCCCACGAGCTGATACACGAAGTCGCTGAGCGGGCCCTTGAACGGAACCCGTCCTTCGACTCCTTCCGGCACCAGCTTTCCGGTCCCCCCATTAGCCCCGGACTGCCGGTATCGTTCACTCGATCCTTTGACCATCGCGCCCAGCGAACCCATGCCGCGGTACGCCTTGAACGTGCGTCCCTGGTACAGGATGGTCTTGCCCGGACTTTCGGCCAGGCCGGCAAACAATCCGCCGATCATCACGCAATGTGCGCCGGCGGCGATTGCCTTCGTCATGTCGCCCGAAAACCGGATACCGCCATCGGCAATGATGGGGGTCCCCGAAGCTCGGGCAGCTTGGGCGGCTTCGTAAATCGCGGTAATCTGCGGTACGCCCACCCCGCTGATCACCCGGGTTGTGCAAATCGAACCCGGCCCGATACCGACCTTCACGGCGTCGGCCCCGGCGGCGATGAGGTCTCTACAACCTTCGCGGGTTGCCACGTTTCCCGCGACGACGTCGATATCCCAACGTCGCTTAATTTCCTTCACCGTCTCGATCACGTTGGCGCTGTGCCCGTGAGCGCTGTCCACGATCAGAACGTCAACTCCTGCTTCAATCAGGCTTTGCGCTCGATCGTAGTCGTGCACTCCGACCGCGGCCCCGACCCGCAAGCGGCCCAAACGGTCTTTGCAGGCGTTCGGGAACCGCTTCATCATGTCGATGTCGCGGATAGTGATCATTCCGGTTAGGGAATATGAATCGTCAACCAGGAGCAGTTTCTCGACTTTTTTTGCCGTCAAAATCTTCTCAGCTTCCTCAAGCGATACATCCCCCGTGGCTGTAACCAGTCCTTCGGAGGTCATCACTTCGCTGATCGGCTGCTGGCTGGTCTCCAGGAAGCGGAGGTCGCGGCGGGTCAAAATGCCGACCAGCCGGCCGTCTTCGGTCGTAATCGGGAAGCCGGAAACGTGCTTCTGCTTCATCAGGTCCTGGGCTTTGCTGACCGGATCGCTGGGCCGCAGGGTGACGGGGTCTTGAATGATGCCGTTGGCCGATCGCTTGACCTTGTTCACTTCCTCGGTCTGAAGTTCGATCGACATGTTTTTATGGATGACGCCGATTCCCCCCTCTTTGGCCAGGGCAATGGCCATCTGGTGCTCGGTCACCGTGTCCATCGGCGAGCTGAGCATGGGGATGTTCAGCGGGATCCGCTTGGTGAGCATCGTGGAGACGGTCACCTCGGCGGGGACGACATCGCTGTAACGGGGCTCAAGCAGAACATCGTCAAACGTGATGGCTTGACGGGCGATTTTGTCGTCCATGGCAGCTCCAACGGCGAGAGGGGCCGGGGTGGGGTAAACTCCGGATTATCGAACAAGAGACGTATTCTGACAACGGGCAGGCCGATGGCGGAGGGGGGGACCAGGGAGGGCGAAACGCAAAAGCGGCAGACCGAAAACCGAGGCCCGAGCGCGTCCGGCCCCCGGTTAAGAGGTGTGACGGGTAATGAGGTGGTCCGGGTTCATGAAGTGACCCCCGGTTCATGATGTGACTCCGGTTAGCGACGCTTCTTAGAAGCGTCCGCTCAGGGGCGGCGTCTAACTAGCGAACGCTTCTGAGAAGCGTCGCTAACCAGGGAACAACCAGGGAACAACCAGGGACTCACCATAGACCTCTCGCGAACGAGTGACCTCTCGCTTTCCGCTTTCCGCTTTCCGCTTTCAAAAAACCTCTCTGGTCATCCATCATCCTCAACCCGCTATAATCGCAAACGCCGTTCGGTTCGTCACTTCGCCCTCTCTTCAGTCAACACGGACACACTCCCATGGGATTGCGCCTGGAAGTCATCGACTTTTTTGACGAGACCAACCGCTCGCTCGTCCACCGCGTGCCGCCGGAAGGCTCGGCCGACATCAAACTGGGCGCGCAGCTCATCGTTCAGCCGAACCAGGAAGCCGTGTTCGTCAAAAGCGGCAAGGCGATGGACAAGTTCGGCCCGGGGCGCTACACGCTCACGACGATGAACGTGCCGATCCTGACCCGGCTGCTCACAATTCCGTGGGAGAAGTCGCCGTTTCAGGCGCAGGTCTACTTCGTCGGAATGCAGACGTTCCTCGACCAGAAATGGGGAACCCGTCAGCCGATCACCGTGCGCGACAAAGATTTCGGCGTTGTCCGCCTGCGCGCCAACGGCAAGTTCGCCTTCCGCGTGCTCGACAGCGTTCGGCTGCTCGACGAGCTGGTCGGAACGCAGGGCAAGTACACGACCGAGGAGATCACGTCGTACCTGAAAGACCTGATCGTCTCGCGGCTGACCGACGTTTTGGGCAGCGCCGGCATGAGCCTGCTCGACCTGCCCGGCAAGTTCGACGAACTGGCCACAAGTTCCACAAACTCGATTGCCGCCGACTTCAAGCGCTACGGCCTCGAACTGGTCGACTTCTTCATCAACGCCATTTCGCCTCCCGAGGAAGTGCAAAAGGCGATCGACGCCCGCAGCAGCATGGGGGTGATCGGCGATCTGCAGGCCTACACCGTCTTCCAAGCCGCCAACAGCATGGGCCGGCTGGCGGAGACGCAAGGCGCCGCCGCGGGGAACGCACAAGGCGCAATGGGAATGGGCATGGGGGCCGGCTTCGGCATGATGCTGCCGCAAATGATCCAGCAGGCGATGATCGCCAACCCCAAAGTGAATCCGAACCAGTTCCAGCCCGCGCCGGCTGCTACGGGCGTCGTCCCCACAGCGGCGCCGCAGCAAGGGGGACTCGATTTTTCGGGTCTGGCGCCGGCGACCGCAGCCGTGCAGGTCGATCCCAAGCAACTGGTCCGCTCGGTGGCCCAGTCGGCCGGCTATCAGGTGACCGAAATCGGCGACGTGTTCCAGATCGTCGTCCCCGTCGGCCCGCTGCGCAAGCAAACGGTGACGGTCCGGTTCGATCAAAAGGACCCCGCCGGCCATCCACTGATTTCGTACGCCTCGACTTGCGGCCCCAGCACGCCGGAGAACGCCCTGCAACTGCTCAAATTCAACACCCAAATGGTCCTGGGCGCGTTCGCCGTCCAGCCGTCCCCCAGCGGCGATATGGTCGTCGTCTGCGCCAGCCAACTAGCCGGCACCAGCACGGCGCTCGACGTCAGCCGAGTCATCACCGCCATCGCCTGGCAAGCGGACCGGGTGGAGGAGACGCTCAACGGAGAGCAGGATCAGCATTAGTGAGTTTTCAGTTGTCAGTTTTCAGTAGACAGTTTTTGCCCCTGGTGGTTTGGGGCCGAGGTAGGAATTGCGAGTAATGCCGACACTGCAAATCGCCGGCATTGCAAATAATCCCTGGTTAGCGACGCTTCTTAGAAGCGTTCGCTCGTTGGACGTCGCGCGAGCGGACGCTTCTAAGAAGCGTCGCTAACCTGATGCGAGTCGGACTAACCGTACCACTTCGACTTCACCTGGCGTTCGGAGTACTGCGATGGCTCCGGTATGCGCGTATCACATCGTGTTGGCCACTTACGGATTTTGGCTGCCGAACGATCCTCGTGGTTCCGGTTCCAAGCAAGTCCGCTCCTTCAATCTGCTCCAGTTTGGCCAGGCCAACTACCTGAACACCCGCTGGTCGGTCGCGAGCGAGGAGCACGATCACCGCCTTCGGCTAGCGGCGAAGGCCGCGCTGAAGTATCAGGCGGTCTCGTTCTCCGACGAGCAGGTCGAAGTGGTCGGCTGTGCATTTGGCGAGCAAGCAAAGCGCAGTCAGTTCCGCGTTTACGCCTGCGCCATTCAGGCGGAGCACGCACATCTCGTCATCGCGCGCCACCACTATAAAATCGAGCAGGTCGGCCGAGTTCTGCGTCAGGCGGCGACACTTAAATTGTTAGAAACCGGCCTGCATCCGTTCGCCGCCCTCCGTTCTCCAACCGGGCGGCTGCCGTCGGTTTGGGAGCAGGATTTCTGGCGGGTGTATTTGTTTAATGACGACGACATCCAGCGATCGCTGGACTACTGTGCGATGCAAACCGGCAAGCGAGATTGGGACTGGTTAACGCCGTTTGAACCGAACCCGGTGGATTAACTGGCGGATAAGGCGACGCGGGGAACGTTCAGCGCAAGTTGTTTTGCGACTGGTTTGCGATCGGTTAGTGGCGGTTTAACCTCTAACGTCCGGTTAATCCCCGGGTTAGCGACGCTTCTCAGAAGCGTTCGCTAGTTGGACGTCGCGCTAGCGAACGCTTCTAAGAAGCGTCGCTAACCAGGATTTGTTTTTCCCGTCCGTTGTTTTCCTGCCTGCTCGCCTATTTCCCCGCACGCTCGCGCAATTCCGCCGCCTTCACGTTCCTTAGCGACAAACTGGTGGTCGGGTCGTGTCCCTGGATTTGCAGCGTGCCGGGCTCTGTGCGGAGGCCGTTGCGGGGGTTTTTGTCTGGTTTGCGGTCGTCGGTCCAGGCGGTGACCTGGTAACCGTTCACCCAGACCGAGATGTTCGGGCCGTCGGCGACGATGGTCTTGCTGAACCACTCGTTGTCGCTCGGGATGACGCGGCGGGCTTGGACGCGGCGGAAGATCGCGCCGGTGCCGTGGTCGGCCGGCTTCGTGCGGTCGCCGTCCTTGAAACCGTTGTGGATCTGGCTTTCGTAGCCGTTCATCATCTCGCCCGGGATGCAGCGGAAGAAAATCCCGCTATTGAGGTTCTGCGCGTTCGTGCGGCACTCGAGCTGGGCGACAAAGTCGCCGTATTTTTCTTTGCTTTCGAGCGCTCCCTTGCCGCCCGTGATGCTCAGCACGCCTTCGTCGCTGGCGACGGCTTCGAATTCGACAGAACCTTCGACCGTTTGCCACTCGGTCAGCTCCGCGCCGGCGAGCAGGGGCTTCAGGCCGAGCGGTTTGAGCTTGATGTTGCGAAACGCGACCGGTCCGCTGTTGAATTGCAGGCCGATGTAGCCGCGGCCGAGGTTGTGCGGGTCTTCGTAGTTCACGATTTCCTTGCCGTCGAGCTGCACGACGACGCGCGGGCCGTCGACCGTAACGTGGAACGTCCGCCAACCTTCTTTGGGCTCGACGCCTTCGGCTTTCACCCGTTTGACCAGGCCGCCGGTCGGGAACGGGTTGTCGGGGGGCGCGATGTTCAGCTCATAGACTTCGGTATCGAGCGCATCCGGACCAGCGACCTTCGGCGTGCGGAGGAAGACGCCGCTGTTGGTGTTCGGCTCGGCGAGGAAATCGACCAACAGCTCGTAGTCGGAGAACTGCACCGTCGTGGTGAGGAGCCCCGGCTCGCCTTCGCTGACGGTGATCGCTTCGTCCTTCACGGCCCAGTTGGCTTTGCTTTGCGGCTGCCAGCCGAAGAGCGAGTGGCCGTCGAAGAGCAAAATCCAGCCGGCGGCGATTTCTTCCTCGGTGAGCTTGTTTTCGGTCGCATCGGGGTTCGGCTGAGTGGCCGGCGCGGAGACCGGCTGGGCTGCGAGCGTCTCGCCGCCGGCAGCCGATGAATTGACGGCTGCCCCCGCCCCGTTTTGCGTTTCGGCGGGGGTCGAAGAGGCGTTTTCCGCTCCGGAACAGCCGGCAAGCGTGAAGGCGAGCAGCGACGTTGCGACCAATCGAACCAACATGGAAGGAAGGCTCCGAAAAAGTGCCTTTAAGGGGGCGTCTGACCGATTGCCGCCCATTCTAGTGCGGCGTTGGGCCGCCGTCTGCGGTCGTACGCCAATGCGTGCGGCCCCGACGGAGGCTTGATTGCTCCCGGCGGCGGGGCGTTTATATTGGGCTGCAGCGTTTGCGTTTCTCGGAAACGCGAATCTAGCCTCTCCAGACGAACATCTTCCCGCGCAACTAAAGCCCACCTGGAGTCCCGACTGATGCTGAATCGTCCCACCGACCGCCGCTCGTTCCTCGCCGCTACGACCGCCGCCGCCGGCGCCTTGTATTTTGGAGCTCGCAACATGGCTCACGGCGAAGAAGG
>Ga0182743_1004756_pt1 | contig 10062 bp, 5 predicted proteins | sample eDN3rd30CKraftOP_FD_128522 | JGI IMG/M metagenome (GOLD analysis project Ga0182743, IMG submission 128522) | Enriched Organic Plus compost microbial communities from Emeryville, California, USA - eDNA 3rd pass 30_C Kraft OP (version 2) (version 2) ... | reverse complement strand
TCGTCGCGCTCGTCCCCCTCGCGCTGGCCTGGCGAACCGTCCGCGAAACAACGCTTGTTTCAGCCTGGCGCTGGTCGCTGGCGGCGCTACTGGCGCTGGCGGGCGCGGCGGCGCTCGCCCCGCTACTTCAAAGCGAGCATAGCGCGTCGGTCGACGCAGTTTGGTTCGCCGCCGCTGCGCTGACGTTCTGCCCCGTCGTCAGCGTGCTCGGTTCCAAACGGCCCCAGCACAAAGCCTGGAACTTCGTGGTGCTATCGCTTTGGGCCGTCGTAGCGCAGCCGGCCTTCGAGATGCTTTTGCTTGCGCGGGGCGAGACGCTCGCCGTCAGCGATGCTCGCGGTTGGTTCCTGTGGCTGCTCGTGGCGCTAACGCCGATCAACTACCTGGCCACGCGCTACTGGCTGGCGAGCCTTGCGGTCGCCGCCGGGCAGACGCTGCTACTGCAAGCACACTTGCCGCTGCTCGGCTTGCGAGCGCCGTGGTCGCCGACGCTCGGCGTTTTGTGCATCGCCGCCGGTGGGTTGGCTGCGGTTTTCGCTGGACGAAAGCCAATCGATGCTGTCAACGCCATCGACGCTCTCTGGATCCATTTCCGAAATTCTTTTGGATTACTGTGGGCGCTGCGAGTACAAGAACGGGTGAATGCGTTTACAAATCAGCAGGACCTTCCGTGCACGCTTACGTGGCGCGGCCTGCGCGATCGTGAGCGTGGCGAGCCGATTGCGAATTTGCCCGAGGCGGACGAACGCCTGTTGCGACAAACGTTGTCCGGCTTGCTGCGACGTTTTGTTTCCCCCGCTTGGATGGAGAAACAAGTCAGGGAGGACGCTTCGTAAAGTACGATTCCACTTACCAAACCAACCTAGACGCAATTGCCTTTGGCGGTTCGTCGCTTTGGAGCTCTGTCCAAGCTCGAAGGCCATGAACGATACCACTGCCGCTGCCGAGGCGCGCTACTGCAACAGCCTGTCGGGGCTGAACCGGTTACTTCAAGTCACGCGCGCACTTGCCCAGGAAATCGACCTCGCGACGGTGCTCGAAACGATCGTCAGCGAGGCGCGCAACGCAATCGCCTGCGAGCGGGCGATTCTCTACCAATTCGACGCCAAGCGCAACATGCTGGTCGCCGCCGCCGGGCTCGACTGCGAATTTCGCATCCCGATCGAGCAGGGCATTGCCGGCCTGGTCGCCCGGCAACGCACGATGGTCAATCTCTGCGATCCGGCAGCCGATCCCTGCTGGGATCCCGCGCTCGACCATCTGCTGGGATTTCAGACCAACACCGTACTCGCATTGCCGCTCATCGCGGCGCGCGACGGAAAATTGCTCGGCGTGCTGGAATTGCTGAACAATGAGGGTGGGCCGTTCTGTTCCGACGACGAAGCGCTCGCCATCGCTTTCAGCGATCACGCAGCCGCCGCGCTCGACCGGGCTCGGCTGGTGCAGGAAATCCGCGTTCGCAAGGAGACCGAGGCCTCGCTGGCCGTGGCCCGCGAGATTCAGCGGCGTTTCATGCCCAATCGCATGCCGCCGATCGCCGGCTACGAAGCGGCGACCTGGTGGTATCCCAATGAAGCGGTCGGCGGCGACTACTGCGACGTGATTCCCCTCAGCGACGGCCGCGTGGCGCTGTGCGTCGCCGACGTCAGCGGTCACGGACTTGGGCCGAGCCTGCTGATGGCTTCGGTCCGAGCAGCGCTGCGTACGCTCCTCACGCAGCGAGGCAACGCTCAGGAGTTGCTCGAAGGCCTCTCCGCTGTGCTCGCCGAGGACTTCGAGCGGATGTTTGTCACGATGATCGTGGCGATCGTCGATCCGGCGACTGGTACGCTGCAATTTGCCAATGCGGGGCACGCCCCGGCCTTGCTCTACCGCGCTTCGAGCGACGAGTTCATTACGCTCGACTCCACCGGGCTTCCGCTAGGCGTGTTGGAGCGGGCCCATTGTCCGCTGGGACCGCAGCGAACGCTCGAGCCGGGCGATCTTGTCGTCCTGGGGACGGACGGACTCGTCGAAGCGATGGACGAGCACGACAATCAGTTCGGGATCGACCGGCTCAAGCAGTTGATTTGCCGCATGGCGCGATTGCCGCTGCCGGAACTGGTGCGCAATGTGGGGCGCGAGGTTGAGTTGCACTATGTGGGAGACAGCCCGCCGGACGATCTGACGTTGCTGGCGCTGCGGCGGTCTCCCTGTACCACTTCCTAATCGCCCGTTGCCGTTGCCAGCTCGCCATGTCGCTCGCCGATCGCGAAAAGTGGGACGCTAAGTATCACGAAGCGTCCGCAGGCCCTTCCACGCCGTCGGCAGCCCTCGTGGAACTAGCCGACTGGTTGCCGCAAAGCGGCCGTGGCTTGGACCTGGCCGGCGGGGCAGGGCGGCACGCCATTTGGCTGGCCAAACGCGGACTGACCATGACGGTGGCCGACATTTCGCCGGTCGGCCTCAAGCTCGCCCGGCAGCGAGCAGCCGTCGCAGGGGTCTCGCTCAGCACGGTGCGCTGCGACCTCGACAGCGAGCAGGCGGTTCCCGAAGGGCCGTGGGATTTGATCGTGGTGGTCTGCTTTCAGTGTCGCCACCTGCTCACACGGATGCGCGCCGAACTGGCCCCCGGCGGCAGGCTAGTCATCGTCCAGCCGACCGTGACCAACCTGACGCGGCACAGTCGGCCGAGTGCCCAGTATCTCTTTAAGGACGGCGAGCTGCGGCGACTCGCGGAGTCCCTCTTTCACGTGCTGCACTACCACGAAGGCTGGTCGGCCGACGACCGGCACGACGCGGTGCTGGTGGCCGAGAAAAGGTAGCGTGGCCCGGCTGCGTTCGCCGCCGATTCGCGCCCGCTTTTGCCGGTCTTTGGGGCGGCCTATCCCTTGGCACAGCGATAGTTAAGATGAAGGAGCGGTGAGTTCGCGGCCGCTCGCGAACGCTTGCCGACGTTCGCTTGCTGGGGATTGCCATGAAACTGATTCGGGTCGGGGCAGCCGTCCTTAACCAAACGCCGCTGGATTGGGACGGCAACCGCGCGCGGATCGTGGCCGCGATCGAATCGGCCCGAGCAGCCGGTGTGAGCGCGCTCTGCCTGCCAGAACTGTGCATCACCGGCTACGGCTGCGAGGACGCTTTCCATTCGCCGGGCGTCCATGCGATGGCGCTCGAAGTGCTGAGCGAGATTCTTCCTCACACGCGGGACATGATCGTCTCGCTCGGTCTGCCGCTGCTGCACGGCGGGGCGCTCTTCAATACGGCCTGCATGGCGGTCGACGGCAAGATTGTCGGCTTCGTCGCCAAGCAGAATCTGGCTGGCGAAGGTTTGCACTACGAGCCGCGGTGGTTCAAAGCCTGGCCGGAGAACACGCGCACGACGGTCGACGTGCTCGGCGGCGAGTATCCGCTGGGAGACGTCGTCTTCGACTGCGGCGGCGTGCGGTACGGCTTTGAAATCTGCGAAGATGCGTGGGTGGCGAAACGGCCAGGGGCGCATCTGGCGCGGCTGGGGATCGACATCCTGCTCAATCCGTCGGCCAGCCATTTCGCCTTCGGCAAGCGAGAGATTCGCAAGCGGTTTGTGGTCGAAGGCTCGCGGGCGTTCAACGTCGGCTACATCTATGCCAACTTGCTTGGCAACGAGGCGGGGCGGTCGATCTACGACGGCGATGCGATGATCGCCGCCGCCGGCAAGCTGCTCGCGCTCGGCCCGCGATTCTCGTATTCCGATCACTACGTCACGTCGGCGCTGATTGACATCGATACGCTCCGCATGAGCCGGTCGCGCATCAGCAGCTATCGGCCGCAGCTCGACGCCGACGCCGGCGCGATCGTCGAAACGCCGTTCGAGTACCCCGTGCTCAAGCCGGAGCGGGTGGTGATCGAGCACGAGGCCTGGGAATCGTCCCCCGACATTAAGGAGGAGGAGTTCGCCCGGGCGGTGTCGCTGGCGCTATTCGATTACCTGCGAAAGAGCCGCTCGCACGGCTTTGTCGTGTCGCTAAGCGGAGGCGCCGATTCGGCTGCCTGCTCGCTGCTGGCGGCGCGAATGGTCGATTTCGGCTGGGCAGGGATCGGCCGCGAGGCCTGGCTGAAGAAACTCAGCTACATTCCGGGCCTTGCGGAGCTGACCGACCCCAAAGAAGTGGTTCGCCGACTGCTCACTTGCGCCTATCAGGCGACGCGCAACAGCGGCGACGTCACGCGCAACGCAGCCCGCAGCGTCGCCCAGGGGCTGGGCGCGGAATACTTGGAGTTCGATATCGATTCGGTCGTGCAGCAGTACATTTCGATCGTATCCAACGCCATCGGCCGGCCGCTGAAGTGGGATACCGACGATTTGGCGCTGCAGAACATTCAGGCCCGCGTCCGCTCGCCCAGCGTTTGGCTGCTCGCCAACTTGAGAAACGCCCTGCTGCTGTCGACCAGCAATCGGTCCGAGGCGGCCGTCGGCTACGCGACGATGGACGGCGATACGAGCGGCGGCCTGGCGCCGATTGCCGGTATCGACAAGGCGTTTTTGCGTCATTGGCTCCGCTGGATGGAAACCAAAGGACCGCACGGCCTCGGCCCGTTCGCCGCGCTGGCGCCCGTGAACAATCAACAGCCGACCGCCGAACTGCGTCCGCCGTCGGCGAAGCAGACCGATGAAGAAGACCTGATGCCGTACGACGTGCTTGACGCGATCGAGCGGGCGTTTATCCGCGACAAACGGTCCCCCCGCGACGTGCTGCAGGTGCTTGAGGTCGATTTCAAGCAGTACGATCGGCTGCAACTGGTCGCGTGGATCGAACGGTTCTTCAAGCTGTGGTGCCGCAACCAGTGGAAGCGCGAGCGGTACGCGCCGTGCTTCCATCTGGACGACGAAAATCTCGATCCCAAGACCTGGTGCCGCTTCCCGATTCTCTCGGGTGGCTATCAGCGCGAGTTGGCCGAGCTGCGGGCGCTGGTCGAGGCCGGAAAGCTTTAGGCGTCGCCGCGAGGCCGAAGTCGAGGAGAGGCGCTAGCGATGTCGAGACAGATCGAAACGCTGCACCAGACGAGGTTCCTCGAGCTGGTGCAATGCGACCGCTGGCAATGGGTCCGCCGGCCCCATCCAGTCGTCTGCATCGTCGCCATGACGGACGACCGACGAGTGTTGCTCATCGAGCAAAATCGCGTGCCGGTCGACGCGCGCGTGATCGAGCTTCCAGCCGGGCTGGTCGGTGATGAGGGGGGAGCGGCGGAATCGATGGTCGAAGCTGGCCGCCGCGAACTGCTCGAAGAGACTGGCTACGAGGCCGAGTCGCTGTGCGAAATCTTCGTCGGCGTCACGTCGGCGGGGCTCACCGACGAAGTCTCCACATTTCTATTGGCGAAGGGCATTCGCAAGGTCGTGGAAGCGACCGGAACCGGCGACGAACGGATCGAGCAACATCTCGTGCCGCTCGACGATGTCGACGCCTGGCTGGCTGAGCGCCAAAGGGCCGGCCGAAAGGTCGATGCCCGCGTCATCGCCGGTTTGTATTTCCTGCGACGCGAAGCTGGCCGGTCGTAACCATGAGCGGCTGCAAAGGAAGCTGCGACTATTGGTCGACCTAAAACTCACGCGGCGGCGGCAGCGGATTGGCGGGTACCTTCGGCGCCGGCGCTTCGGGTAGTGGCGGCGGCAAATCTTCCGGCTGCTGCTCCTTCGCCTGAAACGCCTTCGTTCCACCGCCAAAGAGGTTGAACAGCGGGAGCGAAGGTATCTCGAGCGAGGGCTGCTCCCGTTCCTTTCGCTTCATGTCGACCTCGAAACGCGCCACCATCCGGTCGCCGTACTTGGTTACATGCGCATCAAGCCCACGGAACCATTCGAGAATTGGGGCTTGGAACGATTCGGGCATCTGTCCGCTCCGCGTGGGGAACTCCGTCGACCGCCAGAGCAGCGCCCCATCGGCGGTTTCGACCAGCTTATAGTCGCCGCCGAGCGGATCGCGCAGCACGCCGTCCACCAGCCGCTCAGCCATTTCGGGAGCGTCAGCCAGCGGAATGTGCAGTTGCTGGTTGAGCGTGTACATGAACCGCACGTTCCCCGCCGATCCCTGCAAGGCCCGCTGGTAGTAGAGCTGGTTCACCCAACAGCGAAACTTGGCCTGCGACAAATCGCCGACGAAGACGCGAATCTGGGCTTCGTTGTCGGCTTCCACCACGCGAAGCTGCGGCGTCACTTCGGCGAGCAAATTCGGATCGTACGACAAAACCGAGTAGCCCGCACCCTGTCGTCGCCAGATGCCAAACGGCAGTTGAGAAAACCCATACTCGTCCGGCTGACCGCCCCCCAGGCCGAACGGCAGCAGTTCCAAAAAGCCAGCCTTCGGCCACGAACCGAGGTAGCCCGGCACGGTGCGGATCAGTCGCAGCGTCTGCAGCAGACCGCCCCCCGCCTGCAGTTCGGCCAGCGGCGGCATGTCCTGAATGCCGAGGAACATATGATGCGGCGGAATGTTCGGATTCAAAATGCCGCCGCGCATCACCGCCTGCACCGAGACGATGTCGTTTTCGGCCGGCAGAATCATCTGCCGCGAAGGAGGGCCGATCATCGAAGCCAACCAGCCGAACTTGCCGTCGCTGAACGGCTCGACATTGCCGTCCACCACCACGCGCTCCATCCGTTCCCCTTCCAGCGCGTAGCGTTTGATGCCAAACATCAGCGGATCGAGTTGCTTCCACTGCTGCTCGTACATCGTAGCCATCGTCTCGTATCGCTCGCGTTCGGCGGTTGTGATGCCGCGGATCTCCATATCCGGAATCGGAGTGAAGTAGCCGCGAGCGCCGCGGCGGGAATCGCGCATCTCGGTGCGAGTGATAATTGGTTCGCTTCCATCGGGCCGACGGCCAAAGCCCGGTGGCAGCAATCCGCCGGCGATCAAGCCTTCGATCGATTCGTCGCGCAATCCTTCGGCCCGAGCGGCCCACTTGGCCATTTGCAAGATTTCTAGGTCGGTCAGCGATTGCAGGCGGCGATAGGTTTCAATCTGGTACTGCGGCGTGAGCAGCCCCTGAAAGAACGCAGACGAGAAGTAAATGAAGATCGTGTCGTCGCGATCAATGGGCATCACCGTGCGAGCCCGGCGAAATTCTTCCGCCTTCGCGAGCGAGCCTTTGCCTTGGCCGGCTTCAAAGAAGCGCTCGACGATCTCGCGCGACGTCGTCACCAGGTGATAGTCGCCGTCGACCGCCCAAAACGACCGCAGCCGGTTGTCGGGCGTGTAGACGAACGACACTTCGCGTCCGCCGATCTGCACCTTTTGCTCGGTGGCGCCGTTGGCTTTCTCCTTTTCCATCGCCTTGCGGCGCTGCTTCTGAATGTCGTCCCCCAGCAGTTCGGTATTCCTGGCTTCGAACAAAATGCCGATCGCCGCTCCTTGCTGCACATAGGTATCGCGGCCGATCAGGGCAACGTCGGAAATCACCTGCGGACCAAAGACGCGGGCCAGTTCGTTCCGCTCCAGCCCCAATTGCTGCTGCGAGCGGTCGCTCATCGGCGGCACATAGCTGCGGAGCGTAACCATGCTGGCGATGTCGCCGCCATAGTCTTCCGTCAGGTCGGTGAACCACAGGTAGTTCGTGAACCGGCCAAAGCGGAGATAAAAACACTCCTCGGGAACATGGCTGGCGAGTTTCTCGATCGGAACGTTCGCCGCCGGAGCCGAGATGGGAAGCGGCGGCCACTGGAGCGGACGCGGCAGCGGCTGGTTGGCCGGCACGTTGAAGGCGCTCTGCCCAAGCAGCGTCTCGCGCATGATTTCCAGTCGCAATCGTTCCATCCCCAGCAGCAATTCAAGCGAGCGTTGCGTGGTCGATGCCGGCTGCGGTTGGTTGAGACGCTCGACGAGCGGCAAGCCAAGCCCCAACCGCTGCGACAACATGGTTTGCAGATAGGTTTCGACGAGCGGCGGGTGATCGTCTTCCTCGATCCGCTGCCGCGCGACCGCGTTGTACTCGCGCCACCAGCGCAGCATCAGACGATCGTCGGGCCGGCCGCGTCGCCGCGTTGGCTGCGGCTGCGGCTTGAGCGTGAGTTCGGTGACAGCCGGCGTTTGCAACTTGATGTGCAGCGGTGCGTCGCCGTGGAACAGAAACATCACCGTTACGGCGTCGGCTGGGCGCTCGACCGGATTGTTGCCGAGGACGCGATCCATCAGCCGGCCGATCATGCCAGGCGTGACCACCGGATAGAGGACGCGGCCGTCGCGCTCGCTGATCAGCACGCTACGATCGTCGATGGCGCCGACGTCGGCTCCCTGCACGGTGATCCGGCCCACCCCCCAGGGCTCGCCGATCACGGCCTCGGCGTCGATCGCCTCGGCTGCGGGCGTCAGGATGGCAAGCAGCGCAGCCGCTGCAAGCGCCCGAAGCAGGGTCCGGTGGTAAATCATGATGCTTCTCCTAGAAAGCTAGCGCAGCGGCAACCGTGCCCGTGCATGGGGTCCGCACTCATTTTACGGCCGGGGTCTAGCGGCGAAAGCGGGCAGACCTGCCCCGCGCCGACGCCCTTCCGCGACAAATGGCTGTTTTTTCGCAGGAAAATGCTGTTCAAGATTCGCAGCCGGCGGCCGAAGAACCACCTGACGGTCGTTCAACCGCAAATGGGGCGGCAATTAAGCTACGCTTGACTGTCGTTTCCCCTAAAAGCGCAAATCCCCGGCGCTGCTCCCAGAGAGTCCGTGATGGGCGACCTATTGTCGTTTTTCGCCGGTCTGGTTTGCCTGCTGACCGTCATTGCCGTCGTTGGGCACGGCATCTGGGTCGTCGTCGCCGTAGTCATCCGCAGGTTCAGCGGCAACCCGGCGCCTGGTGACCTGAGCCAGCGAAAGGCGTGCCCCAAGTGCGGCGCGGCGCTCGGCGTCGATCGGGGACTTTGCACCGTCTGCGGCGCGACGCCGCTCGTAGCGCCCAAATCGCAGCTTCGCGAAGAACTGCTCGCGACCGCGCGTCAGCTCAAGCGATTGCAGACCAGGGGGGCGATCAGCAATGAGCAATACGAACAACTCGCGGAAGTCTTGGCACGGGAACTTCGCGCCGCCGGCGCGCCGCCGAGCGAGCCGACCGAAGCGCCCGCGCGAGTCGAACAGCAAGTAGCTGCCGCTGCCGCGCCGCTCGCGACAGCTTCAGCCACGTCTGAGGACGAAGAGGTAATCGCCGCCGAATTGGTGGACGAACCGAGCGAAGCGTTCGCGTCCACCGCAGCTCCGTTTGCGCCGGCGAGCGTTAGTCTCGCAGCCAGCGGCGATGGCCATTCGACATCCGTCGCAAGCCGCAATCCCTTTGAGCAAACGACAACGGCCGCAGTCGCCGAACCGGCGCCTCCGCGGCCCAAGCTGTCGGACATGCTGCAGGGCTTTCTCGAAGAGAGCAACATCCGGTGGGGGGAAATCCTCGCCGGCTTTTTCATCGTGGTCAGCTCGATTGGGTTGGTGATCAGCCTGCAATCGACGTTGGAACGGATTCCGTACTTTCCGGCGTTGCTCTTTACCGGCTTTACGGTCGCCTTCCACGGCGCAGGGCTCTACACGCTCAAGCGCTGGAACCTGCACGCGATCAGCCGCGTGATTCTCGTGATTTCGCTGCTGCTCGTGCCGCTGACCGCTGCGGCGGCGGTGCTGATGTCGCGGCGAGGCGCGGAGGAAGGGGCAACGCCCCCGGTTTTGTTCTGGGTGGTGCTTGCGGTGGGAACCGTTGCGCTCTCCTGGGTCGCCTACACCGCCAGCCGCGAGTTGGCGGGGGTCTCGAAGTGGCGGCTGACGATCGCGGTGATCGGCTGCTCGCTCGCGCAGGTGCTCGTTCATCGCTTGCATCTCGCGGGGATCGACGTTTGGCGATTGATCCTGCTCGGCTCGCTGCCGCTCGGCTGTTTCCTGGTCGCGAGCGTGGGGCAATTGCTCCTTGCGCGGCGATGGCGGTCGATTTCCTGGTCGCGCGCTCAGACGACGTTTGTGGTGCTCGGCGCGTCGCTATTTGCGTTTGGCGTGGCGATGGCCATGTTGCTGATCAAAGCGGAGCCTCGCTGGTTGGCTGCGGCACGGTTGACGCCCATCTTCAGCCTGGCTGCGG
>Ga0182743_1004754_pt1 | contig 10066 bp, 5 predicted proteins | sample eDN3rd30CKraftOP_FD_128522 | JGI IMG/M metagenome (GOLD analysis project Ga0182743, IMG submission 128522) | Enriched Organic Plus compost microbial communities from Emeryville, California, USA - eDNA 3rd pass 30_C Kraft OP (version 2) (version 2) ... | reverse complement strand
TTCGAACGACCCGTCGAGGTCGAAACGCCCCAGCCGCAGCCGGAACGCGAGCCGGTCGAGCGACAGCAAACCGAGCAGGAAGTCGCTCCGCCGCCGCAGCCCGTCCCTGTGCCGGAGACCGTTCCCACAACCGAGCCGAACGTCGTCCGCCGCCAACAGCCGAGCGAGTCGGCGCCGCGGCAGGCGTCGCAGGCTTCGCGTCTGAGCCGCCAGACCAAACCGTCCGAACTCAAGATCAGCCAGCAACTGATCGAAGCCGCGCCGACACCGACCGAAATTGCCCAAGGCGCGTCGCCCCAGGCGGCCGCTTCGCCCGTGCAGCGGCAGCAACCGAGCGAATCGGTCGCTCGCCAGCCGCCCACCGAGCCAACCACCACGCAAGATCGTCCGACGCCGCAGGTCTCGCGGCGCTCCACGCAGGAAAGCCCGCAGCCCGAAGCCACTTCGACGCCGACGCTTCGCCGCCAGGTCGCCCAGCCGGCTGCCACGCCGCGCACGCAGATCGCTTCGGAAGCGAATCCGGCCGCTCCCCAGCGCACGTCACCCACCGAACTCGCCCCGGCCAACACCACGGCGCAGAAGCGGTCGACCACCAGCCCCGAGATGACGCGCACCGCGTCGCAGCCGCTCCCCGAAGTTTCCACCGAGCCCGCCAGCCAGCCGCAGCGTCGGCAGGCGCCTTCGGACAACCAGCCGACCGTCGCTCAAACGCCGTCCCCGGTTCCGAATCAGACGCCTCGCTCGACCGCCCGGCCTGACGTCGCCACGCAGGCTGCGGCTGTTGCTCCGTCGCCGACGAGCAGCCAGGCGACCGCCAATGCCGCGGAAGCAACTCCGCAAGCCACTCAAATCCAGCGCACCGCAGCCAGCGTGACCGCTCCCACGCCGTCGGCCCTGCCGTCGGCTGAGCCGAACACGGCGCAAACCTCGCAGCCGGCCTCGCGCATCACGCGCAGCCAGGCCCAGCCCAATCCCACCGCGCAGCCGACCACCGGCGTCGCGACGCTCTCGCGCCAAACCGCCACCCCGAGCATTCCGCAAGCGACCGTCGCTCAAGCCACGCCGGCTGCGACGCCCCAGTCCTCCACCACCGGCGAACTTTCGCCCACCAGCACCGCGACCCGCCGTCAACCGGAAGTTGCCGCGCAGGCGGCAGCGGCCACCGGACAACCTCGCGCTGCTGAAGTCGCTTCGGCCGCCACAACACCGTCGAACTCGCCGACCCTCTCGCGCCGCGCGACAACCTCCGCTTCCACCGCCGACGCTCCGGCGATTAGCCAAACGCAAAACGCCGTCGCCAGCACCGCGCGCAGCACGACGCCCGCAGCCGCGAACATCGTGACCAACGTCGCCGACGTTGCGGCCAATTCGGGGCCGCGCACCGCCGCTGAACTCACCCCCGGACCCTCGGCGACCGCCGTCTCACGCCAGCAGTCGGCCGCCTCGGCCACCGCCTCGCGCACGCAGCCGAGTCTGAGCGAACCGTCCGCCAGCCCGACCATGCAAGTCGCCCGCGGCGGCGCGACCCGCGCGGTCCAGTCAGCTCAGCCGAGCGTCAATCCGAACGCTGCGGCCAACGGTTCCCCGGCCCGCGCCGTGGCCACCGCCGCAACCGCCACCTCACCGACCGCCGTCGAAAGCCCAGCCGCCAGCGTCGCCGCCCAGGGCGCCGGCGATCCCGCAGCTCAGCCGGCGCGAATGGCCCTGAACAAGTCGCTCGCCGGAACCGCCGGCTCGGGCCGCTCGCCGAACGTCGACCGCGGCTTGCCGGGGGGCGACAGCCCGGCGATGGTCGCCTCGAGCGCCGCTCGCCGCGCCGAAGCCACTCAGGAAGCCCCGCCGGGCGATGCGTTCTCGCCCAGCGCTCCGGCGACGATCGCCCGCTCGCAGGCTGGCGCTCAGACGCCGACCGCTTCGCTTCTGGCCCAGGACGTTGAAGTTGCCACGACCGGCGGCGGCAGCGAAATTTCGCCCAACGCGGCTTCGGCTTCGGCGGCCCTTACGCGAGCCGACGCCGCAGCCAACCGCGGCGAAGTCACCGGCGCAAAGGGAACCACCGACGTCGATCTCGGCCCCACGCAAGTCGTCAGCGAAGCCGGCAGCGGCAAGGCGGCTGGCGGTGGTCAGCCCGAACTGAACTTCGAAACGCAGTCGAGCCAGATCGCTCGCCGCTCGGAGATCGGCGGCAGCCCGCTCATGTCGCTCGCGGCTGCTCAAGTCGCCGAAAGCGTCGCCGCTCCCGAAGGGACGGCTGGCGGTCAGCCGGCGGAGATGGAAGCCGGTCCCACGGCGCTCGCCGCCGTTCGCACCGACGCTGGCGGAGAAAATCCAATCTCTGGCGGTCCGTCCACCTCGCAAGAACGCGGTCCGCTGAGCGAGCCCGGCTCGGCGGCCCTGCTGAGCGAAACGGCTCTGAGCCGCGCCGACGCCTCCGAAGGCGCCGCCGGCGCTCCAGCCGCCGCGGGCGATCCGGGCGTCGAGGACGAAGAAGAAAAAGCCCGCCGCCTGGCTCGCACGGCTCAAGGCGGCGCTCCTCAACTGGCGATTGCCGGCCCCACGCTGGCCGAAGTCCCCGTCTCGCCGATGGGGGATGGTGGCGACGGCGGCGCGCCTCCCGCCAATCCGCAGGCTGCTGCCGTAACGCTCTCGACCGGCCGGCAGAATGTCGATGGCGGCGCCCCGCGCGGGGGCGCTCCGCTGGCGGTTGGCGAACCGGAAGAAGCCGGCGGCTCGCCGGGCGCTGAAACTGTCGGCTCGCTCGCCGTCGCTCGCGCCGAAGCCAGCGACGCCGCCGAAGGGCCGTCGATTCTCGGCGGCGGCACTGCCAGCCCCTCGCGCGCCTCAGCCGGCTCCACCATGGTTGCCGCCGTGGAAGCCGAACTAGTCGAAGTCGCCGGCAGTCCCGCCTCCGGCGGCGTCGAGAACGGCGCTCCGCTCGAAGCCCAAGGCGTCGAAGCCGCCCGACTGGCCGGTGGTCCCGCCGGAGCGATGGTCGAAGGCCCAACCGGCGCACTAGCCGGCGATGAAATCGTCGACGCTTCTTCGCCAGGGCTTCCTGGCAGCGGGGCAGGGCGGCGCGAAGCGAGCAGCGGCGAAGACGGGCCGTCGATCGGCGATCTGGCCTACGCTGGCGCTCCTGGCCGTCGCGGTCCCGCGCTCGACATCTCGGGGGGCACGGTCGAACTCGAAACCATTCCCGAAACGGGGCCCAACTCGGCCGTCGCCCAAGCCGAACTCGATCACACGATGGGCAACCTCGGCGCGGCGCCGATGACCCGCCAAAGCGACGGCGAGGCGGTCGCCGTGAGCATTGAAGCTCCCGATGGCCCGGGCGGTTTGGGCGTCGATTATTCGCCCGAAGTCGGCCTCAATACGCGACAGGCTCGGGCCGATAGCGTCGAGGTTCACGTTCGCACAGCCCGCTTCGTTCGCAAGACGACCGGTGGCCTTCCGGCGATGAGCACGGCAGCGATCGTGCCGACCGAATCGTTCGCCGCTCGCGGCGAGCGGCGCGCGGGCGGCGCTCCCGCGGGGCGCGGATCGCCTCCGCCGCAGACGGAAGAGGCGATCGAGATGGGCCTCAAGTTCCTCGCTCGCTACCAGAGCGACAACGGCAGTTGGTCCTTGCAGGCCATTCCTGAAGAAACCGTGCTGGTCAGCGACACCGGCGCGACCGCCCTTTCGCTGCTCGCCTTTCAAGGCGCCGGCTATCACCACCGCGAGCATCAATACAAAGACGTCGTCCGCAACGGCCTCAACTACCTGCTGACCAGTCAGAAGGAAGACGGCGACCTCTTCGTCCCGCTCGACAACAACTCGAATCGCAGCGTTTGGCTCTATAGTCACAGCCTCGCGACCATCGCTTTGTGCGAAGCCTACGGCATGACGCAGGACCCCGAGCTGCGCGAGCCGGCGCAGCGGGCGATCGATTTCATCGTCGCTTCACAGCACGAGGAGCGCGGCGGCTGGCGCTATTCTCCCGGCGTCGGCTCCGACACGTCGGTGACCGGCTGGATGATGATGGCCCTCAAGAGCGGCGAACTCGCGGGGCTCACCGTGCCGAAGGAGACCTACTCGAACATCGACAAGTGGCTCACCCGAGCGCAGCAATCTCCCACGCAGCCGCACCTGTATCGCTACAATCCCTACGCGCCCGACACCCCCGAACAGCGGCACGGCCGCGTCGCCAGCAAAACGATGACCTCCGTGGGGCTGTTGATGCGGCTCTACTCGGGCTGGAAGCGCGACAACCCGAACTTCGTCCGCGGCGCCGACTTCCTGCGGCAGAACCCGCCAGCCCTCGGCACCGCCCGCGAGCCGCAGCGCGACACCTACTACTGGTACTACGCCACGCAGGTGATGTTTCACATGGGGGGCGACTACTGGAAGGAATGGAACTCGCGTCTGCACCCGCTCCTGGTGAACACCCAGATCAAGCAAGGCCCGCTGGCCGGCAGTTGGGACCCGCGCGGGCCGGTGCCCGATCGCTGGGGCGCTCAAGCCGGTCGCATTTACGTCACGACGATGAACCTGCTGTCGCTGGAGGTCTACTACCGCCACCTGCCGCTGTATGAAGACACGGCGAAATGATTGGGAGCTCTCAGTTTTCGGTGATCAGTTCTTGGGGTGACGCAACGCGGTGTCGGGAGTCGTCGCGGCACGAGTTTCTCTAGCCAGGCGAACTGACCAGGTCCGCAAGGACGCCCCACCCCTTCGACGTCAAAACGCCCATTCGCGTCGCTTCGGCGTAAGACGCCCACTAGCCGCAATCTGGCGTGCCGGAGGCTTTCAAAACATACGCGAAGGCCGCTATTCGCCTCAGCTGACTTTTTTGAGCGAGACGATCTTCCCGCGTTTCGTCTCCGCGATTTCCAGCTTGTCCTCACGCGCCAGCCAGCCGATGGCCTGCATTACCAGGTCGCGATTCTTGCCGGACAAGTCGACGATCTTGGCCAGCGATAGCGGCCCGTTGTCCTTGAGCGCATGCCAGACCACGCCAGCCGTTTCGCCGATGATCGTCAGCGGGGAAGACTCTTGAGCGGTGCTCATCGCGGGATGCTCCTACAAGTTTCGTCATCACCAGTCTAACAATACCCACTCCGCAAACGCATACTCATCAAGCCATCCGCCTTAGTGTTTCGTCCACGATCGCCGGCAGCGTCGTCAGCCCGCGCAGCTCGGCTGCGAGCGACGGGTGCACGAAAATCCGCACCCGTTTCACGTAATCGTCAAACTGCCGCATCGCCAGCGTATGCACAGCCGGCGAAACCTCCGCCAGCGGCCGATAGACCCCTTCCTTCTTGAAATTTACGTCGACGTGAAACTCCACCTCGCGCTTCACGGGCGGAGCGTCGATCAAGATTTCGTCGGGAGCGATTCGCCGTCCGATTGCCTTGCTCGCCGCTTCAGCAAACTGTTCGCTGCACGCAGCCAGCCACGGGTACGGCTTGCGGGCGATCTGCTCGTAGAGCGTTCGCTCCTGAAAGAAGCTGTACTCCGCCACGCGCTTGTATAGCCGCCGCGCGGGGCCGAACAGGCCGCTCAGCAGCTCGGCTGCGGGGCCGCTTCCCGCCGCTTCGATCATGGCGTCGATCATCGGTTGCTCGGCCAGGCGAAAAAGCGGATCGAGGTCGAGCTGTCCGTGCAGCAGGTAAAACGCGCGCTGCAGCATCGCGGTCGCGCTGCGCACCGCCTGATGCCAATAGACTTCGCTGAACATCACGTACCGGGCGAAGACCATCATTTCCGCTGCCGTGCGGCCCTTGTCCGTCACCGCCAGGCCGTTCCCCTTCGCGTTCAGGCACAGGCTGCCGATCAACCGCTGCTGGTCGAAATTTCGGCCGTAAGGCACCCCCGCGTGGAGCGAGTCGCGGCCGAGGTAGTCCATTTTGTCGATGTCGATCGGCCCCGAAAGCATGCTCTTGAGAATCCGATCGACGTTGCTTGCCGCTTGCCCCGACAGTAGCTGCGTCACCTCGCGCGGCTGAATGCCCCACTCGGTCCGCAGGCAATCGGCGACTTCCCCTTCGAGCAGAAAGCTGTTGGCAAACAGCTCGTGGTTGGGCACGCCGGGCAGCCGCATGTCTTCGATCAAGTGACAAAACGGCCAATGCCCCAGATCGTGCAAGAGCGCCGCCGCAATGAACGTCTCGGCGTCTTTCGGCTGCACCTGTTCGGCGAACCGCGGATCGTTCGACAGTTGCTTCACGTAGAGCAGGGCGTTGCGATACACGCCCAAGGAGTGCTCGAACCGCGTATGGTTCGCCGCCGGATAGACGAGCGCCACCAGCCCCAATTGGCTGATCCGCGCCAGCCGCCGCATCTCGGGGCAATCGATCAAATGCCGCACCCGCGGCGTAAGCGGAACGTCGGTCTCGTGCGGAATGCGGATCAGATTGGCCCGCGTATCGAGGGCCCGAATCTCGGGAATGTCGGCAAGCGTGCTCATGCCGAATAGCATACCAACATCGGTGGCATTGCTGGCTGCGTTAAGCAGTGCAATCCGGGCCCAGACTTTGGGGCCAACCTGCCCTTAAGATCCCTGCCAGTAAGCCGACATCCCCATGAGCAACCGCAGCAGCACGGTCGCCACCAGGTACAGCGAATAGTGCAGGGCCCCGTTGCCGAACGTCAAATCCAAGCTCACTTGAGCCGTAAAGGCCCCGGCTGCGATTACCGCCGGCACAATGAATATCAGGGCCGTGAGCATCATGTCGCTTCCCGCCAGATCGAGCTTTGCGATCACCAGCCAGTAGAGGGCCCAGAGCGCGGGATAGACGATCGACGGCGCGATCAGCCGCAGCAGCAACGACATGCCGCGGTACGGCTCCAGCTCGTCGTCGCGCAGGAACGTATAGCCGGCAAAGGCGAGCGGCGGAGCGAGGACGATCGATCCGATAATGAGCAGCGGCAGGGGGACGTTCCCGGTTCCGCCGGTCGCAATGCGAATTGCCAGCGCCCCGATCAGCGTGACGGCTACCGCCACGCACACGCCGATGATCGCCGGCATCGGCATCCTGGCCTCGGTTCGCGCAATCGGCTTGAGCACCGGCACGCCCGAAGCGCCCACCGGCCCGCTGGTCTCCGGGGCGTGAATGACCACCTCGTCCTTTTTGTCGGGGACGGTGATGATCGTCTTGCACTTGGGGCAGGGGCCCTTCTTACCGGCGAACTTTTCGCTGACCTGGAAGCGGGTCTTGCAGCCTACGCAAAGGACATCGATCGGCATGAATGCTGGCTCGGTGGCGGAACGAAAGTCCGCAGGTTTTCGACGAGTGCTCGCTCCCAGCCGCCGCGGATCGCGCGACGCAGCCTCTCTCCGAACCGGGAGCTGGAGGCGTAAGTTTCGGGCAGCTAACGCCTCCAGTCAAGAATAGTCACCCCAAGGCCCCAGGGAAACGCGGCAGCCTCGCGCATTTCGCCGCCGGCTGTCGCGACCGTCACAAACCGCACGCGCGCTGCGACCGCGCCGCGCGACGATTCCGCGGCCTCGAACCCGCGCAGCCTCGCTCGCGCTTGGTTGTTGCCTCTTGCCCGCTAGACTACGATCAAATTGGGTGGTTCGCCGGGCTGCCCCCTTTTGGCGCCGGCCAAATGGTCCCCTGGTTTGGCCCGGTTCTTATCTCGCCGCCTCGATGCAGCAGCCATGGTGATCAAATTCCTCTGTCCCAGCGGTCATCCCCTTAGCGCGCCGGAGAACCTTGCGGGCAAGCCAGGCAAATGCCCCAAGTGCGCCACCCCCTTTGTGGTTCCGACGCCCGAGGCTGTCGCCACCGCCGAGGAAGCGAGCGACTCGCAGGTCACCTCCGGCTCGTCCACGTCGCCGACCGCTGGCATCGGCACCGGCAGCAGCAAGAGCGGCGTCCGCACGGGGGAGCTGTTCGTCTTTCTCTGCCCGAACGGTCACAAGCTGAACGGCCCGCCGAGCCTGAAAGGCAAACCGGGCCAATGCCCGCACTGCGGCGCGCGATTCCGTATTCCATCCGACGAGGATCTCGAAGAGCCGGAATTGACCGAAGAAGTCGAGCCACAACTGGCTGAAAACGGTTCGTCGAAGTCGGCCAAGCCCGATCCCTTCGCCAACCTCTTTGGTCAAACGGCCGCCGATGAAGCGGAAGAAGTCGCCGAAGCCGACGTCGAAGTAGAAGATCTCGACGTCGATCCCGTCCCGAAGGACGTCCACGCTCTCGGCTACATCCTCGGCCGGCTTTGGGACCGCCGCGACGACGAATCGGAAGTCGAAATCTTCCTGCAGGAAGGGGAGATTATGTCTCCCGACTACTACAGCGAAGTTCTTTCGACCGGCGAGTACGGCGTCTTCGCCAACATCGAAGGGGACGGCAGCTACGCAATCACTGTCATCCCGTGGTCCACCGTCCGCCGCATCGGCATGCGAAAGGTGGAATCGATCTCGGGCAAGATGTTCCGCTGATTCATAGCCGCTTTTTCCTCTGGCGACATACGTAGCAACAGTTCGCCAAAGTAGCGCGACAACCGCTGGTAGCGACGAAGTGGTGAAGTGCACTAGGCGCGCCTGCGCGCCCCCGGATCGCAGCGTTGGGGCGCCCGCGCCGCGACAGCAGAAAAAAGGATGCAATCCGCCGCTCCTTCGGCCAAAATCAAGCCAGCTTGGGTAGGCAACAGAGAGGCGTTGCGCTCCGGAACGACGTGAAGGGCGCGCAACCGATTCCCACACCAACTCACCCACCGTTGGAGCCCCACCATGATCCACCCCGTCTTCGGTCGTCGCGCCTTTCTCGCAGCCACCACCGCCAGCCTCGCCGCCGCTGCGCTTCCTCGCCCGTCCCTTGCCGCTGGCGACTCCACCAAACGTCCCAAGGTGGCAGCCGTCTTCACCGCCTTTGCCCATCGGTGGCACACGCACGTGATCCTCGAGAATTTTCTCGAGCCGTACCTCTTCAACGGCCAGTTGACCGATCCCGGCGTCGATGTCGTCAGCTTCTACGCCGACCAGTTTCCCAAGGAAGACATGGCCCGCCCGGTCGCCAAGGAGTATGGCATTCCGATCTATTCCACGGTGGCTGAAGCCCTCACGCTAGGCGGCAAGGATCTCGCGGTCGAAGCCATCCTGCTCATCGGCGAGCACGGCGATTATCCGACTGACGAGCGGGGCGTGCGCATGTATCCCCGCAAACGCTTGTTCGACGAGTGTGCAGCCGTCATTCGTGCGAGCGGCAAGCCGGTTCCGCTCTTTTGCGACAAGCATTTCTCCTATCGCTGGGACGAGGCGAAGGCGATGTACGAGACGGCCAGAGAGCTGAAAATTCCGCTGATGGCTGGCAGCAGCGTTCCGCTCGCCGAGCGCCGCCCGCCGCTCGAAATCGAGCCTGGCGCAAAAATCGAGCAAGCCGTGTCGATCCACGGCGGACCGTTCGAAATCTACGACATCCATGGCCTCGAAGTGCTGCAATCGATGGTCGAAGCCCGCGCCGGCGGCGAAACGGGCGTCAAGAGCGTGCAATTTCTCAATGCCGACGCTTTGTGGGCGGCTGCCGACCGCGGCGAGTGGGACCCCAAACTGGCTGACGCCGCGCTGGCCGCTGAACTAGGCGCCGGCGCCCCGCCGCTGCGCGAGTATGTGCAGACGCCCGAAGGGAGCAAATCGCCGCCGCACGCGATTTTGGTGAAGTACGCAGATGGACTGACCGGCGTTACGCTTCGCGTTGGCCAGGCTGGCACGCGGTTCCTCTACGCCCATCGCCTCGCGGGAGGCAAAGTCGAAGCGACGCGCTACTACGTCGGCCCCTGGAACAACCGCAACCTGTTCAAAGCCCTCTCGCACGCGATCCAGACCCACTTCAAGCAAGGCCACTCGCCTTATCCAGTGGAACGCACGCTCCTGACCACCGGCCTCACGGCTGCAGCCGTCGACTCCTACGCCGCCGGCGGCAAACCGATCGAAAGCCCCGACCTGGCCGCCATCCAATACCAACCCACCGACTGGTCCGCAATGCGCGAGCGAGGCGCCACCTGGAATATCCTCACCGAAGACACGCCCGAACCCCGCGGCATTACGAAAGGCGGGCATCGGGGGAAGTGAGCCCGA
>Ga0182743_1004753_pt1 | contig 10072 bp, 9 predicted proteins | sample eDN3rd30CKraftOP_FD_128522 | JGI IMG/M metagenome (GOLD analysis project Ga0182743, IMG submission 128522) | Enriched Organic Plus compost microbial communities from Emeryville, California, USA - eDNA 3rd pass 30_C Kraft OP (version 2) (version 2) ... | reverse complement strand
CCCGCGCGGAATAGGGGTCATAGGGCGGCCGCTCGCGACCGGTGCGCTGCCCAAGCACGCTGCGCAGGCGAATGAAGATGAAAATCGCCAGCGCCAGAAAGATGATGGTGTAGATGTCGAACACGTCGTGAATGCCTTTGCGGCCCGGATCAGACGGGGCCGCCGCGTCAGCACGAATGCGCTACTGGAGCCGTCCAACGCTATAATCTAGTTACGCGGTCGGTCTTGGCCATAGGTCGCTTCGAACCAAAAACTGAGCTTCGAGCAGATTTTAGACGATCCCGGCCGCAAAGGCCAACACGAGACGGCGATGGGAAACGCGCCGATGCCGGTCGGAAAGCTGATCCTGTTCGGTCTTTTGGGCCTGGTTATGGCCGAGGCCGCGGTTTTCCTGATGGTCGCTTGGATTTTAGGTATATCCGGCGCCCTACTGGCGCTCCTTGCTACCTCCGTCTTGGGGGTCACGGTGCTGGCGCGGATGGGCCGGCGGTTCGTCCGCCGCCTCGCCGACATCGTGGCCCAACGCGATTTCGGCGCTGCCGGCACCCGGTCGAGTGGGCTCCTGACCACCCTCGGTGGCCTCCTCCTTGTGCTGCCCGGCTTCCTCACCGACGGCATTGGATTGCTGCTGTTGATCCCGGCAGTGCAGCAGCGCCTGCGCAACTCCGCGCCGGACCGACGCCCGCGGCCCTCGGGCCGCATCCTCGAACTCGACCGCAGCCAATGGCACGACCTGCCCGGGCGGATCGAGGACAGCGACCGCCCCTCTCGACCACCGCCGGTGCGCCGGCGGCGGACGCCCCCTTGAGGATACACCGACCGCAACCGGTCGATCCGCCGCACTGCCACCAATCCTTGTTCCGTTTCGAGGCGTGTGTTAGCCACTCCGCCCCAAGCGCCGTAACGCGGCACCCCAACCAGGATTGACGATGGCGAACCCGACGAATGGCGGCCAGCACGCAGATCAAGCAGCCATGCCGCAGCTCAATGTGCTGGCGCAGTATGTGAAAGATTTCTCCTTCGAGAATCCGAATGCGCCGCGCTCGCTGCAGCCGTCCAACCAGCAGCCGCAGATCAACATCCAGATCAACGTCAATGCCACGCCGCTGCAACAATCCGATTTCGAGATCGACCTGAAGATCGAAGGCAAGGCCGAGATCGGCAGCACCCTCCTGTTCGCCTTCGACCTCGTCTATGGTGGCGTTTTCCGCATCCAGAACGTCCCGCAGGACAGCATCCATCCGGTCCTGATGATCGAGTGCCCGCGGCTGCTCTTTCCGTTCGCCCGCGAAATCATCGCTTCGGCGGTGCGCAATGGCGGCTTCCCCCCGCTCTATATCGATCCGGTGGACTTCGTCGGCCTCTATCGTCAGAAGCTCGCCGAACAGGCTGCCGCTCAGCAACAGCCGAGCTGACGCGTCTTCATTTCCCTGCTTTGCGCGATGGCCGCGAAACTTGCGCGGCTATTGGCCGAATCCGCGCCAGATCAGACCTGCCCCGCATAGCTGCGCCAGATCGCGCTCTCGCCCAGCGTCGCGATGAACGCGGCGTGGGCCGCACGCTCTTCCTCCGTGATCCGGGGCGCTAGCGGCGTCGGGCGCACGCGCACGCCATTGGCGGCGCCAATCGCGATCCCACGCGTGCTGCTTGCAACCAGGGTGAGCGAGGTCTGCCGTGCATCGGTCAGCTCGATATAGACTTCGGCCAGCAATTCGGCGTCCAGCAGCGCACCGTGCTTCGTGCGCTTCGAATTGTCGATCCGGTAGCGCTGGCAAAGATCGTCGAGCTTGTTCGACATGCCCGGATGCTTGCGGCGCGCCAGCATCAGCGTATCGATGATGCGATCGCGCGCGAACGGGGTGCGGCGAGCCAGATCAAGCTCTGAATTGATGAAGGCAAGGTCGAAATAGCCGTTATGCGCGACCAGCGGCGCATCGCCGACGAAGTCGAGAAACTCGTCGGCGATTTCGTGAAACACCGCGTGTTGCTTCAAAAATTCCAGCGACAGGCCGTGGACGTTGAAAGCCTCGATCGGCATGTCCCGTTCGGGATTAATGTATTTGTGAAAGGTGCGCCCGGTCGGGAACCGGTTCAGCAGCTCGACGCAGCCGATCTCCACCAGCCGGTGCCCCTGCACCGGGTCGAGGCCGGTCGTTTCGGTATCGAAGACAATTTCCCGCAAGGCTCTGAATCCAGCAGAAGGCGGCGAATCAGGATTTCGGCGCCATTGTAGCGACCTTCTTCAGGATTTCGCGCACCTGTTGGCGCGCGTGCTCGATGCCCCGGCCGCTATCCACGATGTAATCCGCCCGCTGCCGTTTCTCGGCGTCGGGCATCTGTTTTGCGAGCAGGGCGATGAACTTTTCTTCGGTCATGCCCGGACGATCCATCACGCGCTGACGCTGCACATCGTGCGGAGCAGATACCACGACCACCGCATCGACCAGATCCTCCAGGCCGATTTCAAGCAACAGCGGAATATCGAGGACCACGACATTCGCACCGGACGCGCGCGCTTCGGCCAGAAAGCTGTCGCGATCCCGCTCCACCAGCGGATGCACGATCGCCTCCAGCCGCTTCATCGCCTCCGCGTTCCCGACCACGGCCTTCGCAAGCAGCGCGCGGTCGACCCTGCCGTTGACGGTCGTGCCGGGAAAAGCCGCTTCGAGCAGGGGTACCGCTTCGCCTTCATAGAGCGCATGCACCGCGGCATCGGCGTCATGCACCGGCACGCCCTCTTCGGCAAACAACCGCGCGGTGGTCGATTTGCCCATGCCGATCGAGCCGGTGAGGCCGAGAATGATCATCTGGTCGCTCTGTCGGGCCGACGATGGAAACGCCTATTCCTTCAGGAATCCCTGCTGCCGCAGAAACGCGAGCAGCGGCAATAGCGGCATGCCGAGGATGGTGAAGTAATCCCCCTCGACGCGCTCGAACAGGTGCACCCCAAGCTTCTCAAGCTGATAACCGCCAACGCTCTGGGTCACCGAGGGCCCAGCCGCTTCGAGATATTCCTCGAGAAAGCGGTCGGAAAAATTCCGCATCCGCAGCCGCGCCGTATCGACCACCTTGAACAGCACCGAACCATCCTGCACCAGCGTCACCGCGGAGTGCAGCGTGTGGCTCTGCCCGCGCAGCTGCCGCAATTGTTCACGCGCGGCATCGCGATCGGCGGGCTTGTCGAATTTCACCGAGCCCATCGCCAGCGTCTGATCCGCCCCGACCACCAGACGCGACGGCTGCTTGAATGAGACTGCGCTCGCCTTCTCCCATGACAACAGCAGCGCCAGCTCATCCGGATCCCGCTTGCCGCCCATGGCGCGCTCGATCGCCCGCTCGTCGATGCTGGCATGGACGATTTCGATCGGAATTCCCGCGGCGCTGAGCATGGTGCGCCGTGCGAGGCTCTTGGAAGCCAGGATCAGCGGCGCGGGAGCGGACCAGAATTGCATCGTGCCGGTGTTCCGAAAAAGCCGTTAATAGGTCGGCGCGCGACGGCGGTCGCTGAGAAGTTGCAGCACCGCCGCGGCGGTTTCCTCGATCGATCGGCGGGACACATCGATCAGCGGCCAGTTATGGCGTGCGCAGAGCTTGCGCGAGAAATTGATTTCCTCCGCCACTGCCTGCCGATCGATATAGGCCGCGTCGTTGTGGTGCGCGTTCAAGCCCAGAAGCCTGTTCTGCCGGATCTGCACAATGCGCTCCGGGCTGGCGAATAACCCGACCACCAGCGGCTTCGTCAAGGCTTCAAGCTCCGGCGGCACCGGGACCCCGGGCACCAGCGGATAATTTCCGGTCTTGATGCCACGGTTGGCGAGATAGATCGAGGTCGGGGTTTTCGAGGTCCGCGACACCCCGACGAGAACCACATCGGCCTGCTCTAGGTCCTCCACATGCTGGCCGTCGTCGTGCAGCATCGTGTAGTTAAGCGCGTCGATCCGCTTGAAATATTCGACATTCAGCGTGTGCTGGGCGCCCACCCGGGGCGTCGTGCTCTCGCCAAGGTAGGACTGGAACACGCGCAGCACCGGGCCGAGAATGGACCGGCAGGGCAGGCTCAGCTCTTCGCATTTCTTTTCCAGCCGGTCGATCAGCTCGGGGTCCAGCAGGGTGTAGAGCACGATCCCCGGCGCTTCCTCGATCTCGTTCAGCACGCGGTCGAGCTGCTTCTGCGTCCTGATCAGCGGATAGACATGCTCGATCGGCGAGATATGCGCGTATTGCGCGGCGGCCGCATGCGCCACCGTGGTCAGGGTCTCGCCGGTGGAGTCGGAGACGAGGTGGAGATGGAAATAGCTCGGATTTCGATGCGGCAAAGGCGGGATCCAGCGCGGTCTATGCACAGGATGGGCTGTGCGATGGTGGGGAGAAGGCCATGCCCAAGCCCAAAGCGCAAGGCTTTGGGGCCGCAGCCGGTCACGGCTATCCACGCCACTGCCCGGTTGGACAGATTCCGCAAAATTGCCGATGCTGATGTTGATCGCTGGTACATTGCGTCGATCGTCTTGGATAAGGTCGGCGCATGCCTTTTCGATTCAACGCGATAGACCCTGTTGACGGATGTGAACAAGCTCTGCGGAGAAACGGGGATTTGTGCGCAAGTGACTCGCAGAATTGCCTGAACGACTCGTGAGTCCAATCAACCGCGTAAAAGAAACTGAAGAGAAGATTCTTAGATTCTTTAAGGAAAGGACGCCGGTGGTGAGTGCCGTTGTGAACAAGCCCCTGCTCAATGTTCTGGACGGCCGACGCGAGCCCGTCCCTCCGGTCTGGATGATGCGCCAAGCGGGACGCTACCTTCCCGAGTATCGCGCAACGCGCGAAAAGGCGGGTTCGTTCCTCAAGCTGTGCTTCAATCCGGAGCTTGCTGCCGAAGTGACGCTGCAGCCGATCCGAAGGTTCCATTTCGACGCTGCGATTTTGTTCTCCGACATCCTGGTGATTCCCTACGCACTCGGTCGCAAGGTCGATTTTGTGGCCGGCGAGGGTCCACAGCTCGAGGCAATCGAGTTGCCGGAAACGGTCCAGACGATCCGCCGCGAGGTCGACCACGGCTTGCTCGACCCGATTTACGAAACCATCGCGCGGGTGAAGCCGCAATTGCCGGATCGCGTTGCGTTTCTCGGCTTCTGCGGGGCGCCCTGGACAGTGGCAACCTACATGATCGCGGGGCACGGCACGCCGGACCAGGCGCCGGCGCGGCTATTCGCCTACCGGCATCCGGATGCCTTCGACGAACTGATCAATGTGCTGGTGAAGGCCTCGACCACGTATCTGATCCGTCAGCTCCAGGCCGGCGTCGATGCGGTGCAGATTTTCGATACCTGGGCCGGCGTATTGCCGCCGGAGGAATTCGCCCGCTGGTCGATCGCGCCGACGCGCCGCATTGTGCTCGGCGTGCGGGACGTCATTCCCGACGCTAAGATCATCGGCTTTCCGCGCGGCGCTGGCGCATCGCTCGAGCGCTATGCCAGCGAAGTGCCGGTCAATGCGGTCGGGATGGACTGGATGATCGATAAGACCTTTGCCCGCGAGCGCGTGCAGACGCTCAAGCCGGTCCAGGGCAATCTCGATCCGCTGGTCCTGATCGCCGGCGGCGGGGCGCTCGACCGTTCGGTGGACGATGTGATGCGCGCATTCTCGGACGGCCCGTTCATCTTCAATCTTGGCCACGGCATCACGCCGGACACCCCGATCGCGCATGTCGAGCAGATGCTCCGCCGGGTGAGGGGCAGCTAATGCGCGCCCCGGAATGACGCATTAGCGGAGACCCCATGCTCTTCCTCTGGCTGAAATCCTTCCACATCATCGCGGTGATCGCCTGGATGGCGGGGATGCTCTATCTGCCGCGGCTGTTCGTCTATCACTGCGACGCCGAGCCGGGCTCGAAGCAGTCCGAGACCTTCAAGGTCATGGAGCGGCGCCTGCTCAAGGCGATCATCAATCCGGCGATGATCGCGACCTGGATTCTCGGCCTGTGGCTCGCCTGGGAGGCCGGATTTTTCAGGTCCGGATGGCTGCACTGGAAATTGTTGCTGGTCCTGGTGCTGTCCGGAATCCATGGCTGGTTCGTGCGCCTGACCCGGGATTTCGCCCATGACCGCAACCGGCACAGCCAAAGATTCTACAGGATTATCAATGAGGTACCGACGGTCCTCATGGTCCTGATCGTACTCCTCGTGGTGCTCAAGCCGTTCTGATGTCAACAGCTGCCGGCCCTGTCACAGAACCGCCACTTGCGAAATTGAAGCGCTGTCCGTATCTTCTGTACATCCCCCCGAACGCAGGCGGATGTCAGACAGCGCCACCGGTGTATCCGTAAAGCGCAAGCATCAGCCGGGGCGTATTGCCCGTCAGCGAACAAGACTTTCGGCACGACCTCCCGGCAAAGACCTGCGAAATCCTCTTTCGGAATTGCCGCCGCTGTTTCGATTTTTCGTCTGGCGCCGGTGATCCTCATCCCAAGGACTGCCCCCGATGCGGGAAGTAAAGCTTCAAGACCTCAAAACCAAAACCCCCGTCGAACTTCTCTCCTTCGCCGAAGAGCAGGAGATCGAAAATGCCAGCACCCTGCGCAAGCAGGAGCTGATGTTCGCGATCCTCAAGCAGCTTGCCGCCAAGGAAATCGATATCGTCGGTGAAGGCGTCGTCGAGGTTCTCTCCGACGGCTTCGGTTTCCTGCGATCGCCGGAAGCCAATTACCTGCCCGGCCCGGACGACATCTACGTCTCCCCCTCGCAGATCCGCCGCTTCGGCCTGCGTACCGGCGATACCGTCGAGGGCCATATCCGCTCGCCGAAGGAAGGCGAACGCTATTTCGCCCTGCTCAAGGTCAACACGATCAACTTCGAGGACCCCGACAAGGCGCGCCACAAGATCAACTTCGACAACCTGACGCCGCTTTATCCCGACGAGCGGCTCAAGATGGAGCACGACGATCCGACCAAGAAGGATCTGTCGGCCCGCGTCATCGACATCGTCGCCCCGATCGGCAAGGGCCAGCGCGCCCTGATCGTGTCACCGCCGCGCACGGGCAAGACCGTGCTCTTGCAGAACATCGCGCATTCGATCACGGCGAACCATCCCGAGTGCTACCTGATCGTGCTGCTCATCGACGAGCGGCCGGAGGAAGTCACCGACATGCAGCGCTCGGTGAAGGGTGAGGTGGTGTCGTCCACCTTCGACGAGCCTGCCTCGCGTCACGTCGCCGTCGCCGAGATGGTTATCGAGAAGGCCAAGCGCCTGGTCGAACACGGCCGCGATGTCGTGATCCTGCTCGATTCGATTACCCGCCTCGGCCGCGCCTACAACACCGTGGTGCCGTCATCCGGCAAGGTGCTGACCGGCGGTGTCGACGCCAACGCCCTGCAGCGGCCGAAGCGCTTCTTCGGCGCCGCGCGCAATATCGAGGAAGGTGGCTCGCTGACGATCATCGCTACCGCGCTGATCGATACCGGCTCGCGCATGGACGAAGTGATCTTCGAAGAGTTCAAGGGCACCGGTAACTCCGAACTCATCCTCGACCGCAAGGTCGCCGACAAGCGCACCTTCCCGGCGATCGACATCACCCGCTCCGGCACCCGCAAGGAAGAGCTGCTCACCGATCCGCAGCAGCTCAAGAAGATGTATGTGCTCCGCCGTATCCTCAATCCGATGGGCACGATGGACGCCATCGACTTCCTGCTCGACAAGCTCCGTAACACCAAGAACAACGCGGAATTCTTCGAAAGCATGAATACGTGATTGCCGCGTTATCGCGCGACATTGAGAGGCCGGGCCAAAAGCCCGGCCTTTTTCGTTCGGCGAGCGGCGTGCAGCGCGGTGTTTTCACCAGCGGGCGATCACCGCTCAAAATATAAGCGCGCACTGACTCAAATTCGTGCGCCGCAAGTCGCACTTCACTAACGCTTTCGCAACGCGCGCCGTGCGATGCCCGCTGTCGTCGATGAGGCCGGCATCGATTCGGAAGTGCAAATGACTCAGAGATCCAACAGGCCCGCATTCTGGCTCGCGGTCCCAGCCTTCGTCGCGGCGATCGCGGCGGTCGGCTTTTACAGCATGTTCGGCTGGCTGGCCGGCGTTGGCGGCGCCGCCATCGGTGCATTGTGCGTCGGATGGTTCGCGGAGAACCGCCTGTCTCATCTCGTCGCCGGGCTGGTGCGGATTGCGCGTGGCGATCGCTTTGCGGGTCTGCCGGATGCTGTCGGCGACGGCAGCGTACAGCGTTTCGGCGAAGCCGCCGAAGCGATGCGCCAGGCGCTGAGCCGGGCCGAGGATCTTGCGATCGATCGCGACCGCCGGGTTACCGAATCGCGGCTGCGTCAGGCCGGGCGGCTGTTCATCACGCGGCGCTTCCAGGCCGCGATCGGCGACGTGATGGAGGCGCTGACCGGTGCCGGCGAACGCATCCGGATCACGGCCGCGGATCTCGCGGTTCGTAATCGGCAGATGTCAGACCGGGTGTCGAACGCCGCCCAATCGGCGGAAGCCGCCGCGATCGACGCGGCCAAGGTTGCGGGGGCGGCGCGCGAGGTACGCGACATCGTGCTGCGCTCCGGCGAGCATGTGCAGGCCGCGCGCGACGCCACGGCCCGCACGGCGGCGGAGCTCCGTCACGCCGACAAGACGGTCCACAGCCTGTTCGATGCCGCGCAGCAGATCGACGTGGTGATCAAACTCATCCAGTCGATCGCCGGTCAAACCTCGCTGCTGGCGTTGAACGCCACCATTGAGGCAGCGCGGGCCGGCGAATCCGGGCGCGGCTTTGCGGTGGTCGCAAGCGAGGTGAAGGAACTCGCCAATCAGACCGCGAACGCCACCAAGGAAATCCGCGCGCAGATCGCCAGCATTCAGAACGCGGTGAAGCAGACCGCGGACGCGATCGGCGCGGTGGCTTCGAGCGTCGAGGCAACGAGCGCGGTGAACCGGGATCTCAACGCCATTCTCGAGCAGCAATTGGCCGGGCTCGACCATATCGGCGACGAGGCCAATCGTGTCGCGGTGACGGTGTCGGAGGCCTTGCCCGATATTCAGCGCGCGATCACGGAAGTGTCACAGGCGGGCGAATCCGTGATGGGGACGGCGGACGATCTCGCCGCGCGCTCACAGGCGCTGATCGAATCGATCGGCGGCTATTTCAAGGAGCTGGATCACGGCGCCATCCGCATCGGCATCCTGCATTCATTGTCGGGCACGCTGACCGCGGCGGAGCGGCCGCTGCAGCGCTTGCTGGTGATGCTGATCGAGCAGATCAACGAGGAAGGCGGACTGTTGCACCGGCCGGTCGAGGCGGTGATCGCCGATCCCGCCTCCGAACCGAAGCGTTATGCCGAGCACGCCGAGCGGATGCTGGCGGAGCAGGACATCGCCGTGATGTTTGGCTGCTGGAGCTCGGCCTCGCGCAAGCAGGTGATCCCGGTTCTGGAGCGGCACGGCGCGCTGTTGTTTTATCCGAGCCAGTATGAGGGCGAGGAACAGTCGCCGCATGTGTTCTATACCGGCGCGACGCCGCGCCAGCAGGCGTTGCCGGCCGTGGATTTCCTGCTCGACCGGGGCCGGCGCCGCTTCATCCTTGTCGGTACCGACTACGTCTATCCGCGCACGACGAATGCGATCCTGAAGAACTATCTCGCCTCGCGCGGCGTGCTGGCTGATGACGTGATCGAAATGTATGTGCCGCTCGGCGAACGCTTTTGGCGTGAACCCGTGGCGCAGATCGCGAAGTTCGGTGCGCGCGGCAACACCGCCATTGTCTCGACGATCTCCGGCGATTCCAATGTGCATTTCTTCCGCGAATATGCGCAGCAGGGTCTGTCGCCGGCGTCGCTGCCGGTGATGACATTGTCGATCGGCGAACGCGAACTCGCTTCGCTTCGCGACGTGCCCATGCAGGGGCATTTTGCCGGCTGGAGTTATTTCGCAGCGATCGATCAGCCCGCGAACCGCGATTTCGTCGCGCAATGGCGCGACTATAGCGACGACGCCGCGGCGATGCCGAACGACGCGATGGAGGCAACGCTGATCGGCTTTCGAATGTGGGCCGCAGCGGTGCAACGCGCCGGCACGACGGATG
>Ga0182743_1004749_pt1 | contig 10076 bp, 9 predicted proteins | sample eDN3rd30CKraftOP_FD_128522 | JGI IMG/M metagenome (GOLD analysis project Ga0182743, IMG submission 128522) | Enriched Organic Plus compost microbial communities from Emeryville, California, USA - eDNA 3rd pass 30_C Kraft OP (version 2) (version 2) ... | reverse complement strand
CGAGCAGGACATCACCCCGGTCGTCAGGAACGCACCGACGCATCCTTCGTTCGTGCCGATGCAGGGACGCGGTGCTCCGTTGCGGCCCGGATCGAGCGTCTTGGACACGAGCTCCGGTTCGGCGATCAGCGGACGCACCATCGACACCAGATCGGCCAGGCCGTCCGCGACCACGTGATCGGCGAGATCGAGCGTCATGAGACGGCCCGTGACGATCGTGGGCACCGTGAGTTGACCTGTCACCGTGGCAGCGTCGTCGAGTTCGTAGCCCAGCGGGGCCTCGTGAGTCGCGAAGATGCGGTGATACCGGTGATATCCACCGGTGGACAGATCGACGAAGTCGACCCGCGGCTCCAGGCGTGCGGCGATCTCAGCGGTGTCGGCGGGCCGAAGACCGCCCGGCACGTCGTCGTCGACGCTCAGGCGCAGGCCGACGACGAACCGAGAGCTCACGGCCGATCGGACCGCGTCGAGCACCTCTTCGACGATCCTGAGGCGGCCGCCGAGGTCACCCCCGTACCGGTCATCACGATGATTCGTGGCCGGAGAGAGGAACTGCGACAACAGGTAGCCGTGCGCCGCATGGATCTCGACGCCGTCGAGCCCACCCAGCTCCGCGCGTGCCGCGGCGGCGGCGAACGCGGCCACGACCTCGTCGATCATCGCCGCCGACATCGTCAGCGGGGCGACTCCGACCCAGGGATTGGCGATCTCACTGGCGGACCAGGGCTGGTGACCGGGCAGGGCACGGGCGGGCCCCGCGTGCCAGAGCTGTTGCATCACCGCACTGCCCTCGTCATGAAGGGCTTCGGAGATCCGGCGGTAGCCCGCCACCACGCGATCGTCACCCGCCGGGATCGACGACGGGCTGAGCGGGTGCACGCCGCCGACGCCGAGGATCGTCAGCGCCACCCCGTGGGACGCCCGAGCACGGTGGTACTCGATCAGCGCATCGGACTCGTCGACCCACGGCAACCCGATGTTGTGGGGTCCTCGCACGAGCCGATTGCGCAGGTTGAGCGGCCCGAGCGGCAACGGCGACAGCACATGGTCAAGCATCGCTTCACCGCCGCGCCAAGTCGCAATACATGGCGTCAGATTATCTACGGCACTGACGCTCCGCAAGCACTCGTCGATCAGGGGTTGGAGAATCCGCCGGGAATGCAGGGAGTTTCAACGAACATGCGGACAGACCAAGGGATTCAGGCCGAACTTGTGATTGACATCACCGCGATCTGGGCCCAGAGTAGTCGTGATAATCCGGGGTCAGGATTTCTAAGGAGCAAAGGTGATGAAGCGTCGTTCCCCCCTCGTGGCCGCCATGGCCGCCACGATCCTGCTCGCCGTGTCTGCATGCGGCGGGTCCTCAGACAAGGCGTCCAGCGACGGCAACTGCGATGACGGCGATCCGATCCGCATCGGCGCGGTTCTCGAACTGACGGGGCCGGTGGCGGAGGTGTCACAGCAGCAACTCCAAGGCGCCGAACTGGCCGTCAAGGAACTCAACGCCGGCGACGGCGTCATGGGCCGCTGTGTCGAACTCATCGACAAGGACTCGGAGAACGATCCGACGAAGGCCGCCGCGGTCACCCGAGAACTGATCGACCGCGAGGAGGTCAACGCCCTGATCGGTCCGGTCAACAGCGGCCCCCAGGGCGCCAGCATCGAGGTCAGCAAGGAGACCGACACCCTGCAGATCATCGGAGCACTCGCCGACATCGACTACGCCTCGTACCCGTTCGTGTTCCGCGCCGAGTTCGCGTCCAAGCAGGTCGGCCCGGGCTTCGTCTCGTTCGTCGACGAGCTCGGCAAGAAGAAGATCGGCATCCTGGCCTCGAATGACGCCTTCGGCACCAGCATCGCCGACTCGGTCCAGGCCACCGCCAAGGAGCAGGGCGTCACCCTGGCCAAGACCGAGTTCTTCGACCCGCAGTCGGTCGACCTGCTGCCCCAGGTGCGCTCGGTCCGCGACTCCGGCGCCGACGTGGTCGTGGTCGTCGCGACCGGACAGACCGGCATCTCGCTGCTCAACGCACGCAAGGAACTGAAGTGGGATGCCCCCGTGCTCGGCTTCTCCGGCATCGCGACGCCCGAGATCGTCGAGGGTGTCGGCGAGGCGGGCATGAAGGATGTCTACGTCACGCTCAACTACGACAAGCTGGTCCGCGATCCCGGTGCCGCGGCTCCGGCGGACGCCAAGGTCGTGGACTTCATCGCCAAGCTGAAGAAGGCCCGCAACGAAGATCCGCTGAAGCTCAACATCCAGTGGCCGACGGGCGGCTACGACATGGTCATGCTGCTGGCGTCGGCCATGAACGAGGCCGACAGCACCGATCCGGAGAAGGTCCGCGACGCCCTGTACGCGAACGGCTTCGACGGGGTCAAGTCGACCTACAAGGCATCCGACGGCGATCACGACATGATCCCCGACGACCAACTGGCCTTCGTCGTGGCCGGATCCCTGAAGGACGGCACGCTGGAACGCGTCGCCGCACAGTGATCCGGCGGGCGGGGGTGGGGGAACTCCCCCACCCCCGCCTCCACCACGACCACCAAGGGAGCTGACCACGATGACGTGGGTACTCGAAACCACCATGATCGGGCTGACGACCGGCGCCGTCTACGCCTTGATCGCCATGGGCTACAACGTCGTGTTCGCCACGACCGGTGTCCTGAACTTCGCCCACGGCGAGTTCTTCATGGGCGGCATGATGATCGGCGCGTTCCTGTTCGTCACCGTCGGCCTCCCCGCGCCGGTCGCCCTCCTGGCCACGGTCCTGATCGGCGCTCTCGCGGGCATCATCGAGGAGCGGCTCGCCGTGCGCGGGGCGATCGAGAAGGGCACAGGCCTCGGGTCCTCGGGCTGGGTTCTGTCGACGCTCGGCTTCGGCATCATCATCCAGGCGGGCATCACGCTGTGGCGGGGCCCGGAACTGCGGACCTTCCCCTCGTTCATGCCGTTCGACTCGATCACGATCTTCGACGTGACGATCACATCGCAGCGGATCCTGATCATCGTGGCGGCCCTGGCCGTCGGTGCCGCGATGTACATCTTCCTCGAGAAATCACTCCTGGGCCGTGCGCTCGGCGCGGTCGAACAGGATCCCGATGCGGCCCGTCTACGCGGCATCCCGGTGGTCCGCCTCGGCGTCATCGCGTTCGCGATCGGCGGCGGCCTCGGAGCCCTCGCCGGCTTCCTGACCGCGCCGCTCAGCGCGGCGGTCTCCTCCGTCGGCCTGGTCTTCGGCCTCAAGGGCTTCATCGCGGCCGCCGTCGGCGGCATCCCGTCCATCAAGGGCGCCTTGATCGCCGGATTCGGCCTCGGCCTGCTCGAGGTGTTCGGGGTCGCCTGGCTCGGCGCGGGCTACCGCGACGCGATCGTCTTCGGTGCCTTGATCGTGGTGTTGATGATCCGGCCTGCCGGCCTGTTCGGCGCCGGCGTGGTGAGGGCGGTCTGATGGAGAAGTTCACGTTCGGCGCTCCCGCGAGCCGCCTTCGCTATCTCGGGCTGCTGACCCTCGCACTGCTGATCGCCGGCCCTCAGGTCTTCGCCACGCTCTTCAGCGGGCTGACCAGCCTCATCGTGGCACCGTTCACCGGCAGCGTCGAGTTCACCTCGAGCCGGTACGAGATCTTCAACGCCGAGCTGCTACTGATCTACGTCGTCGTCGTTCTGGGACTCAACCTGATCTTCCAGGCCGGCATGATCTCACTCGGGCACAGCGCGTTCTTCCTGTTCGGCGCGTACGGGGTCGGCCTGCTGACGATCAAGGCCGACTGGTCGTTCTGGCTCGCCATGCCCACCGCGGCCGTGATCGCCGGACTCATCGGGCTGGTGCTCGGAGCGCCGGCGTTGCGGCTCGGGCTCTTCACGCTCGCGATGGTGACGATGGGCTACGGCATCGTGTCCGAGGACATGCTGCTGGAGTGGCGATCGATCACCGGCGGCGGCGACGGCCTCGCCGGCGTCGAGAAGCCGGCCCCGTTCGACTCGATCGAGTCCTACTACTGGCTCGTGGTCATCGTCGTCGTGGTGGTGTTCCTGTTCACCCGCAACTGGTTGCGCTCACCGATCGGTCGCGCCGGCAAGGCCACGGCCGACAACGAGGTCGCCGCGGGCAGCGTCGGGATCGACGTCCGCGTGGTCAAGCTGCGCGCCTTCGTGGTGTCGGGCACGATCGCCGGACTCGGTGGGGCGTTGTACGCCCCCTTGATCGGATTCCTCTCCCCCGGGGCGTTCACGGTCGACCTGGCGGTCCTGTTCCTGCTCATGGTGCTGTTGGGTGGGGGTGGCACCGTCATCGGCCCCATCATCGGCGCGTTCGTGCTGTTCCGGATCCCGTTGGCGGTCGAGGACATCACGGGTGAGGCCGGCAACGTCAGCCTGCTCGTGTACGGCGTCGTCCTGATCGCGTCGGTCCACCTGGTGCCCCAGGGCTTCATGAGCGCCTGGTGGTTCCTGCGCGCCCGCTTCGGCCGCTCGGACGACCGGGCCGAGCGCATCGTCCAGGAGACCTCCGACGACGCGGCGTTCGAGTCGGTCCTGGCCCAACTGCCACGACCCGAGGACGCCCGCCAGCTCGACGCCCGCGGACTTCGCCGGCGGATGGGCGGTGTCCAGGCCGTCGACGGCGTCGATCTGGCGGTCGACACCGGGCAGGTGCACGCCCTCATCGGACCGAACGGTTCCGGCAAGACCACGACGCTCAATCTGCTGTCGGGCTATGTCGAGCCCGACCAGGGCACATTCGAGCTGAAGGGACAGCCCGTCGCCGCCGCCGGCCACGTCCGTGCGCGTGCCGGCCTGGGCCGTACGTTCCAGACGCCGTTGCTCTTCGACGGCATGTCGTGCGTCGAGAACGTCCTGGTCGCACTCGACCGGCATCGTCAGGCCTCGAATCTGGCCTACCTGCTCCGCTTGCCCGCAGCGCGCCGCGAGGAGCGTCTGCACTGGCGACGAGCGTGCGAGATCCTGGCGGCGGTCGGACTGCACGATCCGGAGCGGCGCGCCGATGTCCTCCCACCGGGCGAGCGCCGACTCCTGGAGCTGGCACGGCTGGTGGCCGCGCGCCCCTCGGTCGTGCTCATGGACGAGCCCGCGGCAGGTCTGACCCACGCCGAGATCGAGCACCTCGAACGTATGGTGCGCGTCATGGCGTCGGCCGGCATCAGCGTCGTGCTGGTCGAGCATCACGTCGATCTGGTCCTCAGACTCGCCGATACGGTGACCGTGCTCGACTTCGGCAAGGTCATCGCGCACGGCAGCCCCGCCGAGGTTCGAGAGCATCCCGACGTCGTGGCGGCCTACCTGGGCACGTCGACCGCGTCAGGGACCGAAGGAGGCGTCTCATGAGCCTGCTGTCGATCCGCGAACTGAACGCGGGCTACGGGCTCGTCCCGGTGCTGCACGACGTGTCGCTCGAGGTCGCCGAAGGCGAGATCATGACCGTGATCGGCTCCAACGGCGCCGGCAAGTCAACGCTGCTGCGAACCATCAGCGGCCTGACCGACGTGAGGTCGGGCTCGGTCACGATGGACGGCCGCGAGCTGACCGGTGGGTCTCCCGCCGTCGTGGGCCGTGCCGGCATCGCACATGTGCCGGAGAACCGCCGGGTCTTCGCGGCCCACTCGGTCGAGGACAACCTGCATCTCGGGGCATACGTGCGAGGGGCGTCGCGGCGCGAGCTGGCTGTCGACACCGCACGCGTCTACGAACAGTTCCCTGTGCTCGGCGAGCGGCACCGACAGAAGGCCGGAACGCTCTCCGGGGGCGAACAGCAGATGCTCGCGATCGGCATGGCGCTCATGGCCAGACCCCGGCTGATGCTGCTCGACGAACCCTCACTGGGTCTGGCGCCGATCGTGGTGGAACGCGTCTTCGCCGCGATCTCGGATCTGGCCCGCGACGGCATGACGATCCTGCTGATCGAGCAGTTCGCTCACGCTGCGCTGCAGATCGCCGATCACGGCGTGGTGCTGCACCTCGGCGAGGTCATCGCAAGCGGTGACGCTGCCTCATTGCAACAAGATGACGCCGTGCGTCGCGCCTACCTGGGATAGTTCGCATCCGGACCGAGCAGGACCCGCTCCCCCTGAGGGAGCGGGTCCTGCTCGGTCGGTCTGAAGCTTGACGCTCAGTCCCAATCGATGATGCGGGCGACGACCGGCTGATGGGCGTCCCAGTCGATGACACCGGGCCTGGCGACGTCCCAGTCGATGACCGCCGGCTTGGCCTTGACGACCTTCGCCTGGACGGCGTGATCTCGCGGAGCGGCGTTCGCGGCGGGAGCCACGCCCACGGTCGCGAAGGCCGCGACGAATACGGCAGCTGCAATGCGCTTGATGAACACGGGACACCTTCTCATTCTGGGCATGGGCCGCAGCTGGGGCTGAACTGCTTCTACGATTCTGGCCCGGCGGCGAGCGAGCGTCAACCGGACCGGCAGCGCCCTGTGGATCACAGGACGTTGTTGACCCGCTGCCCCGGTGGCGACGACTCGAGCCACGACAGCAGGCCCGTCAGCGCGCCCGCGCTCATCGCCAGCTGACCCACCCCGAGGTCATTGGACGTGCCGACCACCACATGATCGGCGTGCAGCACATGCACTTCATCGCCCGTCGGCGCTCGTCGGCCCTCGACCTCGACTTCGCCGCGCACGAACCGGTAGCGCGGGCGCAACGAGGCCGAGAACGTCCGATACCAGTGCAGCTGCGGACCGCTGTAGATCGCGAAACCGAGCACCCAGCCCGCGTGCCGCGTGGCGCTGCGATTGACGCTCATGTCGAAAGCCGCGCCCGATCGCCGGATCAGCACGCGCCGCCGGACCACGAGCCAGGCCACCGCGGCCAGGAGCAGCGCCAAGATGAGCGCCAGGGAGTCCACGAACCACAACCACAGTGGCACAGTGCACCCCCTTCAAGGTCAGACGAGCAGTGACTTGGCCTCGGCTCGACGGACGGCATCCTCATCGCCGGCTTTGCGCGCGGCCGACAACTCGGCCTCGACAGCCGCCTTGTCGAGCTCGCCGGCCAGCGAGATGTCCTCGCTCAGCACCGACACGTGATCGTCGGCGACCGACAAGAACCCCTCGGCGACCACGGCCCGGACCACGTCGCCACCCTCGGCCGGGTGGATCGTGACGACCCCCGGCACGAGGAGCGACAGCAGCGGAGCGTGACCCCGCAGCACGCCGAGGTCGCCCTCGACCGTGCGTGCGGAGATCTCGGAGGCCTGGCCCGACCACACCACGCGGTCGGCGGCCACCAGCTCGATCTGCAGAATGTCAGCCATGATCAGAGGTTCTTCTGGATCTCGGCCCACTTGGCGTCGACGTCGTCCAGACCGCCGCACATGAAGAACGCCTGCTCGGCCACGTGGTCGTAGTCGCCGTCGCAGATCTTCGTGAACGCGTCGATGGTCTCGTCGATCGGAACCGTCGAGCCCTCGATACCGGTGAACTGCTTGGCCACGTACGTGTTCTGGCTCAGGAAGCGCTGGATACGACGGGCTCGCGACACGATCGTCTTGTCCTCTTCGGACAGCTCATCGACACCGAGGATCGCGATGATGTCCTGCAGCTCCTTGTTGCGCTGCAGGATGCCCTTGACCCGGTTGGCCGTGTCGTAGTGGTCCTGAGCGATGTAGCGCGGGTCCAGGATGCGCGACGTCGACGTCAGCGGATCCACGGCCGGGTAGATGCCCAGCGACGCGATCTCACGCGACAGCTCGGTCGTGGCGTCCAGGTGAGCGAACGTCGTGGCCGGGGCCGGATCGGTGTAGTCGTCGGCCGGCACGTAGATCGCCTGCAGCGACGTGATCGAGTGACCGCGCGTCGACGTGATCCGCTCCTGCAGGACGCCCATCTCGTCGGCCAGCGTCGGCTGGTAGCCCACCGCCGAGGGGACGCGGCCCAGCAAGGTCGAGACCTCGGAGCCGGCCTGCGTGAACCGGAAGATGTTGTCGATGAACAGCAGCACGTCCTGGCCCTGGACGTCGCGGAAGTACTCCGCCATCGTCAGCGCCGACAGGGCCACGCGCAGACGCGCTCCCGGGGGCTCGTCCATCTGGCCGAAGACCAGCGCCACCTTGTCGAGGACGCCCGCCTCCTCCATCTCGGCGATCAGGTCGTTGCCCTCACGGGTACGCTCGCCGACACCGGCGAACACCGACACGCCGTCGTGGTCCTTGGCGACGCGAGCGATCATCTCCTGGATCAGCACAGTCTTGCCGACGCCTGCACCACCGAACAGGCCGATCTTGCCGCCCTGCACGTACGGCGTCAGCAGGTCGATGACCTTGATGCCGGTCTGGAACATCTGGGTCTTGGACTCCAGCTGGTCGAACGCCGGCGCCTTGCGGTGGATGCCCCAGCGCTCCTTGACGTCGAGCGTCTCGCCCTCTTCGAGGTTCATCACGGCGCCGGTGGTGTTGAACACCTTGCCGAGCGTGATGTCGCCGACCGGCACCGTGATGGGGCCGCCGGTGTCGGTGACCGTCGCGCCGCGCACGACGCCGTCGGTCGGACGCAGGCTGATGGCGCGGACCATACCGTCGCCGATGTGCTGGGCCACCTCGAGCGTCAGGGTCTCCTTGACCCCGGCGACCTCGGTGTCGACCGTCAGCGCGTTGTAGATCTCGGGCATCTGGTCACTGGGGAACTCGACGTCGAGCACCGGGCCGATGACCCGGGCGACGCGGCCCGTGGTGCCGCCGGTGGTGGCGTCGGTCTCTTCGACAGTTGCAGTCATGTTCTCTCTCACTCCTCAGCGGAATCGGCCAGCGCATTAGCGCCACCGACGATCTCGCTGATCTCCTGTGTGATGCCGGCCTGGCGGGCCTGGTTGGCGATGCGGGTGTACTTCTCGATGAGGTCCTGCGCGTTGTCGGTCGCGGACTTCATGGCCTTCTGACGTGCTGCGAGCTCCGAGGCGGCGGCCTGCAGCATGCAGTAGTAGATGCGGCTGTGCACGTACTTGGGCAGCAGCGCGTCGAGCACCTCGTGGGCCGAGGGCTCGAACTCGTACAGCGGCAGCAGATCGTCGGCGGCCGGTGCTTCGGTGCCCTCGACGACCTCGAGCGGCAGCAGCCGGATGACATCGGGCTCCTGGACCATCATCGAGCGGAACCGGGTGAACACGATGTGCAGCTCGTCGACCGCTAGGGCTGGGTCTACGGCCTGCTCATCGGTCTCGTCGGCATTGAACGACGCGACCAGGGTGTTGCCGATCTCGCGGGCATTGGAGTACTCCGGCTTGTCGGAGAACCCGGTCCACGACGAGACGAACTCGCGGCCGCGGAAGTTGAAGTACGCCTCCGCCTTGCGACCCGTCAGGTAGTAGTCGACCTGCTTGCCCTCACCGCTGAGCTTCTCACCGAGGCGCTCGGCCTCCTTGAGCACCGACGAGGAGTAGGACCCAGCCAGTCCGCGGTCGCTGGAGATGATCAGCACCGCGGCCTTGGTGGGGTTCTCCCGTTCGGTGGTCAGCGGGTGGTCGACGTTCGAGAACGTCGCCACCGCCGACACCGCTCGGGTCAGCTCCCGGGCATACGGAGCCGCCGCCGCCGCGTGCTGCTGCGCCTTGATGATGCGCGACGCAGCGATCAGCTCCATGGCGCGCGTGATCTTCTTGGTCGACTCGGTCGCCCTGATCTTCGCGCGAAGCTCGCGTACGGATGCTGCCATGTGGGGTCAGCCTCGCTTCTGCTTGACGATCTGCTCCTGCTCGACGTCCTCGTCGGCGAGAGCCTCGAACTCCTCGTGACCGGCCTTGATCGACTGACCCTCGCTGGTCTGGAACTGGTCGAGGAACGAGTCGTAGGCCTGCTCGAGCGCCTGCTCGTTGTCGTCCTCGAACTTGCCCGACTCGCGGATCGCGTCGAGCACGCCACCGTGCGAGCGCTTGACGTAGTCGAGGAACTCGGTCTCGAACCGGCTGATGTCGGCGACCGGGACCGCGTCGAGCTTGCCCGTGGTGGCGGCCCAGATGGACACGACTTGGTTCTCGACGGGGAACGGTGCGTACTGACCCTGCTTGAAGAGCTCCATGATGCGCTGACCACGAGCGAGCTGCTGCTT
>Ga0182743_1004748_pt1 | contig 10077 bp, 7 predicted proteins | sample eDN3rd30CKraftOP_FD_128522 | JGI IMG/M metagenome (GOLD analysis project Ga0182743, IMG submission 128522) | Enriched Organic Plus compost microbial communities from Emeryville, California, USA - eDNA 3rd pass 30_C Kraft OP (version 2) (version 2) ... | reverse complement strand
CCGCTGAAGAGAACAGCGTCCAGGCAGTTGCGATCGCCAACCGTGCGGCCAACAATCAGCTGGCAGTCCACGCAAACGCCATCCGTGCACCTGAAGGCTTCAATGGTGAAGAGGGCGAAGGGCCGAGGATTGTCGGGCCGGCTCAATATGATGACTTCGGTACGCTGAGCGTGTCCGCGCCGTTCGGCGTTCAGAATGGACAGCGGTTCGAGATGCCGGTGAGCGCGACGGCCGCCCGCAGTGCTACGCGGATCAAGACCACTGGCGATATCGTCGAATCGCGCGTTGCCGCGCAGGATAATATCGCGACGGTGGCGGCCACCGGAAACCGCGCCGCCAATGAACTGGTGCTCGATGCCAACAGCATCGCTACGGCCGCCGATCTTAATTCGGCCCAGACGGGTTATGGCGACGTCCAGGCCAGCATCGGTGATCATTATGACCGGGCTGGCGTGCGCGTTATGACGCATGGCGATGTCATCGACTCAAGCGTGCAGGTGGCCGGGAACGATGTTCGGGCCAGCGCTATCGCTAATGACGTTTCCAACAGTCTGGCTGTCAACGGCAATGAAGTCAGCAACGCGAGCGGCCATTACGATGCGGTTGCGGGGCAAGAATATGCCGGGTTCCTCGCCTCCGCCGACTATGCGCTGGCGAACTTCCAGAACGTGGGGTCCGTAGGAGGCACGGGCGAGGAAGGTAGCGAGACCAGCGGCTTTCGTTCTCTCATCTCCTCTGACGTCGTCGGTAGTTTTGCGGCTCGCGGCAACAGCCTGATCGATTCCTCGGTTGCGATCGAAGGCAACGCTCAGGTGGCGACCGCGCTTGCCAATCTGGCGTCGAATAATCTCTCGATCGAGGCGACGTCACTAGGTGATTACAGCGGCTATGCCCCGGGTTCCGCGCTTTCCTCCGCCCAGATCGCCGGCGCAGATCTTGAGGCAACGTCGGATATGCGGATCGCGGCCACCGGCGAAGTCATCGACGGGTCGGTCGCCATCAGGGACAACAGCAATGTGGCGCTGGCGCACATGAATGACGCCGTCAATCAGGTGAGAATCGGGGCTGTTCAGATTGGCGAACTGAGCGGCGCCGATGCTGAACTGTTCACTGATCCGGGCTGGCCTGGCCTTGCCGTTGGCGACCATGTGCTCGCCAACAATCAGATGGCCGATGGCAGCGTCACTGCGACAGCTGCGACCCATGGCCTCAATGGAAGCTTTGACGCCGCCCTCACGGGATCGCGTTACGCCATTGCCCGAAATGAGACCGGGGCCGAGGTCGTGGCCAACCAGGCGATCAACGAGCTGAGCATGCTGGCTGCTTCTGCCGGCTATGCAAGCGCCGGGATCGCCAATACCCAGGAAAGCCATGCCGGCGTTCTTGCCGATGCGGTCACACAGATTGGCTATGGTGCGTCAGGGGCATCCGATGCGCAGATGATCGTCGACAGCAATACGACAACCGCGCTTGCACGCGGCAACAGCGTGCTGAACAATCTGGAGGCGTCGGGACTTCCGGTTTCCGACTTTACGCCCGCCAGCGCCGAATTGATGGGATGGGGCGAGGTCTCGGCGGCGGCAGGGCTTGCCAGCAGCCAGCTCAATACCGGCGAAGTCGTCGCGCGGAATCAGCATGCGGTTCACGGCGTCGTTCTCAACGGCTTCGGTGCCGAAGGCAGCGCGCTGGCGTTGAACGGCAATGCGGTTTCGGCATCGGCTATCGGAAACAGTGCGACCAATATCGTCACATTGTCCGCGCTCGGGCAGTTGCCGACCGCGGCGGCCGGCACCGTCCAGATCAACAATGGTGCCATCAGCGCCGAGGTAAGCGGCGCGACCTTTGCGGCTGTTCCTGGCCGCCTCACGGCGAGCAGGCTCGGCATTACCGGCAACAGCGTCACCGCATCGGCCGTTGGGAATAGCGCGGTCACTTCGATCGCATCCCTGCGCTGATCCGCCGCGGCGGTCGGCCGCAGCCCCCGGCCAACCGCTGATGGCGGGGAAGGCCGTCACGCTCCCCCCAGCGTGGCGGCCTTTCGGTCGGCTCGTTAAAAGCTCGGCCTGTTCTCGACCCCCAGGTCGGTTGGGCGCCCGCTTGGTTAAGAGGAAGGCTTTCCCCAACTGTGTGCGTTGATCTGTTCTTGTTATGTTTGCGATCTTTGGCCGATCATCTATGATCGGCCAATGGCAAATCGGCGCAACCTTCCTTCGTCGTTTGATGAAATACGCACGAGTTTTCAGGCGCGGGCAGTTCTTGACGTTCTAGCCAAGGAGCGGAGCGCGAACACTCGTCTGCTCGATAGCTGGCTTGTGGCAATCGGGCTGTCTGCATCGAGGCAGGCAATTTCCGATTTGCTCGATCGGTTGGAAACGGAGGGATTGGTTCGACTGGAAACGGTCGATGATTTCAAGGTCGTCCATCTACGGCGCCTTGGCGGCGAAGTGGCATCCGGGCATGAAACACGGGACTGGATCGCTAGGCCCGAACTTCCGGAGTAAACAAATCTTGGGCCGTCATCACCGCACCGTTCTGATCGCTGATTTCGAGTTGCCACGAGGCGCGATCACGATCGAGCAATTGATGGCCATGCCTCGCGCCGGATGGGAACACTTGCGAACCCAGATCAACGTGCGCCGCCGCGAGGATCGGGCAAGACCTTTAGCGAAATGCAGAATCTGCGAAGGTGGAGTCTTCATCAGGGCACAAGCGGATCGGGGCGACCACATCCCGATGTATGCGCATTACCCGGAATCGAGCAGAGATTGCCCATGGTACGAAGGCAATAATCTGCGTGAGGATGATGCTCGTGCCGCCCAGTACCAAGGGCATCAAGAGTCTGCGCTCCACCGCCGATTATGCTCGACGATTGAACAGCTGGTCAAAGTCGACCCTCGCTGCTCGCACAGCGCGGTGAACACCTACCTGCGATCGGAAATCCACAAGCGCGGCCGGTGGCCGGACGTCTTCGCCGACCTGAGCAGTCTGGGTCGCTTCGCCCTGGAAGTTCAGTTGTCGAAGCCGTTCGCTCCAGAAGTCGCTGCCCGGCACGTGCATTACGATGCTGACGGCATCGCTCTGGTATGGATCTTCAACACGCTCGAAGAGCCGATGCCGCAGGGATTCCATGATGTTGTTGCCATGCAGCGCGGCAATGCCTTCGTATTCGATGATGAGGCCGAGGCCGCTTCGATCGAGCGCGGCACCCTTGTTCTGAAATGCTTCATGGAAAATGGCGATGGTGGCTGGCGCGAACCGAGGCTGGTCGTGCTGGACGATCTGCAGATCGGCACCGGTCGATCGGCATTTGTGGAAGATTGTAGATCGGAGGCGCTGAAGCAGCGGAGCAAGCGGGACCGGGCGCGCTGGTGGGATGCTATGAAGTCGGCCAAGGAAGAGCGACCGAACGCACCCGAATACAGTAACCACTACGAAGACGCATGGTCAGACATGAAATCGGACGTTCCCGGTGTGTGGGAATGGGAGCGGGATTTCTGGATCGAACGGTCCAACCGCGCCCGTGCTCACACGGCCGTGCTTTACGCGATCTTGTGTTCGGTTGCGCATAGTGCAGCCGCCCGTCGCCCGGTTCTCCATATCACCAAGTTTTCCGGCGAGAGTGCGGTATTATCCATGCTCAACAGCAAGCTGAGCGGGTCTGACTTCAAGCATTGCGCCAGCCTGATCGAGACCTTCGTGGGTTCGACTTCCCTGTCATACTTGCTTGAGAAGGATTCGCTCCGCCGGATCATCGCCGAAGCCAAGCAGAGCGAGGCACAGGTGGATCAGGATCATGCCCTTTGGCGGATCATGGCCCGGCTTTTCCCGGAAGTCCTCGACGGCCTTGTGAGAGCGGAGTTGGCAGACCTCGGACAGTTGCCCGGCTGGGCGTCCCCACTGTCGGTCAGGTCGACAACTGACCTGGCGGTCGCGGAATGAAGAAGCTGTTTTCGCAAGCCGAACTCGAGGCGATCGCCGGCGCGCTTGGCGATACCGACGCGGGCTTGAAAGGCACCGAGATCGAAATGCTGATCACCAGGTGCGGCATGATTGATCCTGGCCCGATCACGAAGCGCACCAGAATTTACAACGCATTCGTGGATAGCCAGAACCGGCGCGGCGATCGAACCCGCGTGCTCGGCTTCATTCGGAATGCAATGAAGCCGGCTCGCTATGTACGCGATCCGGATCGCTTCGAACCCATGCGGACTAGTCTGAATTCGGCGCTGTCCTTCGCGGGGCTGGTCATCACAGAAGCCGGTGAAATCGAGTCAGTGACCGTCGCCACGACGTTGCCTGAGGCTCAACGACGCGCGAACGAATTGCGCCGCGACCTCGAAACGCGTGGCGTCCATGCGGACGTGCTGGCCTTTTGCAGGGCAGAGCTGGTCGCCGACGACTATTTCCATGCGGTGCAGGAAGCGGTGAAGAGCGTCGCTGCAAAAATGCGGGCCAAGACGGGATTGACCGATGATGGCTCGACACTCGTCGATCGTGCTCTGGGCGGAACGCCCCCGATGATCGCAATCAACCCGCTCTCAAGCGAGAGTGAAAAGGGTGAGCAGCGTGGGTTCGCAAATCTCGTCAAAGGAACTTTTGGGATGTTCCGCAACCCAACGGCCCATGAACCCCGCATTCACTGGCCGATGTCGAAGGGCGACGCCCAGGATCTTCTGTCCCTGGTATCATTGATCCATCGCCGTCTCGATGCCAGCTATATGCCAACCCGCGGATAGAGGTCATGGCAAGTGCGGCGTAACATTGGTCGTTGCCACTCCGCCATAACCACGAGTATCGATTCGGTATGGCTTCGAGACCGCTTCGGGACAGTGATGTCAGGCAGGCCGCCTATCGGCGGTTGCTGACGCACGCCCAAGCCTGTCCCGACACCCTCGTCATCGATGAGTTGGGCCTCGATCATGGCAGTTGCCGTATCGATATCGCCGTGATCAACGGCCACATCCGGGGTGTCGAAATCAAGGCAGAAGCCGACACGCTCGACCGTCTACCCCGGCAGGTGGCCGCCTACGGCGAGGTCGTCGACAAGGCCCTGCTGATCGTCGCCCCCAAACATCTTGAGCCGGCCATGGCGATGGTGCCGGACTGGTGGGGGGTTATGATTGCCGAGCGCGGCGCGACTCAGGGTGTGCGGTTCCGGCGCGTTCGACCGGAGCGAGCAAACAAGGGCATCGATCCACTTGTCCTGGCCCGTCTGCTATGGCGACCTGAAGCGCAGGTGATCCTGCGAGGGCTTGGGGTTTCGGAAAGGGAGCTCAGGGCTCCGCGGGCTACACTTTACCAGATGCTGGTCGATCGACTGCCGTTGCGCAAGTTGGCTAAGACAGTGCGTCAGACGCTCAAGGCCCGAACAACGTGGCGAGATCGTTCACCACTTTCGTGATGTGATGGTTGGAGCCAACCCAACGCCAAGTGCTCAGGTTGCCGGTGCTTGCGGTTCCAGCGCGGCAGGCGTCAATATAGGTGCTTCCCGGCGAATAGGTCGCACCCAGGTAAAGCGGTGAACTTGTGACGTTGCCACTGCATCCGCGATACTGCCCAAACCCGTTATCCCGCACATTCGTGCCCTTTGCGATGATCCACCCATCATCGCACGTGTAGCGGATGGTGGCGGCGGGTTTGAGCAGGCGCATATCGCCCTGAGCAAAGCCGTGCCCGGCAATCGCGTAGTCGCCGAAGCCGGGAACGCGATCATCCGCGCCCAACGACGCCAATACAGCCTGGTACACGGTCCATTCGCGTCTCGGCCAGAACTGGAGCGGTCCGGTCACGTCAGCCATCGAAGCTGGGAATGACGTGCCCGCCACGGTCACGCTTCGAGCACCTGCCATAGCAAGCGATCCCTTGAGCGCGGTAGCGACGATCCCGACAAGAACATTCTGAGGCTCCCAAGTGGGAGATTCCAGATCGAGGACTATGTCGCAGTCATCAAGTGCAACGCCAAGTTGATGCAGGAGGGCACCGACATCAGCGTCGAACGTGGCGATATCCATAGCGTCATCGAGCGAGCATCTGAGTGCAATGCCGGTCTGCATTAAGGCCCGGGCAGTCCCGACCGCTGCGCGGTACGCATGGTCACTGGTGAGCCTGACTACAGGGACGATCACTGCGTTCTGAGCGAAAGCCTGCTCGCACAGGAACAACATTGGATGCTTGCCGCCGTGCATCGTTGCGGCCGCGTCCAGCAGGCCGCAGTCAAGCAGGGCAAGCCGTGAGCCCCATTTCTTGTTCAGGCGGGTTGCAAAAGGAGCCAGGTGCTCGTCGATCGTCTTCGCCGGCGTCCACGTCTCGAAGTCGAAATCGGGCGGCGTGACTTCGATCAGGGGGACTGTTCGATCCTTGATCGCATCCGCCAGCCGCCAGAGGGCTTGGTACTCACCCTGCCGCCATTTTAGGATCGGAACGTAGTCGGTATGCGTGATCGGCATGTCGTCGCCTCTCAAATATCGAACTGGCGGCGAACTTCGCCATTGCCAACGAGCGTGCGAAACAGGGTGTAGTCATTCGCATCCCGCCGGATCCGGCCAGCGATCACCGCAGGTGCCACACCAAAGCGTTTGGCATCGGCCACGACTGCCTTCTCGTTGCGGGTGAAGCGCGACACCGCAAGGTTCCAGTTCGCCTCCGGGATGAGGGCCTCCTGTGCGAAATAGTCGGCGTCCTGCTCAACCTTGTCGGCTGCCGGCGAATCATTGTCGTCAAAGATCGCGGCATATTCGCCCAACCGGATGTGCAGCTTCAGGTGGCCGATCTCGTGCAGGAGCGTGAACCAGAAGTTGTCGAGCCGGTCGTGACGAAGCGTCATCGCGACAATTGCATGATGATCAGCCGACGCCAGTGCAGCACCGTCAAGCAATGTGCCTGGCAGGTGGCGCTCGATCACCATCGATATGCCTGCATCGCGCAGATAATCGGCTGCAAGGCGTGGTCCGTTGTCTTCCAGACTGAGCCCAACAAGGCCGCGGACCCAGTCTGCAGTGAGACGATCCCTATCAAACGCCCGATTGGGTGGATTGCGATCAGCCAGTGTCCGCACCCGCGCTTCCCACGCGGCGATGGCGGCCTCATGCACTTGTCCGCTTGAGCGCACTGATTTGCGGTGGAGAGCCATCGGCGCAAACTGCGAATGAGCACCATGCAGGAATGCCGGGATCAGGTCGCCAGCGGCCTTCTTCGCCTGCGAGAGTGTGCCCGAGAAGTCCTCGAACCACCCACGCTTGTACATTTCCGCGAGCGGGAAGGCCTGCCAGGCCGACGGGTCGACACTATCGAGCTTTGAGCTTCCGACCAGTTGAGCGCGCTCGACGATGCGCACGTTCAGAGCATCGGCCACCTCGGTCAGACGGTCGAGGCTAGCCATGCGGTAGCGGTCGGACTCATAGCGCTGGATCTGCTGCTCGGCGACGCCAAGGAAATCGCCCAGGTCCTTCTGGCTCATGCCGCGCGCAATACGCGCCTGGATGAGGATGTCCGGAAGATCATGGAGGCTCTCGGCTGAAAAGGCAGAGATCTTGCCCGCGCGCAGGTCTTCGTAAAGCCGGACCTCTTCCGCCAGTTCGTCGATCTGGCTGCGAAGGGCTGAGCGCTGCGCCTTGGTGAACACTTCCGGGAAATCGCCAGTGGAGGCCTCAAGCGCGGCGACGGCGCCCTCCAGCTTCTCGATCGAAGCCTTGGTGGACCTGTACTGCTTTTCATTGGTGATCATGGCGTCGCTCCTTTCAGCGGCGCGAGCGGGATGCGGAGAATACCCTTGGCCTGGCCTGACGATTTCTCGACCTGGAAGAACTCGAGGAACGGGCCTCCCGGGCCGTTGGGCATCCCGGCAATGAACATCTCGCCGAGGTATTTCGCTTTTTGCGCAGCTCGCTTGTTGTCGAAATCGAGCAGGACCGGATCGAGTTTGGCAGGATCCACCCCGACATGGTCCCAACAGCCATCGTAATCGCCCGGATGCGGCTTCGCGGTTACGAAGCTCCCGTCGAGATAGACATAGCTGCAGCCGGCGTAGGCCAAAGCCTGTGCCATGCGGACGAAGCCGTCGAACAGCCACTTGCGATGCGGTGTGGTCGTGAAGCGAGCCTCAACCTCAGCAAGGGTCGTGTCGTGAATGCCGGGTGGCAGCACGGCCCAAGGGCAAGGTGAACCCAGTTCGATAAGTTCCGGTATCATCGACACAACAATATCGTTGTGTTTATTCTATGTCCAGCGAGATGTGGCTTTGCAAATTGGGAGGGTCACTCAGGCGCCGTGTTTGGAAGCGACTCACTGCGCAGGAGCCAGAGCGTTAATGACGATCCGTAGCCTCTCCGCCTCAGCACCTCCTTTCATCAGTGTTTCCGCCACTCTGCGAATCAACTCTTCGTCACCGTCAGGTGCCGGCGCGTCAACTTCGTCACCGCTCATGCCGGCCAGAGCGGCTGCGATCCGCTCGGCGACCCGATCGGCCGCGCGACGAGCCGGATCATGCTGCACATGCGCATAGATCGCGGTCGATCGCGGATTCGAGTGCCCAAGGATCGCCCCGGTAAAGGCCATTGCTTCCCCTGACGAAATAGCCGTCGATCCCATCGTGTGGCGCAGAGTGTGTGGCGTTACACCGGGCAGATCTGCCTTCGCGATCACCTTCTTCCAGGGTGTCTTATACCCTTGGAAGTATCCGTCCCCCTGATCTGCCGGGAAGACAAAGCCGTTATTTCCCTCCCGCTCGATCGAGGTCAGAACCGCTATTGCCGCCGAGCCGATCGGTCGGACATTTTTGCCCGTCTTGGAGTCCCCGAAGCGGAGGCTGCCATGTTCGAAGTCGATCTCGCCCCATTTGAGGCTGGCGATCTCCTCGCGGCGGCAGCCCGTGAGCATCCAGAGCCGCATGATGTCGAGGGCCTTTCTGTTCATGCCCTCGGCTTCCATCTCGCGCATGGCCTCGCCGAACCGCTTCACTTCAGCCAAGGTGAGGAAGCGGTCCTTATGATTGTCGGTCTTTCGCACAGCCGCTGTCTCGCATGGGTTGCGCTCGACGATCTCCCGGCGACGCGCAAAGCTGAAGACAGCAGAAAGATCGCGGAAAACCTTGCGCGCTGCGCCTTCGCCTCCGCGAACGACAATCCGCTTACGTGGGCCTATCTTGTCGTCACGCGCGGTCTTGCCAGCCTCCACATCTCGAAAGAAGCGTTCGATATCGCCGGCGTTCACTTCCGACACCCGGCGCTGACCGAGGAGTGGCACAACATGGTGGCGGAGCCGAGCCATCGTATATTGCTTGGTCAGCGGTTTCATAGGCGCCCCCTGGCGCTTACCCCGCTGGATGTAGCAGCCCTCCTTCTCATAGAGATCGATCAGGTCGTTGATCCGCATTTCTTCGCGCTTGTCGTTGCGCGCCTTTGCCGGATCCTCGCCGACCATGGCCTGGGCGAGAAGTTGCTTTGCCTGGCGCCTTGCCATCTCCACGGTCAAAGTCCCGAAGCGTCCGATCGTCATGTGGCGCTTGGGAGCGGCGCGACCGCCACCTTCCGCCCGGTATCGAAGAACGAAGCTTTTCGCTCCGCCAATGCCAACACGCAGGCCGAACCCCGGAATCTCGCTATCCCAGATGTCATAGCGCTTCTGCTTTGGGGTAGCGGCGTCGATGACTCGCTTCGTGAGATGGACGGTGCGCTGCGTCATTTCTCTTCCTTGTCCTCACATACGGGCGACCACCGGGCGACCACCGAAACCGGAAACCGAGGGGTTTTCCTAGACAAAGATAGAGTAACGCGGTAGAAAATTAAACAGCAAAATCAGTTATATAGTAGAATAATGGCGTAGAGTGGCGAACGCGCGAAAAAGCGTTATGCAACTTTGCCAAGGTTGGGGTCGAGGGTTCGAATCCCTTCGCCCGCTCCAGTTTCTCATAGAAGAATCAGTGAATTAGAGGCCTTCGGGCCACTTTTTCGTTGGAGACTGATCTGCCCCCTTCTGAGTGGCCCATCGACTATCATAGTCTGGACCACGAAGGAGGAATGGAATGGCTCGCAAGCACAAGCCCGAGGAGATTATCGGCAAGCTGCGTGAGGCGGAGATCGT
>Ga0182743_1004744_pt1 | contig 10084 bp, 9 predicted proteins | sample eDN3rd30CKraftOP_FD_128522 | JGI IMG/M metagenome (GOLD analysis project Ga0182743, IMG submission 128522) | Enriched Organic Plus compost microbial communities from Emeryville, California, USA - eDNA 3rd pass 30_C Kraft OP (version 2) (version 2) ... | reverse complement strand
TGCCCGGCCTCATCGCGATCATCCTGGGTGTCATCGGGATGAACCGGGCGAAGGAGACCGGCCTCGGCGGCGGCCAGGCCAAGGTCGGCCTCGGGCTCGGTGTGATCGCGGTCGTCGCGTCGATCGTGTTCGTCGTGTTCCTCGTCAACAAGGCCGACGACATCAACTTCGACGGTCGGATCAACAGCGACCCGTCCGACGGCATCTGCAACCACGACCGGTTCCTGCAGGACCCCGACTGCTGACGTCGCCGCCGCGGGGGCTCCCCTCGCCCTGACCACTCCCGTAGCGCTGGCGGCGCGGCGCGCCTGACGGCGCTGTCACACCCCTCGTTCACAGTCGTCGTTCAGCGCATCCACTCAGGATGCGCCTCGGCGGAAGGACGGCGGGATGGATGCGGAGATGTTGGTGGAGCCCTTGGTGAGCGTGAAGCTCGGGCTCGAGGAGGGCGGCACGGTCGTCGTCATCGTGAACGTGCAGGGCGACGGCGTCGCGTTCGACCTGCTGTTCCGGGACATGGCCTACTTCGCCGGCGTCGTCGACGTGCTCCGCGAGGCCGGGGTCCGGCGCATGCGGGTGGAGACCGAGGGCTGGGAGCGCGTCGCGGCCGAGTTCGGGCTCGGCATGAGCGAGGACGAGCTCCAGCGGCTGCTCGAGGGGTGAGCCGATGGCGCAGACGAAGCGGGACCAGCACACCAAGCAGGAGCACATCGACCTCATGGCGGCGAACGGGAAGGGGTGGCCGGTGCGCCCGTTCCTCCCGCTCATGCGGCGCCGGAAGGGTGAGGCGGAGTTCGCCGTCCTGATCTCGGGCAAGCGGTGGGATCGTGTGCTGGTCGAGGCGAACCTCGTGGAGGCGATGATGGCCTACGGCCACTACGGCGAACGGGTGACGGCGAAGGAGTTCGTGCGGTGGGCGGGCCAGTTCCCTCAGCGCAGGTTCGACTCGTTCGAGGCGATCTACCGAGCCGGCTGGCGAGTGGACTGACAGGCGCTCGAGCTCGGGACGACTTGGGATCTTGCGCTCAGGTACGGTGTCTCGCTCCAGAGGGTGAGTCGGGAGCAAGTGGTGGATCGAGGGCGGGACGCTGGCGGGTCGGCGCGCCACAAAGCGGCGCAGCTCCGTGCCGAGGCGGAGCGGAAGCTCGCTGTCGCGGAGAACTACGAGAAGGGTGCGGCGGGCGAGGCTGCGACCGCTGAAGCGCTCGCCGTACTTCCGCCCGAGTTCCACGTCTTCCACGACCTCGTCGTTCCGGGCCGGCTGCGGGCGAACGTCGACCACCTGGTGATCGGCCCGACCGGTGTCTGGCTGATCGACAGCAAGTCCTCGGACAGCGACCTCCGGTACTCCGACGGCACGCTCTGGCGGGGCGGCTTCCCGATGCGGAGGGAGGTCGCCTCGCTCGAGGCGATGGCCGAACGGGTGGCTCGGCATCTCGACGCGGACGTGCGGTCCGTTCTGTGCTTCACCCATGGGCAGGTGCCCGTGCCCTGCCCGAGGCTCGGGACCGTCACGGCGGTGAACCGCTGGCAGCTCGTGGACCTCATCACCCGTGCGCCGCTCGCGGCGTCGCAGCCGATGGTCGAGTGGTGGGCGATGTTGGCGCGGGAGATGGTCGCTCCCATGCCGGCGCCACCGCCTCGGCCGGTCGAGGTCCTGTCGTCAGCGTCAGCGGTCATGGTCGAGCCTGTTTCGCCGGTCCGCACCCGTCGGTCGACCAGGGCTGCGCGTGCTGAACGCCGTGCAGCCGCCAAGGCGAAGCCATCTGCGGCTCGTTCCCGGGATTCCGTTGGCTCAGGACGGGGCGGCCGCTCCAACAAGAGCCGCGGCTCCCGGAAGAGCAGCGGCTCGCTGGGCGAGCTCCTGGTCCGGCTGGTCGTGGGACTCGTCGTACTCGCGTTCATCATGAAGTTCGCGAACGACATGGCGGATGACGCCCGGAAGCGGGCGAGCGGGCCAGATGCGCCTCCGACGGTCGAAGCGCCACCCAACGTCGAGCTGAACGTGAACTGTGGCGTTCCCGGCAGGGGCTACCGCGTGACGCCGAAGTGGCCGGGCGACATCGAGGGGCTGAAGGGCTACAGGGTGAAGCTCGAGACCGGGCTCGCCGGCGAGATGGGTCTGTGGACGATGCAGTGGTCAACGGTCGAGCTCAAGCCGCTCCACCAGCTGCCACCGGGCATCCCGATCGAGATCTCGATGGTGGCGGAGATGATCGACGGCCGCCGCAGCCCGCAGGGTCGGGGACGAGTGGTGCTGCCGCCCGAACCCTGCTGACGTCAGTCCCGGGACCAGGTGTCGCGATCCGGCGTGCTCGCAGATGGATCACATCCGAAGGCCCGAGCAAGCGCTGTCGTGACTGCATCCGCGGCCTCCTGATCCGACTCGACGGCGGGGCCGGTCGACGCGGCCGCCGCGGGTTCGTCCGCTGCGGCAGCGGCTCCCGTCAGGTCGCCTTGCCCCTGGCGAACGCTGGGTTGTGGCCGATTCGCCGACATATCGTCACCATACGCAGGCCGTCGAGGATGAATCGTGGTGACCCCCGGGATCTTGCGGTCGGTCGCAATTCGCTATTGCACTGATCCGCTCACCGGCCGCCCGCCTACCGTGGCTGGGGTGGGGGAGACGATCGAACCGAAGTACGGCGAGCGGTACCTCGACGCCCTGCGGATGGCGGCCGAGCTGCACCGGACCCAGTCACGGAAGGGGACCGGCGTCCCCTACGTCTCGCACCTGCTCCACGTGTCGGCCCTCGTCTGGGAGGGCGGGGGCGACGAGGACACCGCGATCGCAGCGCTCCTCCACGACGCCGTCGAGGACCAGGGCCGGGGCGGCTGCACCGCGACGGAGATCCGGGAGCGCTTCGGCGACCGGGTCAGGCGCATCGTCGACGAGTGCTCCGACGCGGAAGGCGACGCGGGCGACGGCACGAAGCCGCCGTGGGTGGACCGCAAGCAGCGGTACCTCGACCGGCTCGGCGAGCACGGAGGCGACACGCTCCTCGTCGTCCTCGCCGACAAGCTGCACAACACCGTCTCGATGCTCGAGGACCTCGAGGGCCAGTCCGTCGACCAGCTCTGGGGCCGCTTCAACGCCGAGCCGGAGGGTTCCGTCTGGTACCTCGAGAGCGTCCACCGGGTGGTGGCCGCGCGAAGCATCGGTGGGCCACTGCTCGATCGGTTCGACCGGGTGCTGACCGAGCTGGCCGAACGCCTCGGCGCGGATCGAGCGACCGCCCGCCCGGTGGCGAAGCCGGGCCGGTGACGGTCCTCTGGGTCGAGGGGCGTCAGGCGAGGAGGTGACGCCGCTCCGCGTCGGCTTGGAGGATCATCTGCGCGACGAGGCGGTCGGCGAACCCGTCACAGCGGCAGTCGTCGGGGTTCCCGGCAGCGAGTGCAGCCAGCTCGACAACGAGGTCGACGATGCGCTGCTGGCCCCGTTCGAGGAGCCGGGCATCACCCGGAGCCACGTGGCGGAGATCCATGCGCTCCGCGCCGACGTGCTCGTTGAGCACCTCGAACAGGCGCAGGGCCTCCGCCTCGAGCCGTGCCGCGTCGTGCGCGTGCGCCGCCGCCAGCGTGCTGTGCGCGTGAGCCAACAGCTGGTCGTGGTCGTGGACGAACTGGGATGGGGACATCGCTCCTCCTCGGGGTGGTGCGTTGCCGCTGCCGCCAGTCCGAATTGTTCTAGCGACACCCAGAAATATACGCCTGCGACCGTGGAAATCCAGAGTTGTTCGGACCCAGCACGCGCCGACGGCCGTCTCCACGCGGTTACGCGTCGTCGCGGCGGCGAACGTAATCCGCCATCCCTGGCACGGTGTAAGCGATTCGGCCGTGTTCGGGTGAGTACACGATGCCCTTGGCGATCAAGTTCGCCCGCGCCGGCCCGAGGGATCGGGAGTCGCTCTTCCCCAGGCGCTGTGCGATGTCGGCGATCCTCGAGAGCCCGCCCTCGTCGGCGGCCATCGCCCGCAGGAACTCCCGCTCCACCTTCGTCGCTCGCTCCCATCGCGAGGAGTAGAAGCCCAGGTCCAGCTGTTGTTGGCCCTCCGCCACACCGATGGACGCATCCTCGAGGGTGATCCGAGCCGGACCCGCGGCCGCGTCCCAGACGGTCTTGCCGAACTGCTGGAGGAAGTACGGATACCCCCCGGACTCACCGAGGACGAACTGTGCGGCGTCTCGGTCCCATTCGACCCCTTGCCCGGCGGCCGGCTCGCTGAGGGCGAAGAGGGCGTCCTCGTCGGCGAGGCGGTCGATCGCCCGGTAGTCGAACAGACGCTCCGCATAGGACTCCGCATGGGCCAGCTGCGTCGGGAGGTTCGGAAGTCCTCCGCCGACGATGAACCACGGCATGGCCGCCTGGCCGGCGCGGTGGGACGATCGGCAGACGGCTGACATCTGCTCGGTCGTCAGCTCCTGCATCTCGTCGATGAAGATCGCGACTCCGATGTGGTCCTCGCGGGCCGCGGCGCCGACGGTCTCCGCCAGGTCGACCAGATCGAACTGGAGGTTCCCGCTATCGGCTCGCCCGGGCACCCGCTCGAAGCCCAGCTGGATCCCGTCGGCGCCCACGGCGACCTGGAACGAGGTGATCGATCCCACCGCCTCCTTCACCTGGCGGGTGGCATTCGACAGCCAGCCCCTGTTCCGCCGGACTGCATTGGCGAGCTCCACGGCAAGCGCGGCCGGGAAGTGGTCGGGCTGGGTGTGCTCCGCCTCCACCTGGACCACGAGCCAGCCGCGCTCGAGGGCCCGTCCGGCGAGCTCCCCGAGCAGCACGGTCTTGCCGACTCCTCGTAGGCCGCTGAACACGATGCTTCGGGAGGGGAGCCCCCGCTGGGCGCGATCCGCGAGGATCTCGAATGCCTCGATGTCGGCGTCGCGCCCGGCGAGCGCGGCGGGACGCAGACCGGCACCGGGGTTGTACGGGTTGCTCCGCGGGTCCACAGCGTAGAAGTCTAGCAAAGACTACGTACTACTAGCTTTTCCTATATACCGCCGTAGTGTTCGCTAGGGATCGACCGGGACGCTGCCGAGGAATTTCTGGGGATTCGATGTCGATCCGGGCCGGGCCGTTCGTGGTAGAGGTGCCGGCGCAGTCGCCGGCCCCGGAACCAACACCCCCGGAACAACAACAAGGAGAAACGTCATGGCTCAGTACCTGCTCTCGGTGTGGCACGACGAGGACTACGAGGTCGACTTCTCTGGCGAGGAGATGCAGCGCATCGGCGCCCAGGTCGGCGCGTTCAACGAGGAGGTGCAGGCGGCCGGCGCCTGGGTCTTCGCCGGCGGCCTCATGCCCGCCTCCACGGCGACCGTCGTCCGCTCCAACGGCGGCGACGTGTCGATGACCGACGGCCCCTACGCCGAGTCGAAGGAGCTGATGGGCGGCTTCTGGGTGATCGAGGCGCCCGACCTCGACGCCGCCCTCGAGTGGGCTCGCAAGGGCGCCGCCGCCTGCGAAGGTCCCGTCGAGGTCCGCCCGTTCCAGGGTGAGTGACGAGCTCGCCACGGTCTTCCGGCGTGAGGCCGGCCGCTGCACCGCCACCCTGATCCGCGTCCTCGGCGACATCGACCTCGCCGAGGACGCGGTGGCGGAGGCGTTCGCCATCGCCGCCGAGCGGTGGCCCCGCGACGGCGTGCCGTCGAACCCGGGCGGGTGGATCACGACCACGGCCCGGAACCGGGCGATCGACCGCCTCCGGCGCGAGTCCACTCGCACGGAGCGGCACGTCGCGGCCCTCCGCCTGACCGACACCGACATGGAACCCGACGACCGCCCCGAGATGGAAGGGCTCGACGAGCTCGTGGAGGTGGTCCCCGACGACCAGCTCCGGCTCATGTTCCTCTGCTGCCACCCGTCGCTCGCCCCCGACGCGCAGGTCGCGCTCACGCTGCGGCTCCTCGGCGGGCTCGAGACGGCCGAGATCGCCCGGACGTTCCTGGCCCCCGAGGCGACGATCGCCCAGCGGATCGTCCGTGCGAAGCGGAAGCTGCGCGACAATCACGCCCCCTACCGGATCCCCTCCGCGGGGGCGCTGCCCGACCGCCTGAACACCGTCCTCGCGGCGATCTACCTCATCTTCACCGAGGGTCACCGTGCGACCTCGGGGGACGGGCTCGTCCGCACGGACCTCTCCGAGGAGGCGATCCGGCTCGGCCGTGTCCTGGTCGAGCTGATGCCCGACGAGGCGGAGGCCGCCGGGCTCCTCTCGCTGATGCTGCTCACCGACGCACGACGCCCCGCCCGGCTCGCACCCGACGGTTCGCTCGTCCGGCTCACCGACCAGGACCGCACCAAGTGGGACCGTGCGCTGATCGATGAGGGCCACCGGCTCGTCCGCGCGTGCCTGCGGCGGAACCAGCCCGGCCCGTTCCAGATCCAGGCGGCGATCGCGGCGGTCCACGCCGATGCCCCGAGATCAGAGGACACCGACTGGTCCCAGGTCGTCGCCCTCTACGACCAGCTCCACGCCCTCCGGCCCAACCCGGTGGTGGCGCTGAACCGGGCGGTCGCGGTCGGTGAGCTCGACGGTCCCGAGGCGGGCCTCGCCGCGCTCGGCGAGCTCGACCCCTCCGTGCTCGACGACTACCAGCCGTTCCACGCCGCCCGCGCCGACGTGCTCGCGCGTGCCGGCCGGACGAGCGCAGCCGTCGCCGCCTACGACCGTGCCCTCGAGCTGACGACGAACGAGGTCGAGCGGCGGTTCCTCACGACCAGGCGAGCCGACGCTGAGCGCGCCCAGTCCGGTGGAGCCGAGTCGGCAGGCCACCCGCCGCAGCCGGGCTGACGGAGCAGCCCGACCGCGACGAGGGCGCCGGATGCCTGCGTTCGCTACTTCACGATGCGCACGGGTCCGCAGCCGAGGAACGTCCAGATCTGGCCGGCAGGCCCGGTGAACTTGCCCTTCACGCAGCCCTGGGTGCTGGTCGCGAGCAGCTCGGCCGCAGGCGGCGAGAAGTGGAGGACGTCGTCGAGGTCGGCGTCGCGTGTCTTCTCGTCGAGCTCGTAGCTGCGTTCGAGGTGGTTGCGGGAGTGGACCTCGGTGGCACCCCGGCCGGCGTTCACGACGTCGATCGGGCCGAACCGGGCGGTCAGCGGCAGGATCATCGTCGCGTCGAAGTCGAGGGGCAGCCCGTACTCGCCGGCCCTGGTGGTGAGCACGGCGAGGGGGATGTCGGCGCCGCTGTTGCGGTTGATCGAGTTCGGGTCGCCGCCGGGCTTGATGTTGACCGCCACTGGGACCACGCAGTCCACCGTCAGGGTTGCCACCGCGGAGTTGTTCGACGCCACCGGGTCCGAGTCGGCGCTCTTCGACGGGCTCACCGAGGACGTGAACGTGATCGTGTGCTCACCGGGCGCCTGGCAGCTGACCTGGAACGACAGGTCCGTCGTCCGCGCCGGCCCGAGGTCCAACCCGAACAGCGTCGAGCTCTGGGTGGTCGGCGTGGCGGTCGAACCGGCCTGCGCCGAGGCGCCGACCGACAGCGCGGCGTCCATCGGCGCGGATGGCCCTGCGTTGGTGGCTGCCGAGCGCACCGTGACCGTCTTGGGCTGCCCGATGATCAGCTCGGTCGGCGGTGACTGGAGGGCGTTCGTCACGCCGAGGTCAGCCACGGCGACCACGTGGGTGGTGGCCCGCCCCGTGTTGTCGGAGGGCACCGGGTCGCTCCCGCGTGCCGCCGATCCGGTGGCTGCGTTCACGATGTCGAGCGGCGCCCCGTTCTGGTACACGAGGTCTCGGGCCACGGCGACGGTCACGGAGAACGTCCGGGACGCCCCGACCGCCAGCTCCCCGAACGCGCACCGGAGCGTCGAGGCGGACACCGTCGTGCAGCCCGAGTCGTTCGACACGTAGGTCGTGCCGGTCGGCAGTGTGTCGTCGATCAGGACCCCGGGCGCCGGGTTGGGTCCCTTGTTGGTGATCGTCACGCTGTAGGTGGCGTTGGTGCCGGCGGCCACGTTCCCGGTGGGCCCGGTCTTCGTCACCGACAGGTCGGTGCGGTTGATGGCGTCCTCGAGCTGGCGGAGCTGCACCGAGTTCGGCTCCGGCACGGTCACCGGGTGCCGGGGCGCGTTGGCGAACTCGCCGAACTGGCGGAACGGGAGCGAGATCCGCTGCCAGTCGTTCTGCGAGTCGAGCGCCGCCGTCTGGGCGTTGTTGGCGCACGCCGAGGGCTGGCCGGTCGCCGAGTCGGACGTGTCGACGTTGCCGCCGAAGCCGCTGTCGAACGGCGGGTCGGTGTCGTTGTTGTAGTTCGGGTGACCGTTCAGGTCCGCGTTGCGCTTGGCGCCGGTGCTGTCCACGTAGACGAAGCGGTTGAGCGTGTCCGACGGGTCGAGGATCGTGTTCTCGTTGAGCGACGTCTCGTCGATCCGAGGCGTCACCTGGCCCCGAGTGGAACCGTCGAGCGCCAGGCGGGGCGGCGAGTAGTCGATGATCGAGCCGCCGCCCACCCGGCGGATGGCGAACTGGTTGTCGTAGTTCATCCCCGACACGTAGTTGGGCTTGCAGTTCGCCCCCTCGAAGCCGCCGTGGTCGAGGTTCAGCGTGTGGCCGAACTCGTGCATCACGGTGCCTCCGTCGAAGTTGAACTCCATGAAGTCGTTGCCGCCGATCTCGCCCCAACCGCCGGAGGTCGGGCAGGTCGGGTCGAGGGCGAGGCTGAGTCCGTAGCGGAAGACCCGGGCCCGCAGCGGCGAGAAGTTCATCGCCTTCGCCGCGTAGTACTGCGGGTCGAGGTTGCACGCCGGTGGGCTCGGAGCGGCGACGCGGCCGCCGCCGCCGAGGTTGTCGCCGAGGAGGCAGTCGGGGTCGCTGCCGTCGGCGAGGCCGTCGCTGTCGTTGTCGACGCCGTCGGTGCAGTTGGGGGCCTGGGGGTCCTCGGTGCTGGCGTCGAGGAACCTTCCGTTGCCCGAGCAGTCCGGGTCGGCGGCGTCGGTCTGGCCGTCTCCGCGGTTGTCGATGCCGTCGTTGCAGGTGGCGAGCGGCTGGCCCTCACGGGCGCGGGTGTCGACGACGGGGCCCGTGTCGATGTGGAGGTTGATCCCCGGTTGCCCGTCGGGGTTCGGCTTGGCGTCCTTGCCGTCGGTGATCTCGGAGGCCTTCGTGCCGGCGTCGATCGGGGCGGCGGCGAACGCCTTCTTCACGGCGAGGATGTCGGCACGGGTCAGCGTCGAGGCGGCGGTGGTGTCGAGCTCGAGGAACAGGTCCTTGTGATCCGGCTTGGCGCCCATCGCCGGGAGGTTCACGTCGATCGACCCGTTGCCGTCGGCGTCGAGGCCGTTGATCTCCCAGGCGTCGAGGAGGCCGTCGCCGTCGCTGTCGGGTGCATCGACCTCCACCCGGAACCGGATCGACGCCTTGTCGGACGCGGTGCCCGAGCTCACCAGGCCGACGTTGCAGCTGCCGGTCACGTCCCCGGTCACCGGGTTGGCGGTGGGGTCCTTCAGGGCGCAGTCGGTGAGGTTGACCGTGAGGTCCAGGTCCCGGTCGGCGCTGTCGGTGATGTCCACGTGGTCCCGCGGGCCGTTGAAGGCGCCGTCGGCGTCGTAGAGCTCGAGGTGGATCGGCACCGTCGACGTTGCGGCGGTGAGCGGGACCTCCTGGGTGAAGGTCCAGTCGGGATGGATCTCGTTCTGGTCGGTGATCTCGAGGCCGGGGCCGCCCTGCTGGGCGCCGCCCGCCATCGTGATCTCGGGGTAGAAGTCTGCGGACCCTCCCGTGTCGAGCGTGTCGAGCGCTCGCACGGCCTCGATCCCGAACCGCAGGGTCACGGTGTCGTTCGCCGCAGCGACCGGTGTCGACCCGGTCACCGTGATGGCCGTCAACCCGGTCGCGGCCATGGCGACAGCGGCCGCCAGGCGTGGAAGTCGCATGCCCGCCATGTGCACCCCCCTGGGTTCGTCGAGCGCACCCGGCAGGGGATTCGTCAGGCGCATTTCTCGACTCGTGGGTCAACCTACGCCCGGTCCACCGGGCTGACAACGGATTCCTTCACTGGTTGCGCGGTCGACGAGCGGATCCCCGAGCGCGGGCGTAGCGTGCGGTTGGAGGTGCGCGATGGCCGTCGCCTG
>Ga0182743_1004742_pt1 | contig 10088 bp, 10 predicted proteins | sample eDN3rd30CKraftOP_FD_128522 | JGI IMG/M metagenome (GOLD analysis project Ga0182743, IMG submission 128522) | Enriched Organic Plus compost microbial communities from Emeryville, California, USA - eDNA 3rd pass 30_C Kraft OP (version 2) (version 2) ... | reverse complement strand
TTTCTTGAGTTCGTTCACCAGATCGTCGTCGCTCAGCGGGCTTTGCTTGTCCTCGTGGTCGACGATTTCCTGGAGCCGAATGCGGATGATGTCCCAGGCGACGTCTTCCCCTTCTTCGGTGCGAGTGCCGCCGACGAAGAACCGCTTGAGCGGGTAGATGCCGCGGGGCGTCTGGATGTACTTGTCGTCCACCGCCCGGCTGACGGTCGTCACGTGGACGCCCACCTTGTCGGCGATCTGCTGCATCTTGAGGGGCTCAATGTGCTCGGGCCCCTCTTCGAGGAAGGCGGTCTGGTGGTCGACGATCGCTTGAGCCACCTTGGTGAGCGTGTTGCGCCGCTGCTCGATCGACTCGATGAGCCACTGGGCGGCGTTGATCTTGCGCTTGATGTATTCGCGCTCTTCCGGCGTGGCGGTGCCGCTTTGCAGCCTTTCGCGATAGTACTTGCTGATGTGCAGCGTCGGGGTGCGACTTTCGTCGACATGCACCCGGTACTTGCCGTCCTCGCCGCGTTCGACCGTCACGTCGGGCGTGACCGTCGGAACGAAGTTGTCGGAGAAGCCGGCAGCCGGCTTGGGGTTCAGCTTGCGCAGTTCGGCCCAAGCGCGTTGAATGCGCTCGAACGAGTAGCCCGTGGCCCGCTGGATCTGCGGCAGGCGGTTGTCGCGCAGGTCTTCGAGATGCCCGCTGATGAGCGTCTTCATCTCTTCGTAGTAGGGCATGTCGGGCGTGAGCTGCAGGAGCAAGCACTCGCGCAGGTCGCGGGCGCCGACGCCCGGCGGATCGAGGCTTTGGATCGTGCTCAGCGCCTTTTCGGCCAGCTGAAGCTGGTCGGGCGTGGCGTCGGCCGGAAGCAAGTCGCGCAGGCTGCTGCGGAAATAGCCTCCGTCCTTGGGATCGAGCGTCGAGATGATCCGCTCGCACATTTGCATCAGCTCGGGCGTTAATTCGAGCTCGCCGAGCTGGTGCAGCAGATAGTCTTGGAGCGATTCGGCGCGTTCGGCGACGTTCGAGATCGCATCGTGCATGCGATCGGCGTCTTCTTCCATTCGGTTGGCCGAACGGCGAGTGCTCTCTTCGAAGTATTCGGGGTTGTCGTTGTTGAGGTTGAGCAGACGCTCGAAGTCGTCGGCGTTGTTGTGCGCCTCGTCGACGACGAGCGGCTTTTCATCGACGCTTTTCGATTCGACCGGTTCGCGTTCGATCGGCTCTTCGGGGAGCGTCGGATCGCGTTCTTGCAGTTCAAGAATCGGGTTTTCGCTCAGTTCCTGCTCGATTCGTTCCTGCAAAGCCTGGAGCGGCAGCTGCAGGATTTCCATCGATTGAATCATCCGGGGCGCAAGTTTTTGCACCTGGACCTGGCGTGCTTCAAGGCCGAAGGATAGTCGCATGACGAGCTGTGCCGTTTCGTGAATTGCGTTGGATCAAGTTAGGTTCGATGTTTCGGCCCCGCCCATGGCGAACTGACCGAACCTCGACGACACACCAAGTGTGCCTGCTACGTTCCAAGTTTCAAAACTTCTGCCGGCCGGCGAGGGCGTCGGCCAGAATTTCTTTGTTCGTGTGTTCCAAAATGCTGCCCGTCGTAATGCCCCGGGCCAGCCGAGTGATTTGTACGGGGAAATCGGCCAACAGGTTTGAGACATATAGCGCCGTTCCGTCTCCCTCGACGGTCGGGTTGGTCGCCATAATCACTTCCTGAAATTGACCGGTCTGGATGCGATCGACCAGCTTGTCGATCGTCAACTGATCGGGCCCCACGCCGTCCAGCGGCGCAATGCGGCCGAGGAGTACGTGGTACAGGCCGCGATAAATGCCCGCCTGCTCGAGCGCAATCAAATCCCGCGGTTGCTCCACGATGCAGAGCTGGGTTTGGTCGCGTTTGGGGTCGGAGCACACGGTACACAGTTCGCCTTCGGCCAGGTTGAAGCATCTGCTGCAGTACCGCACGTTTTCGCGAACATTGCGAATCGCATCGGCCAGGGCCAGCGCCTCGGTTTTGTGGACGCGCAGGATGTGGTAAGCGAGCCGCTCCGCCGACTTCCGCCCGATGCCGGGCAGCTTGGCGAACTCGTCGATTACCTTTCCTACCGATTCAGTAACGTGTGGCATCCGTTTCCTATCCTTGTCGCGCGCCGCCGGTAAGCTGCGCCAAGGCGTCGCTGAGACCAGGGACGTCGAGTCCGCTGGCGAGCGACTGCATACTCTCGGTATGCAACTGGCGTGCCTTATTGGCGGCGTCGTTCACGGCGAGCGTCACCCACTGCTCGACTTTCTCGCTCTGAGTGGGATCTAGGAGCGTCGGAGCGAGTTTTAGGCCGAGCATTTCGCCCAAGCCGTTCATTCTCACCTCGACGAGTCCATCCCCTGCCGAACCGACGACGGTGGCAGCCTTTAGATCGGCTTGCATGGCCTGCATCCGGCCACTCACCTGCTGCGCCTGCCGCAGCATGCTCGCCATGTTTCCCAGGCCTCGGAACAAGAGAAAACTCCTTAGGCCTCGTCCGCGACTGCGGCTCCTGATTCTTCGCCACCTTCGCGGACAGGCTCGCTAACGTCGATGATCTCCGCGTCGAACAGCTCAATGGCGCGGGCAATGAGCGGGTTGCGCTCCGCGTCTCGCATCCGCCGCCGACGGTTTTGAGCGCTGGCGACGGGCTTTGGCGCTGCGGCCGGCGAAGCCGGTTCGTCTGGCAGCGTGATGAACTCCAGGCGAAGCGGTCGGCCGGAAACCCGGTGGAGCGCATCCTCGAGCTTGGCCCGGCTTTGAGGCCTCTCGCAGTAGGCTACCGCCGTAGTATACGCTTTTCGGAACTTAACGGCCAGCCGATTTGGCCCGGAAATTGCTATGGACTCGCACTTTGAGGCGAAATCCGACGTCATATCTGATAGCTCTGTAAGAGCTTGCTGCCAAAATCGCTGTGCGTCCTGAAGGCTCAGCGGGGCTTGATTTCCGGCTACTGCTGGCGGTGCTGTCGTTTCACCGTTTCGGTCGAGCGTTTTTTTTTGAGCATCGCTCTCCGGCGCGGCAGGGGGCGGCGGAAGCGACGATGCGGCGGGCCGGGTCGGACGTTCGCCAGTCAGATCGGAAGCCATCGGCGACCGGACTTCCGGCGAACGGGGGGGCATGGCTGGCGGCGGTCCTTGCGCGGCCATGCTCGCCGCAGGTGGCATCGGCCGTGGAGCGGCTGGACGAGCGCCAGCCGGCGAGCCATCGCGGAGCTGGGCGATCATCTGCGAAAGCTGCTCGAGGTCTTCGAGCCGGCAGATGCGCACCAGCGCGATTTCGACCAGCGTTCGCACATGCGTGCTTTGCCGCAGCCGAGTGAGCGTTTGATCGAGGATTTGAACGATCGCCAGGATCGTTTCGAGCCCCAGCCGGCGCCCCGTTTCGGCGAGCTGGTGGTAGTCGTTCGGCGACGAGTGGAGCAGCATGTCGGATGGGCAGCCGACGAGCGCCGCCATCGTATCGCGGAAGTAGCCGAGCAACTGCTCGGTCATTTGGCCGAGGTCGACGCCTTCCTGCACCGCGCCGTCGAGCTGGCGCAAGGCTTCGGCGGCGTTTCGCTCGACGATGCAGTGCGCGAGATCGGCCAGACGACTGGTCTTGGCCGTGCCGAGCATGGAATGAACGTCTTCGACGGAGATTTTCTTGCCGCCGAAGGCGAGAAGTTGTTCGAGCAGCGATTGGCTGTCGCGCATCGAACCCGCTGCCCGCCGGGCGAGAATCTGCAGGGCTTCGCGATCGGCTTCGACCCCTTCGTTGTCGCAGATAAGCTGCAGGCGTTCGAGGATCGACCGCGTTTCGAGCGGCGAAAAATCGAACCGCTGGCAGCGCGACAGCACGGTGATCGGAATCTTGTCCGCTTCGGTCGTGCAAAAGATGAACTTCACATGCTCCGGCGGCTCTTCCAGCGTCTTGAGCAGCGCGTTGAACGCCGGCGTGGTGAGCATGTGCACTTCGTCGATGATGTAGATCTTGAAGCGCGCTCGGCTGGGACGCACGTGGACGTTCGAGCGGAGCTGACGGATTTCGTCGATACCGCGGTTGCTGGCGCCGTCGATCTCGATCACGTCAACGTCTTCGCCGGCTGCAATGCCACGGCAGATATCGCACTCCCCGCACGGAGCGGTCGTCGGCCCGTTCACGCAGTTGAGCGCTTTGGCGAAGATGCGGGCGGTCGAAGTTTTGCCGACCCCGCGAGCGCCGGTGAACAGATAGGCGTGGCCGACGCGGTTCGTGTTGATCGCGTTGCCGAGCGCCTGAGCGACCTGGCCTTGCCCGACGAGTTGCTCGAACGACTGCGGCCGGTAGCGGCGAGCTACGACGACATAGTCTTCGGCCGGAGAGGTGCTGCCTTGCGTGGTGGCCATAGAAAAAGTTCCAAGTCCCAGGTTTCAAGTCACAAGTTTCGGCGAGTCCGCCGGGAACTGTCTGGAACTTGGAACCTGAAACCTGGAACAATCACGTGGCGAGGGGCTGTCGAAAAGAGGCCCCCGCACAAGAGTACCCCGCTTATGGCTGCTGCTGTTACACCCTGACCAGGTTCACGGCTCCCCCTCGCGAGGGCCCCTTTTCGACAGATGCTCTTATCATAGAGGCAAAAAGTCGATGGGCAAAGGGGCGATGGGAATAGTTCGACTATTCCGTTTCGGTGTAAGGAAAACGGCCTGGGTGGTTTTTGGCGAGCCACCTCTTCGCGGCTAGCCGCATTTGTCGCACATTCGCACTTGGACCGTCATTCCAAATTGCCTTCGACCGCCAACTGATGGAAATAGTGCTGCACCTTGTTTTGGTTTTCCAGCAGCCAATCGATGCCCGGCTCGTTCCGCATCGCTTTGGCAATCGCCTTGGCGGTCGCTTCGCGGTTGGTGCGGAAGAGTAGCTCGAAGTCGGGGTTCGGCTCGTCGAGGATGCTGGGGTCGAGCCAGACCGAGACGATGATCCCCAGGTCGTTGACCTTTCGCTTGGGAATGTCGCCGGCGCGGACGGCGTCGAGCACGCCATGGGCAATGGCCGCCTGGACGGTGCCCATCAGGATGTTCGTATACTTCGACCGCTTCACCGTGACCTTGCTGACCATCAGCGTCGTGGGGCGAATCTGCACGTCGCTGTTCAGGATGGCGAACACCTTGGTGTGCCCCATCACCTGGTTGCCGATCAGGTTGGCGATGGCGTAGCCGACCGGGCCGTCGAGTTCGCCGATGACAACCTCGGGCTCGGCTGCCGACCAGGCCGGTTCGTCTTCGACGAGCGCTTCGCCCGTGCGGAGGATGATCCGATCGTCTCCCTTGCGATTCGGTTTCTGCTGCTTCTTGAGGGCTTTCTTCGCGGCTTTCTTCTTGGCCATGGTGATGCTCGATCGGTGGTGTTGTTGGAAGAAGGGAAAGAGTAAACAGTAGACAGTTCACAGTAAACCGTCCGCGGGCCGTATTCAGTTCACAGTTTTCAGCAGTCAGTAACTTCCGATGCAGCTCGATTCGATTCTGGAAAAGACGCGAGACCACGTTCGCCAGTTGCTGGCTGACGACAGCGCGGGGCACGATTGGCATCATGTCGATCGGGTTTGCCGGACGGCGCTGACCATTGCGCGCGAGGAGGGAGCCGATCCGGTCGTGGTCGAGCTGGCTGCCTTGCTGCACGATGTGGCCGACTGGAAATTTGCCGGCGGCGATCATCAGGCCGGTTCGAAGGCGGCGCGGGCCTGGCTCGAAGGGCTGCAAACTCCGTCAGCCGTCGTCGAGCACGTGTGCGAGATCATCGACCAGCTTTCGTTCAAAGGGGCGGGGGTGCAGACCCCCATGTCGACGCTCGAAGGGCAATGCGTGCAGGACGCCGATCGGCTGGACGCGATTGGCGCGATCGGCATCGGCCGGGCGTTCGCTTACGGCGGCTACAAAGGCCGGCTGATGCACGATCCAGCCGTTCCTCCGCAATTGCACGACTCGTTCGAGGCGTACAAGAAAAACACCGGACCGACGCTCAATCACTTTTACGAGAAGTTGCTCCTGCTCAAGGACCGGATGAACACCGCGGCGGGGAAGCGATTGGCCGAAGGTCGGCATCGCTTCATGGAGCAGTATCTCGAACAGTTTCTTGCGGAGTGGGATGGGGTGCGGTAGCAAGAACGAGCGAAGAATTCATCTCGCAACGAGCATCTCATAACGAGCATCCGGGTTTACCCCGGATGAGAGCCGCGAGTAGTGCTTCCCACGCGCAGAGCGTTCGCTAAGGATGGTTCAAAGTAGAATGCCTTGCGGTCGTTCGCATCCGGGATAAACCCGGATGCTCGTTGATGCGCAATGCTCGTTGATGCGCGATGCTCATAAGCGCGATGCTCGTCGGCGCGTTCGCTTGAATCTCAACCCGCGCCGATGTCGATCACCTGTTCGAACCGCTCGACCGGCAGCACGAAAATCTTGCCATCTCCCAAGCGGCCAGTGCGGCAGATTTCGGTCACACGATCGACAATTTCACCAACTCGCGCGTCGTCGACCCAAAGCGAAATTTCGACCTTCGGCAGGAAGGCGAGGGCGTATTCGGTTTCGGCGTATTGCTGCAGGTGGTCCTTCTGCCGGCCGTAGCCTTTGACCTCGCGGACGGTGAACGCTTCGACCGGGCCACGGCGCATGGCGTCGACGACCTTCTCGGCCAGGTATGGCTTCACGATGGCGACGACTTGCTTCATGTTCCGATCGGCTTTTCTGGTGGGCTCTGGCTGCGAGGCGGCTCCTCGCGGGCGTTTTGGCCCAGGCTGGAGCCTGGGGCGGAGATGCGTTGGGGGATGTGGTTTGCGGGGATCGTTTAGCTGAAGAAGTTTTCGCCGAAGAGGTCCAGTTCTGGGCCGCTTTCAACTTCGATGTCGCCGTGCACGGTCGTGCAGCAGGCGAGTCGCATGTTTTCTTCGTGTCCGACGTAGGCAAGTGCGGGGATCGGATCCGGGATCGGCGTGGGGACCACCGTGCGGAACTTCAGCCACTCGCGCATCGTCAACTTGTTGGTGTTTTCGAGGCCCTTCGTGATCAGTACCCGGCAGGTGCCGCAGAGGCCCATCCCTTTGCAGTTCATGTAGCGGTTGATTCCCGCGCCGATGCCGTTCAAGCCTTGGTTCAGGTTGATGCCGGCCTTGATCGCTTCGGTGCGGAGATTCGCCCCGTCGGGCACTTCGATCTCTTTCTTCTCTTTGACGAACTTGACGATTGGCATGGTCGACAAGGCCAGCCGTCGGCTGGTCGCTGAAGGATGAAGAGCAGCAGAAATGCGACGCAAGCGAACTATCCGTAATGTAACCCGCGTAAATACGGGCGCTAATACAGGTTCGGGGAATTGCCCCTGCCGCCGATCAGGGCGAGAATTTCCGGCGCTGCGGCGGCCAGTGGCGGGCCGCGAGCGCTCCGACCTTGTTCTCGCTCGGCACAGGGCCCCAGTCGCGCGAGTCGGATGCTCGAATCGAAAGGTCGCCAAGGACGAAGTACTCGTCGCACAGCTTCAGGGGGCGTCCTTCCGTGTTGCAGGGGAGGAATTTGGGGGGGCCTCGGGAATCTTGTGGCTCAAGCCCTATAGCCCCTCGCGGGGCTCGGCGACTTGCCCGTTGATCAGCACGACGCCGAAGCGCGCTCGGCTTTGGTCCACCGGGCTACGAACCAGATCGCTACGGCTGAAAGAGCCACCTGCACAAGCCCCACCGCAAACAGTCGGATGTGGAGGGGCCTTGGCAGGGCTCCGAACTACTGTAGCTCGTTGAGGCCGCGCTCGAGGAGATCGCGGCGCAATTGGTCGGCGGAAGTGAATTGCACGGCGTCCCAGCCGGCGGCTTGAGCGGCGGCGACGTTGTCGGCGCGGTCGTCGGTGATGAAAATTTCGCCGGGAGGCGTTTCACACAGTTCGGCGGCCCGAGCGTAGATCGCCGGATCGGGCTTCATCATCTGCAGGCTGCAACTGAGAGCGTGCAGCGGAAACAGCCCCATGATTTCGGGAAATTTCGCGTTGACGAAGTCCCAATGATCGCTGCTCGTGTTCGAAAGCACGCCGATTCGCCGGCCAGCCTGCCGGATCGCCTCGACGAGCGGCAGCATGGGAGCGTTGAGTTCAAAAATGTCGTTGCAGGCTGCGGCGATCGCATGCTGACCATCAGCCGGCAACGAAGCTCCGGCCAGCTCGCAAAAGCGAGCGTAAAACTGCGCCGGCGTCAGCTCGCCGCGCTCGAATTGCCAATGCAGGCCGGTCTTGCCGTAGACGATGCGATCGACCTCGTCGGCCGACACGCCAACCACCGCAGCCATCTGCTCTGCCCCGCGGCGATGCGAGAACTTGAGCAGCACGTTGCCCATGTCGAAGTAAAGAAAGCTTGGAGTGCGCATGGCGGCAATATAACAGCCAGCAAGAACGGGCACAGCCAAGCGGCGGAGGGCAGACCGAACAGGTATTGAAAGCGGGTTGCCTGTTCTCAGTACTGGGTACTCAGTACTCAGTACTCAGTACGGACTGACGCGGCCGACCTTCTCTCCTACCTCTTACCTCTTACCTCTTACCTCACGCCGCCAGACGCCGGAACGCCACTTCGGGCGCGGCTTCGGTTTCCGCCCGGCCGGTTCCTTTGCGGACTCCGATGAGGACCAGGAAGCGGCGGCGGAGGTTGCGGAGTGGTTCGGCGATGGCTCGATGGGCCCGGATCCACCAGGGACGGCGACGGTCCATTTCTTGCCAATCGATCACGGCGTCGCGGCAACGGACGATGCGGTGTTTGAGGAGGCAGTAGTCGTCGGTCCCCTGCAGCACTCGCAGCAGGTAGGGGAGCGGCGTTAGCCAAACGAGCGGAGTGCGCGGCAGGGCAAACGAGATTTGAAAATCGAACAGGTAAGGCCGGCCATCGTCTCCCACAAGGATGTTTTCGCACTTGTGGGTGTCGACGTAGGCTACGCCGCGCTCGTGCATCTGGCGCAGCAAGCGTTCCACTTCGTCGAAGAAGCGGGAGTCGACCTTTTCCTTGTCTCCCAGCGGATGGCCGGGGATGAACTCGTGGGCTACGGCGTTGGGGACCACTTCGCCCACGACAGTGACGACGCCCAGCTCGGCTGGCACGTTGTCGATTCCCCGCAGCCGCTGATAGATGTGCCGCTCGTGCGACGCCAGGTAGCGGCCGAGCCAACGCATGGGGATGCCGAGGATCGATTGCCAGCGGTGGAACTTGCAGACGACTCGTCGCTCGCCGGAAGCGTAAAACGCGGTCGCCGCCCACGAGTCGTGCTTGACGATCTCGGTCCGCTCGAACGTCGCTCCGTCCACCTCAATGCTGCTGGGCGGATCGCACGGTCCGAGGGCGCGCAGCACGTTCGGCCGGCGCTTGGGCGGGCGTTGGGGTGAGGCAAGATCGGTACTGTCGCTGGTCCGCGTCATGTTGGCACCTAAGCAGCCGCAGAATCGGGCTTATCGATACCATCGGACCGGCTGAGGTGGGGACTTGAGACCCGAGTGAGACCCCGGCAATAAGGACGTAGGCCGGGGCATTTCATTGGATTTTCAGCGATCGGCGGTCGGCTGCAACTTGGGGCTGCCACACCGTTTGAATGGCGGTCGGCCAGTTGGCCGGCGACCAGCGGATTATCTGAGTTCCTTGATCCGGATATTGCGGTACCAGGCTTCGGACGGCGGGCCGCCGTGAATTTGGACGGCGATGATGCCGCTGCGAGCGATGTTTTCTTCTTTCTCGGTGTAGTCAACGGTTTTCTCGGTGTAGTCAACGGTGGGGATGCCGTTGGTCCAGATCTGGATGCGCGGGCCCTCGCAGCGGATGACGAAGTCGTTCCAGCCGTCGGATTTCATCGACCTGGCGACTTCTTCGTGCGGGCCTTCGACGAGGAACTTGTTGCGGCGCGATTCATCGTAGAGCCAGCCCCAGATGTTCTTGCCCCCCATGATCCCCATGTCGCACTGATAGCCGCTCACTTCGTGGTGGTTGGGGATTCGCTTGGTGCGGAACTGTACGCCGGCGTTGGCGCCTTCGCCGACCAATTTGGCTTGCAGGCGAAGCTCAAAATTTTCGTACTCCTTCGTCGTGCAGAGAAAGAAGTTGTGCGGAATCTTTTC
>Ga0182743_1004738_pt1 | contig 10099 bp, 9 predicted proteins | sample eDN3rd30CKraftOP_FD_128522 | JGI IMG/M metagenome (GOLD analysis project Ga0182743, IMG submission 128522) | Enriched Organic Plus compost microbial communities from Emeryville, California, USA - eDNA 3rd pass 30_C Kraft OP (version 2) (version 2) ... | reverse complement strand
GCGGCGAACTCCCAGCCGAGCCCGGCCTCGGCGAAGACCCACAGCATCGCGCCGAGCATCGCCGTGTTGTGGATCAGCAGCAGCAGGGTCGGGATGCCGAAGGCGAAGCCGAGCGCGAAGGCCATGATGGTCACGCCCGAATTGTTCGAGAACAGGTAGGCGGCGAACACGGTCAGCCCCTCGCCGCTCGCGGTACCCTTGAGCGTCTCTGCGAGCGCCTCGCGTCCCGCGCCGGGCGTGCGGCCCTGGGCCGCCTCTCCGACCAGCGCGTAGTACCACTCGGGGTCGCGCGCGACGAGCAGCCAGCCGGCCAGGGTGCCTGCGACCATCACGGCCGCGGCAATGCACAGGTCGAGCCACAGCGTGCGCACCGCCGCGCTCCACCCGCCGGTGAGGAAGCGCCGCAACCAGGCGCCGAACGAGGTGCGCGGACCGTAGACCTGGAACCAGGCCCGCCGGACCAGCCCCTCGAGGTAGGCCAGCGTCGCCGCATCGAGCGAGGTCTCGCGCGCGACAGCAAGGCTCGAGACCGCCTGCCGGTAGAGCACCGGAAGCGCCAGCAGGTCGTCGTCGGAGATCCGCCGCAGCCGGTTCCGCTCGAGCGCCTCGACGATTGCCTCGAGCCGGCGCCAGTCGGTCTCCCGTTCGAGCCGGAAGCGATCCGACCGCAGCGAGGCCGCCTCGACGTCGGGCGGTGCCTCGATCTCGGCCTTGCGGAACAGCGCGAGAGCCATCTCAGCAAAGCCTCCGGGGTTGCTCGGACGTCCGCACCTGTCTCATCCGACCGCCTCCGCCTGCTTGGCGGCAAGGTAGCGGTCGATCAGGCGATAGCCGATCGCCTGCCACGGCGCCTCGATCACGTCGACGCCGAGCCGGCGCAGGCGCTGGAGCACGAGCGCGCGCTGGCGGGCGAGGCCGTCGGCGGCGACCGCGGTGGCAAGGTCGCGCAGCGTGCCGGGCTCGGCCCCGTCCAGCTCGGACAGCTCGGAGTCCTGCATCGTCACGAAGATCACCAGGTGGTGGCGCACGAGCCGCTCAACGCTCTCGACCATCAGCTCGGCCGAGGTCGGGTCGGCGAAGTCGGAGAACAGCACGATCAGCGAGCGGCGGCGGAGTCGCGCGGTCAGCGTCGCGAGCGCGAGTGTGAAGTTGGGTTCGCGCGGGACATAGTCGATCCCGGCCGCGGCGGTCTGCAGGCGGTGGAATGCGCGCGAATCGGTCGCGAACGGGGTCAGCAGCTCGGGCTGTGCGGCGAAGGCGAACAGGGCCACCCGGTCGCCGCCCTTGAGCGCGACATAGGCTGCAGTCAGCGCTGCCGAGACCGCGCGGTCGATCCGCGGCAGGCCGTCGACCGGTTCGCACATCGCCTGGCCGCAGTCGAAGGCGAAGACGATCTGGTTGTCCCGCTCGGCCTCGTTCTCGCGCGCATAGAGCCGCGTGTGGCGCGCGCTCGCCTTCCAGTCGATCCGCCGGCGGTCCATCCCGGGCTCGTACTCGCTGAGCGCCTCGAACTGGGTGCCTTCGCTGCGAATCCGCCGGGCGATCAGGCCGAACTGCGCGTCGCGCAGGAACGCCTGCAACATCGGCGAGCGGACCGGCGAGAGGTCGGGCCAGACGCGCACCGGCCGTTCGAGCGGGCGGTAGACCTGGCGGTGGGCAAGCCGGAGCGGGCCAGGCCAGCGCAGCCAGAGGCCCTGCACCAGGGCAGTTCCGCGGCGATTGGGCACGAGCTCGGCGGTACCCGAGCAGATTCCGGGAACGGCATCGGCGGCGAGCGGGAAGCGCGCAGCGCCGCGCTCGCCGAGCCGCGGGTCGAAACCCAGCGCGGCCTCGGGCGCGGTCCCGGGGCGGACGAACTCGGCGAGGACGGTAACGGTCAGCGCCTGGCCGACCTCGGCGTCGGACTGGACGTCGACCTGCATCTCGCGCAGGCGCCCGGCGAGCAGGCCGTCGAGCACGATCAACGCCAGCAGGATCAGCCCGGCAAGCGGCGCCGCGACCCACGCGTCGGGCGCTGTCGCGGCGATCACCACGGCGGCCGGTGCAAGCAGCGCCAGCAGCACGAGCGAGAGGCCGGAGGGGACGATGGGGGATCTCATGCTCCCGGTCCTCGCTGTTCGGCGCAGCCGAACGGGGAGCGGGACCGGTCCCGGGCCTCGCCCGGCACTGGTTGAGGGACGCGGCGGCGCAGCCCCAGTCGCGCGGCGAGCTCCACCGTCACCGGGCCATGGCCGGCGCCACGTCCCCATCGCATCGGGAGAGGGAGGATCGAGCGTCGGCAGGTCACTTCGGCGCCTCGGTCTGTTCGACGAGCCCGGCGACCAGTTCCTCGACCTGCTTGCCTTCGATCTCCGCTGCCGGCGACAGCAGCAGGCGGTGGCGCAGGGTCGCCACGGCGAGCGCCTTGACGTCGTCCGGGATCACGTAGTCCCGGCCATGGAGCGCGGCGCGCGCCCGCGCGGCATTGGCCAGCAGCACCGCGGCGCGCGGGCTCGCGCCGCTGGCGATGTCGCGGTTGCCGCGCGTCGCGCGGACCAGCGCCACCGTGTAACCGATCACCTCGTCGGCGAGCGTGACCGTCTTGACCGCCGCCTGCGCCGCCGCGAGCGCCTCGGCGTCGGCGACCGTGGCGATGCCGAACTCGGCCGGGCGCGGCGGGCCGCTGCGTTCGCCGAAGCGGCGGACGATCGCGGCTTCCTCCTCCGCGCTCGGGTACGGCACCAGCAGCTTGAACAGGAAGCGGTCGAGCTGCGCTTCGGGGAGCGGGTAGACGCCCTGGCTCTCGATCGGGTTCTGCGTGGCGACGACCATGAACCGCTCGCTCAGCGGATGAGTCTCCCCGTCGAGCGTGACCCGTCGTTCCTGCATCGCCTCGAGCAGCGCGGCCTGGGTCTTGGGCGGGGTGCGGTTGATCTCGTCGGCGAGGAGCAGCTCGTGGAAGATCGGCCCGCGCGTGAGCGTGAACTGGCTGGTCTGGAAGTTGAACAGGTTCGAGCCGAGGATGTCGCCCGGGAGCAGGTCGGGGGTGAACTGGATGCGCCCGAAGTCGAGCCCGCACGAAGCCGCGAAGCATTGTGCGAGGAAGGTCTTGGCCGTGCCCGGCGGGCCTTCGAGCAGCACGTGGCCCTGGGCGACGAGCGCGATCAGCAGGTGCTCGACCGTGTCCTCCTGGCCGACGATCGCCTTCGCGATCTCGGCACGAATCGAGTCGGCCAGCTTGCGGGTGTCGTCGAGCGACAGGGTCATGGGGAAACCGTCCTTTCGATGGCGCGGAGCGCGCCCGCGGCGCGCAGCAATTCGGTTGAATGGCGGGCGCGGCGCAAGGCCTCGACCTGCGCGGCAAAGTCGTCGGCGATTCCTCGCGCAGCGAGCGCGCGGTCGACCGCCGCCTCGCGGGCCTCGGGGTCGGATTCGCGAAGGCCGAGCGCCTCGGCGAGGCGCAGCGTGACCATCGCCGCATAGGGTGGGCCGAGCAGGTGGAACCGGCGCGCGCGCTCGATCAGCGCAGCGCTGTTGCGGGCCAGCTGGCGCTTGCCCATCGTCAGCGCCGGGGCCTCGGCGACGGGCGGGCCGAAGCGGCGGAACCCGCGCCAGGCGACGACGATCGCCGCCAGCAACAGCGCCAGCGTCGCCGCGAGGAAGGGCGGCCTGAACGCCAGCGTCAGCAGGTTCTCGCCGCGTCCGAGGCCCGGCAAAGTGAGGTCGAACACGATCGGCAATTCGTAATCCTCGAGCGCCGCGTCGACGATCGCGTGGGCCAGCCGGGCACGCTCGCGGTCGGCGAGGCCGTAGTTGTTCATCAGGTCGGGCTCGGCGACCACCACCACGGGCCAGAGGTCGTCGTCGGTATCGAGTTCGTCCGGATCGCGGTCGGGCATGCCCGCCGCCCCGGCCAGCACCGGGTACGAGCCGCGGTCCGAGAGATAACCCGCAAGCAGGTCGCCGCGCTCGTCGGTCACCAGCGGCAGGTACGACGACGCGTCGAGCGACAGCACCTTGTCCGGCTCGGGAAAGGTCCCCGCGAGACCCATGCCCTCCCAGCGGCGTCGCTCGCCGATCGCGATTTCCGCGTCGCCGAGCCCTTCGAGCTCGTCGATCCACCTGGGGGCCACCGGACTGCCGAGCAAGACCCAGCCGCGCCGGGCATCGACGCCGGGAATCCCCGATGCCTCCATCGCCGGCCACTTGGGTAGGATCACCAGCGTCGGTCCGTCATATCGGCGTGCGCGGATGACCTCGGCGATGCGTTCGCCGTCGGCGTATATCGGCGGCGTGAGCACGAGCAGGCCCTCGTCCTGCAGCCGCGTTTTGCTGCGCGACAGCTCGACCTCGTGGCCCTGCGCCTCGAGCAGGCGGACGAGCCCGGCGAAGCCGTTGAGGCCGTTGGCTGCCGCATGCGCGCCGCCGTTCTGGTCCTCGCGGCCGGTCCATCCGGCGCCGATCGCGTAGAGAAACAGCAGGAAGGCGGCGGCCCCGACCACCAGAACGGCGAGGATCGCGCGCGGCGAGAAAGGCGAGGCGCCGCGGCTCATGCCGGTGCCAGCGCTTCGCGGCGCGCCGCAAGTGCGAAGTCCGCGTAGGCGGCTCGGGCCGCGTGCCAGTCTTCGGCCGAAAGGTTGCGCAGCGCGAACAGGCTGCGCTCGACGCGTTCGGCGATCACCGCGAAGGCGCGACGCGCCGCTTCGGGCAGCGCCGGCATGACCGCTATCTCGCGCGCCGTGCTCGAGGGATCGAGCAGGTCGGGGCGGGCGGCAGCAATCTGGCCGACGCTCCGCTGGAGCAGCAGGTGCGTCGCCTCGTCGTAGCGCCCTTCGGCGGCGAGCCGGTCGGCCTCTTCGAGCAGCGCGAGCGCTTCGTGGGTATCGGGCGCCCATTCGGGTGCGGCGTCGGCCTGGCCTTCGCCGGCCTTGCGCCGCTCCTCGACCATCGGAGCGAGCACCTGCCACAGGACGAGCGCGATCAGCCCGACGGCAATCGCTGCGAGAATCCAGAGCGTCGGTTCGGCGGCAGGTCCGAGAATGCGCCCGAGGAACCGCAGGAGATCGTCGAGCCAGCCGGGAGGCGGAGGATTCTCGGGCAGCTCGAGCGGAGCGAACTGGATCTGCGCATCCGCGCGAAGCGCCTGCCAGTCTCTGGCGAAGCTGTCGGCCGAGGCGGCCGCGACGTTGTCCCCCGATCCCGTCGTCACGCGGTGTTGGTGGCATGCCGGGGTGCGGGGCGCAAGGCAGGCTTGCCGGCGGTGGCAATTGCGCCATGCTGCGGCCATGGGAACCTGCGGGCAAGATCCGCAGGATCGCTGGCGAGGTCGAGGCGGCTGCGCAGGCGCTGCCGCCGCACGCCGAGTTCGCTGCGCGTTATTGCCCGGCAGACCTGGCCGAGGCCGCTTGGAACACCGCGTCGAACGCCGCTTCGAGCCGGGCCAGGCTCGCGGGCACGTCCTTGAGCTTGTCGAGCCCGAACAGGCCGAGCCGGAAGCTGCGGTACTCGGGCCCTTCGTCGCATTGCAACGGCACGCCGGCCGCGATCTGCAGCCCGTGCGCGGCGAACTTCCTGCCGTTCTGGATCTCCGGGTCGTCGGTGTAGCTGACCACCACCCCCGGCGCGCCAAAACCCTCGGCCGCAACCGAGGTGACGCCGCGTTCGGCGAGCATCCGGCGCACGGCATTGCCCTGCTCCCACTGCGCGGCCTTGAGCGTGTCGAAGCCGATCTCGCGGGTTTCCTGCATCGACTTGTGGAACGCGCGCAGCGCGTCGGTCGGCATCGTCGCATGGTAGGCATGGCCGCCGCCGAGGTAGGCTTCCATGATCGCGTTCCACTTCATGAGGTCCATCGCGAAGCTGGTCGACTGCGCCGCCCTGCAGCGTTCGAGTGCTTCCTCGGTCAGCATGACCAGGCCGGACGAGGGCGGCGCCGACCAGCCCTTCTGCGGCGCAGAGATCAGCACGTCGACGCCGGCTTCGCGCATGTCGACCCACACCGCGCCCGAGGCGATGCAGTCGAGCACGAACAGCGCGCCGATCTCATGCGCGGCGTCGGCCACCGCGCGAACGTAGGCGTCGGGCAGGATGATGCCCGAGGCGGTCTCGACGTGGGGCGCGAAGACGACGTCGGGGCGGTCGGCGTGGATCGAGGCGATGACCATCTCGATCGGCGGCGGCGCGAACGGCGCCTGTGCACCGGCGCCCTGGCGTTGCGCCTTGAGCACGACTTCGCTGGTGGGGATCGAGCCGGCCTCGAAGATCTGGCTCCAGCGGTAGGAAAAGAAGCCGTTGCGGATCACCAGCGCCTTGCGCCCTGTGACGAGCTGGCGCGCGACGGATTCCATCGCGTAGGTCCCGCCGCCCGGCACGATCACCGCGCGGTGCGCGCCGTAAACCTCGCACAGCGTGGCATGAATCTCGCGCATGACCTGCTGGAACGCCTGGCTCATGTGGTTGAGCGAGCGGTCGGTGAACACGACCGAGTATTCGAGCAGGCCGTCGGGATCGATATCGGGGCGCAGCGCCATGTCACGTCTCTCCTTGTCGCCCGCCCCGAAGCACGCCTTTCCACCGTCAGTCAAATGCCGTGACGAGCCACGCCAATCGCGGCGTTGTCGGGGCCCGGCCGGTCGATTAGGATCGCCGGAGTGGCGGATCGTCCGTCGAGGGAGGGAGCAGATGTCGAGAATTTTCCGTTATGCCGCAGCGTTCGCCGCCGCTTCGCTGTTGGCCGCGCCGGCCCTGGCGCAGGGCTCGCCGGCGGTCGGCAGCTGGGCGACCGAGGCGATGACCGACTTCGGCACGTTCAAGGCGACGCTGACGATCGCGCAGAGCGGCGACGGCTACACGATCGAGATGGTCGATGTGCCGCAGACCGGGCCCGATGGCCAGCCCGCGCCCGCGATGGCAAGCACGATCAGCGACGTGAGCGTCGAGGGAGACAAGTTCTCGTTCAAGCGCACGATCGACTTCCAGGGCCAGGCGATCGTGCTCAACTACTCCGGCACCGTCGAGGGCGACACGCTGACGGCGACGGCGAACTCGGACTTCGGGTCGATCCCGGTCAAGGGCACGCGCAACTAGCCATCGAGCCATTCGGCGAGCGAGGCGAGGCAGTCCCGGGCGAGCAGCTTGCTGCGCTCGGGGCTCCAGCCCTGCTCGGGATCGGGCAGGTCGTCGTGGTCCTTGAACGGCATTTCCAGCGTCATCGAGCAGGCGCCGTAACGCTCGGCGAGCTGGTTGGTGCTCATCGACAGGTTGGCCTTGCCCGGCGCCGCCTCCGGATAGCCCCTGGCGGTCTGGAAGTCCGGACTGCGCCGGTCGAGGATCGCGCGAAAGCGCCGGAACTCCTCCCCGAGCGCGTCGGACCACGAGGGGATGCCCTCGAAGCCGGCGAGGAAGTTGGCCGGGATTGCCTCGTCGCCGTGGACGTCCATCGCGAAGCGCACGCCGGTCTGGTCCATCGCGTTGCGGATCGCCAGCACCTCGGGTGAGCGTTCGGCGCTCGGCTCGTGCCATTCGCGGTTGAGGTTGACCCCCGCGGCGTTGGTCCGCAGGTGCCCGCGGAACGAGCCGTCGGGGTTGCAGTTCGGCACGACGTGCAGCCGGCACTTCGCGCGCAGCACGCGGGCCACGGGATCGGCCGGGTCGCACAGCGCCTCGAGCGCGCCTTCCATCCACCATTCGGCCATCGATTCTCCAGGATGCTGGCGCGCATAGAGCCACACCGGGATTTCGCCCTCGCCCATGACGAGGCAGTCGATCGGCCGGCCGTCGAGGCTGTGGCCGAGGCAGCGGTAGGCGACGCCTTCGCTGGCCGCGGCCTCGGACACGAGGTCGTGATGCCGCTCGAGCGAGTAGGGCGCGAAATAGGCGAACCAGGCGAGGTCGCCGGCGGGCGCGTGGCGGATGGTCAGCGTGCCGCCGTCCTCGTCCTTGTCGAATGTCGTATCGGCGCGGCCCCACCAGCTGCGGTCCTCGGACACGCAGGCACGGTAACCGAGCCAGCCGTCGGGGTAGGCCGAACCGTTGAGGTCGCCGATCTTCAGCGTCAGCTCGCGCCCCGCAGTGCCGGCCACGCGGAAGTGGAACCACTGGTAGAAGTCGGACTGGTTGTCGCGCGGGATTCGCAGCCGGGCGGTGGCGCCATCGATCGAAAGGACTTCGATGTTGCCGCTGTCGAAGGCGGAGTCGATGAGGATCGGGTTCATCGAACCTCGATAGTCTCTCCCGACTGGCCGGGGAACCCGCCGAACAGCGCGTCGGCAAGCTTGGCCGCGGCCGCGTCGTTCGCGGCGAAATCGCTGTTGGCGGTGGCGGTGAACCGGGCACGCCCTTCCCACAGCGCGGTACCGTCGCTCGCCGACCTGATCCGCACGCGAAGCTCGCGGTGCACGCGCTCGCTGGGTCGCGGCGACAGGTCGATGCCGACTCCGACACCGGCGCTGGAGCCGTACGACCCGGTGCCGACGCCCCCGCCCACGCTGACCGGGCCGCGGGAACGGCCCGGCTGCTCGACCATAGAGTCGAGCGACACCTCGGCGACCTGCGGCGCATCCCCCTCGACCACGGTATATCCGAGCTCCTGCAGCTCGCGGGCCACGGCCTGCTGGAACATGCCCAGCTCGAACGAGTCGCCGTCGGCGCCCGGCCCCGCGCGCACGGCGATCGGGCCCGAGCCGAGCTGCTGCGGCCGCTCGCCGACGAAGCGCGTGACTTCGACCGGGGATACGTAAGTGGTAGTACAGCCGGCCAGCAGCAGCGCGGCGGCAGCAACACCCAGGCGAATTGCGTTATTCATGCCGACCAAACCCTCAAGTGCCCTGTCGGTTGCATACACATTCCACCGGAGGCGCACATTAGCTGTTGCACCGCACAACCCGGCTGCCTAGCACCGCGGCGATGAGCGCTTTACTTCCCGTCCTCGTCACCGGTGGCGCCGGGTACATCGGCAGCCACGCGGTGCTCGCCCTGCTCGACCGCGGTTGGCCGGTCGCAGTGATCGACAATCTGTCCACCGGCTTCCGCTTCGCGGTGCCCGACGGAGTTCCCTTCTACGAGGGAGACATTGAGGACGCCGGGCTGCTGGCGCGGATCTTTGCCGAGCAGGGCACGCGCGCGGTAATGCACTTCGCGGGCTCGATCGTGGTGCCGGAGTCGGTCGAGAACCCGCTCAAGTACTATCACAACAACACCGCCAAGAGCCGCGCACTGATCGCCGCGGTGGTCGAGGCGGGCGTGCCGCACTTCATCTTCTCGAGCACGGCGGCGACGTACGGCCTGCCGGAGCAGTGTCCGGTGAACGAGGATAGCCCGACGCGCCCGATCAATCCCTACGGGTGGTCGAAGCTGATGACCGAGCGGATGCTGGCAGATTCGGCCGCGGCGCACCCGCTCAACTACTGCGCGCTGCGCTACTTCAACGTGGCCGGGGCCGACCCGCAGGGCCGTAGCGGGCAGTCCACAGCAGGGGCAACCCACCTGATCAAGGTCGCGGTCGAGGCCGCTCTCGGCAAGCGCGACCACGTTTCCGTCTATGGCACCGATTACGACACGCCCGACGGCACGGGCGTGCGCGACTACATCCACGTCAGCGACCTCGCCGCCGCGCACGTGCTGGCGCTCGAGGCGCTGATCGGCGAACCGCGCCGCTCGCTGACGATGAACTGCGGCTATGGGCGCGGGTTCTCGGTATTCGAGGTGCTCGACGCGGTCGACCGCGTGACCAACCGCCCGATCCAGCGGGTGCTCGAGGGCCGCCGCGCCGGCGACCCGGATGCGCTGATTTCCGACAACCGCCGGATAAAGGCGACGCTGCCGTGGGTGCCGCAATACGACGATCTGCCGACAATCGTGACCCATGCGCTCGCGTGGGAGCGCAAGCTCAACGAGATCCGCCGCGCTTGACTTGGCGCGCTCCCGGGCATAGGGGGCGCGCACGTGATTTCGGCACCGGGGGCCGCCTCCGGTGCTGTGTTTTTTTTGGAATTGAACCATGAAGATCGTCAACAGCCTGAAGTCGCTCAAGGACCGCCATCGCGACAACCGCGTGATCCGCCGTCGCGGCCGGACCTACGTGATCAACAAGACCAACCGCCGTTTCAAGGCGCGCCAGGGC
>Ga0182743_1004735_pt1 | contig 10107 bp, 8 predicted proteins | sample eDN3rd30CKraftOP_FD_128522 | JGI IMG/M metagenome (GOLD analysis project Ga0182743, IMG submission 128522) | Enriched Organic Plus compost microbial communities from Emeryville, California, USA - eDNA 3rd pass 30_C Kraft OP (version 2) (version 2) ... | reverse complement strand
CGAGGCGGACGAGATCCTGGTGCTCGACGTGTATCCCGCCCGCGAGGAACCGGTCGGACCGCTCGCCGGGGTCAGCGGCCTGGACGTGCTCCGGGCCGCCGCGGACCGTGCCGGGGGGCGACGGGCCTACTGGGCCCCGGACCTGGACGCGGCCGAAAGGATCCTCCGCGGCCGGGCCGTCGCGGGTGCGATCATCGCGACCCTCGGTGCCGGGGACGTGACCCTGCTCTCCGACAGGCTGGTGACGTCGTGAGTGCCCGGGTCTCGGCCGGTGGCCGCAAGGCGGTGCGCCGCAAGTCCCCGGTGAGTCGCACCGCCGAGCTGGCGAAGAAGCGCGAGCGTCGGAGCTTCCGGTTCCGTCTGGTCACCTTCGGCGCGGTGCTGCTGGCCCTGCTGCTCGCCGCGACCTACCACTTCTGGTTGCGGGATTCGTCCTTCGTCGAGATCAGGAACCTCGAGGTCGTCGGGGTCACCGACAAGACCGTCGAGGGCAAGCAGATCCAGGAGGCGGTCCGGACGGCGATGGGGGAGATGACCACCCTCAACGTCAAGCCGGAGGTGCTGGACGAGGAACTCTCGAGGTTCCCCCGGGTCGCCGGCGCCGAGATCGAAACCTCGTTTCCCGACACGGCGACGGTGACGCTTGACATCAGGAAGAACGGCTCCATATATGGGGAGGGCTCCGGGGCGCTCCTGATCGCCACCGACGGCACCGTGCTCGGGCCGGCCGCCGGCCAGGAGGACGCCCTGCCCCTGATCGGCGAGGGGGACCCCCCGAAGGTGGCGGCCGACGGAAACGGCAACGAGGGCGGGACCGAAACCTTGACCGGCCGGGCACTCACCCAGGCCCTGATCCTGGGTGCGGCGCCGCCAGAGATCCGGAGCTACATCGACCGGACGACCGTGACCCCGGACGGCGTGCTGGTCACGTTCGACAACGGCCCCGAGATGCTCTTCGGCGACAGCACCCACGCGGAGGAGAAGTGGCGTGCGGCGGTGGCGCTGATCGCCGACCCGAACTTCGACACCGACAGTTATGTCGACCTGTCGGTTCCCCGCCGCCCGGCGGTCAGCGACGGACCGACGGAAGAGACCACGGCCGAGGAGTCGTCGGAAGGCCCCGTCGGGATCCCCTCCGAGGGGTGAGGTGCCCGGAGTCGCATTCCCGCATGGGGCGTGGGTTGTGAGGGGGTGGGCCCCGTGGCAAGGTGAACCCGGAGCCTAAGTCTCGACCACAGCTTGAGTGTTCTCGAACCCTCGACCATTGGTCTAGAATGGGTGCCTGCAGGATCGCCTGCGGCCCGTTGACAGATCCGGCGAGATGCCCTACGTTGAGCGCAATTTCCGGGATCCGGCCAGCCTCGGCAACCCTTAAGCGGTAATGCAGGCTGCGGGCCCGGAGGCTTCAACTCAAGCAAAAGATTTGGATCGGAATGATGGAGACCACATACCTGGCGGTAATCAAGGTCGTCGGCTGCGGCGGCGGCGGTACCAACGCGGTTAGCCGGATGGTCGACGCCGGAGTGCGTGGCGTCGAGTTCATCGCGGTCAACACCGACGCCCAGGCACTTCAGGCCTGCGACGCCGACATCAAGATCTCGATCGGCCAGGAATTGACCCGCGGCCTCGGTGCCGGCGGCAAGCCCGAGATCGGTGCGGGCGCGGCCGCCGAGACGCGCGACGAGATCAAGGAGGCCCTCAAGGGGGCCGACATGGTCTTCGTGACCGCGGGCGAGGGTGGAGGAACCGGCACCGGTTCGGCTCCGATCATCGCCGAGATCGCCAAGGAAGAGATCGGCGCGCTGACCGTCGGCGCGGTCACCAAGCCCTTCGAGTTCGAGGGCAAGAAGCGCATGCAGAACGCGATGGAAGGCATCGAGAAGCTGCGCAACCACGTCGACACGCTGATCATCGTCCCGAACGAGAAGCTGCTCCAGGCCGTCGAGCGACGGACGACCGTCCTCGACGCCTTCCGCATGGCCGACGACATCCTGCGCCAGGGGGTCCAGGGCATCACGGACCTGATCACCGTCCCCGGCCTCATCAACCTCGACTTCGCGGACGTGCGGACGATCATGCGCGACGCGGGCTCGGCCCTGATGGGCGTCGGGACCGGCCAGGGCGAGAACCGGGCGATCGACGCGGCCAAGGCGGCGATCACCTCGCCGCTGATCGAGGAATCGATCAAGGGCGCGACGGGCATGCTGCTCAACATCACGGGCCCCGAGGAGCTCGGTCTGTTCGAAGTCAACGAGGCCGCCCAGCTGATCCAGTCGGAGGCGGACCCGAACGCGAACATCATCTTCGGCTCGGTCGTCGACCAGTCGCTGGTCGACGAGGTTCGCGTGACGGTGATCGCGACGGGCTTCGAGGGCTTCGAGCTCCTGGCCCGTTCGCCGCAGCGCGTGCGCCGCCGTTACGAGAGCCGGAAGCGGGTCTCGCCGGAGGACACCGACCTGAGCAACCTGCGGGTCGGCGACGGGGACATCGAGGTGCCCCCGTTCCTCAGGGACTGAACGCACGGAAAATTGTGGAACAACCTTGGGAGGCGGTTTCCCAAGGGGCATGCGGAAAACGCGGGTTTCCGGTGCGGCGGCGCTTCGCCGGAAACGATGTTGGCGTAATCTGGGCCGGTGACTTCGTCCCTGACCGAACGCCGTACCAGTCTCTACGAAACCCACGTCGAGGCCGGGGCCAGGATGGTCCCGTTCGCCGGCTGGGAAATGCCCGTCCAGTACGACGGGATCAAGGAAGAACACATCGCCGTGCGGACGCACGCCGGCATCTTCGACGTCTCCCACATGGGCCAGATCGAGGTCGAGGGTCCCGGTTCGCTCGCCTTCCTGCAGCGCCTCGTGACGAATGACGTGTCGAAGGTCCAGGTCGGTGGCGCGCAGTACTCGCTACTGCTGAACGACGACGCCGGGGTGATCGACGACCTCTTCGTCTACCGCCTCGGGCACGACCGTTACCTGGTCATCACCAACGCCGCCAACCACCAGAACGACCTGATCCGGTTCGGTGAACTCGCGCGCGACTTCGACGTCTACGTCCGTGACGCCAGCTTCAACTACGCGATGCTCGCGATCCAGGGTCCGAACGCCCGCCGCATCGTCGAGAACACGCTCCACATCGAGCTGCCCGCGCGGTTCCATGTCGCCGCGCGCCAGATCGGCCGCCGCCCGGCGATCGTCTGCGGCACCGGATACACCGGTGAGGACGGGGTGGAGATCCTGATCGACCCGGGGATCGCCCCGGCGATCTGGACCGAACTGATCGACGCCGGAATCGTGCCCTGCGGCCTGGGAGCCCGGGACACCCTCCGGCTCGAGGTCTGTTACCACCTCCACGGGAACGACCTGACCGAGGAAACCGACCCGATCTCGGCGGGCCTCGGCTGGGCCTGCGTCGAGGCGACCGGGTTCATCGGTGCCGAGAAGGTCGCCGTGCTCCGTGCGAACGGCACCGAACGGAAGCTGGCTCCCTTCGTCATCGAGGGCGCCGGAATCCCCCGCCAGGGCAACCCGGTGATGCTCGGCGACGAAACCGTGGGAGAGGTGACGAGCGGCACCTTCTCTCCCTCGCTGGAGTGCGGGATCGGGATGGCTTACGTGAGGTCGGACCTGGCCGAACCCGGGACCGAACTCGAGATCGACGTGCGCGGAAAGCGTCGGACGGCGCGCGTAAGCTCGAAGCCCCTTTACAAGAAAGCGAGATGACCGTGGCCGAGGCCAGCTACCCCGAAGACCTGAAATACCACCCGGAACACGACTGGGCCCGGATCGAGGGGGACGAGGCGACCCTCGGGATCACCTGGTACGCCCAGGACTCGCTGGGCGAGGTGGTCTTCTTCGAGGGCCCCGAGATCGGGACCGAGGTGACCAAGGACCAGCCCTACGCGGAGGTCGAGTCCGTCAAGGCCGTCTCCGACGTGATCGCCCCCGTGTCCGGCGAGGTGATCGCGGTGAACGAGAGCCTCAGCGATGCCCCGGAGGCGATCAACGCCGACCCGTACGAAACCGGCTGGCTCGTCAGGGTCCGCCTGAGCGACCCCTCGGAGGCCGACTCGCTGATGGACGCGGCGGCCTACGCCGCCAGCCTGGAGTAGTCCGCCTTGGCGGGGTACACACCGGCGACACCCGGCGACCAGGCCGACATGCTGGCCGCGATCGGGGTCGACTCGGTCGATGACCTGTTCGCCCAGATCCCGGACGAGGTGAAGCTGGACCGGCCGCTCGACCTCGAGGACGGGAAGAGCGAATCGGAGGTGTACCGCTTCCTCGCCGGGCTCGCCGACACCAACCTGGACGCGGAACGGATCCCGTCCTTCCTCGGGGCGGGGATGTACGACCACTACGTCCCCGCAATCGTCGAAGCGATCGTTTCGCGTTCCGAGTTCCTCACGCCCTACACGCCATACCAGCCCGAGGTGTCCCAGGGCGGGCTCCAGGTGATGTTCGAGTTCCAGACCGCGATGAGCGAGATCACGGGACTCCCGGTCGCCAACGCCGGCCTCTACGAGGGTCCGTCCGCCGCTGCCTCCGCGGCCTACCTGGCGATGGGGGTCACCGGCCGCACCGGCCTGGTCGCGTCGCGGGGCCTCCATCCCCACAGTCGCGAGACGCTGGCCACTCACGCCGTCGGCTTCGGGGCGACCGTGACCGAGGTCGGCCTCGAGAGCGGACTCACCTCGGGCGAGGAACTCGAGGCCGCGGTGGACGACGACACCGCCGCCGTCTTCCTGCAGAACCCCAACTTCCTCGGGGCGGTCGAGGACATCGCCGCACTCGGCGAGGCGGTGAAGGCGAAGGGCGCGCTCCTCATCGTCGCCGCCGACCCGATGACCCTCGGGATCCTCCGGCCGCCGGGTGCGTGCGGGGCCGACATCGCGTTCGGCGAGGGCCAGCCGCTCGGCAACCGGCTCGACTTCGGCGGTCCCTCGTTCGGGTTCTTCTGCGCCCGCGAGGAATACATCCGCAAGATGCCCGGCCGGATCGCGGGCGAGACGACCGACGCCGACGGACGGCGCGGTTTCGTGCTCACCCTCCAGACCCGGGAGCAGCACATCCGTCGCGAGAAGGCGACGTCCAACATCTGCACCGCCCAGGCGCTGAATGCGCTCGCCGGGATGATCCACCTCGCCTGGCTGGGCAAGCAGGGGTTCGTCGAGCTCGGCGAGCTGCTGGCCCGCCGGACCGCCTACGCCCGCAAGCTGATCGGCGGGCTCGACGGGTACGAGCTCCTCCACGAGGCCCCGGTCGTCCGCGAGTTCGCGGTCCGTTCCGAGCGGGCGGTCGAGGAACTGCTGCCGCTCGGCGACGAATCGCACGGGCCGGCACCGAGGCTGCCCGTCTATCCGCTCGGCCGTGACTACCCCGAGTACGAGGACTCGTTCCTCGTCGCGATCACGGAGAACCGCTCGGTGGACGAGATCGGGTGGCTCGCCCACATGCTCGAGCACGCCCAGGCCGGGTGGGGGGAACACATCCACGACCACGACCACGAGGGCAACCCGGTCGCGGGAGGGGTCCAGTGAGCACCCCTACGTTGAACGAGACGCCGCAACAGGCCGATCGGGCCAGGACGATCTACGAGAAGTCGGTTCCGGGTCGCCGGGCCGCGCAGCTGCCGGACCTCGGCGAAGGGGTGGAGGAGACCCCGATCGAGGAACTCATCCCGGCTCACCTGCTTCGCGAGAAGCCCGCCGAGCTGCCCGAGGTGTCCGAACCGGAGATCGTGAGGCACTACAACCGCCTCTCCCGCCGAAACTTCGACCTGGACACCGGCTTCTACCCGCTCGGGTCCTGCACCATGAAGTACAACCCGCGCCTGAACGAGCGCGTCGCGGCGTTGCCCGGTCACGCGAAGCTCCATCCGGCGACCGACCCGTCCGATGCCCAGGGCGCACTGCAGCTCATGTACCTGCTGCAGGAATCACTGAGCGAGATCACCGGGCTCCCGACCGTGAGCCTCCAGCCCTCCGCCGGGTCCCAGGGAGAGCTGGCGGGCCTTCTGCTGACCCGCGCCTACCACGCCGACCGGGGGCGCAACCCGACCAGGGTCCTCACCCCGGACACCGCCCACGGGACGAACCCCGCCTCGGTGACGATGGCCGGCTATGACGTGGTCAAGGTCGCGACGAACGAGAAGGGCGGTGTGGACCTCGAGGACCTCAAGTCCAAGATCGACGACGACATCGCCTGTCTGATGCTCACCAATCCGAACACGCTCGGCGTGTTCGACGAGAACATCGTCGAGATGGCGTCGCTCGTCCACGAGGCGGGAGGCCTCCTCTACTACGACGGCGCGAACCTCAACGCGATCATGGGACAGGCCCGGCCCGGGGACATGGGTTTCGACATCGTCCACGTGAACCTCCACAAATCGTTCTCGCAACCCCACGGTGGCGGCGGACCGGGGGCGGGCCCGATCGCCGTCTCGGAGCGGGTCGAGCCATTCATCCCGCGGCCCCAGGTGGTGCGGCGGGAGGACGGGGACGGCGTCTTCTTCGACCTCGACTACGACCGGCCCAAGTCGATCGGCCGCCTGCGTGGTTTCCAGGGGAACTTCGGCGTGTTCGTGCGCTCGCTCGCCTACATCCTCAGTCTGGGCGGCGACGGTCTGGCCGAGGCTTCGCGGCAGGCGGTGCTCAACGCGAACTACCTGAAGAAACGGCTCTCCGAAGGCCGGGCCGGCAAGTACCTGCCGATCGCGTTCGACCGCCACTGCATGCACGAGTTCGTGCTGTCCGGGGCCCCGATGAAGAAGGAACTCGGCATCAAGACGCTCGATCTCGCGAAACGGCTGCTCGACTTCGGCTTCCACCCGCCGACCGTGTACTTCCCGCTCCTGGTCGACGAGGCGCTCATGATCGAGCCCGTCGAGACGGAATCGAAGGAAGACCTCGACGCGTTCGCGGACGCGATCGAACGGATCCTCGAAGAGGCGGAGGAGGATCCGACGATCGCGCAGAACGCTCCCTACACGACCCCGGTTAGAAGACTCGACGAGGTCGGGGCGACGCGGAATCCGCGGATTCGCCAGCCCCAATAACCTTTCCTCCGGCCTTTTTCAATCGAGACGAACCGGAGTGACCCAATGACCGCAACCCAGTACTCACTGACCCAGGACCAGCTCGACTTCCTCGAGGTGATCCGTCAGATGGTGGTGGAGAAGGTCACCCCGCGGGCCCACGACATCGACGAATCCGGCGAGTTCCCTCAGGACATCCGCGAGCTCTTCGCCGAGCACGACCTGTTCGGCCTCCCGTTCGAAGAGAAGTACGGCGGCACCGGCACCGGCGAGCTGATGCTCTGCGCCGCGATCGAGGAGATCGCGAAGGGCTGTGCGTCCTCGTCGCTGATGATCGCCGCCCAGGACCTCTCCTCGCTGCCGATGAAGCTCGCGGCCTCGGACGAACTGAAGGACCGGATCCTGCCGAAGATGGCCTCCGGTGAATGGCTCGGCGCGTTCTGCCTGTCCGAACCCGACGCCGGCTCCGACCCCGGCGCGATGCGCACCCGCGCGACCAAGGTGGACGGCGGCTGGAAACTGAACGGCGCGAAGAACTGGATCACCAACTCCGGCGTCGCCGACGTGTACGTCACCTTCGCGGTCACCGATCCCGATGTGAAGTTCTCCCGTGGCATCACCTGCTTCGCCGTGATGGCCGATTCCGAGGGCTTCCGCATCGACGCGCTCGAGAAGAAGATGGGCATGAAGGGCTCACCGACTGGCCAGCCCGTGTACGAGGACGTGTTCGTCCCGGACGAGAACGTGATCGGCGAGGTCGGCCGCGGCTTCCAGGTCGCCATGCAGACGCTCGACCGTTCCCGCCTCGGCATCGGTGCGCAGGCGCTCGGCATCGCCCAGGGGGCGACCGACTACGCCGCCGAGTACGCGAAGGAGCGTGTGGCGTTCGGCAAGCCGATCAACCAGCTCCAGGGCATCCAGTTCAAGCTCGCCGACATGGAGACCAAGACCGCGGCCGCCCGCGAGCTGCTCTACAAGGCCGCCTCGATGGCCGAGATCGGCCACCCTCAGCTCGGCAAGTACTCCGCCATGGCCAAGCTCTTCGCGTCCGACGTCGCGATGGAGGTCACCACCGAGGCCGTCCAGGTCCTCGGCGGATATGGCTACGTCAGGGAGTACCCGGTGGAGCGCATGATGCGTGACGCCAAGCTCACCCAGATCTACGAGGGCACGAACGAGATCCAGCGAGTGGTCATCGCCCGCACGCTGGCCTAGGGGCTGCTCCCTCGCCGGGCTGCGGGCGGGCGGGAGCCTGCTGCAGCCCGGTGGGATGTACGTCGATCGGGGAGTCCGCCCCGTCTTGGGCGGGCGTCCCGGTCCGATCCGCCCCCTCCGCTCACCTTCACGAAGGCGGGAGGGGCTCCGCTGTCCGCGGCTCGAGGGCTTCCGTTCGAGACTTCCTAAGCCGGGATCCTGGGCAGGTCTTCGGCTCGGCGGCCCGGGCCCGGTTTGAGGTAGACGCGGTCCGGTTCGACCGCTTCGCCGCACTTCTCGCAGACCATGTGGCGGTCCAGGTCTCCGCCGCAGGTCTTGTGGACCGCGACGGTGGGGGGTCCGCCCGCCTCCGGGTAGTAGCGGTCGCCCCACCACATCAGCTGGAGCAGGACCGGCGCCAGGTCCCGGCCCTTTTCGGTCAGGTGGTACTCGTAGCGGGGAGGGCGCTCGCTGTAGGGGCGCTTCTCGAGGATCCCGAACTCGATCAGGGAGTTGAGCCGTGTCGTGAGCACGCTGCGGGTGATCCCGAGGTTCTCGCGGAGCGGCTCGAAGCGGTTCAGGCCCAGGCCGATGTTCCGGATGATCAACAGGGACCACCGTTCGCCCACGACCTCGAGTGAGCGGGCGATCGAACACACCTGGGAGTCGTACTCACGATCGAGCATGTACCGATTGTAGCTGGTCAGTCGCATGATGCAACGGAAGTCTGTTTGGGTGAGTCGCATGATGAAACTCGCTGGAGGATGTTGACGATGTCCGGCATGGCGACCACGGAAGGGGCGTCGGGGCCGCCCGTTCCGTCCGGGGGTCCGGTGCCGGCCGAGGCGAGCGAGGCCGGGCAGGCGTACCGCCCCGAGGTGCTGAAACATGTCCTGGCGGTAGTTGCCGCGGCGGTGGCACTCGCGAGCCTCGACATGTTCATCGTCAACGTCGCCTTTCCGGCCATAGAGGCCGAGTTCAAGGAGAGCTCGGTCGGCGCGCTCTCCTGGGTGCTGAACGGCTACGTGATCGTCTTTGCGGCCCTCCTGATGCCCTTCGGACGGTTCGCCGACCGGGTCGGGCGCAAGCGGGTCTTCCTCGCCGGGCTCCTGCTCTTCTGCCTCGCCTCGGGCGCCTGCGGGATCGCCTGGTCCCTCGACTCCCTCATCGCCTTCCGGGTGGTCCAGGGCGTGGGTGCCGCCATGCTCATGTCGACCTCGCTCGCCCTGCTCCTCCACGCCTTCCCGCCGGAGCGCCGGCCCGTGGTGATCGGGGTGTGGGCGGCCGCCGGCGGTGCCGCCGCCGCGCTGTGTCCGCCGATCGGGGGCCTCCTCGTCGAGGTTTCCTGGCGCTGGGTCTTCCTGGTCAATGTCCCGCTCGCCCTGGCGGCGTGGTCCTCCGGTCGCGGGCTCCTCGTCGAGTCCCGCGACCCGGACGAGACCCGGTGGCCCGATCCGGCCGGGATGTTCTCGCTCACCCTCGGCGTCGGCGTGATCTGCTGGGGGCTGGTCGAAGCCCCGGACAACGGCTGGGGGAGTGCCACGACCATCGCCGCCCTGAGCGGCGGGCTGCTCCTGCTGGCCGCGACCTACCTCCGGTCGCGGTCCGGGGCGGCCCGGTGGATCCCGACCCTGGACACCGGGCTGCTCTCGGTCAGGCCCTTCGCAATGGCCTGCCTCACCGGCCTGCTGTTCATGGTCGCGTTCGGCGCGATGCTGCTGGGCGGGATCCTCTTCCTCACCGTGGTCTGGGGCTACTCCGTTCTGGCCGCGGGGCTCGCCTTCTTCCCGGGACCCGCCACCGCGGCGGTCACCTCGGTGCTGGGCAGCCGGATCGGGGCGAGGTTCGGCACCGGCCCGGTCGCCGCCGTGGGCTGCGTCT
>Ga0182743_1004734_pt1 | contig 10107 bp, 12 predicted proteins | sample eDN3rd30CKraftOP_FD_128522 | JGI IMG/M metagenome (GOLD analysis project Ga0182743, IMG submission 128522) | Enriched Organic Plus compost microbial communities from Emeryville, California, USA - eDNA 3rd pass 30_C Kraft OP (version 2) (version 2) ... | reverse complement strand
CTAGCTGTTATTGGGCCGCCGGGGCCGCGGTTGCTTGGCCTGCCGGTGCGGCAGCCTCACCGGGGGCGGCGGCAGGCGCCGCGCCTTCCGGAGTTGCCGCCGGAGCGGGCGCTGCGGCGGCAGGCGCCGGAGCAGCGGCAGACTCAGCCTTCGGCTTGCCGATCGTGCCGCCCTTCGACAGCAGCCACTTGTTGAATTCCGCGCGCGGCAGAGCCTGGATGGCGATCGGCATGAAGCCATGCTTCACACCGCACAGTTCGGAGCACTGGCCGTAGTACACGCCCGGTTCCTTGATGAAGAGCGTCTTCTCGTTGAGACGGCCCGGAACCGCGTCCAGCTTGAACCACAGCGAAGGAACTGCGAACGAGTGAATCACGTCAGCCGCGGTGATCTGCATGCGGATCGGCTCTCCCACGGGCAGGATCAGGCGGTTGTCCACCTCAAGCTGCGCCGGACCGTCCGCCGGATCGGTGCCGACATTGCGCACGCCGGGGTTGATCACCGGGCGGCCCGGCTCGTTCAGCATTTTCGAATCGTATTCGACTTCGCCGTTATCGGGATAGCTGTAAGTCCAGAACCACTGGTTTCCGGTCACTTTCACGGTCAGCGAGTCAGCCGGCGGCGATTTGTACTGCTTCGCCAGAAGATCGATCGACGGCACAGCGATACCCACCAGGATCAGCACCGGGAGCAGCGTCCAGATCACTTCGATCAAAGTGTTGTGGCTGGTCTTCGAAGGAACCGGGTTCGTCCGGCGGTTGAACCGCACGATCACGAACAGCAGCAGCAGCAGGACCAGCAGCGAAATGACCGCGATCACCGGCATCAGCACCGCATCGTGCATCCACAGGGCGTATTCGCCGTTGGGAGAATACTGATCCTGGAAGAAGATGCCGCGATCGACCGGCATACCCTTGCCCGGCGTAGGCGCCATGCGCGCCACGGCTTCCGCCGCAGGCGCCGCGGCGTCGGCGGCGGGAGCAGCAGCATCCGCAGCAGGCGCAGCCGGTGCGGTGACAGCAGCCGGTGCTGCGGCAGGCGCTTCAGCCTGCGCCATCGCGACCTGCGGCACAGCCATCAAAGCCAGCGCCAAGGCGCTATTTTTAAAGGTTTTCGCCCCTTTATGGGCCCATTCAGCGAAATTCATTTTTGACGCTTTCCGCTCATTGTTATTGGGCTGCGAACAGCCCATCTCCCCCCCCAGCGGGGCATGAATTGCTCGGGCTATACGCGCGCTTGCCCCATGCCTCAAGCGCTTCTAGGGATATTTTTGAGCGTTACCGGCAAAGCCTGCCGATCCATCCACACTATGTCACCTGTGAAGGTTACGGGACAATCATGATGACTGAAGACGAGGTACTCTCCGAGTTCCGCGCGAGCGAAGCCCTGCTGGAAGGCCACTTCCTGCTTTCTTCGGGGCGCCACAGCGCCCATTACCTGCAGTGCGCGCGGGTGCTGATGAATCCGGATCGCGCGGCGCGCCTGGCGCTGGCCCTGGTGCAAAAAATCCCCCGGGAGATTCGCCAGCAAATCGCCAAAGTCGTCTCCCCCGCCATGGGCGGCGTCATCATCGGGCAGGAAATCGGCCGTGCGCTGGGGGTTGACGCGATGTTCGTCGAGCGCCCGACCGGCACGTTCGAACTGCGGCGCGGCTTCACGCTGGCCGAAGGCGAGAAAGTCCTGCTGGTCGAAGACGTCGTCACCACCGGCCTGTCCTCGCGCGAGGCGATGGAAGCGATCGCCAGCGAGGGCGGACAAGTGATCGCGGCGGCCTCGCTGGTCGACCGTTCCGGCGGCCAGGCCGCATTCGACGTGCCGTTCTTCCCGCTGGTCGAACTCAATTTCCCCACTTACGCCGAAGATGACGTTCCGGCGGAGCTGGCCCGGATTCCCGCGATCAAGCCGGGCAGCCGCAAGAAGTGAGCCGCCGGACATGAACACGGCGCCGCTCCAGCCCGGAAAGCTTCGTCTGGGCGTCAACATCGACCACGTGGCGACGATCCGGAACGCGCGTGGCGGCGATCATCCCGACCCCGTGCGCGCGGCGGAAATCGTCGCCGCCGTGGGCGCGGATGGTATCACCGCCCATCTGCGCGAAGACCGTCGCCATATCCGCGACGAGGACATCGCCCGTATTCAGGAAGCGACCGGCCTGCCGCTCAATCTGGAAATGGCGGCAACCGGGGAAATGCTCGCCATCGCGCTAAGGCACAGGCCGCACGCGGCCTGCATCGTGCCTGAAAAGCGGGAAGAACGCACGACCGAAGGCGGGCTGGATGCCGCCGGGCAATTCGAGCTGCTCGCCCCGATGGTGGCGCGGCTGAGCGATGCCGGGATTCGCGTCAGCCTGTTCATCGGCCCGGAAGTCCGTCAGTTGGAAGCCGCGATGCGGCTGCAAGTCCCCGTGGTCGAATTCCATACCGGCGAATATGCGCATGCCGCAGGCGAACAACGCGCAGTGGAATTGAAACGGATCGCCGATATGGCCGCGCTCGCCGCGCGCAACGGCATCGAACCCCATGCCGGCCACGGGCTGACATACGACAATGTCCAGCCGATCGCCGCCATCCCGCAAATCGCGGAACTGAACATCGGCCATTACCTGATCGGCGAAGCGGTCTTCGTCGGGTTGGAAGCGGCCGTGCGGCAGATGCGGGCGTTGATGGACGAAGCGCGGTAAGCAGGGCGCGGCAATCCGCCGGAGCCACGCGGCCACAACATCGGGAACAGGAAGGGCAGGATCATGATTATCGGCATGGGCTCCGACCTCTGCAATATCGAACGGATACAGGCCTCGCTCGACCGTTTCGGGGACCGTTTCGAACAGCGCGTGTTCACCGCTCTGGAACAGGCCAAGGCCGCCCGCCGCCCGTTCACCAAGGCAGGCACTCTGGCCAAGCGCTTCGCCGCCAAGGAAGCCTTTTCCAAGGCCGTCGGCACCGGCTTTCGCGTCGGGGTGTTCATGAAGGATATCGGGGTGGTCAACGCGCTTTCGGGCGCCCCCACTCTCGCCCTCACCGGCGGGGCGGCGGCAAGGCTTGCGGCAATCACGCCGGAAGGCCATGAAGCCGTCATTCATCTTACCCTCACCGATGACCATCCATGGGCTCAGGCCTTCGTCGTCATAGAAGCACGGAAATTGTGACCGATCATCCCGACACCCCTGAGCCTGCCCCCGCGACCGAACCTGCGGAAAAGCCCCGCGAGAAGGTCAACTGGCTGGTCGAAGTCCGCGGCCTCGCACTGATGTTGCTGGCCGTGCTGGCTTTTCACAGCTTTCTCGCCAAGCCGTTCTACATTCCCTCGCAGTCGATGATGCCCAATCTGCTGGTGGGCGACCGGCTGGTGGTGAGCAAGTACCCCTACGGCTGGAGCTGGGTCTCGGCCTCGTTTCACCTCCTGCCGCGCGGAACCTGGCGAATCGCGGGCAGTACGCCCGAATACGGCGATATCGTGATCGCCGTGCCGCCCGATCGCGATGAAGACTATATCAAGCGTGTCGTCGCTCTGCCGGGGGACAGGATCGCCGTGATCAACGGGCAGATCGTTCTCAACGGCAAGGCCGTTCCGCAAACGGTGGAACCGCCGCTGGAACTGCCGGTGGAGCCCAATGCGCTCTGCACAGCGGAAGACTATCCCAATCTCAAAGTCCGCAAAGCTTCGGGCAAGGATATCTGCGAACTGCCGTTGCTGCGCGAAACCATGCCCAACGGCGCGACTTACGTGGTGATCGATCATATGCGGCAGCCGCTCGACAACATGCCGGAAATCACTGTGCCGCAGGACAGCGTGTTCTTGATGGGGGACAATCGCGATCATTCGGCCGACAGCCGCGCGGAAACCTGGGAACGCGGCCTTGGCGGGCCTGTGCCGCTGGCCAATATCGGCGGACGGGCGGAATTCATCACTTTCTCGCTCAACGGCACCGAAACGATCAACCCGATGAGTTGGTGGGCCGCGCTGCGCGGCGACCGGGCCTTCCGCAGCCTGCGCCCCGCGATCATCAAGCAGCCTGCCCCGGCCCCCGCCGGTGCAGATGCGGCGCAGAACGCGCGGTAAACCGGCGATGGCGCGCAAGTTCCTCTATCTCGTCGCGATTCTGATCGTGTTGGTGATCGCGGCCTTGTTCGCGCTGGCGCTGTGGTCAACGGAACTGTCGCGCCTTGCCTTCGTGCCCCGCGCCGCATTCACCGAACAGCCGACGCTGGCCGCGAACACCTATCGGGACAAGGCGATGTGGCTCGCCACCCCCACCATGGGCGCGAACGATCCGGCCCGTTGGCAACCAACGGGCGCGCAGAAGCCCGCCGCCACGCGCGATGCGCCTTCCGCCGTGTTCTTCATCCACCCGACCAGCTATCTGCGCACGGCGGCATGGAACGCGCCGATGGACGATGCCGAATCGCAGGAACGCGCGCGGCTGTTCATCCGGGCCATGGCCAGCCCGTTCTCCCGGGGCGGGCAGATGTGGGCCCCGCGTTATCGGCAGGCCGCTTTCGGTGCGTTCCTGACCGAGGAGGCCGCCGGGCAAAAGGCGCTCGATGCTGCATATGGCGATGTGGCGCAGGCGTTCGACCAGTTTCTCGCCGAAGCGCCGCAGGATGCCCCGATCATCCTCGCCGGGCACAGCCAAGGCGCGCGCCATCTGATCCGGCTGCTGCACGATCGCGTGGCGGGCACGCCGCTCGCCGGGCGGATCGCGGCGGTCTATGCGATTGGCTGGCCGATTTCGCTCGAACACGATCTGCCTCATCTCGGCCTCCCGGCCTGTACCGGCGCCCGGCAGAAGGGCTGCATCCTGAGCTGGCTGAGCTTTGCCGAGCCCGCCGATCCCGCCATGCTGCTCGACCTCTGGCGCAAGGCCCCCGGGCTTGACGGCAAGCCGCATGGCGACAGCGCCATCCTCTGCACCAATCCCTTGATCGGCCAGCAAGGCGGCAGCGCGCCCGCCAGCGCCAATCTCGGCACGCTCAAACCCGATGCGGAACTGAAACAGGGCGAACTGGTGGCGGGCGGCGTGCCCGCGCGGTGCGATGCGCAGGGGCTGCTGCTGATCGGCGATCCGCCCGATATGGGCGCCTATGTCCTGCCGGGGAACAACTATCACGTTTACGATATCCCGCTGTTCTGGGCCAATGTACAGGCTGATGCCGAACGCCGCGCGGCAGCATGGAAAGCGGCGCAATGATCACGCAGATGACGTTCGAATTTTCCGATGCCCTGCCCGATGGCGGCGCTCTGATCGGTCTCGATCCTGGCACCAAGACCATCGGCACGGCGTTCTGCGATGCAGGCTGGCGGTTCGCCTCCCCCGGCAAGACCTTGCCGCGCGGCAAATTCGCGCGGGACAAGGCTGCGCTGGAAGCGCTGATCGCCGAACGGTCGGTGAAAGGGATCGTGATCGGCCTGCCGCTCAACATGGACGGCAGCGAAGGCCCCCGCGCGCAGGCATCGCGCGCCTTTGCCCGCAATCTGGAAAGTCTCGGCCTGCCGATCCTGCTGTGGGACGAACGCTGGTCCACCGCCAGTGCCGAACGCGGGCTGATCGAACAGGACATGAGCCGGGCCAAACGGGCGGAACGTATCGATTCGGCCGCCGCCGCCGTGATTCTGCAGGCGGCGATCGACGCACTGGCGGGTTCGGCGTTCTAAAAGCTATTCCGCCGCCCTGCGCAGGACGACCACCAGCCCCTCCGGCTCCGGCCCGGACAGAGGCAGCACGATCCGCTGCGCGTCTGCCCGCGCCCGGCCGAGAATCGCGGCGGCCACCGCCCGATCGTGCAGAATCGCATCGGCCGATCCCAGCAACCGCGCCTGCCGCAGCGTCAGGTCTTCGGGATCGTCGCTCGCCAGCGTGAATTCGTAACGGCCCGCGCTCTGCCCCACCTGCCCTGCCCCGGCCAGCCACGGCTCCACCGCTTCTGCCGCGCCATCGCGCAGCGGATCGAGCGGCCCGTGCTCCGCCATGGCCGCATCCAGCGCCCGGCGGCGCTGCCCGGCATCGGGCCAGCGCTGCCGCACGCGGGCACGCGCCGCCTGCATCGCCCGCGCGAACGCCCCCAACCCTTGCGGGACAAGCGTTTCGAGCCGCAACCGCAGGGCTTTGGCCAGCCCGGCGGAAGCGCCTCCGGTGCCGATGGCAATCAGCACAGGATCGCGATCCAGCACGCTGGGCACAGTGAAATCGCACAGATCGGGCCGGTCCGGCACATTCACCAGCAGGCCGAGATATGTGAGGCGCCGGACAGCGGCGCGGGCTTCGCCCTCGTTCTCCAGCGCGACGAACGCCAGCTTTGCGCTGTGCGCTTCGGCTTCGCCCACCGGGATACCGCCCGCACGCGCCACCAGCCGCCGCTTAGCCTCCGCCGCGATCCCATCGCCCAGGACAACCACCCGCTGCCCTGCAATACGATGAAAGAGCGGCAGGCTTTTCATCCGGCCAGCCAATCGGGAATGCGTTCCGCCGCCAGCACCGTTTCCGGCTCGATCCGTTCGGCCACCACCGCCCAGCGCGGACCATCCACCAGCACTTCAGGCACCAGCGGGCGGCTGTTGTAGGTGTTGGCCATCGTCGCGCCATAAGCGCCCGCCGTGCGAAATACGCCCAGATCGCCCGCTTTCACCGCATCGATCGTGCGGCCCATGGCGAACGTATCCGAGCTTTCGCAGATCGGGCCGACGATATTGGCCATCATCGTTTCCCCCGTAGGATGCACGGCGGCAAAATCGTGCCACGCATCGTACATCGCCGGACGCGCGAGATCGTTCATCGCCGCATCGACCACCACGAACGGCGCGTTGACGCCCTGCTTCACGCGGATCACTTCGGTGATCAGCACGCCGGCATTGCCGGTTATCACCCGGCCCGGTTCGAACATGATCGTGGCATCCCAGCCCTCGGTCACTTCGGCCACCATCGCGGCATAGTCCTCCGGCCCGGGAAGCTGTTCGCCCTGCTTGTAAGGCACACCCAGCCCTCCGCCGAGATCCATATGCGTCACCGTGTGGCCCGCCCTGCGCAAGCCGTGCATCAGTTCGCCCATCTTCGCGAACGCCTGCCGCGAAGGATCGAGATCGGTGATCTGGCTGCCGATGTGGACGGCAAGACCCCGCATGGCGAGACCATCCAGCACCGCGAGGCGGGCATAGATTCCCGCCGCCCGGTCGTAGGCCACGCCGAACTTGTTTTCCGCCTTGCCGGTGGAAATCTTGGCGTGTGTCCGGGCATCGACATTGGGGTTCACGCGCAGGGCGCAAACCGCCGTCTTGCCCATGGCGGCGGCAATCGCCGCCAGTTCCACGCCTTCTTCCTCGCTTTCCAGATTGAACTGGCCGATTCCCGCCGCGACGGCGGCCTTTAGCTCGCGCCCGCTTTTGCCGACGCCCGAAAAGACGATATCCCCGGCCGGAATCCCCGCAGCCAGGGCACGGTTCATTTCCCCTTCGGACACCACATCGGCGCCGTATCCGGCATCCTTCAGCACGCGCAGAACGGCCAGATTGGGATTGGACTTCACGGCGAAGGCCACATGCAGGCGCGGCAGCACCGCCGCCAGCGCATCGCGGAACACCGTGGCATGGCGCGTCAGCGTGGCGCGCGAATAGACATAGACCGGCGTACCGACTTCGGCAGCAATCCGGTCCAACGGCACATCCTCGGCATGGAGGATGCCGTTCTTAAGCTGGAAATGGTCCATGTATCAGCCTTCAGGGGGAAGATCGAAGGGGTCTTCTTCGCGTTCTTCCGAACGTTTGCGCAATTCCACGGTGCGGCTCGGATCGGCCTGCACCGGCACGGCCAGCAACGCATCCGCATCCCTGGGCTCTTTCGCGCCATAGGGGGCGGGAGGCAGGCTATGCCCCTTGGCCGGTTTCAGTGGGCCGTCGGCACCACAGGCAGCCAGCGCCAGCAGCAGCGAAACAGCGATAAAGCGGCGCATCGTCAGCTCTCCATTCCCAGCGCGAGGCGCGCTTGTGCAACGCGCAACCTTACCTGTTCCGGCGCGGTTCCGCCATGGCTGCTGCGCGCGGCAACCGATGCCTCGACCGACAGGGCGCTGTACACACGCTCGTCGATCCGCGAATCGATCCCTTGCAACTCGGCGAGCGAGAGCGCGTCCAGCGCCTTGCCCTGGCTTTCGGCCAGCTTGACCGCTGCGCCGGTGATATGGTGCGCTTCGCGGAAGGGGATGTCGGCTTGCCGCACCAGCCAGTCGGCCAGATCTGTGGCCGTGGCATAGCCCTGTTCCGCCGCCTGCCGCATCCGCGCGATGCGGAACGTGCTGTCCGCCACCATCCCGGTCATCGCCGCAATCGACAGGCCGAGCAGGTTGGCCGCTTCGAACACCGGCGGCTTGTCGTCCTGCATATCCTTCGAATAAGCGAGCGGCAGACCCTTCATCGTGATCATCAGCGATGTCAGGCATCCAACGATCCGGCCCGCATGGCCGCGCACCAGCTCCGCCGCATCGGGGTTCTTCTTCTGCGGCATGATCGAACTGCCGGTGCTGAGCGCATCAGGCAGCGCGACGAAACCGAACGGCTGGCTGGCCCAGATAATGAACTCTTCCGCCAGCCGCGACAGGTGCAGCGAACACTGCGCCGCCGCCTGCAGATAATCGAGCGCGAAATCGCGGTCGGATACCGAATCGAGGCTGTTGTCAGTCGGCTTGGCAAAGCCCAGAGCTTGCGCCGTCGCCGCCCGGTCGATCGGGAAGCCGGTGCCCGCCAGCGCGGCCGAACCCAGCGGGCATTCGTTGAGGCGCGCGCGCGCATCGGCAAAGCGCGACCGATCTCGCCGGATCATCTCATAGTAGGCCATCAGGTGATGGCCCAACGTCACCGGCTGCGCGGTTTGCAGATGGGTGAAGCCGGGCATGATGGAATCGGCATGTTCGCCCGCCCGCGTAACCAGCGCCCGTTGCAAGGCAAGCAGGCCGGCGTCCACCTGATCCATCGCATCGCGCACCCAGAGGCGGAAATCGGTCGCCACCTGATCGTTGCGGCTGCGCGCGGTGTGCAGCCTCCCGGCCGCCGGGCCGATCAGTTCGGCAAGACGGCTTTCCGTCATCATGTGGATGTCTTCAAGGTCCCAATTCTCGGGAACGCCGTTCGCTTCGTATTCGGCGGCCACCGTGTCCAGCCCGGCAATGATCGCCTGCATATCCGCGCCGGACACGATGTTCTGCGCGCCCAGCATGGCGACATGGGCTTTGGACGCGGCGATATCCTGTCGCCACAACGCCTTGTCGAACGGGATCGAAGCATTGATTTCGCGCATGATCGCGCTAGGTCCTTCGGCGAACCTGCCCCCCCACATCTGGTTGGAGCCTGCCGCCGTGGCCCGATTGTTATCAAGAGTATTGTCGCTGTCGCTCACGCTTGCCGTCCCGGGTCTCGCCCTATCAGTCGGCGGCTGCGATAGGCAAAGCGAGCCGCCTGCGCAACCGGCGGCTGATACCGGGAAGAAACCCGCCGCCGCTGGCACGCTGGATCGCAGCCACAAAGGCAGCGAAATGCCCGATTTCACGCTGTCCGATCCGGCGGGCAAGAAACTGCGCCTGCCCGATCTCAAAGGCACGCCGGTGCTGCTCAATCTCTGGGCGACATGGTGTGCGCCCTGCGTCACCGAAATGCCGCTGCTCGATACGCTGGCGGGCGACATGCAGGGCAAGCTGCGTCTGGTGACTGTCAGCCAGGACATGCAGGGCGCCGAAAAGGTGCAGCCGTTCTTCGCCGAGAAGAAATTCGCCCACCTCGAACCGTGGCTGGACCCGGAAAACGATCTCGTCTTCCACTATGGCGCCAACAATCTGCCGCTATCGGTGCTGTATGACGCGCAAGGGCGCGAAGTGTGGCGCGTCGCGGGCGATCTCGACTGGGCATCCAAGGCGGTGCGCGCCAACGTGGCCGAAGCCCTGCCCTGATGGCCGATCCCTGCTGCGGCGACAGGTGGGACGCATCGCGCCTGCATGCACGATGCGTCCTTGTGAACGGACGCACGAAAGCCGATTGACCGGCCGGGCAAAGCGTTTATTAGCGCGGTTCCCGTTCAGGGGCGGTTAGCTCAGTTGGTAGAGCATCTCGTTTACACCGAGAGGGTCAGCG
>Ga0182743_1004730_pt1 | contig 10113 bp, 9 predicted proteins | sample eDN3rd30CKraftOP_FD_128522 | JGI IMG/M metagenome (GOLD analysis project Ga0182743, IMG submission 128522) | Enriched Organic Plus compost microbial communities from Emeryville, California, USA - eDNA 3rd pass 30_C Kraft OP (version 2) (version 2) ... | reverse complement strand
GCGCTCGGCGCACTGGCTGGCCCACCCGGCCTTCGCCGACGCCGTGCAGGACTTCCTGCGGCGCGAGGCGGCCGGCGTGGACGCCTACCTGGACGAGCTGTCCGAGCACACGCCTTTCCGGCGGACGGACGCGGGACCGGCGCGCAGCGGCGGCTAGCGCCTTGTGAATCGTCGAAACGGGCGGCCTTTCCGGGTGTCTCGACCTACCCGCAGCCGCCCGAAACGCCAGGCCGGCATTTCCAACCGAACCAATCCACCGCGGCATCGCCCATGACGAGATTGCGCTCGTGTTCGTTGCGCCACTCGAACATCAGCATGTGTTCGACGCAGTCCTTCCAGTTGCCGGGCATTTTCGTAATGTCCGTGCCCCAGAACACGCGTTGGGGACCGAACGCGTCGATCAGCCGGCGATAGCGCGGCCACAGGCTTCTGTATGGGAACGCGTCGTTCGCATAAAACGGACCGCCCGTAAGTTTCACCGAAACGTTCGGGTACTTCGCCAAGCCAAGCACGGCAGGCAGCCGGTCGAAAGCCGCCGCGCCGCCCCCGGGCACGCGGCGGGCGCCCATGTGATCGATCGTGAGCCGCAGCCGGGGATAGGCCCTGGCGATCTCTCCGAGTCGGTCGAACCAGCCATCGACGAGGAGCGCGATGGGCACGCCGGCCTGCTCTGCCGCCGGCCAAAGCCAGTCTATCGTGCCATCGGTCGGCCACGTTCGCATGTGCTCCGGGATGAAGTAGAACCGCAGCCCGACCATCCCGAAGCGATTCAGCCATGCGCCGACCAGGCTGCGATTGGCCGCAACGTCCAGCGGAAAATTGCCGAGGATCCGGAATCTCTCCGGAAACCTTTTCACGGCCTCGATGGCAAGCTCGTTCGAGTCCGGGTCCCAGTAGGGCGGATGGATGATCGCGCCATCGATTCCCGCGGCATCCATGCCCGCGACAGCCTCATCGACGAGAAAGGGACGGCTCCGATGCGGGGGCAGCGGCTCCCCCTTGCTCCAGAGGTGGATCTGCGCATCGACGATCGCCATGGTTCAACGCTTTCCGCCATCGATCGAAAGAACGACCCCGTTCGTATACGACGACAGAGGCGAGACGAGAAAGGCCGCCGCCGCGGCGATCTCCTCTGGCGTGGCGGCGCGCCCGTATGGAAGCGCCGCATCGAGCTCGCGCCAGCGTTCGGCATCTCCCCACATACCCTCGGCGCGCGAGCGAAGAATCCGTTCGCGGCGCTCGGTTGCCGTGTACCCCGGATGGATTCCGACCACCCGCGCGCCGTCGTCGGCGGCCGTCTTCGCCAGCGCTTTCGTGAACCCGACGAGGCTGGAGTTCCCGGCAGCCCCGGCGATGTAGTCATGCGGATAGTCCTCCGCGGCAACGCCGATGATGTTGAGGATGACCCCTTTTGCAGCGGCGATCGACGGGTAGAGCGCCTGCGTCAGGAAGATCGTTCCGTAGACCTTCAGATCCCATGCCGATCTCCAGGCCGATTCGTCGACCTGCGAAACCGTGCCGGGGGGGATCGCCCCGGCGTTATTCACCAGGATATCGATCCGTGGCACCGCCGCTACGAGCCTGGCACGTTCTTCGGACAGGCCGAGGTCTGCGGCCATCGCCCGCACCTCGACACCATGGCGACTCCCAAGTGTCTCCGCTATGGCATTCAGTGCCGCGCCGCTGCGCGAAACGAGTATCAGATTCGCGCCTTCCGCGGCGAGCCGTTCGGCGATTGCACGGCCGATTCCCTTGCTCGCTCCGGTGATCACGGCCAGGCGCCCGTTCAAGCCAAGTTCCACTGTCTTGCTCCTTCATCAACCCTCTATTCGGGAATGTTCCGACTGTATTGAACGGCTCACTTCGGCGGCTGCCTCCACCACCTGCTTGCCGAGCAAAGAGATGTCCTTCGGTAGGCGATACATGGGAAGAAACGCGGAGATCGACGCGATCGGCTCGCCCTGGCTGTTGAGGATCGGGGCGGCGAACGAGGCAATATCGGGCCGGGTTTCACCGTGCGCGGTCGCATACCCTTGCTTGCGTACCAGAGCGAGTTCGGCCTCGAATTGTTCGGCGCTGGTGATCGTGCGCTCCGTGAGCGGTTCGAAGTTCCGTGGGTAATACCGTTCCCGCAGCGGCCCGACGGCGAATGCCAGGATGGCTTTGCCGTTTGCGCTGGCATGGGTCGAAGTGTGCTGGCCGGGCGGCCAATGAATGCGCACCGCGTGACTCGAATCGACTTTTTCCACGATGACGATTTCGCCGTCCAGCGGCATGGCCAGATGCACGTCTTCATTGCACTGGTCGCGCAGATGCCGCATGACCGGCAGCGCGGCTTCGCGCAGATAGCTGTCTTTGCCCACCCTCTGGGCGAAGACGAGCGGCTTCGCGCTGAGCGCCCATTGGCCGTTCCCCGATGACGGCCTCTGGTGCACCCATCCCGCAGCCTCCAAGGTCTTGAGGATGCGCTGCACCGTTGATTTGGGAATGTCCATCGTCTGCGCCAGCCTCGTCAGCCCGATGGGCTGCAGCTCGCTGACGGCATCCAGGACACGCAACGTCTGAATGACAGATTTCATTGACTTCGCCTGAAACTTATAGCTATCCTAGCCGGACCACAATATAGACCAGCGGTCCACATCATGGACCACTGTCAGTATTCCGGATAAGGGCAAAGGTGTCAAGCGATGAATTCCGAGTTTCTTCTTCCACTGGACGGCGTGCGCGTCATCGATTTCACCTCGGCACTCGCCGGCCCTTACGCGACGCAGACACTCGGCGACTTCGGCGCGGATGTCGTCAAGGTGGAGCAGCCGTCCGGCGACATGACTCGCGCCTGGGGCCCTTTCTTCGGGGACCTGTCGTCCTACTTCACGTCGATCAACCGCAACAAGCAAAGCATCTCGCTCGATCTCAAGAACGAGGCAGACCGCGCCATCGCGCGGGATCTCATCGCGACCGCGGACGTCGTGGTGGAGAACTACCGGCCGGGCGTGGCCGATCGCCTTGGAATCGGCTACGAGGCTGCGAAAGCGCTTCGCCACGGCATCGTGTACTGCTCGATCTCGGGGTACGGTGCGGACCAGCCGCCCTTGCCCGGCTACGACCAGGTCGTGCAGGCCACTTCGGGCTGGACCAGTCTCACCGGATGGCCGGAGCAGGCGCCCGTGCGCACCGGCGCCCCCGTGGGCGATGTCGCTGCCGGGATGAATGCGGCGCTCACCATTGCTGCCGCGCTCCTGCGGAAGGAGCGGACCGGGAGCGGGGCGCATATCGACATTGCGATGCAGGACACACTGGTGTCCATGCTCGCATACCAGGCGGGGCGCTACCTTGCCAGCAATGCCGTGCCACAGCGGGTAGGCAACAACCATCCCACCATTGCTCCGTACGGGGGGTTCCCCACCGCCGACGGAAACGCGGTGATCGCGGTCGGGAACAACGCGCAGTTCGCACGGCTGTGCAAGGCGCTTGGCCTGCCCCAGCTCCTCGAGAACCCCGACTTCGCCGAAAACAACGATCGGATTTCGCACCGGCCGGAACTCGACTCGGCAATCGCCGCAAAAACCCGCGCCCTGACCACGAAAGAACTCATCCGGGTAGTCCGGGAGGCGGGCGTTCCCGTCGCGGAGGTGCGCAATCTGGAACAGGTCTTCGAAGACCCCGCCAGCCATGCACGAGGCCTGGTCCTGGAATATGACGACCCTCAGGCCGGCCGCGTGCGCGTGCCGGGCGGAGGCTGGCATATCGATGGGCAGCGCGCCGAAATACGCCTGCCTCCCCCGAGGCTCGACGCCGACCGCAGCGAAATCCGCGAGTGGCTCGCCCGCCAGGCAGACAGGCGGCCGGCCTTGCGAGGCAGGGCCTCGCTCAACGAATAGGTCGCCGCACCATTATTAGAACTACCTGACAGACAAAAGGAGGAGACTGACATGTCCCGATCACAAAACACGGGCGCAACCCCGGAAAACAGCAGTTTCAGGAACGTTATCGTCGCAAGCCTGGTCGGCACGACGATCGAGTGGTACGACTTCCTGCTTTACGGGTCGCTGGCCGCGCTGGTTTTCAATCAAATCTTCTTCACTGGAACCGATCCCCTGATCGGCACCCTGGCCTCTCTCTCGACATACGCCGTCGGATTCTTTGCCCGTCCCTTGGGCGGCATTCTTTTCGGCCACTTCGGCGACCGGCTCGGCCGAAAGAAGCTGCTGCTCTTCAGCCTGCTCCTCATGGGAGTGGGAACGATAGGGGTCGGCCTGGTGCCCGACTACAACACGATCGGTTTCTGGGCACCGGTGCTCCTGGTGATCCTGCGCATCTGCCAAGGCGTTGCAGTCGGCGGCGACTGGGGGGGAGCGGTGCTGCTGGCCACCGAACACGCGAAGCCCGGAAAGCGCGGTTTTGCCGCAAGCTGGCCCCAGATCGGGGCGAACGTCGGCAACTCGCTGGCCGTGATCACCATCCTCATTCTCTCGTCGACGCTGAGCCAGGAGGCATTCCTTTCATGGGGCTGGCGCGTGCCATTCATCGTCGCGACGGTAATCGTTCTGATCGGTTTCTGGATCCGCACCGCCGTCGCCGAACCGGAGGTGTTCCTTCGCGAGAAAGCCGCGAAAGACGCTGCGATCGCCTCGGGAGCCGAACAGCGCAAGGTTCCGCTGGGCGTGGTCCTTCGTTCCCACCGGCGCCACCTCCTCATTGTCATTGGCGCCCACATCGCGCCGAACATTCTCTACTACGCCGTCACCACCTTCTCGCTCGTCTATCTCTCCAACCTCGGCGTGAACAGAAACCTGTCCCTGAGCGCTGTCGTCATTGCCAGCCTCATCGGCGCCGTCGCCATCCCCTTTTTCGGAAGGTGGTCCGACCGCGTGGGACGCAAGACGCCCTATATGATCGGCGCGGCGCTCATGATCGTGTTCGCGTTCGCCTACTTCCCGATACTTGAACTGAAATCGTTCTGGCCGGTCACGGCGATCCTGACCGCCGGCCTGCTCATCCAGGGAATCATGTACGGCATCCAGGCCTCGTACTTCGCCGAACTCTTCCCGACCTCCGTACGCTACACGGGGATGTCGACCGGCGCCCAGTTCGCCACGACGATCTCAGGCGGCCTGACGCCGATCATCGCGACAGCGCTCCTGGCGGCCTTCCACTCCTGGGTTCCGATCGCGATCTACCTGGCGATCGCCGCTCTCATTACCCTGATCGCGCTTGCCGCAGCGCCCGAAACCTACAAGAACGATCTCGCTGCCGGGGATGCAAGCCCGGTGGACCGGCCCAGAGTCGACCTGGCTGAAGTGGCGCCCGGGACCTGATATTCGATCTCACATCACCAAGCAAGGAGCACCGCTAAAAATGAACGGCAAGGACACCATGGCGGCCCCCCCCGCACCGGCCCACACGCGCGACCAGTTGTTCATTGGTGGGACGTGGGTGCCTTCAGCGCCCGTCACGCCGGTTCACTCGCCGGCGACGGAAGAGATTGTGGGGTACATCCCCTCCGCTTCGATGGCGGAAATCGACCAGGCGGTAGCGGCGGCGCGATCCAGGTGCGACGCCTGGGCCGCGACGCTGCCCGCCGAACGGGCACGGCTGTTGCGCCGGCTCGCCGACGAGATAGACACCCGCCGTGCCGACTTCGCCGCGGCGATCGAGGCGGAACTCGCGGCTCCGCGCGCCACCATCGAGCGGATCCACGTCGGGCTGCCGGTGACAGTCCTGCGTGCGACCGCAGATATCCTGGAGCATTTCGCCTTCGAGGAGCAGGTGGGGAACTCGACCATCCTGCGCGAACCCATCGGCGTCGTTGCCGCGATCACGCCGTGGAACTACCCGCTTCATCAGATCACCTCCAAGGCCGGGCCCGCATTCGCGGCGGGATGCACGGTAGTCCTCAAGCCTGCCGACCTCACCCCGCTCACCGCGTTTCTCTTCGCAGAGGCCGTCCAGGCCGCGGGCTTTCCCGATGGCGTATTCAATCTCGTCACGGGTCCCGGCGAAACGGTGGGCGAGGCTCTGGCGCTGCACAAGGATGTCGACATGGTGTCGTTCACCGGCTCCGTCGCTGTCGGCCGGACGGTGGCCAAGGACGCGGCGAACACGATCAAGCGCGTGTCGCTCGAACTGGGCGGCAAGTCGGCCAGCATCATCGCGCAGGATGTCGATGGCGACCTTCTTGCCACCGCCGTCAAAGTGTCGGTCGGCAATGCATTCCTGAATTCGGGCCAGACCTGCAGCGCATGGACCCGACTCCTCGTTCCCGAGCAGAAGTACGAGCAGGTGAAAGCGCTTATCGCCGAGGCGGCTTCCAAGTACCAGTACGGATCGCGCATCGGACCGATGATCTCGGCTGCGCACCGCAAACGGGTACTGGGCTATATGGCCTCGGCCGAGAGCGAAGGGTTCGAGACGATCGTCGGCGGAACATCGGCTACGGGGCTGCCGGACAAGGGCTGGTACGTTGCGCCAACCGTATATGGTCGCGTCGCCCCCGGGTCGACGATCGAACAGGAAGAGGTGTTCGGGCCGGTGCTCTGCGTGATCACCTATCGCAGCGAGGACGAGGCGGTCGCTATCGCGAACGGCACGGTCTACGGGCTCGCCGGGGGCGTCTGGGCAGGCGACCCCAAGCGGGCGATGGCGATCGCGCGACGGATGAAGACAGGCCAGGTCGACCTGAACGGCGGCGCCTACAACCCGATCGCACCGTTCGGCGGCTACAAGCAGTCGGGCACCGGGCGTGAGCTGGGTGCTCCTGGCATCGAGGAATTCCTGGAATACAAGGCGGTGCAGCAATGAACGAACTACCCATACTGACAGAAGCCGATGTCGGAACGCGAACGGTCCGGGCATTCGTCCACCGCGAAGTCGGCGTACCCGGCCGAGTCGAGAAGATCCGACTGCGTCGAGTGGGTCCCCACGATGTGCGGGTGAAGATCGAAGCGGTAGGGATATGCCACTCCGACCTTTCGCTGGCCAACGGCACGCTGGCGCAGAAGTTCCCCGCGGTGCTCGGCCACGAGGCGAGCGGCGTGGTGAGCGAGGTGGGCAGCGACATCCATGACCTGGCTGTCGGCGACAAGGTGATCCTGCTCTGGAACCCGGCCTGCGGCGAGTGCTGGTTCTGCGAGCACGAGTCCGCTTCGCTGTGCACTCACGCCGCGGATTACCAGCTCAAGCCGCATGCGCTCGATGCCGGCGGCGAGGTCGTCTGGGCCGGCGTCGGGGTCGGCGCATTCGCCGAGGAGACCGTCATCCCGGCGAGTTCGGCTCGCCGCTTCGACGGCATCGAGTTCAATCAAGCCGCGATGATCGGATGCGCAAGCGTGACCGGCGTGGGTGCCGCGATCAACACCGGCAAGGTCGCCGAAGGGCAGTACGTGGCCGTGGTCGGCCTCGGTGGCGTCGGGCTGAGCGCCGTTCAGGGTGCGCTGCTCAGCGGAGCGGCGAAGGTGTTTTCCATCGACCGGAGCGCCGATCGGCTCGCCATTGCCGAGCGGCTGGGGGGGATTCCCATCGAAGCGGGCGACGACATCGCCCGCCGGATCAGGAAACTCGCCGATGGTCGCGGCGTCGACGTGGCCATCGACTGCGTAGGCGCCGCGGCCACCATCCGGCAGAGTTGGGAGATGACCCGCCGTGGCGGCACCGCCGTTGTCGTCGGAGTTGGCGGAAAAGACCAGAGTGTGTCGTTCACCCCCCTGGAGCTCTTTTACTTCGCGCGCAATCTGGTCGGCTGCGTCGGCGGAGCCGGCACTCCGGATGTCGACTACCCGAGGCTTGTCGAATGGGCCAGAACGGGCAAGCTCGTCACCGATGGCCTCATCACCTCCACGTTCGGGCTGGACGGCATCGAGGATGCCTTTCGCCTGATGCGGGAGGCTTCCGGCGGGCGAGCCATCATCTATCCGACAAGAACCGCAGAATGAGGGGTGGAGCATGACCATCGAAACAGCGGCATCCGGCGACGGGGTGAAGATCGCCTATGAATCGACCGGGGCCGGAACACCCGTACTGTTCATCCATGAATTCGGCGGCGATATGCGCAGCTGGCAGGGCCAGGTGGACGCGCTATCGGATCGGTTTCAATGCGTGCGTTTCAACGCCCGCGGCTACCCCCCCTCCGACGTGCCGCCGCCGGGCCGGTACTCTCAGCCGCTTGCCACCGCCGACGCGATAGCAGTGCTCGATGCGCTCGGCATCGGGAGGGCCCACATCGTCGGGGTCTCCATGGGGGGATACACCTCGTTGAACCTCGCGGTCGACCATCCGGGTCGCGTGCGATCCGTGACCGTCGCCGGATGTGGCTGGGGCTCGGATCCGGCCGGCAGGCAGCTCTTCGAGGCCGAGCAGCGAACGCTCGTATCCGCGCTGCGCGATGTGGGTTGGGCCGGAATCGTCGATAGCTACGCAATGTCGCCGGCACGGGCGACATTGCGGCGCAAATCGGAGACGGCATGGCGAGCCTTCCGTGACGGCCTCGCCGAACACTCGAGCGAGGGCAGCGCGAACACAATGGAGGGAGTGCAGCTTACCCGGCCCACGCTTGACGACCTCATCCCCGGCCTGGCGCGATCGGGGCGTCCGCTCCTGATCATCACCGGCGACGAGGATGACGGCGCCATCGAGGCGAACTACCGGCTGAAGCGAACGCTTGAAACGGCCTCCTGGGCCGTGCTCGCCCGCACCGGCCACGCTGTCAACCTGGAGGAACCGCAAGTGTTCGCGGAGACATTCGCCCGATTTGTCGAGAGCGTCGATAGCGGAGCCTGGAAGCCCCGCGACCGCGACGCCCTCGTGTTCTCCTCCACCGGGCTCTGAAAATGGACACCGACAGCACTGCGGCGGACAGGCTCGACGCCCTGATCGCCCGCCCCCCCGGCGGCATCTCCGCAAGGCGCGAGGATCGCGTGCTTGCCATCGAAATCGACAGGCCCGAGCGGCGCGGCGCAATGGATCTCGGCATGTGGCAGCGCATCCGCGACCTGGTTCTAGCCGCGCAGGACGACGACCGCATCAGGGTAGTGGCATTCAGTGGCAAGGATGACCGGGCGTTCTCCGCGGGCGCGGACATCGGCGAGTTCGCCACGGTCCGGTCTGGCGTCGACAATGTGCTGAACTACCAGGAGGTGGTCGGTCAGGCCGAGCAGGCCATCATCACATCGGCCAAGCCGACCGCAGCGCTGATCCGCGGGTGGTGCATGGGCGGCGGTTGCGAGATCGCCGCCGCATGCGCGATCCGTGTGGGCGATGCTTCGGCCCGGTTCGGCATCACTCCGGCGAAACTCGGCATCGTTTACGGGCAAACGTCGATCCGTCGTCTGGTCGAGGAAGTCGGAGCGCCCTGGGCTCGGTTTCTGCTGCTGACCGGTCGCACCATCGACGCCGAAACGGCGCTGCGCATCGGCCTGCTCCATCAGATATTCGACGCCGATCGCGTTGCCGACGAATGGCAGGCGCTGCTCGGCACCCTGGTCGGGAACGCGCCGGTTTCCCAACTCGGCGCGATGCAATTCATTGCCAGGGTGACCGAAGGAAGCGCGGCCGAGGACCGGTTTGCCATGGACTGGTACCGCCGCTCGGCAGAAAGCGAAGAGTATCAGCGCGGCGTGCGCAGCTTCCTGACCAAGGTAAAGCCCGACTTCAGCGATATCCCTTGGCCCGGCCCCTTGCCGCCGGGGTGACTTCGGCGCACGCTATTGTCTCTCGGGACCGCGGATTCACGCGGTCGCCGCAACGACCCTGTGGCCGACGCGAATGGCGCCAAGTACGCAATTGCGATAAAACCTTTGCCAGAGAGGCGGCACCCGACCGCCCCGGGCGGCGTCCTGCCGCGCGGCCGGCGGCGAAAAGCGGCATGCCGCCCACGGATAGCGACGCAGCGCTGACGGTTCCTGGAGGAGGCTTCGCATGAAGACAATGGGGAAACCAATGGTGCTGGGCCTGGGTGCCGCCATCGCCGCCGCAGGATGCGGCGTCGCGGCGGCCGCCGCGGCCGGCCATCCCGCCGGGCAGGCGCTGTTGCCGGCGGCCACGGCGGCGCTCGCCGCGGCCGTCCTGCTGCGCGGCCTGCGGCCCGGCGCAAGCGGCGCCGGCGACGCGTCCCGCCTG
>Ga0182743_1004729_pt1 | contig 10114 bp, 11 predicted proteins | sample eDN3rd30CKraftOP_FD_128522 | JGI IMG/M metagenome (GOLD analysis project Ga0182743, IMG submission 128522) | Enriched Organic Plus compost microbial communities from Emeryville, California, USA - eDNA 3rd pass 30_C Kraft OP (version 2) (version 2) ... | reverse complement strand
GTTCGAGCTCGTTCGCGGCCGCCGGCGCCGCCGGTTGCGTGGCGCCGATGGACTGCACGCTCATCGCTCATGCCGTGGCGCCCGGCGACCGGGTCGCCCGGGGCGAGACGGTCGCGGTCGTGGAGTCGATGAAGATGGAGACCCACGTGGCGAGCGACCGCGACGGCGTCGTCCGAGCCGTCCACCACGAGCCGGGTGCGTCGCTCCGCAGGGGCGACGTCCTGGTGGAGATCGACGATGAGTGACCGGCCGCCGACGTCACGAGGGACACGGCCCCGCCGGGCACCGGCGGGCCGCAGCGCGCCGAGCCCCAAGCGCGGCACCCCCGAGCGGAGGGCCGAGCTCCTCGACGTCGCCGTCCGCATGTTCTACGAGAAGGGCTACGTCGAGACCACCCTCCAGGACATCGCTGACGAGATGGGGTTCACGAAGCCCGCCGTCTACTACTACGCCAGGAACAAGGAGGAGCTGCTCGTCGAGCTCTACGGGCAGATCGTCACCTCCGCCATCGACCACGCCCGGGAGATCGCCGACCGCGGCGGACCGGGCGCCGAGCGCTTCATCGACCTCGTCGAACAGCACCTCAACACCTTCCTGGAGAACATCGAGGCGAACGCCGTCTTCGAGGTGCAGCGCACCTCGCTCTCCGAAGAGGCGAAGCGAACCATGGTGGGCTGGAGCCGTGACTACACCGCCATCCTCGCTGCCGTGTACGAGCAGGGCATCGAGGACGGCTCGCTGGTCCACATGGCACCTCGGGTCGCCGTCAACGCGGTGCTCGGCATGTGCAACACCGTGCACCGCTGGTACAGCCCGCGCCGGGACGTCTCCAGGTCGGAGCTCGTGGCCCAGCTGAGCGGCATGGTGGCGGGCGGTCTCGTCGCACCGCCTCACACGCCGAGGTAGGCGGCCTCCACCTGCTTGTTCGCCTGGACCTCCTTGGGGGTCCCGACCGTGAGGACCTCGCCCCAGTTGAGGACGGCGATCCGGTCGCAGACGCTCATCACGAGCTTGACGTCGTGCTCGATCAGGATCACCGAGGCCCCGACGTCGTCCACGATGTGGCGGATGTCGCGGACGAGGGCGGCCCGGTCCTCGTCCGTCGCGCCGGCGGCCGGCTCGTCGAGGAGCAGCACCTTCGGTCGAAGCGCGAGCGCCCGCGCGATCTCGATTCGCTTCCGGACGCCGTAGGGCAGGCCCTCGATCTCGAGCTCGGCGTACCGCAGGAGCCCGAGCCGGTCGAGGATGCCGTCGACCTCGTCGCGGAACTCCCGCTCTCGGCGCCGCGTCCTGCCCAGGTACGCCATGGCGTTGAAGATCCCGTAGTCCACCCGAGGGTGGCAGCCCAGCATGACGTTCTCACGCACGTCCATGCCCGTGTAGAGCTCGGTGTTCTGGAACGTCCGCACGATCCCCAGCCCCACGATCTGCTGGGGTGACCGGCCGATCAGCTCCTCCCCGCCGAAGCGGAGCGATCCCGCATGCGGCCGGACCAGGCCCGTCATGGCGTTCAGGAGCGTCGTCTTCCCGGCCCCGTTCGGCCCGATCAGGCCCAGGACCTCGCCCGGGCGGTGATCGAACGTCACACCGGTGAGTGCGTGGACGCCCCCGAAGCGGACGTCCACACCCTCAGCGGTCAGCCAGCCATCACTTGGAGCCAACGGGTTCCTCCGGTGCGAGATCGTGACCGCCGCCGACGAAGAACTCGTGGGCGGCTCCGGACTCGAGCAGCGTGGCGCTGTCCTCTTCGTGGACGATCAGCCCCATGTCGAGCAGGTAGGTGTACTGGCTGAAGCGGAGGGCGGTCGTCGCGCTCTGCTCCACGAGCACCACCGCAGTGCCCTCGTCGACGCTGCGGCGGTGGAGGTCGTCCACCAGGTCCCTGACCGTGATCGGGGCGAGCCCGAGCGAGAGCTCGTCCGCGATCAGCAGCCGCGGCTTCGTCGCGAGCGCGCGGGCGATCGCCAGCATCTGCTGCTGGCCGCCCGAGAGCAGGCCGGCCATCGCCTTCCGCCGCTCGAGCAGGATGGGGTAGACGCCGAGCGCCTGGTCCAGGGTGGGACGGTTCCGTCGTGGGATCGCCGCCAGGACCAGCCTGACGTTGTCCTCGACCGACAGCGTCGGGATGATGCCGCGGCCCTCGGGGACGTGGGAGATGCCCGCCCGGATCAGCTGGCCGGGCGACATCCGCGCCAGGTCGCGCCCGTCGAAGCGGACCGAGCCGGTGACGAGCCTGCCGCGGTAGGGCCGCAACACACCCGTCAGCAGCCGGGTGAGGGACGTCTTGCCCGCTCCGTTCGGGCCGATCACGGCGATCCGGCCCGCCTCCGGCACCGCGAGCGACACCCCGCGGAGCGCAGTGGCACCAGACGAGTAGGAGACCTCGACGCCTTCGACCTCGAGCAGGCTCACGTCGCCTCCCTTCGTGGGCGCTGCATCCGACGGACCAGCCGGACCAGCTTGCGTCCGAGCCCGACGAGCCCGTCCGGCTCGAGCAGGATGAAGAGCACGATCGCGGCACCGTACGCGATCCGCTGCAGCTCGAAGGGGTGGGACCAGATGCTGTCCCCGAACGGGCTCGCCCCGGAAGCCTTCGCGATGCGCGAGATCACCTCCGGGGTGCCGGTGACGAAGATGGCGCCGACGAACGACCCGAGGAGCGACCCGTTGCCGCCGATGAGGGTCATCGCCACGAACGAGATCGCGAGACCGAGGGTGTAGAACTCGATCGAGGCGGTGCCGAGCGACATGGCCTGCAGCAACCCGGCCACTGCGACGATCGACGAGGTGATCGACCAGACGACGAGCTTGGTGCGGCCCACTGCGATGCCGCACGCGGCCGCTGCGACGTCCCGGTCGCGCACACCGACGAGGGCTCGGCCGAAGGCGCTCCGCAGCAGGTTCCAGAGGAGGAGCGCCACGACGGCCGCCACCACCACGATCAGGTAGTAGACGTCCTTCGACCGGTCCTGGCTCAGGGGTCCCAGGCCGGGCGCCTTGTAGGGGACGCCGGCGACCCCGAAGTTGGCGACCTGGTACTTGCTCGCGACGAAGGTCACGATGAAGTGCGCTGCGAGCGACGACATGAGCAGGTAGATCCCGTGGAGGCGCAGCGCAGGGAGGCCCACGATGAGCCCCGCCAGTGCTCCGGCGATCGCGACGCCGACGAACACGACGGGGAGGGGGAAGCCCTGCTGCACCCAGAGGAACGCGCCGCTGTAGCTGCCGACCGCCAGGAACGCAGCGTTGCCGAGGGAGAACTGGCCGGCGTTCCCCTGCAGCACGTTGAGCGCTGCGGCGGCGATGAAGTTGACCCCGAGCGTGCTCGCCAGGAACAACCAGTAGGAGTCCAGGAGGTACGGCAGCGCAAGGGTCAGCGCGGCCCCCGAGCCGAGCAGCGTGAGCCGGACCGACCGTCGACGGGTCCGGGGCACGGCGCTGTCCGTGATGGTGGCGGTGAGAGTGGTCATACGCGTCGCAGGGTCCCTGAACCGAAGAGCCCGGTCGGTCGAGCGACCAGGAAGACGAGGAGCAGGGCCATCGTGGCGACGACCCGGTACTCACTGCCGAGGTAGGTGCCCGACAGCAGTTCGACCACGCCGACCACGAGCCCTCCGACGAGCGCCCCCGGGATGGAGTCGGCACCGCCGACGATCAGGGCGGTGAAGGCACGGAGGGCGAAGTCGCCGAGCGTGAGCTCGATCACCGACAGGGTGCCGAGCAGGATCCCAGCCGTCGCGCCGAGCGCGGCCGCGACGACCCAGGCGATCGTGAAGATCACGGCGAGGTTGGCTCCGAAGCCGGTCGCCAGTTGGGGGTTCACCGCAGCGCCGCGCAGCTGCACGCCCAGCAGGGTGAAGCGGAACAGCAGCGCCAGAGCACCGACCGCGAGGAGGACGACCCCACCGCAGAGGAGGAGCGTGCTCGAGATCCTCGCTCCGCCGAAGACCTCGATCTGGCTCACCTTGATGGGCGGCGGGAGCAGCCGCTGCCCGGGGCCGTAGTGGATGCTCAGGATCCCGTGGATCACCTCGGAGAGGCCGATGGTGACCATCACCCCGGCGAAGAGGCCACGGGTGGCGAGCGGCCGGATGACCGAGAGGTGGATCAGCCCGCCGATGAGGCCGGTGACCGCGATGGCGATCGCCGCGGCCGTCCAGAAGCTCCGGCCGCCGCTCACCATGGCGGAGGCCATGAGAGCCCCGGTGGTCATCAGGATCCCGTGGGCGAAGTTCAGGAGCCCGGTGCTCTTGAAGAGCAGGGCGATCCCGACGGCGACGAGGCCGTACACCGCCCCGAGGCCGATGCCGTTGACTACTGCGTTCAAGAACTCCGTCACGTCGACCTCAGCGATGGGGAAGGAGAGCGGGTCTCAGCGGAAGTGGCCGGTGACGTGCGCCACCGGCCACGTTCCGAGGCAGTCGGGTCAGCCCTTGCCGCCGAGGAGATCGGTCACGGCGACGATCTGGCCCTTGTCGGCGTCCCAGCCGTAGATGCGCACCTGCTGCACGCCCTTGTGGGGCGCACCGCCCGACCAATCGACGTGGCCGGCGAACCCGTAGGTGTCGAAGCCCTCGGACCGGCGGAGCGCCTTGTGGAGCGACTCGCGGGTCAGGTCGTCACCGGCGTCCTTCATCGCCTCGGCGAGGATCCGTGCGGCGACGTACCCCTGGGTGAACCCGGCGGTCGTGCCGAGGTCGTCCTTCTTGAGCTTGGTCAGCTTGATCGCCTCGTCGAGGTCGGCCTTGCCCTCGGCATCGGCGTAGTACATCGACCAGCCGTTGACACCGAAGATCTTGTCGGTGTCGACGTCGCCCACGCCCTTCCAGAGCGTCTCGCCCATCGAGCCGTAGCTGGCGTACACCGGGACGTCGCTGCCCTGGGCGTGCAGCGCCTTCACGAGCACGACCGCCAGCGGCACGTTGCTGTGGACCGTGACGACGTCGGAGCCCTTCAGGGCCTGCGCCTGCGAGTTGGCCTCGACGGCACCCGGCTCGAGCTTCTCGAACCCGGTGGTGGTGCCACCGTTCGCCGGCACCGCCTCCTTGATCACGTCCTCCCACTCGGTGCCCGAGGCCACGTTGATCACGGCGGTGCCGACCTTCGCGCCCGGCTGCTGCTCCATGAGGTACTTCACGAGCGCCGTGCCCTGGTCCTCGAGCGACGCCTGCAGGTTGTAGAAGTTCTCCGACGCCAGGCCCGGCTCGGTCGTGGCGGCCGGGCCGACCACGGGGATGCCGAGCTTGTCGACCTCGGGCGCCAGCGCCGCGATGACCGACGAGCCGTTCAGGCCCATCATCGCCACCATGTCCTTGTTCGGAGCGAGGCGCTGGAAGGCCTGCGTGCCGGTGGCCACGTCGAACTTCGAATCCTCCACCTGGAGCTCGATCTTGCGGCCGTTGACGCCACCGTTCTCGTTCACCCACGCGATGCCGGCCCGGATGCCGTTGAGGTACGGCACCTCGGAACCGGTGTTCGGACCGGTGAGGTCTCCGATGTAGCCGACGGTGATGGCCTTGCCGCCGGAGCTCCCTCCGTTGCCAGAATCGTCACCATCGCTGCCACATGCGCCCACGAGCGCCAGAGCCGCGAGAACTGCGAGGACACGGAAACCTCGTCGCATTCTTTCCCCCTAGGTAGATTTACTTACCAAGAAGTAAACAACCGTCACGTTGACGTGTCAAGCGTCACCGGACGAGCACGAGGTCCGCCCCGCCGTCGACGACCAACCTGGCTCCGGTCACGTACGATCCGTCGGCGGAGAGCAGGAACGACACGGCTCCCGCGACGTCCTCTGGCTGGCACACCCGCCCGAACGGCGTCGCGTCGCCGAGGTCGTCGGCCCGCTGCGCCTCCCCGTGGCTCACGGCCCTCGCGAGGCGATCGCCCATGTCGGTCGCCACCAGGCCCGGCGCGACCACGTTGACGCGGACCCCGTTGCTCCGCTCCTCCACCGCCAGGGTGCGAGCCAACGTCTCCATCGCGGACTTCGCCATCGTGTACGGCGCGCTGCCGGCAGGTGCGCTGCCGACGGTGACGCTCGAGATCATCACGATGTCGGCCCGCTCGAGCTCCCGCATCTGGGGGAGCAGGAGCTTGCTCAGCATGAAGGGACCCAGGGCATGGGTAGCGAAGAGCCGCTGGACCTCGTCCGGGTCGGTCTCCGCGACGGTGGCGCCACGCGAGGCGATCCCCCCGTTGTTGACCAGGACGTCGACCTTGCCGTGGTCGCCGAGGACCTGCTGCACCATCCGCTCGCAGTCCTCCCAGCGGTCCACTGACCCCTGGTAGGCGGCAGCGGCGCCGCCGGCGGCACGGATCTCCTCGACGGTCGCCCGCGCCGACTCCTCGTCACGGCGGTAGTTCACGGCCACCGTCGCCCCGTCTGCCGCCAGCCGCCGAGCGATGCCGCGGCCGACGCCTCGGCCGGCTCCCGTCACGAGGGCCACGCGCCCTTCGAGCGTTGCCATCATCGACCTCCTGGGGTGGTTCGGCGGACGTAGGTGAAGGCTCTCCTCGAGAACCGCCACCCCTCGAAGGTGCGTCGCACCTCGTCCTGGTACTCGCCCGCGACGACGGTGCCGTCGCCCTGGACGGCGAGCAGGCGGCAGGTCATGCGCCCGCGATCGCCTTCGAGCTCGTCCACGGTGACGTTGGCGACCAGGTGCGCGGCGGGGTGGATGGCGTCCTGCGCCATGTAGCGCTGCACCTCGGGCAGGCCCTCCAGGACGCCCCTGCTGATGCCGGTGAGGTCGAACGCGATGTCATCCGCGAGGACCTCACCCAGGCGACCCCACTCCTGGTGGTCGATCAGGTTGGCGTACCTCGAGGCGAGCTGGTCGAGCTCGATGTGGTCGGCGAGGCGTTCGACGGGGATGCTCATCGTGGACCCCTCAGTAGTGGATCGTCGTCGCGAACTCGGGCAGGCGCCGCCCGAGGACCGCCTCCGAGGTGGTGATCCCGGATCGAGCCGCCTTGTCGATCCCGATCCCGCGGCTACGGGTGGTGTCGCCGGTCAGGTAGAGGCCCTCGATCTCGCGGACCTCGGCGTCCGGCCGAACCGCCCCGACGAGGCCCGGCTTGTTGATCACGCCGTACGTCGTGACGAGGTGCTTCTTCGTCCAGAGGGCGCCCTTGGCGGCCGGCATCATCTCCTCGATGTCGAGCCAGAACTCCTCGAACTTGCGGTCGATCCACGCCTTGTCGCCGTAGTGCTGCGTGGCGTCGAACGCCGCGCCGACGCAGGTGAGGTACTCGCCGGGGGGCGATACGTCGGGGTCGTAGCCGGTGAAGTTGAGCGTGAAGCCGCCGAGCCCCGCACGGGGGGTCGACTGGTAGGACGCCATCTCCCGCTCGGACATGGCGATGACCGGCTCCTCGGCGGCGATCCAGTAGCCGATCCAGCACGCCTTGTTCCGGTTGTCGGCGAGCATCTTGATCCGCTGCAGCAGGTTGAAGGGCAGCACCCCGTCGTCGAAGAGCTTCGGGATGTTCCAGACGGGGGCGTTGATGACGACCTGATCGGCCTCGACCACTTCGCCTCCGGAGCCGGACCGCTCCGGATCCCGCAGTCGCACACCCTTGATGCGGCCGTCCTCCACGACGACCTTGTCGACGGTCGTGGAGGTGCGTACGTCGCCGCCCATCTCCTCGATCTTCGCCGCCATGTCCTTCCAGAGGCGCTCCCAGCCGCCCATGGGCCAGAACGAGTAGCCGGCGGTCCGCCGCATCTCGTAGTGCATCTTCCGCACGTAGAGGTTCTCGGAGGCCGAGTGGTCGTACCACTTGTCCGTGATCTGCTCGAGGATCGAGATCGCCTCCCACACGAGGTAGGCGCCCTCTTCGTCGGTGTAGCGGGCCATCCACTCGCGCATGGGGAGGTGGTCGAGCCGGTCGATGTCCTCGTAGGACATCTCGGTGAGCGCCTCGATGCAGCGCTTGAGGCCCCGCTTCGCCTCACCCGTGTACTTCTCCTGGATCGGCCTCCAGCGGTCGCCGTCCCAGAAGGGCATGGAGTCGCTCCGCTCGCTGTGCACGAGGGGGACGCCGACGAGCTCGCACACGCGCGTGAGGCTGTCGCCGGGGTCCTCCACGAGGTGCGAGCCCATCCCGATCTGGTGACCGCGGTACCGGTGCTCCATCGCCCGACCCCCGAGGTACTTCTGGCGCTCGAGGACGGCGACCTTCTTGCCCTGGTGGGCGAGGAGCGACCCGGTGACCAGACCGGCAGTCCCCCCACCGACCACGATGACGTCGTAGCGCACGTCGGACCCCCTTCAATCAAACGGTTGGTTGGCTGACCATACACCAGGCCTCTCGGTGGTGACCGGCGGGTGCAACGCCTCGCGACGGCGTTGGGCGCCTGTGCTGGCATGCGCGGGCCATCCGAACGAGCCGTCGCGGTCGACGGAACTGCTACAAGTGTCCGGAGCAGAGAGGACGGGCCCGATGGCGCACATCCAGATGTCGGTGCAGGACGACGGCGAGCCACCGCGGCGCACGGCACCCCGCAAGGCGTCCAACCACGCGAGAGCCCGGGGGTCCGCCCGCCGGCGGGAGCTGCTGGACGTCGCGACGCGCCTCTTCTACGAGCGTGGCTACGCGTCCACGACCCTCCAGGACATCGCCGACGAGATGGGCTTCACCAAGGCGGCGATCTACTACTACGCCAAGAACAAGGAGGAGCTCCTCCTCGACATCTACGAGGAGATCGTGATCCCCGCGACGGAGCGGGCCCGCGAGATCGCAGCGCAACCCGGCAGCGGTGCCGACCGCTTCACGGAGCTGATCACGGAGCACCTGCGCACGTTCCTCGCCAACCTCCACGTGAACGCCGTGTTCGACGTCCAGAGCAGCGCCCTCTCGCCGGCGGCGAAGCGCAAGGTGCAGACGTGGGGTCGGGACTACGGCTCGATCCTCCGGGACGTCTACGTCGAGGGCGCAGCCGACGGGAGCCTGCGCGACCTTCCGCCGGCAGTCGTCGTGAACTCCATCCTCGGGATGTGCAACTCCGTCCACCGCTGGCTCAACCCCAACGGCTCGATCGGGGTCGACCAGGTGCTCGACACCGTCGTCACCATCCTCGACACGGGCTACCGAGCCTGACGGACCGCTCCCGCCAGCGCGTACACAGAGCCGATGGCGGCGGCAACCGCTCGCTCCTCCACGGAGGACACGTGGCCGGGCTTCGACGTGAGGACGAACCGCCCCACCTCGTGCCCGTCGACGCACGCGGGGAGCTCCACCTCCGGCGGAAGGGTCGCACGGTCCTCGTTCAACTCGCTCACGTACCCGAGGATCCAGCCGGTCGGCAGCAGCACCGGCGTGGCACCGGCCAACCCGCCCTCGGCGGCGCCGTGCCCGGCGCCCGCCACCCACCGGCACCCCTCCAGGTCCAGGAGGTCGGTCCGTCGCCGGCACGCCTCCTCCTCGAGCGAGCCGCGGCCCTCCGGCTCACCGGCAGCGTCCACCAACCGGATGAGGTGCACCAGCTCCCGCCGCCGGGCGACGTTCCGGGCGCGGGCACGGACGAGCCGAAGGCTCTGCAACCCGGCCAGCAGGCCGGCGACCACGAGCGTCACCATCGCCACCACATCGTCGGGGTCGTCGATCGCCAACCGGTAGTGGGGCCGCGCCAGCAGGAAGTCGTACGCGAGTCCTGCGGCGAGGGCGCCGACCACGGCTGGACCGGTCGTCCCGATGGCGGCCACCACCAGGACGGGCAGCACGAGGACGATGGCCGTCACGCGGGCGTGGTCCTCCCTGAACGGGACGAGGCAGGCCGCGACCGCCAACGGTAGGAGCACCGCAGCCGCGTAGGAGGCCACGAGGCGGGCACCCCTCACCCGGTCACGCTCGGCCGGTTCGATCGTCTCCGCCCGGCGATGCTCGCGTGGACGGCCACCGGGCGCCCCCTCGCCGGCGCCCAGCCCGACCCCGGAGGCGGTCACAGCACTGCGCCACCCGGCGAGGCCGAGGTGCGGGCGCCAGCGCCAGCAGTCCGGTCGGGCACCCTGTCGGCCACCAGCTCGTCACGTTCGTCGGCCGGCGCGAGCCGGGTGCCGTTGGACCGGTCGCGCGTCGCCGGAGCCCCGTCGACGCCGACGCCCTCGAG
>Ga0182743_1004728_pt1 | contig 10114 bp, 9 predicted proteins | sample eDN3rd30CKraftOP_FD_128522 | JGI IMG/M metagenome (GOLD analysis project Ga0182743, IMG submission 128522) | Enriched Organic Plus compost microbial communities from Emeryville, California, USA - eDNA 3rd pass 30_C Kraft OP (version 2) (version 2) ... | reverse complement strand
GCAGAAGCACTGGATCTTGTTGAAATAGCTGCCGGTGACTTCCGGCGTGACGTTGTAGACCGCCTGGCCCCAGACCGGCTTGTCCGACAGGTTGCGCGCCTTGAAGAAGGCGATGTTGGTCTGACCGAGTTTGACCTCCATCTCGCGCTGCTCCGGCTTGAACTCCCAGTTCAGGCTCTGGTCGACATTGGCGTCGAAGCGCACGCGGATGGTCCTGTCGGAGATAACGTTCGAAACGGCCTCGGCGCGCTGGGGCGTGCCGCCATAGCCGGTGGCCGCGCAGAAGATGCGGTAGAGCGGGACCGCGGCATAGGCCGCGCCGACCATTGCGGCGACGAACGCCACGCAGAGGACCGCCACCATGCGCAGCCGGCGCTGGTCCGGCTGGCGCGGCACGATCGGAGGCGTGGCGTGGGGGCTCTCGCTCATGTCAGATCGCCCGCTCCGCGACGCTGCCGCCGAGCTTGAACAAGGTCATCAGATAGAACAGCAGCACAAGGGCGGCGAGCGCCAGCCCGATGGCGATGTTGCGTGCCCTGCGGCGGCGGGTCTGCTCCGGCGTCAGCGCCACGCCCTTGTCGTCGTCCTTCATTTCAGCCCCACAGCGCTGAAGCCGGCCTCGCCGAGGAGAACGGCGAAGAGGACGAAGAGATAGAGGATGGAGAAGGCGAAGAGCTGCCGCGCGGCGGTCGTCGCTTCGTCGCCCTCGGTGCGGCGGAAGACGCGCCAGGCCAGCAGCAGGAACACCACGCCGAAGCCGGCCGAGGTGATGCCGTAGGCGATGCCGCCGAAGCCCATGAAGAACGGGCCGACGCCGAGCACGACGAGCAGCGCCGAATAGAGCAGGATCTGGCGGCGCGTCTCGGCCGGACCGGCGACGCAGGGCAGCATGGGCACGCCGGCGCGGGTGTAGTCGTCCGACTTGATCAGCGCCAGCGCCCAGAAATGCGGCGGCGTCCAGAAGAAGATGATGAGGAAGAGCAGGATGCTCTCGAGGCTGACCGAGCCCGTCACCACGGCCCAGCCGATCATGGGCGGGAAGGCGCCCGCGGCGCCGCCGATGACGATGTTCTGCGTGGTCCAGCGCTTCAGCCACATCGTGTAGATCACGGCGTAGAAGAAGATGGTGAAGGCCAGCAGCGCCGCCGACGCCAGGTTGGCGACGAGGCCGAGCATGACGACCGAGAAGCCGGACAGGAAGAGGCCGAAGGCGAGCGCCTCGCCGGGGGTCACGCGGCCGGCGGGAACGGGGCGGCCGCGCGTGCGCAGCATCACCGCGTCGATGTCGGCGTCCCACCACATGTTGAGCGCGCCAGACGCGCCGGCGCCGACGGCGATGCACAGCAGCGCGATGGCCGCGAGGCCCGGATGCATGTTGCCCGGCGCGATCGCCATGCCCACCAGCGCCGTGAAGACGACGAGCGACATCACCCGCGGCTTCAGCAGGGCCACGAAATCGCGCACCTCGCCGCGGCTCGGCTCGACCGCCGGGCTGGAGGATGTGACGTTCTCGCTGACGAAGGACATCGGGTTCTGGTCGCTCTTCGCTTTTTAAAGACGCGACCGGGGAGCCAATCTCCCCGGTCGCCCCGTCGTTTCAGACGCCGGGATCACTTGATCCGCGGCAGCACCTCGAACTGGTGGAACGGAGGCGGCGAGGACAGTGTCCACTCCAGCGTTGTGGCGCTGGCGCCCCACGGATTGTCGCCGGCCGGGACCTTCCTGCGGAAGGCGTCGTAGACGCCGTAGAGGAAGATCAGCATGGCGAAACCGGAGAGGTAGGACCCCATCGAGGAAACGAAGTTCCAGCCGGCGAACGCGTCCGGATAGTCCACATAGCGGCGCGGCATGCCGGCCAGGCCGAGGAAGTGCTGCGGGAAGAACACCAGGTTCACGCCGACGAACATGACCCAGAAGTGCAGCTTGCCGATGAACTCCGAGTACATGTAGCCCGACATCTTCGGGAACCAGTAGTACCAGCCCGCGAAGATGGCGAAGACCGCGCCCAGCGACAGCACGTAGTGGAAGTGCGCCACCACGTAATAGGTGTCGTGCAGGTAGCGGTCGATCGCGGCGTTGGCCAGCACCACGCCCGTCACGCCGCCGAGCGTGAACAGGAAGATGAAGCCCACCGCCCACAACATGGGCGTCTGGAAGGTGATGGAGCCGCCCCACATCGTGGCGATCCACGAGAAGATCTTCACGCCGGTGGGGACCGCGATGACCATCGTGGCGAACACGAAATACGCCTGGGCGTTCACCGAGATGCCGGAGACGTACATGTGGTGCGCCCACACGACGAAGCCGACCGCGCCGATGGCGACCATCGCATAGGCCATGCCGAGATAGCCGAAGATCGGCTTCTTCGAGAAGGTCGACACGATGTGGCTGATGATGCCGAAGCCCGGCAGGATCATGATGTAGACTTCAGGGTGCCCGAAGAACCAGAACAGGTGCTGGAACAGGATCGGGTCGCCACCGCCAGACGGCTCGAAGAACGTCGTGCCGAAATTGCGGTCCGTCAGCAGCATGGTGATCGCGCCGGCCAGAACCGGCAGCGACAGCAGCAGCATGAACGCGGTCACCAGCATGCCCCAGGCGAACAGCGGCATCTTGTGCAGCGTCATGCCCGGCGCGCGCATGTTGAAGATGGTGGTAATGAAGTTGATGGCGCCGAGGATCGACGAGGCGCCGGCGATGTGCAGCGCCAGGATGGCGAAGTCCACAGCGGGGCCGGGCTGGCCGGCCGTCGAATAGGGCGGATACATCGTCCAGCCGCCGCCCACGCCGTGGGTGCCGGCCGCGCTCGGCATGAACATCGAGATGATGAGCAGCAGGATAGCCGGCGGCAGCAGCCAGAACGAGATGTTGTTCATGCGCGGGAACGCCATGTCCGGCGCCCCGATCATGATCGGCACGAACCAGTTGCCGAAGCCGCCGATCAGGGCCGGCATGATCGCGAAGAAGATCATGATCAGGCCGTGGCCGGTGACGACCGTGTTGTAGATGTTGGGATCGCCGAAGATCTGCAGGCCCGGCTCCTGGAGCTCGGCGCGGATGGCGATGGACAGGCAGGCGCCGAGGATCCCCGCGATGAGCGCGAAGATCAGGTACATCGTGCCGATGTCCTTGTGGTTCGTCGAATAGACGTAGCGCCGCCATCCGGTCGGATGAGCGTGGGCCGCGTCGTCGTGGTGGGCGGCTGCGCTGGTGGCCATGGCCTCTATCCCTTCAGCTTTCCGTTGGATCAGCGCTCGGCCACGAGGGTCGCGTCCGCGACATTCGTGGTCGGCGCTTCGTCATTCGAGGCGAACTTCTTGCGCGCCTGTCCAAGCCAGGCCTCGTATTCCGACTGGCTGACGACGCGGATGGTGATCGGCATGAAGGCGTGGTCGCGCCCGCAGAGCTCCGAGCACTGGCCGTGGTAGACGCCCTCGCGGTCGGCGCGGAACCAGGTCTCGCTCAGGCGGCCGGGAACGGCATCGACCTTGATGCCGAAGGCGGGCATGGCGAACGAGTGGATGACGTCGGCGCCGGTGATCTGCAGCCGCACCACCTTGTTGACCGGGACGACGACCTCGTTGTCGACCGTCAGCAGGCGGGGCTGGCCGGGCTTCAGGTCCTCGTCGCGCACCAGAACCGAATCGAAGCCAAATTCGCTGGCCGATCCGCTGGCGCCTTCGGCCACGGCCTCCCCGGGCGTCTCGGCCTTCGCCTGACCGCCGGCCTGCGCCGCCTGGGCGTTGACGGGCTTGGAGGCCTCGTATTCGTAGGACCAGTACCACTGCTTGCCGGTCGCCTTGATGGTCAGGTCGGCCTGCGGCATGTCGTACTGCGTGTAGAGCAGGCGGAACGACGGCACCGCGATGGCGACGAGCACCAGGACGGGGATGATCGTCCAGGCAACCTCAAGCCAGGTGTTGTGCGTGGTGCGCGAGGGCACCGGGTTCGACTTCTCGTTGAAGCGAACCGCGCAGATGGCCAGCAACACCAGGACGAACAGGACGATGGCCCCGATCACGATGTTGATGAAGGTGTTGAACTCATGCATCCGCTCGGCAACCCCAGTCGCCGCGCCCTGCATGTTGATCTCCCACGGGGTGGGAATGCCCGTGCCGGCGAGAGCCGGGGTGGAAGCCAAGGCGATCGCCGTGGCGGCCGCAAAGGGGACTATTCCGAAGCGGAGCGTCATGGTCGGGATCGCTCTCCTGATAAGCCGATATGCCGGCACGCCCACGCACCAAGAGCCACGGGGGCCAGCCCGGAATGTCTTCAAACACAAAGGCAGGCAACCCGCAACTTCGGGTTATTCCAAACTATGCGGCATAAGGGCGCGAAAGCGGCACAATCCACATGCGCGTGCCTTTGAATCGCCGTACAAATTCGTCCCAAGTGCATTTTCAATCGGGACTCCGTCCTCTCCTGGAGCCGCCTTCGTGCCGAATCTTTCCTTCCAGCGCCGTTTCCCCGGCCGCCGCCTGCGCCGCGCGCTGCCGATGGCGCTGTCGCTCCTGCTGATCGCCGGCCCGACCGCGGCCTTCTACCCCGCCGCCGCTCAGGGCGTGGTCAAGGGCACCCACGGCAACTGGCAGATACGCTGCGACAACCCGCCCGGTTCCAAGGGCGAGCAGTGCGCCCTGGTGCAGAGCGTCACCGCGCAGGACCGCCCCAATGTCGGGCTGTCCATCATCGTGCTGAAGACCGCCGACAAGAAGACGCAGCTCCTGCGCGTGCTGGCGCCGCTCGGCGTGCTGCTGCCGGCGGGGCTCGGCCTGCGAATCGACGGCGCCGAGATCGGCCGCGCCGGCTTCGTCCGCTGCCTGCCCAATGGCTGCGTGGCCGAGGTGGTGCTGGACGACGCGCTGATCGGCAAACTGCGCAACGGCAAGCAGGCCGTCTTCATCATTTTTCAGACGCCCGAGGAGGGCATCGGCGTGCCCGTCTCGCTGGAGGGCTTCGGCCCCGGCTACGACGCGCTCAAGTAAGGAGATTTCGCTGATGGATCATGTCCGTTTCGGAACGACGGGGCTGAAGGTTTCCCGGCTCTGCCTCGGCTGCATGACCTATGGCGATCCGGCGTGGCGGCCATGGGTGCTCACGGAAGGCGAATCGCTACCCTTCCTGCGCCGTGCCTTCGACGCGGGCATCAATTTCTTCGACACCGCGGACATGTATTCGCTCGGCACGTCGGAAGAAATTCTCGGCCGCGCGGTGAAGGAGCATGGCGGCCGCGACCGGCTGGTGCTGGCCACCAAGGTCTACCACCCGATGAGCGAGGATCCGAACGACCGCGGCCTGTCGCGCAAGCACATCATGGCCTCGATCGACGACTCGCTGCGCCGCCTCGGCACCGATTACATCGACCTCTACATCATCCACCGCTTCGACCGCGAAACCCCGATCGAGGAAAGCCTCGAGGCGCTGGACGAGCTCGTGCGCGCGGGCAAGGTGCGCTATCTCGGCGCTTCCTCCATGTACGCCTACCAATTCGCCAAGATGCGCTCCTTCCAGCAGGCCAATGGGCTGGCGACCTTCGTGTCCATGCAGAACCACCTCAACCTGCTCTACCGCGAGGAAGAGCGGGAAATGCTGCCCTATTGCCGCGAGGAAGGCGTGGCAGTGACGCCGTGGTCGCCGCTGGCCCGTGGCCTCCTGGCGCGCGCTCCCGCCGAGAAGACCGCACGCGCCGGCAGCGACGCGCAGGCGCCGCACTGGTATGCTCGCGAGGACGAGAACCGCGCCATCATCACCGCCGTGCACGACATTGCCGGCGAGCGCGGCGTCTCGGCGGCGCAGGTGGCCATGGCCTGGGTCATGCAGGTGCCGGGCGTGACGGCGCCGATCGTCGGCGCGTCCAAGCCGCATCATCTCGACGATGCCATCGCGGCTCTGGACCTGAAGCTCTCGGAGGAAGAAAGTCTCCGCCTCACCGCGGCCTATCGCCCGCGCGAGGTTGCCGGCCACTAGGCCGCGAAGCGGCAGGCCGACCGCGGCCCGCAAGGAGCACGATGCACGACGCCGGACCGCCCATCCCGCTTCCGCTGATCCTCTTTCTCGGCGCGGCGGTTTTCGCGCCGCCCATCTTCAACCGGCTCGGCCTGGGCGCGGTGGTCGGTTATCTCGTCGCCGGCGTGCTTCTCGGCCCGACCGGGTTCAGCATCTTCTCCGACCCGCACCAGACTTTGCGCATCGCCGAGCTGGGCGTGGTCCTGCTGCTCTTCATCATCGGGCTGGAGATGGAGCTGTCGCGGCTGCACGCGATCCGCAACGACCTCTTCACGCTCGGCCTTGTGCAGATCCTGCTCTCCACGGCGGCGCTCGGCGGCATCGCCTGGGCCATCGGCTTCCAGCCGGTCAGCGCCTCGCTGATCGGCTTCGCGCTGTCGCTGTCCTCCACAGCCCTGACCACCCGCCTCCTCGACGAGCGCGGCGACCTCAACCGCCGCTACGGCCAGCGAACGCTCGCGGCGCTGATCATGCAGGACCTGGCCGTGGTGCCGGTGCTGGCGCTGGTGCCCGCCCTGGCGGACGGTGCGGGACAGGCAATCCGGCTCGTCGACATCGCCACCAATCTCGGCATCGCCGTGCTGTCGCTCGCCGGCATCGTGCTGGCCGGACGCTATCTCATCGATCCGCTGCTGCGCCGCCTCACCCATACCGGCACGCAGGAGGTGATGATCGCCGCCGCCTTGCTGCTGGTCTTCGGCGCCGCCGAGATCAGCGATGCGGTTGGCCTGTCCATGGCGCTTGGCGCCTTCCTTGCCGGGTTGCTGCTCGCGCGGTCGAGCTACCGCCACGAGCTGAAGGCCGATGTCGAACCCTTCCGCAGCCTGCTGTTGGCCTTCTTCTTCATGAGCGTGGGCATGAGCCTCGACGTGAGGGGCGTGTTCGACAACTGGGAACTGCTGGCCGTGAGCCTTGTCGGCCTGTTCGCGGTCAAGGCGGTGATCGCGGCCGGCACGGCCCAGCTTACCGGCTCGTCCACCGCGCAGGCCTGGAAGATCGGCGCCTTCCTCGCCCCCGCTTCCGAATTCTCCTTCGTCCTGCTGCCGCTGCTCAGCCAGTTCAATGTGATCAGCGACAGCAACGCCAATTTCCTGATGGCGCTCGGCATTCTCTCCATGGTGTTCGGCGCGCCCTTCGCCAAGCTCACCATCGAGCTCGCGCGCCGCTGCCAGGCGCAGCCGGAAATCCCCAACCAGGATTACGAGAACGTCCACGGCACCGTGCTGGTGATCGGCTTCGGCCGCTTCGGCCAGGTGGCCGCGCAATTGCTGCTCGCCGAGGGCATCGAAACCGTCCTGATCGACAACAGCGGCGAGCGCATCCGCCAGGCGGCGCGCTTTGGCTTCAAGGTCTGGTATGGCGACGGCACCCGGCTCGATGTCCTGCGCGCCGCCGGCGCCGCCGGGGCCAGCCTGATCCTGGTGTGCATCGAGGGACAGGATCTCTCGTTGCGCGTGGTCGATCTCATCCGCGACGAATTCCCGAACGCCAAGATCATGGTCCGTGCCCAGACCCGCGAGCACGCCATCGAGCTGATGAACCGCGGGGTCGACTTCCAGATCCGTGAGACCTTCGAATCTGCCATGGTCTTCGGCCGCGAGGCGCTGCACGCGCTCGGCTACAGCAAGGAAAGCTCGGCCGAGGTCGAGGAGGATGTGCGCCGCCGCGACGAGGAGCGCCTCGAAATCCAGCGCGCCGAGGGCCTGGATGCCGGGGTGAGCCTGCTTCACGAGAAGCGCCTGCTGCCCGAGCCGCTGCGTCGCGCCAAGCGCGGCGTCGCGCTCAACCCCGAGGCCGCCGAGGCCATCGAGAAAAAGGCCGAGCAGGGGGCGTGAGCCCCCTCCCCGGCGACGTTTCTAATCGAGAGCTTCGTCTTCGAGGGTGCGGGTCTCGCGGCGCGCGAGGTTTTCGCGGGCGGTGAGGCGCGCGGCCGTGCGGCGCTCCACGGCCAGGACCGACAGCCGCACGGTTGGGTCGCGCCAGACCGGCTCGCCGAACGCCGCGGCCACATCCTGCGGGGTCACGCCGAGATCGCGCAGCATCCGCGGATCGCAGGCGGCGAGCTCGCGGGCGGCGATATGGCGATTGGCCACGGCCACGACGACGGCGCGCACGGCAAGCCAGGCATCGCGGACCGCATGAGCGGCGACGGCACAGAAGGCGAGACTGCGGTTGGGGGCATGGGTCGTGGTCGTCATTGGCTTCTCCCGATCGAGAGGGCTCCCATCCTCCTTCCGTTTTCATGGCGGGAGCCACCCGATTGCGCGGGACCTTGCCCGAGGCAGATTGATAACAAAAGCGAATGATATTAATGTCACTCATCAGTATGCATGATGGATGGCGGCGATGAACCTGCTTGATATCGACCAGTTGCGGACCTTCGTGGCGATTGCGGACCAGGGGTCGTTCACCCGCGCCGCCGACGCCGTGCACAAGACCCAGTCGGCCGTTTCCATGCAGATGAAGCGGCTGGAGGAGCGGGTCGGAAAGCCGATCTTCGCCCGCGACGGCCGCCAGAGCCGCCTCACCGAGGAAGGCGAGCGCCTGCTCGACTATGCCCGCCGCATCGTCCGCCTCTCCAGCGAGGCCGTGGTGGCTTTGGCCGGCACCGACCTCGAGGGCCATGTGAAGCTTGGCGTGCCGGACGATTACGCCGACCGCTATCTGCCCGAGATCCTGGCCCGCTTCTCGCGCTCCAATCCCCGCGCCGAGGTCACGGTAGTCTGCGAGCCCTCGGTCATGCTCTACGAGCGCATGGGCGGCGGCGAACTGGACCTCGCTATCGTCACCCACATCGCCCGCGACATGAGCGCGGCCATCATCCGCCAGGAGCAGCTTCTCTGGGTCACCTCGCCCCATGCGGCGGTGCACGAGGAGGCCGTGGTGCCGCTGGCGCTGGCGCGGCCGCCCTGCGTCTGGCGCGCGGCGGCCATCGACCGGCTGGAATCGGTCGGCCGGCCCTACCGCGTGCTCTACCAGAGCTGGAGCTCGACGCCGGTCAGCGCCGTGGTGCAGGCCGGGCTTACGGTGTCGGTGGTGGCCGAGAGCAGCCTGCGGCCGGGAATGCGCGTGCTCGGCGCGGCTGACGGCTATCCGCCCCTGCCCGCCTTCAAGATCGCGCTGCTGCGCAGCCAGCACGACGAGACGACGCTTGCCAGCGCGCTCGCCGACCACATCGTCGCGAGCCTCGACAATCTCTCGGACGTCCCGCTGGCGGCGGAGTGAGCCTCAGCCGCGCCGCAGCACCAGGACATTGCCCGCTCCGACCGCGGCCAGGCCGAGGAAGGACCACAACGTCCACGCATAGCCTTCGAGCAGAGCCGAGATCGCCAGCGCAAAGACCGGGATGAGCACGGTGAGATAGCCGGCCCGCGCCGGGCCGATGCGGCCGAGCAGCGACAGATAGGCGCCGAAGGCCAGCACGGACGACACCAGCGCCGACCAGAGCAGCGAGCCGAGATAGAGCGGCGTCGCCTCGATGGTGAAGGGCAGCCCCGACAGCGCCGAATACAGCGCGAGGAAGCCCGCTCCGTAGAGCATGCCCCACGCGCTTGCCGAGGCAATCGGCACGCCCCGCGCTTGCAGCCGCGCCGAGAGGAAGTTGCCGGTGCAGAACGACAGGGTGCCGCAGCAGGCGAGCAGCAGCCCGGCCAGGCTCTGCGTGTCGAAGACGCCGCCGGCGCGGATGTCGGGGAAGAACAGCAGACAGAGGCCGAACACGCCGACCACCGCGCCGAGCGCCACGCGGCCCGGCACCGGCCGGCGCAGGAAGAGCGCCTGCATCAGCACATTGCCCGGCGCCACCAGCGCGAAGACCACCGACAGCAGGCCCGAAACGAGCCGCGTCCCGGCGTGGTAGAACAGCACGAAGTTCAGCGAAAACAGGACCACGCCGAGCACGGCGAAAACCACGTGCTCGCGCCGCGAGAAGCGCAGCGGCTCGCCGCGCAGCAGGCACCAGCCGGCCATGAACAGTCCGGCGATCAGAAAACGCCACAGCACCGAGATTTCCGGCGCCACCGGGCCGAGCTGCCAGTGCAGCGCGATCCAGCTCGTGCTCCAGGCGAACAGGACGAGAAAGATGAGGCCGGCATCGGCGCTGCCCACG
>Ga0182743_1004726_pt1 | contig 10117 bp, 11 predicted proteins | sample eDN3rd30CKraftOP_FD_128522 | JGI IMG/M metagenome (GOLD analysis project Ga0182743, IMG submission 128522) | Enriched Organic Plus compost microbial communities from Emeryville, California, USA - eDNA 3rd pass 30_C Kraft OP (version 2) (version 2) ... | reverse complement strand
CGTTCCTCGCAGTGCAGGAACGGAAGGCGCTCCAGGATTGCGGGCACAACCGCATCGCGCACGACGCGACGTGACAGTTCGGCGACGCGGGCGGGAAGACCGCGTAGCTCGTTACGGCGCGATACCACTACAGTTACGCGCGACATGCCCGGACGCGGGAGCGGCAGGACATCGACCGTGTTCCAGTCGCGCACGCCCTGCAAGATGTGCAGCGGCGTGGTTATCGCCCAGGCCTGCCCAGAGGCCACCACTGAAACTACGGAGTCCGCATTGTCAAATTCACACCAATGCGGCGCTTCCAGCTTCTGACGGCGCAGGTGGATCTGGATCTTAGTTCCGATGGGGCTGTCCGAGTGATAGCGCACGAGAGGCAGGCGGTCTCCCAATTCCTGCAGATTGCCACCAACAACGTTTTCGCCTTTTGGTACCAAGAGAACAAAGGGTTCCTCAAGGATCTCGTGTCGCTCGAGTGACTCCATTTCGAGCAGAGGGTCCGAAGTGATGACAATATCTGTTTTGCGATCCAAGAGGGCTGTGCGATGCGTGTTCGCAAGGCCTGAACTGACGATTATATTTTCGATTGGCAATTGGTCGTGCAGCGTCTGCACGATCGAGGGGCTCAGCACCCAGGACAATGAAGATAACACCGACAGCCGCAGCCGCGGTAAGGAGCGCTCATGCAGGTTTCGGGTCGAAGACAGGATGCCATTGGCTGCCTCGAGCAGCGCTTCGGCCCGCGCTAAAAGCTGGGTACCGTCCCCGGTCGCGCGCAGCGGTCGCAGGCTGCGGTCCACCAGCGTAGCGCCCAAGATTTTTTCCAAGTTGCCTATCTGCTGGGAAACTGCCGACTGGGTGATGCCTAGCTTGCGGGCGGTTTCGGACATGTTCCCGGTCTTCAGTGTGTCGACAAAGCACTCCAAGGCTCGGATCAGATCAAAAGCGCGGTCTGGCTGCAACGAGTCACTCCTTCGTCGGACGCCCGCTGGATAACACAGCAGGCCGTCTGACGGAATAAGTTAGTCTAATACTCCTGCAGTGCTTCAAACGACCTAACGTCGTGCTATCAACCAGACCGTACCGATGCTCCTGCATTGGGACAGGCTTACGCGGTGAATGTAAAATCCAAGGGGAGAGGAAGAGCTTTGGCAGGTAAGGTCATTATCACATGCGCCGTCACAGGAGGGCACGGCAACTTCGCCAAAGTGCCCGATTTTCCGATTACTCCGGAACAGATCGCGCGCGATTGCCTTGCCGCCCGCGCTGCGGGGGCGGCGATCGTCCATATCCATGTGCGCGACCCGAAGACCGGTCAGCATTCCGGCGAACTCGAGTTATTCCGTGAGGTCGTCGGGCGCGTCCGCGACAGCGGCAGCGACGTGCTAATTAACCTGACTACTGGCTGGGGCGGGCGCTTTGTTCCCGGCTCCGAGAATCCGCAGATTGGCGGTCCGGGTACCAACCTGGCCTTACCCGAGCGGCGATTGTTGCACATTGTCGATTTGCGACCTGACATCTGCACGCTCGATGTTGGAACGCTGAATTTTGGCGAGCAAATTTTCGTCGGCTTTCCTCCGCATATCCGCGAAATGGCGAGTGTCATGCGCGACATTGGTGTGAAGCCCGAATTGGAGTGCTTCGAATTGGGTCACATCGGGCAAGCGAAATCGTTGATTGATGCGGGCCTTGTCGAAGAACCACCTATGTTCCAGCTATGCTTGGGCATTCCGAATGCGGCTCCTGCGACTCCTGAGACCCTGACCGCCATGCGCGCGATGTTGCCCGCCAACGCAACTTGGGCTGCCTTTGCAGTTGGTCGCGCATGTTTCGACATGGTGGCACAAGCGGCCTCCGCGGGGGGCCACGTCCGTGTTGGACTTGAGGACAACCTCTACATGGCACCTGGTGAATTTGCCACCAACGAAAAGCTTGTTGGACGTGCTGCGCGCATCATTGATAACCTCGGCGGTTCGGTCGCTACGCCCGCAGAAGCGGCGGCAATCATCGGACTTAAGAGATAATCAAGTATTTGACTGGCGGATTGGAGGCTGCCGGTCAAAGTACTAAAATTGCAACTGGGAGGAAACTGCAATGAAGGACCACAAGACCACGGCGGGCGTGCTTAACCGCCGCGACATTCTGCGTTTCGGACTGGGTAGCTGCACCGTCGCGAGTATCGGACTCGGCTTTACGATTGGGGCTGGACGCATGGCACTTGCTGATGTCGTCGCCGACGAAGCCGCTAAAAAAGCCAAGGCAGAACATGTGCTGACAATGGGGCTGGACGCAACATTAAACCAGTTTCCTGGCCGCGTCGGGACACCGCACATGGTCTGGGTGTACGGCGCGCCGGAATTCAAGGAGGCGGTCGAACGTCTCAGCGAAGGGCGCATCTACGTCGAAGTCCATGACGGCGGAGCGCTCGGCGGACAGGTGGATCTGCTCAAGAAAGTACAGCAAGGCGTAGTGCAAGCAGGAAGTTGCACTACACAGAATGCTGCACAGTTGGTTCCAACGCTGAACGTTTTGGACGTTCCCTATGCGATTGGAACCGATGACGCAAACTTCTGGCGACTGCTGTTTAGTAAGGAGTTCAACGACATCATACGCTCTGCGACCGAAGAGCGCCGCCTCACCATTGCTTCAACACAACCTTGGCGGCGGAAAATGATGCTGTCGCGTAACGTGTCCAAAGAAGTCCGCAAGCCTGAAGATTTGGCCGGTATGAAGATCAGGGTGACTGCCTCCAAATTTGAACAGCTATCGTTCCAAATCCTGCCTACAAGCGCAACACCGATTGCTTGGGGTGAGACTTTTTCCGCGCTTAAGGATGGCGTGATGGAAGGAATGCACATCGCTCCCGGCTCTGGATTTGATGTTGGTATGGCCCCCGTCATCGGCCAGATCATCGACACGGACTGGATGTATAATACCGACTCCATCTGGCTCAGCACGTCTTGGCTGAACAGGCTTGATCCGACGTTGAAAGAGGCTGTGATGGAAAGTGCATTTGTGGCGCAAAGCTTCATCCATTCGACCTACCTGACGGTCTTGCGGGATACGATGGGCCTGTTGCCAGACTCGCCGAAGGACGCAGGTTTCCCGGGTGCTGGCACGACAATGGTCTTCTTGACAGAGGAAGAGCGTAATGCTTGGCGCGAGGCGCTCTCGGTGGACAACAATCCCTTGCTGCAGGAAGCGATCGAGACCTACGGTCGCGATGCCTACGAGACCATCGTGAAAGTAGCCTCGGGTTCGGGCAGTCCGGATCCTGTACGCTGGTGGACGCTCTAACTCCTCACGTCAGATTCTGCAACCCCGTGGCTCGCCGCTCGCGGCGGGTGCTACCAAGGAGGGTGAAGCTTGCGCCGCTACATCGAGTTGTTGGACCGTTATCTGGAGGATGCCCTCGGTGCGATTCTCTACATCTACATCATTGTCATAATCTTCGCCGAAGTTGTGAGCCGCTACGCCTTTCAGACGTCCATTTTGTGGGCTTACGAGACGGCAATCTACGCCTTCATCTGGCTTAGCTATCTGTCGATGGCAAGCATGGCGCGTAGCCGGACCCATCTAGCCGTAACCTTCCTGCGCGAGATGATGCCGCGCAGCGTACAGTTGGCGCTGCTGCTTCTATCCGACTTGCTGCTGATCATTCTGGCCAGCGTGGTAGTTGTGTTCATACGCCAACCGCTGCAGGACGTCGTTGACTTTGACCAGATGATGGTCGCTTTGAACCTGCCGTTTTGGATTGCACTCCTGTCGGTGCCTGTGGGCTGGACGCTGGTCGTCCTGCGCACAGTGCAGCGCGCCTACACTTCGATCCAAGATTACAAGCAAGGACGCTCGCTGACGCCAGACGCCGCGACTGTTGCGGTTGACTAAAACCTGGGAGAATCAGATGGAACTTACCAGTATGGTATTCATTGCTCTGGCGGTGCTGCTGCTCCTGGGCGTGGAAATTTTGACGGTGATCGGGATTGGCGCGGTCGTCCTGACGCTGATTACCGACCAGTTTCCGTTGTTGAACGTTAGCCTAACAATGTTCGACTCACTTAACCTGTTTCCGCTTCTGGCGCTGCCTTTGTTCGTTGTAACGGGCGATCTGATCGCAGTCGGTGGCATTGCGACACAGATCATGAAGTTTTCGCAAAGTGTGATCGGTTGGGTTCGTGGCGGCCTTGCATTAACGACGATGGTCGCCTCGGGGATTTTTGCGGCGATCAGCGGTTCAAACGCGGCAACTGTTGCAACGGTGGGCAAGGTCGTGCTGCCCGAAATGACCAAGCAAAACTATGATCGCAGTTTCAGCGCAGCCAGTGTTGCTGCTGGGGGCGTGGTAGGTATCATCATTCCGCCAAGTGTCGCCTTCGTGCTCTATGGGGTTTCCACCGGCGTCAGCGTCAGTGACTTATTCATTGCGGGTATCATCCCCGGAATCATGATGGTTCTCGTGATGTGCATCATGGCCTACGTTATCGGTCGGCGCCGTAACTACGGCGAGCGCACACCGTTTACCGTCAAGGGGGTTGTTCGTGCAGCGGTTGACACCAAGTATGCGCTTGGAGCGATTGCAATCATTCTCGTAGGTATCTACTCCGGGATGTTCACGCCGACAGAAGCTGGCGCTGTTGCTGCGGTTTATTGTTTGATTATCGCTGTTGTCGTGACACGACGTCTTCGGCTTCGGGATGTCCCTGGTGTGCTTGTCAGCAGCTCGCGGATCTGTGGCCTCGTGGTGCCGGTGGTCGCGGTGGCGATGGTGCTTTCCCAAAATCTGACCATGCTGCGCATTCCGGATGCCGTCGTTTCTACCATGCTCGGTTTGTCTTCGGATCCGACGATCATTCTTTGTTTGGTTGTTATCCTGCTGCTGATTGCGGGCAGCGTAATGGAAGCCGCCCCTAACATACTGATCCTTGCCCCCATGCTGACTCCGATTGCTCGCCAATTGGGAATAGACCCAGTGCATTTTGGGGTAATTATGGTGTCCACGCTTGCCGTTGGCTTTATCACACCGCCGATCGGGTTAAACCTCTTCGTCGCCAGCGCAATATCTGGGGTGGGCTTTGCGAGCGTTACGCGAGCAGTCATGCCTTATGTGTTGATCTTGATCCTCTGCTGCTTCGCAATTGCCTTTCTTCCCTGGCTTTCGCTGGCGTTTCTTTAAAAAAGGGAGGAGCTAATCCAATGGGGCGGTCCATGAAAAAGATCTACTCCAGCGCCACCGAGGCCCTCGACGGAGTTTTGTTTAACCACATGACGATCGCGGCGGGGGGCTTTGGCCTGTGCGGCATCCCCGAGCTGCTGATCGCGGCCATCCGTGATGCGGGCACCAGGGATCTGACGGTCGCCTCGAACAACTGCGGCGTCGATGATTTCGGCCTGGGCGTCCTGCTGCAAACGCGTCAGATCAGGAAGATGATCTCCTCCTACGTGGGCGAGAACGCCGAGTTCATGCGCCAGTACCTGTCCGGAGAACTGGAGCTGGAGTTCAACCCGCAGGGCACGCTGGCCGAGCGGATGCGCGCGGGCGGCTGCGGGATCCCGGGCTTCTACACCAGGACGGGCGTCGGCACCGTCATCGCCGAGGGCAAGGAGGTCAAGAGCTTCGACGGGCAGGACTACATCCTGGAGCGCGGCATCGTGGCGGACCTGTCGATCGTCAAGGCCTGGAAGGCCGACGACACCGGCAACCTGGTGTTCCGCAAGACCGCGCGCAACTTCAACCCGCCCGCCGCCATGTGCGGCAAGGTGTGCGTGGCCGAGGTCGAGGAGATCGTGCCGCGGGGCAGCCTTGACCCCGACCTGATCCACCTGCCGGGCATTTATGTGCACCGGATCGTGCAGGGGAGCCACGAGAAGCGCATCGAGCAGCGCACGGTTCGCAAGCGGGAGACGACCCATGCTTGACGCGGAGCAGATCGAGTATTTCCGCACTGAGTTTCAGGAAGAAAAGCGAGACGAAGCTGTCGCACCATCGCGTTATAAGCAGCCACGGCAAGGACGTAGCAAATGAGTTGGGACCGCAACCAGATGGCGGCGCGGACCGCCGAGGAGCTGGAAGACGGCATGTATGTGAACCTCGGCATCGGCATTCCGACGCTGGTGGCCAACTACGTGGGCGACAAGGACATCACGCTGCAGTCCGAGAACGGCATGCTGGGCATGGGACCCTTCCCCTTTGAGGGCGAGGAGGATCCCGATCTCATCAACGCGGGCAAGCAGACCATCACGGAACTCAGCCGCACCGCCTATTTCGACAGCGCGACCAGTTTCGGCATGATCCGGGGCGGCAAGATCGCCGCCGCGATCCTGGGGGCCATGGAGGTGGCCGAGAACGGGGATCTCGCGAACTGGATGATCCCCGGCAAGCTGGTCAAGGGCATGGGCGGGGCCATGGACCTGGTCGCGGGCGTGGGGCGCGTGATCGTGGTCATGGATCACACCAACAAGGCGGGCGAGTCGAAGGTCTTGCGCGCATGCACCCTGCCGCTGACCGGCAAGGGCGTGGTCGACCGCATCATTACCAACCTGGGCGTGCTCGATGTGGTTGAGGGCGGGCTGCGCATCGTCGAGACCGCCGAGGGCGTGACCGAGGACGAACTGCGCAAAGCCACAGAGGCCACCATCGTTTGACTGCCTTCAAGGAAGGCGGCGGCTGCGTGGAGGTCCCGCATGTGAAGCGGGGCCTTTTGCTATGAAAGGATCAACGACACATGAGTAGTCATTCAATGTGGATAGCCATACGCAAGGCGAAGAGTGAAGGCAAGCTCAAAGCAAGACCAGAAACGAACAGTAATCCGAAAGCAAGGCGGTTGATCATCTGGGTAGAAAGTGGCGGGGGAAAGCGTAGCGCCAACCAGGTGCCAAGTACAACCAACGGAAGCGCGCCTGCGGCGGAGAAAACTACTTGCATGCTGATTCCTGAAGATCCAAGCACAAGTCCTAGGCGCAAAATTGCATTGATAACGAAAAGTGTGAGTAGGGTTGCGCGGATTGTATCACCCCGTGACGGTTGACGATACATTTGCCATATTACTGGCGGTCCGCCTGTTGAAAACATTCCATTAAGGATTCCACCGAAGAACCCGGTAACAAGAAAGCTCCTGTCTGAGCTTCGCTCTTTCAGAATAATTGGGCGGAGTAACATCTGTGTCGCCGATCCCAATATTGCAAGTCCAAGGAGAATTTGAAGGACTGTAATGGCGGTGCTTGCCAAATACATAACCAAGAAATAACCTATAATCAGCCCAGGGATATTTCCGGTCATAAAACCTTGCAACGCTTTAAAATCTATTGCGCGCCACGTGTGGCGGATGACGAGGGAGCCGTTTAGGATCGTCAGGATACTTGCGATGATCGCTGCCTCGGGGAGGGGAATGAGATTGAGTACACCAATACCTCCCATGAGCACCAATGCGAAGGCGAAACCAGTTATGGTTTGGAGCCACGCTGCGAACATGGCTAACGTCCATAGGCCCAAGTGGCCGCTTGTCAGAAATTCGCTCAGCTTGCATTTCCTTGGTCAGAGATGAGCGGTCGGATAAGACCGTTTGATTTCCAAGAATTATCTGTTTGTATTCTACGATGAGCAATTAGCTAATCTAATAGCATTCGGGGGGTAATGCCGGTGGGAGGGACTCGGTTAAACTGATAATGGAAAGCGGGCGAGCAAGTCCCGAGCCAGTGGGGTCAGATCTTGTTCTGAATTAACGCACAGCGAGAGGCGGCGCGTGGCCCAGTCTTCCGCCAGTTGGATGATCGCAATGCCTGTGGCTTTTCGATGGCGGCGGGCGGCTGTTTCCGGGACGATCCCGATGCCGACATTGCTGCCCGCCATCAGGCAGATGTCCGAAAAGCTCCGCAGCGATATGCGCGGCCTGACATGCAGCCCTGCCCGCGCAGCCTGGGCGTCCAGATGTTCTTGCAGCGCCCCGCCAGCGAGCGCTAGAAATGGCTCTCCTGCCAGATCAGCGAAGCGGACCTGCCGCGTCGAGGCAAGAGCATGTTCCCGCGCCGTCACCACCACCAGGCGATCGGTGGCGAAGGGATGAAGCTCAAGGCCTGTTGTATCGACGGCATCGGACAGCACGCCTATTTCCGCGAAGCCCAAGGCGACGCTGCGGGCAATGTCGATGCTTTGACGTTCCTTCAACTCGATGTCGACCTGCGGGTTGGCTGCGAGCCAGGGTGCCAGGCGGGCCGGCAGGAACTCGGTCATTGCGGCCGTGTTCGCCAGCACGCGGACGGTGCTGCGAACGCCTTTGGCATAGTGCCCGATCTCGCCCCGCATCTGCGCCATCTGGTGCAGGATCAGCCGGGCATGGTGGAGCAATGCGCCGCCGGCCTCGGTTGGCATCACGCCGCGGCGGCTGCGATCGAGCAGGCGGACCCCGCCTGTGGCCTCCATGTCGCGTAGCCGCTCGCTGGCTGCTGGGAGAGACAAGCCAACTTCAGCGGCACCATGCGTGATGCTGCCCGCCTCGGACACCGCGAGAAACAACCGAAGATCTGTCAGATCGAAGCGCATGACGGACAGCCTAGCACCTAGGTAGCCTTCGGAACAGCCGAATGCAGGCTGCGGCACGTCCGCATTGTGTGAAGGCCGGGGCGGGATATGACAGATGTCATGAGCGATATATCCATCCCCCTCCTTCTCGCGATCGGCGCAACCTTCTTCGTGGCCGGTACGGTCAAGGGTGTGACCGGGATGGGATTACCCACGGTTGCCATGGGCGTGCTTGGCGCGCTCATCTCGCCTCTGGTGGCTGCGAGCCTGCTGATCGTGCCATCCTTCGTCACGAATGTCTGGCAACTGCTGGCCGGACCCGCATTCTGCTCGATCAGTCGCAGGCTCTGGCCGATGATGCTTGCGATCTGCGCTGGTACCATGCTGGGCGCGGCATGGCTTGCCAACGGAGATGCGGGTGCCACAACATCAGTGCTGGGTGTCGCCTTGGTTATCTACGCCGGATACACGTTGCTGGCCCGACAGCTTGCGGTTCCAAGGCGACTTGAGCCGCTGCTTTCGACCCTTGTCGGTGGGCTGACCGGTATCGTGAGTGGCGCAACCGGCGTGTTCGTCATTCCAGCCGTCCCCTACCTACAAGCCCTCGGCTTGTCGCGGGACGATCTTGTTCAGGCCTTGGGACTGTCTTTCACCGTTTCCACTGTGGCCCTAGCGCTAGCGCTTGGGGCACATGGGGCCTTTGCAATGGACACGATGGCACTGTCGCTGCTGGCTCTTGTTCCCGCCATGATCGGCATGTGGGCTGGACAGAAGCTTCGCAACCGCATCAGCCCCTCGGCATTCAGGCGCGTGTTCCTCGTGTTCCTGCTGCTGCTCGGGACGGAGATGGCATATCGCCCGCTCCTGTAGGTTCAGCCAGCTTCTAGGCGTTCGGCTAGCTCTCTCGAAGCAGAGTTGTCCCGATGCACGCAAGCGATCATGCTCGTAAACCCGAGTTCTCTAGCGGCGTAGCTTTTGAAAACTCTACCGGCCTCGGCGGCACATCCTTTGTCCTCGTCATCACCATGCCAAATCGTCCAAGTGATCTCGGGCGGATTTGTTGTGTCGAGTTGCAAGGTACCGAAGTGTCCAATGGGCCTTCTTGTCTCTCGCTCGACGAACACAAAGCACCCAGACGGGTTTCAACGGACATCGGCAAGGCCTTTCAGGGGGTGACACGCTGGTCGATCAGCAGCACGTCGCCGAAGGGGACGACCAGCAGGATCACCACCGGCCGTTGGATGGGGGCGATACGCGACAGGTCGGCTGCGTCGCGGATGTCGATAGACTGGACATGGGCCCACGGCTCGGCCCCAATGATGCGGCGCAGCTCGGCCCGCACTGCGGACAGACCCGCACCCTGCGCGATCATCTGCCCGGCGCGGTCCAGGGCGCGGCCCAGCACCGGGGTAGCCGCGCGATCGGCGGACGCCAGCCGGCGGTTGCGGGAGGACATCGCCAGTCTGTCGGGCTCGCGCACCGTCGGCACCGCCGGGATCCGCACCGGCACACGCAGGTCCGCCACCATCCGGCGGATCACCGCCAGCTGCTAAAAATCCTTTTCGCCGAAGGTCGCGGCATCAGGCCCGACGATGTTGAAGAGCTTCG
>Ga0182743_1004725_pt1 | contig 10123 bp, 5 predicted proteins | sample eDN3rd30CKraftOP_FD_128522 | JGI IMG/M metagenome (GOLD analysis project Ga0182743, IMG submission 128522) | Enriched Organic Plus compost microbial communities from Emeryville, California, USA - eDNA 3rd pass 30_C Kraft OP (version 2) (version 2) ... | reverse complement strand
GGTATTATTGTCCAGCCAGGTCATCTGGTCAAGAGACAACAGCCCCAGGGTATAGTCGTTGGCTTGCGTATTGTCAGACGGTAATTCGGCCAACGTATGGAAGTCGTTATACACCGGGCGGAGGCTTGCATAGAGGCCGTTTACCGCTGCCTGAAAATCACTTTGCGTGTTGTAATATTGATCCTGTCCCACAATGGTGGGGTATTTTAAGTCGACAAAATCCGTGCAGCTAACCATTGATAAGGTAGTCCAGCAGCAGGCTATTGCAGCGACAACTCGTATTTTTTTCATGATTCTTCTCCTTGACGTTAAAATCCAAAATTAATCCCTAACAGGTAACTGCGGTTTGATGGATAGGTACCTTGGTCCGATCCGGGCTGGTAAACGGAGTCTCCGTACATACTGGGTTCGGGATTAAACCCGGGGTAATCCGATACCGTAAGAAGATTTTGTCCGGCGACGTATATCCGTGCTGAACTGAACCGCAGCTTTTGGGCAATCCGTTCGGAGAGGTTGTATCCGAGCGTTAGGTTCCGTACGCGCAGGAAGGACCCGTTGTAGACGGCATAGGTGTGGAGTTCGCCCGCCGTTGAAAAGCCGGTGCGTGGCCCAACCCGAGCGTATTTGACATCCCGATCCGGATTGGCGGGGTCAAAATAGTTGTTTGCCATCCCCTTGACGGTGTTGAATCTGCCGACCCACAGTTCCGTATGGCGCGAAGCGCCGTTGATGACGTTGCTGCCCAATACGCCCTGTATCACGATACTGAGATCAAAATTCTTATAGGCAAGTGTATTGGTCATCCCGTAGACAAAATCCGGCAATCCGTTCCCTAGCAGGGTCCGGTCGCCCTCGTTGATGCTGCCGTTTCCGTCGACGTCCCTAATCTGGTAGGAGCCGACCGTAGATCCGGGCCATTGCGGGTTCCCATTCAACTGAGCCTCATTGCGGACGACACCGTCGATGATAAATCCGTACATGTTACCCAGTGGTTGGCCTACTTCGACCTTGTATACGTTGGGCCATCCGGGGGTTCCTGCCAAGGCGTTGAGCGATTCACGTCCACCCAGATCAAGTACCTTGGTCCGGTTGAAACTCAGATTCAGGTTGGTGGACCAAGAGAAAGCACCTTTCAGGTTAGTGGTTTGCAGGTCGACTTCAAAACCATCGTTTTGTAGCTTTCCGATGTTCGTATAAAAGGAAGTGGCGTAGCCTACGATAGCAGGCAGTTCTTTCGAAAACAGCATGCCCGCGGTATTTTTCCGGTATACATCCACCGTCAGGTAAATCCGGTTATCGAGGAAAGCGGCATCCAAGCCCAGGTTCACCTGCTTGTTTTTTTCCCAGGTCAGGTTTTCATTTTGCAGTCCCTGCAGAATCGTTCCGGGTACCCGTTCGTCGCCGAAGCTATAATTTCGGGCGATCACGCTGCTCATCCAGGTGTTATCGCCGATGTTGGCGTTACCGGTTTCACCGTAGCTTGCCCGGAGTTTCAACTCATTGAAAAGCTGTTGGGATTCCATGAACGATTCTTCGCTGATCCGCCATGCCGCGGCATACGATTGGAAAACGCCGAATCGGTTCTGCGGGCCAAAACGCGAGGAAGCGTCGGTCCGGACGGATGCCATGAGTATGTATTTATCCTTATAGTCGTAATTGACGCGCGCCGCATAGGATAGGAAACTGCTTCGGCCATACGTCAACGATCCGATCTGCTCGGTGGCCGCTGTGGGATTGGTAATGATGTCATTTGAAAACGATCCGATCCGCCCTGTGCTGGCAACCAGCTGGTTGTCGGTTTTTTGCATGGAGAATAACAGCAAACCCGACAGGTTATGCACGTCGTTGAAATTCCGGGTATAGGTAGCCGTGTTTTCCCACACCCAGTCGATATTTCTTCCGCTGTTGGCCTGGCTTTGAATGCCGGCTAAACTGGGGGTCGACAGGTTGGCAAATGGCGATGTTGCGTATGCAAGTGTCGACGGGATATAGGTTTGATTCGTAAGGGCAGAAACCGTTGCTCCACCTTGTGTTTTTATTTCCAACCCGTCTATGGGCTGCCAGCTCAGGTACGCATTGTTGAACAAGTTCAGCGTATTCTGTCGGTTTTCGTTCAATTCAAGTACCGCGAGCGGGTTATGGATGCCGGTTTCGGCGAAGCCATATTGGGTAAACGGCATCACGTTGTTCTGCCCATAGTCGCCGTTGAGTAAACGTGCCGACACGACGGGGGGCATCAATAGCGCAGCATATACCGGAACGTACGAAGCGGGTCCACTAACGCCGGGGAGGGGCTGCTGGTGACGGATCGAGACCGACGGAGCGAAATTGACGCCGATTTTTAACCGATCCGACAAGGCAGCATCGAGATTGGTACGCATCGAGGCGAGTTTATAATCGGTGCCCTTGAGTGTCCCTTTTTGGGCGAGGTAACTGCCTGAAATGGAGAATTGTACCTTTTCGTTTCCTCCAAGCGCCTGCAAACGGAATTCAGACATGGGAGCGCTCTGGAAAATAACGTCCTGCCAGTCGGTATTGGCGAGCTGCTCAGGCGTGTCAAATACATCGGGATAATCCAGTCCGCTGGCATTGCGTGCATCTTTGGCATACTGGAGGTATTCTTGGGCATTCATCATCTCCATTTTCCGGTAAACCTGCTGCAAACCCGAATAGGCATTGACATTGAAGGTGGTTTTTCCGGATTTTCCACGTTTCGTGGTTACCAATATAACCCCATTGGCTGCCCGCGACCCATAGATGGAAGCTGACGCGGCGTCTTTGAGCACTTCAATCGATTCGATGTCTGACGGGCTGATCCGGGAAAAGTGCGATGCGTCCTGAAGGGGGTAGCCATCCACGACATAAAGGGGTGCGTTTCCCCCGCCGAGTGATCCGATGCCCCGGATTCGGATGGTAGGCGCTTGTCCGGGCGTATCGCCGCCGCCGGATTGGACCTGTACACCTGCGGCCATCCCTGCCAAGGCATTCCCTGGCGTGGTAACCGGTAAATGGTTGATGCTGCTGCCGGAGACTTTGCTTACCGCAGTTGATATCTTCCGCTTTGATTGCGCACCGTAGCCTACCACGACGACCTCATCAATGGCGGTTTCGGCCGTTGCCAGTTGGATAAGTACCGTTCGTTGCGGTCCGACGGAAACTTCTTTGTTTTCGTATCCTACATAACTAAATACCAGCACGTCGGCGGCTCCCCCCGCCTGAATCTGGAATTCACCGTTGTTATTCGTGCTGGAACGCTGCTGGGTTCCTTTTACCGAAACACTTACGCCTGCCAGCGGCTCGCCGGCTTCGTTTGTCACACGGCCCGTTACGGGCTCCTGCGGTTGCTGCCAAACGAGATCGACATGACCGGATCTGGCGTGTGCATGCACAACGCCGACTAAGGGGAGTTGCAGCAATACGGCGCTGGTTGCGGTAAGAAATAGTTTTTTTCTCATAATTGTTAAACTTGGTTCAAACTAAAATCAATTCACTTCATTTATCAGGGCAAGGGTTTTTTCAACCAGCAGATAGCCGCCCTCCGGGCCTACCGCCGTTGCCATGGCGCTGTAGCCACCGCCGGCAAGCGCCCGGGGTGTCGGCAGGTAATCGGCATAGTCACCGCTTAGTTGGATTAACAGGGTGCGGTTAAAGACACTTCGCCCTTTGATGATTAAACCGTAATCCACGAACAGCTCGAAGGGATTCGAGGCAAATACAACACTGCCCAGACGGACGACGTGGATTTCGGCACGGTAGTACTGTTTTTTTGGATGGCTGTCATATTGCTCCATTTCCAGTTCCATCTTTCGGAGCACACCATAGTCGCTCTTTTTGTTATCCCAGGGACCGTGGCTCTTGGTTTTTTCATTGGCTTTTATCTCGGCAAGAAAGCGGTTCCATGCGGTCTGGGGCGATGCCGGATCTGCCGGTTCCCGCGATCGGATTTCTTCCACGATACGGCGGGCCTGCTCGTACGCTTCGTGCGTGACGTTTCTCAGCGGCAAGTCCACATCTTCGACAAGATGCCGGAAGACCGGGTATTGCTCCCGCGTATCCCGCACCTGATCATAGGCGTCGGATACAGCCCGTTCGATTCGCCTGCCGATTTCGGCGGCTCCTTCCCACTCCCACATGTTTGGCGCTTCCGTTGAATATCCCCGCGGCAGATCCCGGGGTGAGATATCGCCTGCCGCGCCGCATTGGGCAAGGATAGAAAGATCCGGAGAGAAGCGCTCCCGCAGACGCCGCCGCACCTCGTCCCAATAATCTGCCGAAACATAATATTTCGCTTCGGTTACCTGGGCAGGGCAGGGCACATTGATCACAATGCCTTCGAGCTGGTTGTTCGGACCCCAGCAGAATAGCAGGTCCATCGACGCATCTTCGGGGCCTTCCAGTCCGATGAAGTCCTCCCGGTCAACCGCTCCGTACATTTCGGTGGTGCCGTCGGCATATTGTACCCGCCGGTTGTGACCGATGGGGGCATACGTGGTGGCGGGTGTAACCCCGTGACTGGGTGAGCGCCGTTGCCATGCCGCAACGGCAGTCTCTGTGAGACGGGCTACCAAAAACCGGCCGTATTCATCGTCAGCACGCGGTTCCGGTCCGGAGTGCGTATGCGTGGCAAAGATGAGCAGCTTGCGTGGATCGAAATCGGGCAGTTGTTTCGATACGGATGCCCGCACGGCCTCTTGAAGCGCCGTTGTACACCATAACAGGTCGATAGATATCAGAATAGCCTGACCGTCGTGGCCTGCACCCGGTGCTTCCAGGGCCCATGCAGTGGCCGTAAGTGCACTTTGCACATGCGTGGAGATGCGTTCGTAATATTGTCCGAAAAGGGAAACCGGCCCTTCGGGAGTAATATCCGAACTGGCCCATCCCATGTAAAGTTCGTTGATCGTTGACATTTTTTGCGATTTAATGGTATCCGAATTCTTTCTCAACCTCGTATATCGATTCTTCAATGATATCCAGTCCCAGCATGGCGAAGTGCTCATCCATGATCAAGGGGGGCGACATGCGCAGGATATGGCCCGCCGGAATCCAGGCTAGCCCCTTGCGGAATGCTTTCTGGTAGACCAATTGCCCTGCTTTGTCAAAGGGTTCTTTGGCCTGTTTGTCTTTCACTAGCTCGATCCCCAGCAGGAAACCTTTGCCTTTTACGTCTCCGATGATGGGGTGGCTGTCCTTCATCCGCCGCATCCTTGCCATCATCTTCTCGCCGACGTACCTGGCATTTTCCAACAAGTTTTCTTCCTCGATGACCTCCAGCGAAGCCAGGGCCGCGGCGCAGGCCATCGGATTGCCCCCATAGCTCGAAGAGCCGGATATTTTGTCGAGTGCCTCGGCATATTCTTCTTTGACGACCAAGGCAGTAACCGGAAACCCATTGCCAAAGGACTTCCCGAAGGTGACGATGTCGGGCACCACGTCCCAGTGATTGAGGGTAAGCCATTCGCCGGTACGGCCCATGCCGGCCAGCACTTCGTCGTCAAACAGCAAGACACCTTTCTGATCGCAAAGGGCTCGCAGCTTCGGAAAGAAATCATCCGGCGGGAAGATGGAACCGGCCCATCCCTGTGCGGGTTCCAGCACAAATGCAGCTAGATTGCCCACGGTAGATTCCTGGATGAACTGTTCATAAAACCGGATGTAGGCATCGGTGTCCAGTGTACCGTCGGGTTTTGTCCAAAGGGGCCGATAGGGATCCGGACGGGGAACCATATAGAAACCGGGAGCCCGGGTAGGTCCATAGCTGTGAACATCGCCACGGATCATTTGGCCACAGCTGACAGCGGCCATGGTTTTACCATGGAAATCGCGGAAACAGGAAATGAACTCGTGTTTGCCGGTGATGGCGCGTGCAGCCCGTATGCCCGCCTCAACGGCGGTAGCGCCATCGCTGAACAGCTGCACGGAGTTCAGTCCGGCGGGTAAGACCCCCACCAATTTTTCCAGCAGCTTTTCTTTTACCGGCGTGGTAAAATCGTGCATGTTCATCAGCCGGTTCGCCCAATGCGAAATAGCCGATGAAATTTTTGGGTGGCAATGACCTAGCGAGGTTACATAGATACCCGACGAAAAGTCGAGGTAGCGATTGCCGTCGGAATCGGTAAGCGAAATACCATGCCCCTCTTCAAAACATACCGGAAACAATTTCACCTGTCCGCTGAGTCCGCGCATGTATTTTTCGGTGTTGGCATGCATCTGCTTAGACACCGGGCCCGGTGGTTCGTGGATGATCTGCGGCAGTTGGTCTGCGCTGGCTTTCCACCAATCCTTATTAGTCGCTGTTAGGATTTCCATGATTACATTAATTAGTTATTGCTAAATGATAAATATCTTCCCAATCGGGCAGTTCCGTATACAGGTCGTTACAGTACAAGCTTTCTCTTCCCGCTGCGGTGCTTAACTTCACAGCGATTTGTGGCGTAACACCTTCGAGAAGTGCAGCCAGAAAGGCTGCGACCGCCGTATCACCCGCACCGGAAGCATTGGTTACCCGTCGCCTGTCTGCCGCATAAGCGGGGCAGTACAGGGTGAGGTTGCTCCACTGTTCGGTATCCAATCCCAGGAGTCCATTTTTTTCGCCCGTGAGATTGCCTGTGAATAGGTAGGCACCGCGGTGAGCCATTTTAATCAACACGATTTTGACGCCGTAGCGCAGAAGTATCCGGCCTACGCTTTGTATCATCTCTGGCGAAACCCGATCCAATACCTGTGCTTCTCCATGTTTTTCACATAATTCACGATATACATCCGGCATCATCATGTATAGGATTTCTTCGATGCTGGGAAGCAGGATATCCGTGTGGGGCAAAACGCGCGTCAGAATTTCATGCCAGTCAATTTCCCGTGTTTCACCGGTCGGATCGGGCAAGCTCAGATCCATGGAAGTGACCGTTCCATTTTGCTTGGCTTGCTGGAATAGTTCGACCAATTGCTCGCCTTTCGCATGGAAGAAATGTTCTAACAAAGGCAGGTAACCGAAATGTAGTAATTTGCTGGATTTCACCTTTTCGATGTCTACGCTTGCCAGGTCGAAGAATCGGCTGCTTCCCGGATATTCGAGAAATAGGCGGTCGACGGCGGGTGGGGCCAGTACAATTCCGAAGGCCGTTCCGGCATGGGCGGTTTTCTGAATGCTGTTTGCCACGCCATATTCATCCAGGCAATCCGAGATGTAACGACCCAGATGGTCATCTCCGATGAGACCGTTCAACAGTACTTTTTTGCCAAACCGATGTAGAACCAATCCGGTATTGCCTACGGCGCCACCCAGCGAAAAAGTCATTCCATTGAGCTCCGTGAGGGTACCGGGCTGGAAGGTGACCTCCGTTTTGAAGGCCGGCGTCAGATCAACGCATAAGTACCCGCAGACGAAAATATCAACTGTCTTATCCATTATAAGCTACGGTCAGTTGGCGGCGTGGTGCAAAATAATTTCGATGTCGTTCAGGCGGCAGAAATCAACCAAAAGCGATGTGCAGTCGCCATATGCCAGAATGTAGTGCTGCCCGGATATCTGTTGGACAAATTCTTCCGTTTTTGTATCCAGTTTAATCAGCAAGCTTGGCAATTGGGGAGCCGGTTGGGTCCACCCGGCTTCCTCCCATGAACATAGCTTCCCTTCTCCCGTTGCGATATGCATGGTATACGCCGTTCCGGTGTTGGAAAGCCGGGCGATGGTCAGTCGGCCTTCCCGCATGGAAGAAACGTTAAGCAAGCCCCCGCTGATTTGACCAAATGCCGCCGGCAATACGTTTACTTGTTCGTGTACAACTTCGGCGGGAACATAGTCCGGCACGCCCATTAATACGCTGTCTTCAAAATATTCATAGAACTCAAGATAAGCGGCGCTTTGTCCGGTCAGCTGCTTGACAATCAGCTGGGTCACTGCACCCATTACGTCGTTTTCCGGAATGGTGCATAGACCTGCTTGATCCGCCAATAGCATGAATACGACGGCTGGTGGATAGCTTAGTAATTTTTTCATGCCGTCCACATCTTTGAGCGAAATTGCATCCAACCCTTTTTCGAGGGCTATTTCGCGGATAGCGAGGTAATAAGCGATGCCTTGCTCCAGAAATTGTCCGTCAACCGTACCCTGAAAACTCCAGGTTGATTGGATGGTGTTGAGTACTGCCGCTACAGCAGACGCTTCCACGCGCTCGCTGGATTTTATGACCTCGAGCATTTCGATAAACTCAACTTCGATACCCAGTTTGCTCTTTAGCGATACACCCTCGTATAACGTGTTATAAAGCCGCATATCCCGGAAGCCGACCATGCCGATTTTCGTGGACCGAAGCGCTTTTTGGGCGAATGCCGCTTGGATGAAACTGTCGATTTTCTCCAGGGGCGACGGATTGTCTATGATGTTGTATGCGTAGGTGAACCGGTACCCCAGGTCCGCAAAAACTTTCCGTAGCGCTGAGGTGCCCGCTTGTGCGGCGGTGGTTACGATATGTCCGTTCGTCCGTGTCCCGGCTAATCCCCACAACACCATGGGAACCTGCCGATGCGGATCGGTAATGGAGATAACCGCGTGGGAAGGGATCCATCCGGTAAGGCATATAATCAGCGCATCGAACGACTGGCCATCGAGGTCGTGCAACGCTCGGGCGACGTCTGCGCCCGCCTCATCATCGGTCACAAGATCGGTGGATATCACCGCATACCCCAGTCCTTTCACTTCTTCCAGGGCCGTGGCCGCCATTTGCGCAATTAGTTCCCTGGGTGAGTTAATTTCGCCAAAAGGTACAAAAGCAATCTTCTTTTCTGTTTGATTCATTATCGGATACTTGATAGGATATTATTTGTTTCGAATGTTGGTTTGCCAAAACTCGCCGATTTTCTCTAAGCTAAGCCCTTTGGTTTCGGGCACCTTGAACCAGCAGAAAAGTGCTCCGGCCGTGCAGATGCTGGCAAAGATCCAGTATACGCCGGCGGGATTACCGTTGGTTGTGATAAACCATTGCGTAAGCACCGGAAAGAATTGCGCGGTAATAAAGGATGCCAGATAGAGAAAGATACACACGACCGCAGTGGCCTTTCCGCGGATGTGGTTAGGAAAAATTTCGGAAAGAATGATCCAGCCCAGCGGCGCTAAACCGAGCGTAAATGCACCTGCACCGATCAACATGGGGAACAGGGCGAAGAGGGGCGGCCACCCTTGCTGAAAATTTATGGCCATGACGATATGCCCAATCGCCATGAACGACACACTGCTTACGAGCAGCGTGCGCCGATTGAATTTGCGTATGAGCGGAAAGGACAACAGCGTACACACCAGGATAAAACCATATACCGGGAGTGAACTCAATATGGCATGGGAACCCATGCTGACACCGGCATCCATCAGGATGCTGGGTGCGTAGAGAAGCAGCATATTGACACCGTTGATTTGCTGCAGCACCATAAGCAAGATGGCGATGATCAGCGCGGTTTTTATTCCGGGGGATAGAAGCGTTTTAAAACTGCTCCCGTGCGCCATTTGATTGCTGGCTTTGATGCGCTGTACCTCCGCAGCTGCTATTTCTTTATCATAGATCCTGGTAAGAATACGATCGGCTGCGTTGATCTGACCTTTTAGCACCAGCCACCTCGGGCTTTCAGGAATGACCAACAAACCGAGTATCAGGATCGTTGTGGGTATGACTTCCGATGCCATCATCCACCGCCAGCCCCATCCGTCAAAAGAGAAAAGGTAACACGAAATTACGGCCATGTTGATGCCGATCACGTTGGATAATTGATTGACATTGACCAATATGCCCCGAAGATGGGTGGGAGCCAATTCGGCGATATAGATTGGCGAGGAAATCATCGCTAAACCAATGCCCAATCCCCCCAGAAACCGATAAAAAGAGAAATCCCACAATCCCCATGCGATCGCACAGCCGACGGATGATACCATAAACAGCACACCGGAGAACATCATCGTTTTCTTACGACCCCATCGATCGGTGAACCACAGACCACCGATAGGTCCGATAACACAACCCAAAATCGCACTGCTGACGGCGAATCCCTGCATCGCTTCGGATAACTGGAACTCGGTTTTCAAAAAAGGAAGGGCGCCGGCAATGATGACAAGGTCAAATCCGAAGAGAAATCC
>Ga0182743_1004716_pt1 | contig 10143 bp, 9 predicted proteins | sample eDN3rd30CKraftOP_FD_128522 | JGI IMG/M metagenome (GOLD analysis project Ga0182743, IMG submission 128522) | Enriched Organic Plus compost microbial communities from Emeryville, California, USA - eDNA 3rd pass 30_C Kraft OP (version 2) (version 2) ... | reverse complement strand
GAGCTCGCGCAGGCGGTGCTCCAGCGTCGCATAGTCGAACACCGTCTTGGTGAAGGTCTGCGGGCTCGGCAGGAAGTTCACCTTGGTGCCGCGCTTTCCGGCCGGCGCCTCGCCCACCACCTTCAGGGTGGCTTCCGCGTCGCCGTGGCGGAAGCGCATGAAGTGCTCCTTGCCGTCGCGCCAGATGGTGAGGTCCAGCGTGGTGGACAGCGCGTTCACCACCGAGACGCCCACGCCGTGCAGGCCGCCCGAGACCTTGTAGGCGTTGTCGTCGGACGTGTTCTCGAACTTCCCGCCCGCGTGGAGCTGGGTCATGATCACTTCGGCGGCGGAAACGCCTTCTTCCGGGTGGATGCCGGTGGGAATGCCGCGCCCGTTATCCTCGACCGAGACGGACCCATCGGGATTGAGTTCGATCAGAACGAGATCGCAATGCCCGGCCAGCGCTTCGTCAATCGCGTTGTCGGACACTTCGAACACCATGTGGTGCAGGCCCGAACCATCGTCGGTGTCGCCGATGTACATGCCGGGGCGCTTGCGCACGGCATCGAGGCCTTTGAGGACCTTGATCGATTCCGCGCCATAGCCGTTGGTGTTGATGCCGGGGTTTTCGCCGGCGTTCTCGGATGTCTCTGCCATATCGATGATATAGGGAGTCCGGCGCTGTTTAGAAAGCTTTGTCACCTGCCATCCACAGCCAAAATGCGCGTGGACGGGCCGAAAATGCGATCGGTGCGGGCGGAAAACCGCGGCCCGGTCCCCGGATAGCGAAACGGCCGTTCTTCCCCGATGGAAGAACGGCCGTCAGCCGTTGGGTTTGGGCATGGTTCCTGCCTGGATTAAGTTGCAATCCTGCTCAGATGAGCGTGGCAGTGAAGAGCACGCCGCTGGTCGAAGCCGCCACGAGGATGGGCAGGACGAACGAAGCGAGATGGCGCATGATATTCTCCGTCAGACCTTCGGTGCGGGGGTGCCCCGAAGTGCTGGACGCCAATTGGGCGGAGGCAGGTTATTTCGCAATCGCAAAAAAGTCGTCTTGTGTTGCAGGTTTTGCAACTAACCATTCAAATATATGTAAGAAAAGGATTAATTGCACAATTCTTGGGCGGGTCAGGGCGGGATTGCGTGTGGTGCGATGCAATATATTCCGCGTTGCGGCATTGTCTGCGCGATTGCGACGGGCCGCCCTTCGCGTGGGGCGCCTGAAACGGATGCCTGTATCATGGAGATGGCATGGCAGTTTGCCATCCGAAACGGCATGGCCAGCCGGGCAAGCCTGGGATAGGATCGTGGCCGGGGTAAACGCGGCCTGTGCCGGGCGGCCCCATGCAAGGAGGTTGCCGATGCCAATGCGCCTGTTCGCCCGCATGACGCCAACCCGCATTCTGGCGCTGGCCGCCGCCGGGGCAATGGTGCCGCTGGCCGCGTGCGCGCCGATGCCCGCCCCGATCGAGGAGGAGCCCGTGCCCGCTTGTCCGCAAACCCGCAACTGGGTCGCCTGGGTCGATGCGATGCCGGGGCCTGGCAACGGGCCGCGACTGATCGTCGAAGGCGAAGTCGCTCTGCCGTCGGGGCGCCGGGCTACGCTGCAAGCCGGACCGACCGATCGCATGATGCCGCCGGGCCAGCGGTTCGCACTTGTGGTGGAGCCGGGTGCCGGGCCGGGCGGCTGGCAGAAGGTGCGCGGCGAGATCGCGCCTGCCCAGACGCAGTATCGCGCGGTCATCGTCGGGTGCGAAGGCCGGACCATCGCCGAAATCGGCAGCGTCACCACCGCTTACTGACCGGCGCGTGCCATGGGTGGGTGCGTCCTGCGCGAAAGGCTTTCACCTTGCCCGTCCATGGGTTAGGCTGCGTTTCTCTTGGGTGTAGAAAGGCATATCGCATGGCAGAGTTTGACGATCAGGGCCGCCCGATCCCGCCGCAGGGCGAACCCGTCCGCCAGAACACGCCGCTCCCGGCCGCGACAGGGGCCAGTTTCGATTTCAACCGGCCGACCATTATCAGCCTGCTCTATCTCGCCGCCTGTGTGCTCGGCGTCACCGGGTTGATCGGGCTGGTGCTGGCCTATGTCTGGAAAGGGGAGCCGCACGAGGACTGGGAAGATAGCCACTACACCTATCTGATTCGCACCTTCTGGATCGGCCTGCTGGGGATCGTGGTCAGCATGGTGCTGATGCTGGTCCTGATCGGTTTCCTGCTCGCCGTAGCTGTCGGCGTCTGGGTGCTGGTGCGCAGCGTGATGAGCCTCGTCAACGCGCAGAAACGCCAGCCGATGCCCGATCCGGGCACCTGGCTGATCTGATTTCCGGCCCGCACCGGGGCGCTGCGGGACAGTCGCCCCGGTGCTTGTCATCGGTTCATCGCTCCTCTGCCACGCCGGCCGTGGCTCGCCCCGCCGCGTGCCCACCCGATCGCAGCAGGGGGCGCATCCCCGCCTTTTGGTCGTTAGGGAGGCCTTCCCCCAACAACTTCAAGAGGATGACCGATGCGAAAATTTGCAATCCCGGCCATGGGTGCCGCGGCCATGCTGGCGCTGAGTGCAGGCACGCTTGCTGCACAGGATACGGCAGGGGCACCGCCGCCGCCCGCCGATACGGCAACCGGCACCGCCGGAACCCAGGCCCCGGGCACTGCCGACAACACCGCCGCCGATACAGTGGCGGAGCCGAGCGCAGACATCTCCGCATCCGGCGCGGGCGCCACGCAGCCCTGAGCCATACCGGCATGAGAGGCGCGGCGCCGAAGCTCCTCCGGCGCCGCCCTCTTACCTCCTGTTCGGGGAGTATCCCTTGCTCCCTGATCCGCACTTTCAGGCCGGGCTCGCCCCGGCCTTTTTTCGGAAGATGACAGCAGGGCACTTCTTAGCCTCATTCCCGGCGGATGTGGACGAACCGCCCCGTCGGCCCGCGCGGTATGTCGGGCGGTACATTCGTTTGATAGTGGGGGCCATGAGCAAACGGATAGATTTCGATCCGCGACGGCGGCAGCGCAGCGGGGGGCGGGCATCGCGCTATCCTTCGCGCGCGCCCTCACGCGTGATGCGCCGATCCTATCCGCGCAAGCGGACATGGCGGCAGACTTTGGCCGATGCGCGGCCGATCGTTCTGCTGATCGTGATGCTGACGCTGGGCACCGTCCTTGGCGATGGCGCCGCGTTCGAACCGCCCGCGTTCCTCCAGACCGAGCCGGAGCCGGTTGCCGGGCCGTTCACCCGTTGCGGGCCGGGGCGTGGGACCTATTGCGTGATCGACGGCGACACGTTCAAGCTGGGCGAACGCAAAGTGCGCGTGGTCGGGATCGACACCGCCGAAATCAAGGCACGTTGCCCGGCCGAAGCAGCGCAGGCCGAACGCTCCACCGCCGCGCTGCAAGCCTGGCTCAATCGCGGCCCGTTCCAGATGACGGCCCGCCTCGACGAGCCGACCGACCGCTACGGCCGCGACTTGCGCATCGTGAAGCGCGTGGTGGCGGACGGTAGCGAGGACCGCTTGGCTGCTTTCATGCAGGCCGAAGGCGGTGCGCGCAGCTATCTCGGCGGCTATCGCGGCGGGTGGTGCTGACGGCTGCGCCGGGCGGCATTCAGGATCCGAAACCGAACCACCAGATCGCTGCACCAAAGGCGAGCGCCTGCAGCGCCGCAATGGTGTGCAGATTGCGGCAAAACGGTTGCTTGCGCGTTTTGTGACGAAACAGATGGCGCGCGGCATAAGCTCCGGGCGTTCCCCCGATCAAAGCCCATGTCAGCAGAGCGGATTCGGCAATGCGCTTCCGCTGCGCTTCGGCCCGCCGCTTGTCGATCCCGAACGCGATGAACGCCGCCAGATTGATGGCGAGAAGACAGCAACAGATGATGAACGGTGCCGCCAACGCCGGAAAGTCATCCATCGGATGCGTTTCGGGCGCTGGAGAGCGGGCAGGCGAGCGCGCGGCCGGAGGTTACTCCGCCGCCACGCCTTTGCTGACATCGCCGAACATATCCGGTTCGCCACCTTCCTCGGGCACGCCGGGTTCGTTGGCGGCGCGGGCGTTGCGGCGCTGGTCGAAATTGGCCCAGACATCGTTCCAGTTGCCGCGCGTCGCGGCTTTGGAATATTCGGTGGCGCGGGTTTCGAAGAAGTTGGCGTGTTCCACCCCGTTGAGCAGGGGGGCGAGCCAGGGCAGGGGGTGTTCCTCGATCATGTAGATCGGCTGGAACCCGAGCTGGCCGAGGCGCCAGTCCGCGATGAAGCGGATGTACTTCTTGATTTCCTTCGCCGTCATCCCCGGCACCGGGCCCGCTTCGAACGCGAGGTCGATGAAGGCGTCTTCCAGCCGCACCGTCTTCTGGCAGCAGTCGATGATGTCTTCCTTCACCGCCTTGGTCAGGCAGTCGCGTTCTTTCGTGAACGCGTGGAACAGGCGGGTGATTCCTTCGCAATGCAGCGATTCGTCACGTACCGACCAGCTCACGATCTGGCCCATGCCCTTCATCTTGTTGAAGCGTGGGAAGTTCATCAACATGGCGAAGCTGGCGAAAAGCTGCAGCCCTTCGGTGAAGCCGCCGAACATCGCCAGCGTGCGGGCGATATCCTCGTCGCTATCGACGCCGAACTGCTGAAGGTAATCGTGCTTGTCGCGCATTTCCTGGTATTCCAGGAACATGCCGTATTCGCTTTCGGGCATGCCGATGGTGTCAAGCAGGTGCGAATAGGCCGCGATGTGAATCGTCTCCATGTTGGAGAACGCGGCCAGCATCATTTTGACTTCGGTCGGCTTGAACACGCGGCCGTATTTGTCGTGGTAGCAATCCTGCACTTCCACGTCCGCCTGCGTGAAGAAGCGGAAGATCTGCGTCAGCAGATTGCGTTCGTGATCGGAGAGCTTCTGCGCCCAGTCGCGGCAGTCTTCGCCCAGCGGCACTTCTTCCGGCATCCAGTGCACTTGCTGCTGCCGCTTCCAAAACTCGTAAGCCCACGGATATTCAAAGGGCTTGTAGGTCTTGCGGGCTTCAAGCAACGACATGTTGTGTCTCCGTGGAGGTGGCCGAACCGCCAGTATAGCCGCAAACGGCCTGTGGTGTGAATCCGCAAATGGTCTTCGCCGGGGAAAAATATAGGTGCGCAAAACGCCTGTGCCAGACCTGGCGCGCGGTGGCGGAGCGGGCCCGCGGCAATCCCTGGCGCACTTCGCAAAAAGGGGCAGAAAAGCGCTTGCTCCCCTACCCCTTCCTCGCTGGAATTGGTTCGTCCGTGATGGCCTTAACCGCCCCCCGATGCAAGCATCCATTTCATGGTTGGCCCAGAGAATTTTGATGGAACCATGAGACCGGCCCGGCGAGGGGGCAAAGCGATGGCCGGCAGTGCGTATCCGGGCTTCGGAAGGCCCGGTGCCGGATAAGGAAAAGGCCCCGATCCTCTGGCAAGGAGCGGGGCCTTTCCCTTGGCTGCTATCGGCGCGGGATCAGTCCGCAACGCCCAGGCCGCGTTTCAACGCGGCGGTGCGGGCGGCGCTGAAGCGCTGGCCCGCACCGCTGGCGGCGGCGAATCCGTCGAACCCGTGATAGGCACCGGGCACCACATGGACTTCGGTCGGCACGCCGGCGGCGATCAGGCGGCTGGCGTAAGCGAGGTTTTCCTCGATGAAGAGGTCGAGCCCGCCGCAGCCGATCCATGCCGGGGGCAGGCCGGTGAGATCTTCCACCCGGGCCGGAACCACCGCGCCTTGCGGCAGGCTGTCGCCGCCCGGTTCCGCGCCCAGCAGCGCGGACCAGCCGAACTTGTTGTGATCCGCTTTCCAGACGAATTCGCCCAGATGCGCGGCGACGGCGCGGCTCGATCCGGTGCGGTCGTCGATCATCGGGTAAGTCAGCAGTTGGAACGCAATGGCCGGGCCGCCGCGATCGCGCGCGGTGATCGCCAGCATCGCGCTGTGCCCGCCGCCCGCGCTTTCCCCCGCCACGGCGATGCGCGCCGGGTCGACGCCCAGTTCCTTGCCGCCTTCACCGGCCAGCCACACCAGCGCGGCATAGTTGTCGGCCACGCTGCCCGCGAACGTGGTTTCCGGGGCCAGCCGGTATTCGACCGAAACGAACACGATACCCGCTGCCATTGCCGCCGCCTGCACGCCGGCGATCATCCCTTCGGCCGAACCGAAGACATAGCCGCCGCCGTGAATATGCAGCACGGCGGGGCGATTGGTCGCGCCGGGGGTGGGATCGACGATGAACACTTTCACATCGGGATTGCCATCGATGCCGGGAATCGTCCGTTCCACCGGTTGCGGGAAAGGTGCTTCGAGCGGCGGCATCATCGGTTGCGAGCGGACCAGATCGAGCGGAATCTGGGTGAAATCGATATCGGGGAACTGGGCCAGCGCGTCGCGCAGTTCGGGATCGACCATTTCGATGGGCATCGGCATTCCTCTGTTGCTGTGAATGGCTGTTGTGAATTTCCGGAGGGCATAAACGAAAAAGGGCCGGTTCGTCACCGGCCCTTTTCAAGAAATGTATAAGGACGGGCGGGCCGCGCCGTGCGCTTATTGGCAGGAAAGACATTCCTCGTAATCAGTCTGTTCGCCCGCGCTCAGTTCGAACCGGGCGGCTTCGGCCGTGTTGTCGGCTTCCACCCCACCGGCGAACCCGGCCCGCTGCACCGATTTGCTGCGCAGGTAATAGAGCGATTTGATGCCCCGTTCCCACGCCTGGAAGTGCAGCATCATCAGGTCCCACTTGTCGACATCCGCCGGGATGAAGAGGTTGAGGCTCTGCGCCTGATCGATGAATGGCGCGCGGTCGGCCGCGAATTCGAGCAGCCAGCGCTGGTCGATCTCGAAGCTGGTCTTGTACACCGCCTTTTCCTCGGGGCTGAGGAAATCGAGATGCTGGACCGAGCCGCCGCGTTCGAGGATCGAGTTCCACACATTGGTGGAATCCTTCGACTTTTCGGCCAGCAGCTTTTCCAGATAGGGGTTCTTCACCACGAAGCTGCCCGAGAGCGTCTTGTGCGTGTAGATGTTCGCCGGAATCGGTTCGATGCAGGCGCTGGTGCCGCCGCAGATGATGCTGATCGACGCGGTCGGCGCGATCGCCATCTTGCACGAGAAGCGTTCCATCACGCCCATTTCCTCGGCATCGGGGCAGGGGCCGCGCTCGTTGGCGAGCAGCATGGACGCTTCACCGACTTTGGCATGGATGTGCTTGAACATCTTCATGTTCCACGCCTTGGCCATGGCGCTTTCGAGAGCGATGCCCTTGAGCTGGAGGAACGAGTGGAAGCCCATCACGCCGAGCCCGACGGAGCGTTCGCGGCTGGCGGAATACTTGGCGCGGGCCATCTCATCGGGCGCGCGGTCGATATAGTCCTGCAGCACGTTGTCGAGGAAGCGCATGACATCCTCGATGAACTGCTTGTCGCCCTGCCACTGGTCCCAGTTTTCGAGATTGAGCGAGGACAGGCAGCACACCGCCGTGCGATCGTTGCCGAGGTGGTCGCGGCCGGTGGGCAGCGTGATTTCCGAACAGAGGTTGGACGTTGAAACCTTCAGCCCCAGATCGCGGTGATGCTTGGGCATCGTGCGGTTCACGGTGTCGGAGAAGACGATATAGGGCTCGCCCGTGGCGAGGCGGGTTTCCACCAGCTTCTGGAACAGCGAACGGGCATCGACCTTGCCGCGCACCGAACCGTCCTTGGGGCTCTTCAATTCGAATTCGGCGCCGTTGCGCACGGCTTCCATGAATTCGTCGGTCAGCAGCACGCCGTGATGGAGATTGAGCGCCTTGCGGTTGAAATCGCCCGAAGGTTTGCGGATTTCGAGGAACTCCTCGATTTCCGGGTGCGACACGTCGAGATAGCAGGCGGCCGAGCCGCGCCGCAGCGAACCCTGCGAAATGGCGAGTGTGAGGCTGTCCATCACCCGCACGAAGGGGATGATGCCGCTGGTCTTGCCGTTGAGGCCGACCGGTTCGCCAATGCCGCGCACCTGACCCCAATAGGTGCCGATGCCGCCGCCGCGCGAAGCGAGCCAGACGTTCTCGTTCCAGGTGTTGACGATGCCTTCGAGGCTGTCGTCGACCGAGTTCAGATAGCATGAAATCGGCAACCCGCGCCCGGTGCCGCCGTTCGACAGCACGGGGGTGGCGGGCATGAACCACAGGCGCGAGATGTAATCGTAAAGGCGCTGTGCATGATCCTGATCGTCGGCATAGGCATCGGCCACGCGGGCGAAAAGATCCTGATAGCTTTCACCGGGCAGGAGATAGCGATCGGTCAGCGTTTCCTTGCCGAACGCGGTCAGCAGCGCATCGCGCGCCGGATCGGTTTCGATCGCGAAGCGGCGCGGATTGATGCCCTTGCTGTCCATCGGTTCGCTGGCGGCCTTCGCGGCTTCGGCCAATGCGCCCACCATGGCGGCGCCGGCCTGCGCGGCAAGCTGATCGGCCTGCGCATCCGCCGGGGCCGGGTTGGCCGGGCTGTCCTTGGCCATGCTGAGCAGATCGTTTCCCATATCCGTGTCCAGGCTCATCGCCACACTGTCCCCAGTCCTGAAATCCATCAAAACCCCCGTCCGCAACGCACAAAAACCAACGACGGCGCACCATCGTCGTTCCGCATTCGTTCGAATCAGCGGGCAAGTGCCCAGCCTAACCGTTTCCGGCCCGCACGAGGGAAAAACTTATCCCCCGATTGTCCTGCCTCTCCGCTTGCCCAAGGGGGCCACCATGTCCCGAATCCGCACGTTCGCGTGGCTTTCGCACACTTCCGGTTGAATCTAGGTCTTGTGGGTTCCCCCGGCATTCGAACCACAATCCATAGTGCCTTAAAGCGAATCTGGCGCAAGAGGATAAATGGGGAGCCGATCTTGGAATACCAGCCGTGCCATGCCATGCGGAGTCCGCGACGCGTGGACAAAGCTCCACTCACGCGGCACGCAAGAGTCGAAATTATTTTTTTGTCCACGGCCGTTTCGTCCACAGGCGCAGGGCTGGATCAGGTGTGAAAGGGGGCCGGTGTGCTCAATATACTGGGGGCTGTCGTCTCGGGACTGATCGTCGGCGCACTGGCGCGCTGGTTCTATCCGGGCACGGTCGATCTGGGGTGGGTGCAGACGATCCTGCTGGGCATCGGCGGCTCGTTGCTGGCCGATTTGGTAATCACGCGCGGGCGCGGCGGCTTCAACCGCGCGGGATGCCTTTCGTCCCTGCTCGGCGCGCTGGCGCTGATTTTTCTCGGCCGCTGGCTTCTGGGGTAGCGGCGAAAAGAGGCGGATAGAACCCGCTTAAGGCACCAGCACCGTATCCACCGGCAGCGGATCGGTGCCCGGATAGTCCAGCGTGTAGTGCAGGCCGCGGCTTTCGTGGCGCTTCAGCGCGCTGCGCACGATCAGTTCGGCGCATTGCAGCAGATTGCGCAGTTCGATCAGATCGGTGCTGACGCGGAAATGGCCGTAATAGTCGCCCACTTCCTCCTGCAGCATCTTGATCCGGTGCGCCGCGCGTTCCAGCCGCTTGGTGGTGCGCACGATGCCGACATAGTTCCACATGAACCGGCGGATTTCGGTCCAGTTCTGCTTGATGATCACTTCCTCGTCGGAATCGGTGACGCGGCTTTCGTCCCACGGGCGCACCGGCGGCGGCGCTTCGAAACTGTCCCACCGGGCGATGATGTCGCGCGCGGCGGCTTCGCCGAAGACGAAGCATTCGAGCAGCGAATTGGATGCCAGGCGATTGGCCCCGTGCAGCCCGCTTTCGGTGCATTCGCCCGCGGCATAGAGGCCGGGCAGATCGGTGCGGCCGTTGAGATCGATCAGAATGCCGCCGCAGGTGTAATGCTGCGCAGGCACCACCGGGATCGGCTGCGTGGTCATGTCGATGCCCAGACCCAGCAGCTTTTCGTGGATATTGGGGAAATGCGCCCGCACGAAATCGGCGGGCATGTGGCTGATATCGAGATGGACGTAATCGAGCCCGAAGCGCTTGATCTCCGCATCGATGGCGCGGGCAACCACGTCGCGCGGGGCCAGCTCCAGCCGTTCCGCATCGTAGAATTCCATGAACCGTTTGCCGGTGCGCGGATTGATCAGCCGCCCGCCTTCGCCCCGCACCGCTTCGGTGATGAGGAAATTCTTGACCTCCAGATTGTAGAGGCAGGTCGGGTGGAACTGCAT
>Ga0182743_1004713_pt1 | contig 10150 bp, 8 predicted proteins | sample eDN3rd30CKraftOP_FD_128522 | JGI IMG/M metagenome (GOLD analysis project Ga0182743, IMG submission 128522) | Enriched Organic Plus compost microbial communities from Emeryville, California, USA - eDNA 3rd pass 30_C Kraft OP (version 2) (version 2) ... | reverse complement strand
GGGGCCCTGCTGGCCCTTCAGCGCCTTGATGGTCGCCGGGGCGAGCTTCTTCTTGGTCACGGTCTTGTTCTTCAGCTTCTTGCCGGGGACCGAGTTGTTCTTGAGCTTCTTGCCGTTGATCAGACCCGAAGCGGCAGTAGCCGTGCCCCCCACCGCCACGAACAGCGCCAGCATGGCGATCACGGTGGCGGGTCGGACCTTTCTGATGCGATTCATCGCGGTTCTCATCGTCTACCTCTAGAAGGGGATCGTTTGCGCTTCCATGAGTTCAACGGGCCAGCGGGCCGTTACTTACGCGGGTCGCCGGGAAAATCGTTCGGCGGCTCCTTCGGCAGCCCTGCGTCGGCCCCCACACCACCCCCGAATTCGGCTTCACCGGCGGGATCGCGGGCCAGCGACACCAGTGCCGTGGCGAACTCGGTCCATCCATCAAAAGACAGCGAATTGCCCTGCCGGTCCGTCATTTCTCCGCGGATCGACTCGTTTTCGCGATCGATCCGGCACCGGAGGTCGATGCGGTGCACCCTTGTCATGCGAGCACCCTGACCCTTTCCCGGACGATTTTCATGGGGGCCGACCCCCCTGTCCCGTTGCCTGGGGGGTACTCGGCTAGAGAGCCCCGGCGAGCTCGCGCCGGGAGCTGACGCCGAGCTTCGCGTACACCTTGGTCAGGTGGTTCTCGACCGTCTTCGGGGTGACGAAAAGCTCCTCGGCGATCTCCCGGTTGGTGCGGCCCTCCGCCGCATACTCGGCGACCCGCCGCTCGGACGCCGTGAGCTCGTCGAAGGCGAGCCGTTTGGGCGCCGCTCCCGCGATCTCCAGTTCCTCCGCCGCCGTCGCCGCGGTCTGGCGCGCCCCGCACGAGGTGGCGATCTCCAGGCCCGCTTCGAGCTCGGCCTTCCCCGCCTTCTTCCTGCCCGCCCGGAGGAGGGTGATCCCCAGCTCGGTCCGCGCCTTCGCTTCCTCGGTCTTCAGGGCGGATCCCTCCAGCGTCTCGACCGCCTCCCGCATGCGTTCCTCGCGGAGCTCGGGCGGACCGGCGAGGGCGCTCGCCCGGCGCGCGATGCCCAGAGCCCCGGGCCGGCCCCACCACTCGGCCCACTCCAGATGCTCGGTCGCCAGCCGGTCGGCCTCCTCGCTGTAGCCGGACCTGGCGATCGTCCGGGCGAGGAGGGCCCGCCAGGAGAGCGCCTTCATCGACCGGCCGGCGCGGTCGTCTTCCTCGAGGGGAGCCACGTCCACCCGGACCGCGGCCAGGTCGCCCTGGGCCTCGTGGAGGATGGCCCGCCCCCAGGGCACCCAGCGGAGCACCGTCGGGCCGCCCGGCCCGTGCTCGATCCCGCCTTCGACCAGCTCCTGTTGCGCCTCCTCGAGGCGACCCTGCTCGGTCAGGGCCCGCACGCGGAACGATGCGTTCACGGGCACCATGATCGGCGCGATGCCACCGGCCTTCGCCGCCCGGGCGTCGACCTCCGCGTCCTCCGGTCGACCCTCGTTTATCGCGAGCACGGAACGGCAGCCGAGGGCGCCGGCCCGGGCGAAGGCGGATCCCCGGCGTCGACCGTCGGACAGGGCCTGTTCGATGGTCGCCCGGGCATCGTCGAAGGCCTCGCAGGTGAGAAGCGAGTAGGTCGCCATGTACCAGGCGAGGGACTCGGAGGTGTCCTCCGCGATCATGCGGCCGTTCCCGAGGGCCCGCCGCGCCAGCTCTATCACCTGGTCCGGGTGGGCACCGGTCGCGTGTTCCTCCTGCGAGAGCAGGCCGAGGATGGTCCGCTCCGCCCTGGTCCTGCCCTCCACGCCGAGGTGGCGCTTGAGGTCGATCCCGGGGTCGGTACCGGTCAGCCACGCGAGCGTCGCCAGGTCGGCCTCCAGCTGCAGGGCCCCGTCGGAGTCCGCGCCGTCCAGCTCGCTCATCGCGGACATGATCAGGTCCCGGGCCGCTTCCATCCCGCCCGAGGCGAAGGCGGCGAACGCGCGGTCGCGGTGGACGTCGATCCGGGTTTCGATCTCCCGCAGCCCCCGGAGGGATTCGTCCAGGTGGGCCAGTCCGGTTTCGAAGTCTCCGGCACGCACCTCGGCCCGTCCGAGTTCCGCGACCACGGCCGGTCGCGTCCCGGCGTCCGGGGGCTCCGCCAGCGCCCGCCGGAGGTGTCCCGCGGCCGTGGCCGGCTGGCCGTTTCGCCGCGCCCGCTCGGCCGATCGCCTGAGCAGGGCCACCGTGTCGGGATCGGCGTTGGGTTCGCCGGCCAGGGCGTGTACCACCAGCGTGTCCTCCGCGACCCCCTCCGCCGACAGGATCTCGAGCGCGCGCCGGTGCGAGACGGCACGGGCGGAGGCCGGGATGTCGTCGGCGATCGCGGCCCGCACCAGGGGGTGGGACAGCCGGACGGGCCTCACCCCCTCGACCAGGCCCGCGGCGACCAGCACATCGACCGCCGCCTCCGCCTCACCGGTTTCCAGCCCGGCGATCGCCATCGCGTGCCGGAGCTCCCCCTCGCCACCCAGGGTCGCCAGGGCCTGGGCCAGGCTGCGGGCGGGGGCACCGAGGGCGCCGAGCCGCATCAGGAGACTGCGCTTCACCGCGGCCGGGTCGGCGGCGAGGACGGCTTCGGGCGAAAGCCTCCCCGGGTCTTCGTGCGAGGCGGCGAGCTCGCGCGCCAGCTCGATCGTGAAGAACGGGTTGCCGCCGGTCGCCCCGTGGGCCGCCTCGGCCAGCTCCGGGGGGATCTCGGCCCCGTCGAAGGCGTCGGCGAGGACCTCGGCCACCCCGTCCACGCTCAGTGGCCTGGGGTGGATGTACGTGGCACCTGCGTCCTCGAACACCGGCGCCAGATGGCTGGACCTCGAGAGCGGCTCGTCGTCCCTGACTCCCGCGAGCAACGCTATCGAGTGCCCTTCGACGCGGTGGGCGAGGTACCCCGCCGTGGACAGCGACGCGGTGTCGCCCCAGTGTGCGTCGTCGAACACCGCCAGGATCGGGCTCCGCTCGGACAGGTTGACCGTAAGCCAGTAGAAGCCGTGGAGCAGATTGCCGGTGGCGTCGCGGCCCGGCCCGGGATCGTCCGGGAGTTCGCCCAGCCCCAGCACCGAGCCGGCCAGGGCCGCCGGTCCCGCCAGGAGCCTTTCGCGCTCCTCCTCATCGGCCCCGACCACGATCCGCTCGACCATCTGGCGCACGACGCCGAACTCGACGTCCTGTTCGAGGATCCCGCCCCGTCCCGAGATCACGGTCATGCCGCGCTCGATCGCGTCGGCGATCGTCGCCCGGATGAGGGCGGTCTTGCCGATGCCCGCCGGGCCCTCGATCACGACGAGGGATCCCCGTCCCGCGCAGGCGTCGTCCAGGAGGGTCTTGAGACGCTCCACCTCCCTGTCGCGTTCATAGAGACCGGCTCCGACCCGAGTCATCTGCCGTCAATACTAGAACCGCCTTCGGCATGCGCTTTAATCGACGGGTGTTCGGTTTCCGTGTGGTGCCGAACGGTGACGGGTACCGAGGAGATCCCCGTGACGCAGGCGACGAAGGAGGTAGCGGGGTGACCAGACTGGCAGCCGGACGTTCGACACATCTCGAGCCCGAGGAGATCGCGGCCGAGACCCTGCGCCTCTTCGACGAGGGAGGCGACCCGAGCATCCGGCAACTGGCGGTGGCGTTGAAGGTCACTCCCTCCGCGATCTACCATCACTTCTCGTCCCGGGCGGAGATCGTCCAGGCGGCGGTCAACATCGTCTGGCGCGAGATCCTCACGGAGACCGGCGAGAAGGTGGGCAACCCGTTCGAGGCGGATCCCGTCGAGGTCCTGACGACGATCGGCATCGCGACCCGGGGCGCCTTCATCCGCCATTACGCGATCACCCCGTACATGGCCGCCGTCCCCCGCAGCGACGAACTCGCCGCGGCCGGCATCTCGATCTTCGCCAACGTCTTCGAGCGACTCGGGGTGTCGGGCGCGGAAGCCGGCGAGGCGTTCCACGCGTACGCGAGCTACTCGATCGGCACCGCGCTCTACGCCGCCAGCCGGCTCGCCGCGACCCGGGAACTCGGCTCCGACCATCCCGGCCACGAGCAGTTGGAGGAGGTCCGGGCACGGGCGGGCATGGCCGACTCGTCCAGCCCCGGGACCAGGGCCGCGCTCGACGCGATCCTCGACCTTTCCGAGGCCGATCCGGACCGCGACGACGAGCTTTTCGAGGCGGGCTTGAGGCAGCTTCTCGGCGGATTCGCGAAAGTCTGACCATGTCCCTCGTCACCATCGAGCGTGAAGGGCCCATGGCCGTGCTCACGCTGAACAGCCCGCCGCTCAACCTCTTCGACAAGGCGATGACCTCGGAACTCATCGCCGCGGTCGACGAGATCCACGACGACCAGCCCCGCGGCCTGCTGATCCGCGCCGAGGGCAAGGTCGTGTCGGGAGGGGTGAACGTCCAGGAGTTCAAGGGCCTCACCGCCGCCCGAGGCACCCGCCTCTGGGAGCAGTTGATGGGCCTTGTCGACAGGGTCGAGGGCCTGCCGTTCCCCGTCGTGTTCGCCGCCCACGGCCTCACGCTGACCGCCGCCTTCGAGCTCTCGCTCGCCTGCGACCTGATCATCGCCGGGGAGTCCGCCCGGTTCGGACTGGTCGAGATCGTGGTCGGCCTGACGCCGTCCATGGGCGGCCCGCAGCGCCTGGCCGAACGCGCCGGGTCCGGCCGGGCGCGCCAGCTAGTCATGACCGGCGGGCTCTTCGATGCCGCAACGCTCGAACGCTGGAACGTCGTGAACGAGGTGAAGCCGGACGACGAGCTGGACGCGTACGCGCGGAAGCTCACCGCCCGCCTCGCCGACGGCCCCACCCTCGCGCACGCAATGACCAAGCGGATCCTCCGCGCCTGGCGGGACGACGGGATGGCGGGTGCGGACCGGGTGACCCGCCGGGACGCCGCCCAGCTCTTCGAGACGGAGGACCTGAAGAACGCGGTGGACTCGTTCCTCGAACACGGTCCGGGCAAGGCCACTTACGAAGGCCGGTAGGGTCCGGGCCCCTTTCCGGGGGCCGGACCGCTCTTATGATCTCCTCGATGGGCCAGGGGACGGCCAGGAGGAAGATGTGGATCACGCTGATCGCGATGACGGTCAGCTCCGCGATGATCCTGGTCGACCAGACGTCCGTCCCGCTGGCGATCCCGCACGCGGTGGACGACCTGGGCGGGAATCCCTCCGTCGGCTCCTGGATCCTCACCGCGAACATGCTGCCGCTCGCGGCTCTCATGGTGTTGGGCGGGCGCCTCGGCGACATTTACGGCCTGCGCAAGGTCTTTCTCGTCGGGGCGGTGATCTTCGCCGCGTCCTCCACCCTGGCCGGGTTCGCGCAGGACGTGCCGTGGATGATCGCCGCGCGGGCGATCCAGGGCGCGGGAGCCGCCCTGATGATGCCCACCGCGGTGGCGATCGTCAGCGCGACGTTCCCCCGTGAGGAGAAGGGCAAGGCGCTCGGCCTCCTGGCCGGTTTCGCCGCCTTCGCGGCGGCGCTCGGCCCGGTCATCGGCGGCGGGCTCGCCTCGCTCGACTGGCGTCTCGTGTTCCTGGTCAACACCCCGCTCGCGATCGTGACCGTGTTCCTGACCCTGAAGGCGACGCAGCCGCTGAAGCTGCGCGACGACGCCAGCCGGAACCTGGACCTCCCCGGCGTCACGGTGTTCTCGATCGCGATCGTCGGCGTCGTCTACGGCCTCTCACAGGCCGCCGAGCTCGGGATGGGCGACCCGCAGGTCGTCGTTCCCCTCGCCATCTCCGTCGTCGCCTTCGTCGCGTTCTGGTTCGTCGAGCACCGGAGCGAGAATCCCATGATCGAGTTCCGCCTGTTCCGGCACCTCAACTTCCTGGCTTCCAACGTCAGCCAGTTCCTGGCCGGGATGGTCGAGCTCGGGACCGCCTACCTGCTCCCCTACTTCCTGCTGATGATGATCGGGCTCTCGCCGGTCACCGCCGGCATCGCCCTGATCCCCGCCACCGTCCCGATCATGCTCTCCGGCCCCCTCGCCGGGAAGATGTTCGACCGGGTCGGGGGACGGATCCCGCTGGTCTCCGGCTTCCTGGTCCTGGCCGGCTCCGGCATCGCCTTCGCGCTGGCGGTCCACGAGCGCGAGTACGTCTACCTGATCCCCGGCCTGATCCTGCAGGGCATCGGACTCGGGATGGTCCTCACCGTGAACGATCCGACCGGGCTCGATTCCGTCCCGCCGGAGGATCAGGGCCAGGCCGCGGGCGTGATCAACACGAGCGAGCAGCTCGGCGGCGCGGTCGGGATCGCGGTTCTCTCGGCGGTGCTGATCAGCGATTCGGTCCACCGGACCAAGGAGTCCCTGGCGGCGAAGGGCATCGACCCGACGCCGGAACAGGCCGCGGAGTGGAAGCAGTTCATCCAGCGGATCAACTCCGAGGGACTGGGCAACATCGACATCGCGAAGCAGCCGGAGACGATCCAGTTCGCGCTCGACGACGTCCTGAACGCCCACGTCGCGGGTTACGAGGCGGTCTTCTACACGACGGCCGGGATCGCCCTGCTCGGCGCCTTCTTCAGCTTCATCCTCGTCCGCAGGACCGACCGCACCCAGGAGGGACCGATCTTCGTCCGCCGCTCGCGCTGGGTCAGCTCGAACACGGGAAGGAGCCCGGCCGTCACGAAGCACCCACCGACCAGGCCCTGAAGGACCTCGCAACGGCCCGCTCCGGGTCCGGCGGGACGGGCGTCAGCCCAGGACCATGCAGTGTTCCGGGTGCCAGCCGACCTTCACCTTCTGGCCCACCTCCCACTGCTCTTCGGCCTTCATCCGGTACGTGGCCTGTTCGAGGGCGACCAGGCGGCTTCCGTTGCCGAGTTTCAGCGTCAGCTGGTTGCCGACGCCGAGGTAGACCTTGCTCTCGATCTCGCCCTCGACCGTGAACATGTCCGGTTCGATCCGGTACGGCTCGGTGCCGATCTCGTCCACCGCCACCTTTTCCGGCCGGACCGCGATCTGGACGGTCTCCCCGTCCGAGTGGCCGTCGCCCAGGTCCGGCACCTGGAGACAGTCTTCGCCGATCCGCACGCGGCCACCGGACTCGACCCGGCCCTGGAGCAGGTTCGAGATGCCGATGAACCCTGCCACGAACTCCTCCCGCGGATGCTCGTATATCTCCTCGGGCGGCCCGCACTGGGCGACCCGTCCCTCACTCATGACCGCGATCCGGTCGCTCATCGAGAGGGCCTCCTCCTGGTCGTGGGTCACGTACACGAACGTGATCCCGACCTCGCGCTGGATCGCCTTCAACTCGATCTGCATCTGACGGCGAAGCTTCAGGTCGAGGGCGCCGAGCGGCTCGTCGAGCAGCAACACGCGCGGACGGTTGACGAGCGCCCGGGCGAGCGCGACCCGCTGCCGCTGGCCGCCCGAGAGCTCGTTCGGCCGTGCCTTGGCCCGGGCGGACAGGTCGACCAGCGCCAGGGCCTCGGCGACCCGCGTCGCGATCTCGTCCTTCGGGACCTTCCTGCGCTTCAGGCCGAAGGCGACGTTCCCCTCGACGTCGAGGTGTTCGAAGAGGGCGTAGCTCTGGAACACCATGTTGACGTTGCGCCTGTGGGGCGGCACGTCCTCGACGGGCTCGCCCTCGAGCAGGATCCGGCCCTCGGTCGGGACTTCGAAACCGGCCAGCATCCGCAACGTCGTCGTCTTGCCGCAGCCGGACGGACCGAGCAGGGAGAAGAACTCGCCCTGGTCGATCGAGAGGTTGACGTCGTCGACGGCCGTGAAGTCCCCGAACCTCTTCGTGACTCCCTGGATCCCGATCGCCTCGTCAGCCATTTCTCACTCCTCCGCTCCGGTCAGAACCTTGACCCCGCTCTCGCGGCGTCCGAACAGTCTCGGGATCACGACGGCCAGGGCGACCGCGCTGATCGAGACGACCATCATCAGGGTGCCGACCGCGTTGATCGTCGGCGAGACGCCGAACCTGATCATCGACCAGATCCGCACCGGCAGGGGCTGGGCGTCCTCACCGGTGGTGAAGAACGACAGCACGAAGTCATCGAAGCTGAGCGCGAACACGAGGAGGCCCGCGGCGACGATCGCCGGCCAGAGCGCCGGGACCAGCACGAGCCGGACCGACTCCCACCGGCTCGCGCCCAGGTCCTGCGCCGCCTCCTCCACCTCGACCCCGATCGAGGCGAGCCTGCCCCGCACCACGATCGTCACGTAGGAGATCGAGAAGGTGATGTGCGCGATCACGATCGTCCAGATCGAGAGCGCGATCCCGAGCTGCGAGAAGATCAGGAGGGCCGAGATGCCGGCCACGATCTCCGGGGTGATCAGCGGCACCAGCATCAGGATGTTGAAGCCCTTTGCCGTGCCCGAATGCGCCCGGACCAGCCCGATCGCGAGGGCGGTGCCGACGATGGTCGAGATGACCATGGTGAGCACGGCGATCTGGACCGAGGTGAGCAGCGAATCCATGAGCGTCGGATCGTTGAAGAATTCCTCGTACCAGCGGAACGAGAGCCCCTCCATCACCTGGAGCGACTTCTGGCTGTTGAACGAGAACATGATCACGATCGCGATCGGGACGAACAGGTAGAGGTAGACCAGCCCGGTGAAGATCCGGAGGAAGCGGGGCTTGTAGAACGGGGTGCTCATCGCCTCACAGGACCTCCGCCTCGCCCTTGCTTGCCCGCCGCAGGTAGAAGACCATCCAGACGGCCAGGAAGACCATCATCACCACCGTGAGCGCCGAACCGAACGGCCAGTTCGAGGCGGCGAAGAACTGGTCCTGGATCAGGTTCCCGACCATGTACGTGTCCGGTCCACCGAGGAGCTGGGCCGACACGAAGTCACCGACGGCCGGCAGGAACACGAGCACGCAGCCGGCCAGGATTCCCGCCTGGGTGGCGGGGAGGGTCACGTGGAGGAAGGTCCGGAAGGGCGAGCCGTACAGGTCCTTGCCCGCCTCGATCACGTTCGGGTCCATCCGCTCGATCGACCCGTACAGCGGCAGGATCATGAAGATGATGTAGCCGTAGACGAGGCCCCCGATCACCGCGAACGGGGTGTTGATCATCTGGATCGGCTCCTGGGTCAGCCCCCAGTCCACGAGCAGGTTGTTGACCAGGCCCTGGTCCGCCAGCAGGGCCACCCAGGCGTACGTCCTGACCAGGTAGTTGACGAAGAACGGGATCACCAGGGCGGCCAGCAGCGCGTACCGGTACCGGCCTCCGTAACGGGCGATGAAGTATGCGACCGGGTAGCCGATCAGCAGGCAGAGGATGACCGTCGCCAGCGCGTAGCCGACCGAGCGGAGCAGCACCGGGATGTAGGTCGCGTCGAAGACGTCCTTGTAGTTGTCGAGCGTGAACCCGTACACGCCCCGGCCGAAGTCGTCGACGTGCCCGAACGACAGGGCGAGGACGAGCAGCAGCGGGATCGCGAACAGGAGCGCGATCCAGATCCCTCCGGGGAAGATGAACCAGTCCCAGAAGCGTTTCTGTGTCACGCCTTCACCTCGGTCCAGATCCGGGTCCACTCCTGCCGGGCCTCGGGGCTGTCGAGCCGGAACTCCATCGCCGTGTCGGCCAGTTGGGTCAGGTCGACGTCGATCGACGGGTCGTCCTTGACCAGTTCCGCGAACGCCTCCCTGCCCCCGGCGACCGGCTGCGGATACCCGTTCCACATCACGTTCCGGTAGGCGTTCTCGGGTTCCAGCACCCAGTCCATGAACAGCATCGCGGTGCCGGGGCTTTTGGCGGTGACCGGGATGCACATCAGGTCGGATCCCACCGGCACCCCCTCCTTGCAGGTCTCGTAGGCGAAGATCGACGGGTCGTCCACCTGGTTGCGGGCGTTGACGACGTCACCGTTCCAGGCCTGGGTGAGGGCCGCGGCACCCGACACGAGGTTCTGGACGGAACTCGTGGAGAAGCCGCGCAGCCCCTCCTTCTGCTTCAGGAGGGTCTCCTTCGACTTCTCGAGTTCGTCCGTTTTCTCGGTGTTCAGGTAGAAGCCGTTGAGTAGGTTGGCCTGGCCGATCCCCTCCTGGAAGTCGTCGAGCATGAAGATCCGTCCGAACGCCTCCGGGTTCTCCATGTCCCGCCACGACTCGGTCATGGTCTTGACCTCGTCGGTGTTCCAGGCGATCCCG
>Ga0182743_1004712_pt1 | contig 10151 bp, 6 predicted proteins | sample eDN3rd30CKraftOP_FD_128522 | JGI IMG/M metagenome (GOLD analysis project Ga0182743, IMG submission 128522) | Enriched Organic Plus compost microbial communities from Emeryville, California, USA - eDNA 3rd pass 30_C Kraft OP (version 2) (version 2) ... | reverse complement strand
TGAGCGTCGGGCGCACCGAGAACTTCCTCACGGCTCCTCCTCCAGGGCTGGCGTCTAAACGTAACCTGGATTCATCATAGAACCATCCCTCCGCATGTCAACAGCCACCCCCGATTCGCGGGAGGGAGGATGCCGTTCGCGCGACCGGAACGGCACCCACGCTCCCGCGAATCGGGGGGAATGGCGTCGGGGGTCCCGCGAATCGGGGGTGGGGCCGGAAGGCGCCTGCCTGGAGTGGCGCAGGCCCGCGCGGTTCGCCCATCATCTCGGCACCACGGATCAGGGGGGCCTGAGATGACCGACACGACCGCGGAGCCGACTTCCGGCGACATCGTCGACGAGTTGCGGACCTGGCTCGAGGAGAACTGGGACCCGGAGCTCACCGTGGCCCAGTGGTGGGAGCGCCTCGGCCTCGCCGGCTGGGCCGCTCCGGGGCTGCCGACCAATGCGTACGGGCGCGGCCTGTCCCGCAACGACTCGGTGCGGGTCCAGAACGAGATCGCCGAGTTCGGCGCGCTCGGCGCCCCGGGCGGCCTCGGGCTGCTGCTCGCTGCGCCGACGATCGCCACCCACGGCACCCAGGAGCAGATCGACCACTACGTGCGCGACATCGTCACGGGGCAGCGGGCGTGGTGCCAGCTGTTCAGCGAGCCGGGGGCCGGGTCCGACCTCGCCGGCCTCACGTGCCGCGCCGTGAAGGACGGCGACGAGTGGGTGGTCGACGGGCAGAAGGTCTGGACCTCCCTCGGCCACGTCGCCGACCTCGGCATGCTCCTCGCCCGGACGTCGCCCGACGCCCCGAAGCACCAGGGCATCACCTGGTTCGCCATCGACATGCACCAGCCCGGGATGGACGTCCGTCCGCTCAAGGAGATGACGGGCCATGCCATGTTCAACGAGGTCTTCCTCACCGAGGCGCGGGTGCCCGACGCCGCCGTGATCGGCGGGCTCAACCAGGGCTGGGCGGTGGCCAACACCACGCTGATGCACGAGCGGTCCGGGCTCGGTGCGGGCGGTGGCTCGGCCGCAGCGGCCGTCGCCATGCCGGGCACCGTCGCCGGCCAGCTCGAGCGCCGCGCCGGGGAGTTCGTGTCGAAGGGCGGCCGGTCGAAGCGGCGCCCCGGAGCACCCGTCGCCGGTGGCGGCGGAGCGAAGCTCCTCATCGACCTCGCGAAGGGCAACGGCTCCACGGCGGACCCCGTGCTGCGACAGGACCTCGTGCGCCTGCACGTGATGGGCGAGCTGGCCCGGTTCAACAACCTCCGGCTGAAGGCCGCCAAGAAGGCCGGGCGGGACATCCCGGGCATGCCGAACCTCGCGAAGCTCTCGATGAGCGACATGATGCGCCTCAGCCGTGACGTCGGCCTCCGCGTCGTCGGCGCGCAGGGCATGCTCCACGCGTACGCCGACGGCCAGCGCGAGCCGATCGACCAGGCGACGGGGAACCCGTTCCTGCCCATGGTCACCGGCACGGCGCTGTGGGCGCAGGCGCCGCCCATCTACGGCGGCACCGACCAGATCCAGAAGAACATCATCGGCGAGCGGGTGCTGGGCCTCCCCAAGGAGCCCAACAACGACAAGACGGCACCGTTCTCGTCGCTCCCGAAGAACGCCTGAGCGCCTGCCGACCCACCCACTCCCCCCGATGCGCGGGACGCAGAGTGCCGTTCGCGCGGCCGAAACGGCATCCTCCGTCCCGCGAATCGGGGATGGAAGCTGACGAGATCGACTGCTGAACTCCCCTCGGAGGGGGAAGGTGGCAGTCGTCGGCAGGCCCTGCCCCTGACCGGCAGGTGGGTGTGGGATGGACCCTGGTCTCGTGGCAGCGGGCTGCTTCCGGCTCGGGATCGTGCTCGCTTCGCTGGTCGTCGCGAGCGGCCGGCTCCAACGACGCCTCGCGCCCCGGTGGAGCGGTGCGACCGCCGTGCTGGCCCGGTGCGTCGTCGGGCTCGCCCTGCTGCTGGGCGTCGCGCAGCTCCTGGGAGCGTTCGGGCAGTTCCGGCCGTGGGCGCTGACCCTCGGCGTCGCCCTGGCGTGCGGGCTGGTGGGCGTGGTGGTCGGGCCAGGCGCACGCTCCACGCCGCCACCAGGGCCGACGGACGAGGCGGCTCCCCCGATGCGGTGGACGACCGGGCCGCTCGCGGCGGTCGCGGTCACCGGTGCGACGGTCGTGACGTGGGTGGTGCTGGCATGGTGGATCGGCCGGCACGGGGTGGCGGACAACGACTCGCTCCGCTACCACGGGCCCTTCGTCGCCCGGTGGTTGCAGACGCACTCGCTCACGCAGCTGCACTACACGTCGGGCGAGCTGCAGGAGGTGTTCTTCCCCGCGAACTCCGAGCTCGTCGCCGGGATCGGGGCGGCGCTGCTCGGCGGACGGGACTGGCTCACGCCGCTCCTGAACCTCGGGTGGATGGCGCTCGCCCTGCTGGCCGGGTGGACGGTGGCGGACGGTCGCAGGCGGCCCTACACGATGGGCGCGACGGCGATCGTCCTCACCTCGCCCATGCTGCTCCGGACCCAACCCGGCACCGCTCGCAACGACCTGGCCGCCGCAGCCCTGGTCCTCGCCGCAGTCGCCCTCGTCCTCCGATGGCGCGCCCGCAGCGAGGGCGGCGAGGCCGGCGAGAGGAGCGACGGCGGGAAGGGCGGCGACCGCCGCCTGGCGCCGCTCGTGATCCCGGCGTGCGCCGCTGGGATGGCGGTCGGCTCCAAGCTCAGCGTCGTGGTGCCGGCCGTGGTCCTCGGCGTGTGGGTGGTCGCCACCTCGCGGCGGGGGCGGCGCCTCGTGACGGCAGCGATCTGGGCGGGGCCGTTCCTTCTCACCGGCGCCTTCTGGTACCTCCGCAACTGGGTGCGCGTCGGCAACCCCCTGCCCTGGTACTCGCTGCACCTCGGACCGATCCGCCTCCCGAGCCCGCAGTTCCAGGTGGTGGAGCTCGACGGGGGCCGCATCTCGGACCAGCTCGGGTCCGGCACCTTCTGGCGTCACTGGGTGCCGTACGGGCTCGGGGAGGCGGCCGGCCGGCTGTGGCCGGCGGCCGTCGTGATCGGAATGGCAGCCCTCGGCGTCGGCCTCGTTCGCGCCGGTCGGCACCGGTTGCTGTGCGTGATGGCGGGGGCCGCGCTCCTCGTCGACGTCGTGACCCCCTACAGCGCCGGGGGACGGGGTGCCCCGACCATGTTCCCCGGCCAGCTGCGCTTCCTGACCGTCGAGGCGATCCTCGTGCTTCTGGCAGCCGTGCTGCTGCTTCCCGAGCAGTGGCTCGAGCGGAGGTCCGCGGTCGTCGTCGCCGTCCCGGTCGCCGTCGCCGTGGTGGGTCTCCTCCAGACCCGCCCGTGGGTCCTCGACCTCTGGGTCACCACCGCCGCCGCCGGCTTCGGCGCGCTGGTGTGGTGGCGACAGCGGTCCGCGATCCCGGCGAGCCCTCCCGTCCCGACCGCAGCGAGGGCGAGGCCCCGAGCGCTCGTGCGGACAGGGGCGCTCGCAGCCGGCGTGCTCCTCTGCACGACGTTCTCGATCGACTTCGCGTCCCACAGGTACGCGGCGGAGGAGCCCGGGGCGGCCGCGGCGTTCGAGTACTTCCGACACGTCCACGACGCCCGGATCGCCGTCGGGGTCCTCGGCCACACCTATCCGCTCGCAGGCGAGGACCTCTCCAACTACGTCCAGATGGTCGGCCTTCCAGCACCCGACAGCGGCTTCACCCTCGCCCGCAGCTGCAGCGAGTGGCAGCGGGTCCTCGCGGGCGGTCGGTTCGACTACGTCACCATCGGCCGGGCGCACAGCTGGAGGGGTGCGCCGCTGCGCCAGCGGAACTGGACGGCCCGCATCCCGGGGGCACGAGAGGTGGTGCGCAGCGGGACGACGTCGGTGTTCCGCCTCCCGTCCCGCATCACCCCGACCTGTCCCGACCGCCTCTCGGGAGGTCCCGAGTGAGGCTGCCGCGTCGCCCCCGGGCAGCGACCGTGGTGGTGGCGTTCGTGGCGGTCGGCTTCGTGGGTGTGAGCGTGCACGAGGCGTGGACCGACGGGCCGACCTTCGACGAGGGCACCTACCTGGTCTCGGGCCTCACGGCGCTGCGCCGCCACGACCTGCGAATCAACCCCCAGCACCCGCCGCTCGGGAAGGTGCTCGCCGCAGCGCCCCTCCTCGCCGGGGGTGCCGCCGACCCGCCAGCCGTCCCCGGTGGTGCCCGGGCGTGGCGGCGCGCGAACGAGTACGGGCTCGCGGGCGCCTGGATCCGTGAGGAGCGCGCCGCCGGGCGGCTGCAGCGGACGCTGTTCCTCGGGCGCCTCGTCCCCATCGCCGAGGGTCTCGCCGCCGGCTGGCTCATCTGGCTCCTCGCCCGTGACCTGTTCGGCCAGCGGGCAGCGCCGTTCGCTGCCGTGCTGTGGCTCGCGAACCCGTTCACGATCGGACTCGCGCACCTCGACGGGATCGACCTGCCGGGCACGGTGACCGTCCTGGCCGTCGTCCTGCTGACCGTGCGGGCGGTCCGCGGGCCCACCTGGCCCGCGCTCGTGTGGCTGGGCGTCGTCGGCGGCGCAGCGGTGCTCACCCGGACCACGGGCCTGCTCGCACTCGCAGCGGCCATCGCGGTGGTGGTCGTGCGAAGCCGCCCCGCCGGGCTCCGCCTCGCCGTGCTGCGCGGCGCGACGGTGGCAGGGGTGGCGTGGCTCACGCTCGCCGTCGTCTATGCCGCCCTCGCGCCACGGCAGGTCCTGCCACGGTCCGGCGACGTCCTCGTCCTCGGATCGATCGCCCGGTTCGCGCTCCCACCGGACTGGCTCCGGGGCATGGGCCACCTCTTCCGTGCAGGGTCGGACCCCGGACCGTCGTACCTCCTCGGCCAGTCGCACGTCGGCCGGTGGCCCTGGTTCTGGTTCGGTTCCCTCGCGGTGAAGCTGCCCCCGATCACCACGCTGCTCCTCTTCGTGGGGCCGCTCTCGTGGCTCGCGCTCGACCGCCAGCGGCGCCGCGATGCCCTCTGGTTCCTCGGGCCCTCGACGCTCCTGATCGCGGTCTTCACCCTCCAGCAGCAGCGGCCGATCGGCCTGCGCTACCTGCTCCCGGTGATCGCCCTCGGCATCGTCGGCGCGTCAGCGGTGGCGACGCTCGCCCGCCCGGTCCGGGTGACGGCGTGGGCGACGGCGCTGCCGGTCGGCGTGGCGTGCGCGCTGGCGCTGCCGTCGCTGTCGTGGACCCTGCCCGTGTTCGGGCCGGGGTACCGGGTCGCTGCCGACTCGAACCTCGACTGGGGTCAGTCCTGGCCCGAGCTCGTGCGGTGGAGCCGACAGCACCACCCCTGGGTCGCCCACTTCGGTGGCGCCGGCACCGACGTCACGGACCTGCCCGGTGCACGCGACCTGGCGCACGCACGTGGGCCCGTCAGGGGATGGGTCGCGGTCTCGGCCACCGCGCTCACGGTGTACGAACGGGAGGACCGCGCATGGCTGCGTGCGTACTGCCCCGTGGGGGTCCTCGACCGGACGATCCTCCTGTACCGGTTCTCCACACCGCCCGACCGGTCCCTGAGCGGCCCGGACGCGCCAGCACCGACGTGTGACAGGGGGCCGTCGAGCCTGACCGCTCAGCCCGTCGCGGCGGCGAGCCGGTAGGGCTCCGAGCCCGCCCACGAGCCCGGACCGTAGGAGGGATCGCCGCTGTAGGACAGCGCTGCCCGCAGGAAGCCGGCCTCGGTGTCGAGCGGCAGCCCGCCCGCGGCCCGGCACAGGTACCGGCCGGCCGTGAACGCCGCGTCGTAGAGGTTGTTCGGGTCGGCGCGCCCGTCGCCGCTCGCGTCGACGCCGTTGCGCAGCCAGGTGGACGGGATGAACTGCATCGGTCCGACCGCCCGGTCGAGCACGGGGTCGCCGTCGAGCAGCCCGAGGTCCGTGTCGGTGATCCGCTTCGTCCGGTTCGTGCCGTCGAGCACCGGGCCGAGGATCACGGGGAGCGTCGTCCCGTCGGCCCCCGGAACCGCTCCACCGAACGTGCCGTGGCCGGACTCCGTGCGGCCGATCGCCGCGAGCGCCCACCATGGGAGGCGGCACGCCGGATCGGTGCGCTCGATCAGCGCCGCGGCGCGGAGGTACGCGTCGAGCGCTCGTGCCGGGATGCCCAGGTAGCCGTGGCCACGGGCGGCGGCACGGGCCGATTCGACGGCCGCCGCCGCGCGCTCGTGGTCGGCGCGCGCCGTGTCGAGCGCCGCCGCTGCCTCGGCACGCGCCGCCAGCGCCCTGGTGCGGCCCGCCTCGACCTCGGCGGCGCGCCGGCCGAGCCGCGCTCGTTCCGCCTTCCACCGGGCCGCCGTCTCGGCCAGCTCGTCACCCAGGTGGTGGCTGAGCGTCAGCTTCGCCTGGGCGTCGCCGGGGGTGGCCGACGACAGCACGGTCACCAGGTCGGTCCGGCCGGCGTCGGAGACCATGGCCCGGGCGACGAGCTCCCGCAGGCGGAGGTGGGTCTCGGATGCCCGCTCGCTGGCGCGGCGGTCGTCGACCGACAGGCGGCGGAGCTCGTCCTCCGCGGCCGTGAGCTCGGCCTCGGCGCGCTGGAGCCGACCGGTCGCCTCGGCCGACGCCGCCTCCGCGTCACGGAGGGCTCGCTCTGCCTTCGCGAGCCGCTTCTCCGAGGACCGCACGGCCGAGAGGGCGGGTGCAGCCGCGCTCGGCACGCCGTGGGGGAGCGGCGCGGTCGAGCCGATCGGCGGCAGCGCGCCCGGAGGAACGACGCCGAGCCCGCTGGCCCCGTCGGCACCCAGGTCGACCGGCGGCAGGTCGCTGGGCACCGGTATCGGCAGGGAGGTGGTCGTCTCCGGGGCCGCGGTGGAGGTCGGCGCGACCGTCGTGGACGACGCCGTCGTGGTCGTCGTCGGCCCCTGTGCCGCAGCATCGGGGACGTGCACCACCGCCGCCGCGAGCGCGACGACGAGCACCACTCGCCGACCGGCGCGAGCCGGTGCCATGCCCCGCGTGGACCGCACGGAGGAAGCGTACGGGGACCGGCCCCGTTCGGGACAGGGCGCCACGGGGCGCTCGTATGGTGGGAGCCATGACCAGCACCGCCCCCGCACCGCCCCTGAACCTGCACAAGGCGTTCCCCGCCGGCTACCAGGCGCTCTCCGCTCTCGAGGCCGGCCTGAGGGAGAGCCCGCTGAGCTCCACCATCCGGGAACTGGTCAAGATGCGCGCCTCGCAGATCAACGGCTGCGCGTACTGCCTCGACATGCACTACAAGGACGCGAGGGCCGAGGGTGAGACCGAGGAGCGGCTCTACATGCTGAACGCCTGGCGGGAGGCGACCGTGTACACCGACGAGGAGCGGGCGGCGCTCGCGCTCACCGAGGCGATCACGTGCATCTCCGACCAGCACGTGCCGGCGGAGCTCGAGGCGGAAGCCCGGGCGCTCTTCGACGACGAGCGCTACGCCGCCCTCGTGTGGACCATCGTCGCCATCAACGCGTGGAACCGGCTGGCGATCACCGGCCACTCCGAGCCGGGGAAGTACCAGCCGCGGCAGACCCACGGCTGACCCGCTGCCGGGTCAGGAACGACCGCGGCGCCCCGGGCAGACCGGCCCACGGGGGCGTAGCGTTCGCGCATGGCGCTCCCACCTCCTGCACCCGACCGCACCGCGCTGGTCACCGGCGCGTCGTCCGGCATCGGCGAGGCACTCGCCCGTGACCTCGCCGGGCGGGGCCACGGCCTCGTCCTCGCAGCGAGACGGGTCGGACCGATGGAGGCCCTGCGCACGGAGCTCTCCGAGTCCGGCGTGCGGGTGGAGGTCCTCCCGATCGACCTCGCCGACCGCGGTGCGAGGGCGGAGCTGCCCGGGCGCATCGCCGAGCTGGGCCTCACCGTCGACCTGCTCGTCAACAACGCCGGACTGTCGACCTCGGGTCCGGTCGCCTCGGCCGACGTCGACGCGGAGCTGCACATGATCGAGGTCGACGTCGTCACCGTCGTGGACCTGTGCACCCGGTTCGTGCCCGGCATGGTCGAGCGCGGCCGCGGCGCCGTGCTCAACGTGGCGTCCACCGCCGCGTTCCAGCCGCTGCCCGGCCAGGCGGGCTACGCCGCGTCGAAGGCCTTCGTGCTGTCGTACACCCGCAGCCTCGGCGGGGAGCTGCGCGGCACCGGAGTGAGCGCCACCGCGCTCTGCCCCGGCCCGGTCCAGACCGGCTTCGGTGAGGCGGCGGGCTTCTCCGACGACGAGCAGAGCGCGTTGCCCGGCTTCATGTGGGAGTCGCCCGAGGAGGTGGCCCGCGTCGCGGTCGACTCGCTCGCCGCCGGGCACCCCGTGGCCATCCCTGGCGCCGCCAACCGCGTCGCGGCCATGCTGGCCCACGTCGCCCCGAAGCAGCTGCTCGTCCCGCTGCTCGCCAGTCGGCACCCTGCCCTGCGGCGCGGGCGCTGACCCCACCCGGACCTCGGAGCAGGAGCAGCCACATGCCAGCCACGCTGATCACCGGAGGCCTCGTCTTCGACGGTTCCGGTGCCCCGGGTCGCCAGGGGGACGTCCTGGTGGAGGACGGCGTGGTGCGGGCGGTGGGCCCGTCGCTCGACGCGCCCGACGGCGCCGAGGTCATCGATGCAGCGGGCTGCTGGGTGACGCCCGGGTTCGTCGACCTGCACACGCACTACGACGCCGAGGTCGAGTTCGCCCCTGCACTGACCGAGTCCGTGCGGCACGGGGTCACGACGGTCCTGGTGGGCTCGTGCGGGCTCTCGTTCGCCGTGGGCGAGCCGGAGGACCTCGCCGACATGTTCTGCCGCGTCGAGGGGATCCCATGCGACGACGTGCTGCCCATGTTGCGCCGGGTGGTCGACTGGACCGCACCCGCGGGCTACCTCGACCACCTCGACTCGCTGCCGCTGGGACCCAACGTCGTGTCGCTCCTCGGGCACTCGGCGATCCGGGCCCACGTGATGGGGTTCGGCCGGTCCGTGCAGGACGGTGTGACCGCGACCGCCGCCGAGCTCGACACGATGCGCGGCATGGTGACCGACGCCCTCGACGCGGGCTACCTGGGCCTGTCGATCAACACCCTCCCGTGGGACAAGCTCGACGGGACCCGCTACCGCAGCCGGCCCACTCCCTCGGTGTTCGCCTCGTGGAAGGAGTACCGCCACCTCGTCGAGCCGGTGCGTGCCCGGGGCGCGATCTTCCAGGCGGTGCCGAACATCCAGACGCGCTGGAACCTGCTCCTGTTCGCGGCGATCGCCTCGCGGATCGGCCACGATCCGATGCGGACCATGCTCATCTCGATGGCGGACACCGTGGGGATGAGGGGCACCCACAAGGCGCTCGGGGCGTTCCTCACCGCCGCTCGGCGCGTGCTCGGGGCCGACCTCCGCATGCAGTCGCTGCCGAACGTGTTCGACATGTGGATCGACGGCCTCGAGAACCCGGTGATGGAGGAGCTCGGCGCCGGGACGGAGGTGCTCCACCTGGACCGCTCGGTGCGGGGGGAGCTGATGACGGAGCCCGGATGGCGGCGTCGCTTCCGCCGGCAGTGGACCGACAAGCTGCGCGGCCGCGTGTACCACCGGAACCTCGGTGAGGCCCGGATCATGGGCGCCCCCGACCCGTCCCTCGTCGGCAAGACCTACGCCGAGGTCGCGCGTGAGCGGGGCGTGGACCCGCTCGACTGCTTCATGGACCTCATCGCCGAGCACGGCACGGATCTGCGCTGGCACACGGTCATCGCGAACGACCGACCACGTGAGCTCGAGTGGATCGCCGCACACCCTCAGGTGCTGATCGGCTTCTCCGACGCCGGCGCCCATCTGCGCAACATGGGCTTCTACAACTTCCCGCTCCACGTGCTGCGGATGGCGCGCCGGGCGCAGCAGGAGGGTCGGGCCTCCATGTCGGCCGCCCGCGCGGTGCACCGCGTCACCGGTGAGCTGGCCGACTACCTCGGCATCGACGCCGGCCACCTCCGCGTCGGCTCCTGCGCCGACCTGGTGGTGGTCGACCCGTCCGGCCTCGACGACACCCTCGATCAGCTCCACGAGGAGCCCATGCCGGGGTTCGGGTCGCTGCGCCGGTTGGTGCGCCGGAACGACGCCGCGGTCAGAGCCGTGCTCGTGAACGGCCGGCTGGCGTGGGACGGGCACGAGGCCGCACCGGAGCTGGGCAAGGC